>JAESGI010000185.1_pt1 | contig 45565 bp, 56 predicted proteins | sample 9269671 | NCBI WGS metagenome assembly JAESGI01 (sample SAMN14515641, study PRJNA621666) | algae metagenome | isolation source: Nostoc indistinguendum CM1-VF10 and co-occurring heterotrophs from gravelly... | place: USA: Clark Mountains, San Bernardino, California | collected 1998-06-05 | reverse complement strand
GCGCGCGCCTGCCTCGGAACAGCGCAGCGAAAAGCGGATTCCGCTTTTCGCTCCGATGACCCACAAGGTGTCAGGCCGCCAATCCGTATCCGACAGGATGCTCGGCGATCTATCGCAGGCTGGGTGACGGCACCCGGAACGTGCTCCGGTCGAGCGGCGATATGCCTTGTACGGTCAGGCCGTTGTCGGCTTTGAGCTCTGGCTGCTTCTGCGTCCGGATGCCGGTGTTGGGCGCGGCCGGGACGAGCGTCGATGAGGACAGCACGCACTCCGGATAGGGCCGGCATTGCTCGGGCGGCGCCGGCGCTGGCGGCGGGTTTCCCTGAGCCACCGCCATCGACGAAAAGGTCGACACTGCTGCGATCGTCAAGATGCGCCTCATCGCTCCCTCCCTTCGCCAGGTGCTGACGGCTTCACGGATGTGGTGACGGCCCTGAAGCCGAACACGACGGGCCTTTCGAGAATCTGGTTCATGGCCAGCTCATTGCCGTCGACACGCGCATAGGTCGCACCTGCACCACCGCTCAGCAGGGCCGAGACGCGGCTTTCCAGAGCTTTGATCCGGGCTTCGGCTGGAGCCGACGGATCGCTTGAGCCAGCCGGAGGTTCGGCCGATGGGCCGGAAGCCCGCGCGCTGCCACTGAGCGAGACGTCGCGCGCCCTGCGATGCTCGATCTCTCGGGTCATGAACACGCGGTTGACGAGGCGCAGCTGGATCTTGGCGACGTAGGCGCCATCCTTGGTCGCAAGGACACCATCGCTGACTGCGAACGCCATGACCCGTCGAAGGAATTCGTCGCGACAGTAGAGTTCGGTCGTGGGATGCTTGCACCACAGGTCCAGCCGGGCCGCAGCGGTGCCTGCGGCAATTCCATAGGTTTCCGACACGGGGATCTTGATCGACTCGGCGTCGACCCGGCCGCTGGCAATCCCAAGGTTCAAGCCAATCCTGTCGAGTATCCCCGCTGCCTGGGTGCTCTTGGTGATCGTAATGCCCGGGAACAGTGCGAGGGACAGCTTTATCTTCTCGTTCGGTTCCGCTGCTTCAATCTCGTAATAATTCTGCCTTCTGATCCTCTTGCCGTCCTCGAGTTCTGCTGTAGCGCTGAAGGTCGGCCGCTTCAGCCCGGCCTCTCGCTTCAGGTCTTCTCTGAGATTGATGTGCGCGATCCTGACGGCCTTGCCGAGGATCGCCTGGTTCTCGTCGGCGTCTTCAACCACAGCCCAGACATCGCCGACATGGAGGTCCTCCTCGGGCGGGAACACGGGCGTGATCCCTAGCTTGGCGATGCTGCTGTTCCAGGACGCGGCAACCGAGGCTGCGGTTACCGGCCCCTCCTCCCGGAACGTCGCGAACTGCCAGACCGCGAATCCTGCCGCCAAGAATCCAAGGCCGACAAGGATGTTGAGCGGGGAGAAGAGCGTCGCAAGCATTGCCGGAATACTGCGCTTGGGCGGCTGTTCGGTAACAGGAGGCGTCGCGTTTCCACCTGAATCACCTGCCCCGGGCGTAGGCGGACCGGGAGGTAATACCGGAGGAGCCGGAGGCGGGTCGACATCGGGCATGTACGATGACTCCGACCGGAAAATGCAATCATAAGTTGATACAACTTATGATTGCACCCAGTCAACGAATCCTGGCCAACAAAAAAGGAGCTCCCGGAGGAGCTCCTTTCATCTTCCTACTTTCTCGTCGGCCGATGTGAGCCGAACGCGACGGCTCAGTTCATCGACACGGCGACGAAGCGGACCTCGCCCTGGCCGTTCGAGACCAGCAGCAGCGCCGACTTCTTGCCCTCCTTCTTGAGGGCGTCGAGGCGCTTGGTCAAATCCTCGGGCGAGTTCACCGCCTCCTGGCCGACCTCGACGACGAGTTCGCCGACCAGGATGCGCTTGTCGGCGGCGTTCGAGTTGCTGTCGACCTTGGTGATGACGACACCCTTCAGCCCGTCCTTGATCGAGTAGCGCTTGCGCAGCTCCTCGCTCTGGGCCGAGAGCTCGAGACCGAGCGCCGAGGTCACGGCCGGCTTGGCGGCCTCGGCCGGCTTGTTGTTGGCCGAAGCCTGCTGGACCTTCTCGCCATCCTCGAGGCGGCCGAGCTTGACCGTCTTGGTCAGCTCCTTGCCCTTGCGCATCACCTGCATCGGCACGTCCTTGCCGACCGGCGTCGCCGCCACGATACGCGGCAGATCGCGCGAATCCTTCACGTCCTTGCCGTCGAACTTGACGATCACGTCGCCGATCTCGAGGCCGGCCGGCTTGGCCGGGCCCTTGTCGTCGACGCCGGCGACGAGCGCGCCGCGCGCCGTGCCGAGGCCGAGCGCCTCGGCGGTCGCGTCATCGACGTTCTGGATGCGCACGCCGAGCCAGCCGCGGCGGGTCTCGCCGAACTCGCGCAGCTGGTCGACGACGTTGACCGCCAGCGAGGACGGCACGGCGAAGCCGATGCCCACCGAGCCGCCGGTCGGCGACAGGATCGCGGTGTTGATGCCGATGACCTCGCCGGCCATGTTGAACAGCGGACCGCCGGAATTGCCCTTGTTGATGGCCGCGTCGGTCTGGATATAGGTGTCGTAGGGACCCTGGTTGATGTCGCGGTTGCGGGCCGAGACGATGCCCGAGGAGACCGAGCCGCCGAGGCCGAACGGGTTGCCGATCGCCATGACCGGATCGCCGATGCGGATCTTGTCGGAATCGCCGAACTTGACGAAGGGCAGCGGCTTGTCGTGCTTCACGCGCAGCACGGCGAGGTCGACCTTGGCGTCCTTGCCGACCACTTCGGCCTTGAGGCGAAGCCCGTCACTGAACACCACCGTGATCTCGTTGGCGTCGCCGATGACGTGGTTGTTGGTGACCACGATGCCCGACGGATCGATCACGAAGCCCGAGCCGGCCGATTGCGAGCGGCGCTGCTGCGGCGCCTGGCGCTCGCCCTGCTGCCCACCCTGGCCGCGGCGGTTGAAGAACTCCTCGAACAGATCGCCGAACGGCGTGTCCGGGCCAAGCTGAGGCAGCTGCGGCAGAGTGCGACCGCGCGTCTCGCTCGTCGTCACCGCCGCGATGTTGACCACCGCCGGCATCACCCGCTCGGCAAGATCGGCCAGCGAGATCTGGCCCTGCACCAGCGGCGCCACGGCGGTGCCCTGCGCGAAGGCCGGGGCCGCGAGCGGTGCGCCGAGCGCGACACCAGCGAGCAGCGCGATGCGCGTCAGACGGGAGGCATGGGAGAATTTGCTTGCCATCGATGTCCTCGTGAGAAGGTCGCGCCTTGCTGGCATAGCAGCGCAGCCGAAATCTGAACGCAACTCAGAACGCCAAAATGCGGCGGAAGGGCGACGCAAGATTGCGCGATCACGCGCTTCTGACCGCCGAATGCAGCGACCGGCAGGCGGATGCCACCTGCCGGTCGAAATCTGGTGTCGATCGCGCCCGATCGGATGTCACCGATGGCCTAGCCGCGTACCAGCCAGACCAGCAGCACGCCGACGATTGCCGAGACGATGCCGATCAGGCGCATTCGATCGGGCGGCGTCTCGGCCGCGCTGCGCAGCGCATCCTTGGCGAGATGCGGAATGGCAGCGAACAGAATCCCCTCGATGGCGAAGACCAGGCCCAATGCCGCGAGGAAATCCGTCATGCCGCCCCGACGCCCAGTTAGGATCAGGGCCGGGCGGCGGCGCCGGCCGCCGGAGCAGCGCCGGCAGCGGCGGATGGCGCTCCCTGCTTGCCGCCGGCCGGATCGTTGAAGAAGCGGAAGAAGGGCGAATCCGGCGAGAGCAGCATGCGCGTATCGCCGGCCTTCAGGCTCGCTTCATAGGCCTGCATCGACCGGTAGAAGGCGAAGAACTCCGGGTCCTTGCCGAAGCCTTCGGCGAAGATGCGGTTGCGTTCGCCTTCGCCCTGGCCGCGGATCTCGTCCGACTTGCGCTGCGCTTCGGCGACGATGATCGTCGCCTCGCGCTCGGCCCGGGCCCGGATTTCCTGCGCCTGCTGGGCACCGAGCGCGCGGGCTTCGGCAGCCTCGCGCTGGCGCTCGGTCTGCATGCGCTGGAACACCGCCTGCGAGTTGGCCTGCGGCAGGTCGACCCGGCGCAGACGCACGTCGACGACGGTCATGCCGAAGCGGGCCGCTTCGCGGTTCACGTCGTCGCGGATGCGGTTCATCAGCCGCGAGCGGTCATTGCGGACCATAGAGGTGAAGGTCGCCTCGGCCAGCACCGAACGGACGTTACCGTTGACGATCGAAGCCAGCTGCGAGTTGGCGCGCGGGATGTTGTTGACCGCCTGGTAGAAGCGCAGCGGATCGGAGATCCGGTAGCGCGTGAAGGCGTCGACGACGAGACGCTTCTGGTCGGCGGCGATGATTTCCTGCGCCGGCAGGTCGAGGTCGAGGATGCGGTTGTCGAGATAGACGACCTGCTCGAACGGCGCCGGCAGCTTGAAGTAGAGGCCGGGCGCGGTGACGACGCTCCGCACCGCGCCGAAGCGCAGCACGATGGCCGACTGGGTCTGCTGCACAACGAAGGTCGCGACGTAGAACACGACGGCCGCGATGCCGATCAGCGCGAGGGCGCCGACGCGAAGGAAGCCGTTCATCGCACCGCTCCCTGCTGCTGGGCCTGGCCGGCCGGACGACGGGGCTGACCAAGTTCGGAGAGAGGCAGATAGGGGACGACGCCGCTGCCGGACTTGTTCTGATCGAGGATGATCTTGTCCATGCCGCCGAGGACACGCTCCATGGTTTCGATGAAGAGACGCTCGCGGGTCACGCCCGGCGCGTTCTTGTACTGCTCGTAGACCGCGGTGAAGCGGCTGATCTGGCCGAGCGCCTCATTGACCGTCTGGTCCTTGAAGGCTTCGGCGGACTGGATCAGCTGCGCCGAGCGACCGCGCGATTCCGGCACGACCCGGTTGGCATAGGTCTCGGCCTCGTTGCGCAGGCGCTCCTGGTCGGCGCGCGCCGCCTGGACGTCGCGGAAGGCGTCGATGACCTGCTGCGGCGGATCGACCTTCTGGAGCTGGACCAGCCTGATCTGCACGCCGGCCCGATAGGAGTTGAGCGTGTCCTGCATCAGCTGGCGCACCTCGGTCTCGATCTGGGCGCGGTCGGTGGTCAGCACCGGCTGGATGTTGCGCCGGCCGATGACCTCGCGCATCGCGCTCTCGGCGACGGCCTTCACGGTTCCTGGCGGATCCTGGATATTGAAGACGAAGGCCTCGGGCGCACCGGGATCGATCTGCCACTGCACGATCACGTCGATGTCGACGATGTTCTCGTCGCCGGTCAGCATCAGGCTTTCCTCGGGCACGTCGCTCTGGCGCGAAGCGCGCACGGATTCGACGGTCCGGAAGCCGACCTCGGTGGTGATGACGTTGGTGACCTGGGGCTTGATCACGCTGCCGATCGGGTAAGGCAGGTTGTAGTTCAGGCCCTGGCCGGTCTTGCCGACATATTTGCCGAAGATCAGGTTGAGGCCGACCTCGTTCGGGCGCACCGTATAGACGCCGGTGGCGAGCCAGACGAGCACGAGGCCGAGGCCGATCAGGAGCGCGCCGCGCCCGCCGAGATTGCCGCCGGGCATGAAGTTCTTCAGCCGGTCCTGGCCGCGCCGGATGATTTCCTCGAGATCGGGAGGCGTGCCGCCGCCCGATGGACCGCCGCCCCAAGGACCGCCGCCATTGCCGCCGCCGCCGCCGCGCTGGCCCCAAGGACCACCTCCGCCGCCGCTTCCCCCGCTACCGCCGCTCTGGTTGCTCCAAGGCATTCTTCAGCCGTTCCTCACTTTAATACCGACCGTGCAATAACCGAACGGCAGTTCATTGTCAGCGCCGGGCGGCGCGATGCGCTGTGACTTGGGCATCGGCCACGGATTCGTCAACGACGCAAGCCCCTTTCGTCGTAAGCCATTTGTCGCGCCGGCGCTCGAAAGGGCTCAAATGCGGCGCTCGAAGCTGGCGAAACTGAAGGCATGCTCATCCTCCGCCGAAGCGGGATGGTCGCTGCGCGACGTCTCGCGAAAGGCGTCGCGGTCCCAGGACGGAAACTCGGCGTCGCCTTCCGGCGCGGCGTGAACGAAGGTCAGCTCCAGCCGGTCGACCAGCGGCAGGGCAAGCGCGTAGATCTCGCTGCCTCCCCCGATGATTACGGCGCTCGCGCCCTTCTGCGCCCCGAGCCGCTGCGCCAGCGCCAGCGCCTCCTCCAGCGAAGTCGCGACCTCGACCCCTTCGGCCCGGAAATCCGGATCGCGCGTCAGCACCACGGTGTGCCGGCCCGGCAGCGGCTTGCCGATCGAGAGGAAGGTCTTGCGCCCCATGATGATCGGGCAGCCCATGGTCAGCGCGCGGAAACGCCGCATATCCGTCTTCAGGCGCCAAATCAGGCTGTTCTCGCTGCCGATCACGCCATTGTCGGCGACCGCCGCGACGAGCACGACGGGCAGCTTCGCCCCATCTGCGGACACCGGCTCAGCCACCTTGCGCCAGCCTCGCCAGCGCTTCACCGTCGAGACGCTTCACCGTCCACTCGTCCTGCGCCACCGCGCCGATCGAGCGGTAGAACACCCGCGAGGGCTCGTTCCAGTTCAGCACCCACCAGGCGAAGCGTGACAGCCCCTCATCGACGCAGCGCTTGGCGAGACGCACCATCAGCGCCTTGCCGATGCCCTGCCCGCGATGCTCGGGCCGCACGAACAGGTCCTCGAGCCAGATGCCGTGGCGGCCGGTGAAGGTCGAATAGGTGTAGAACCAGATCGCGAAGCCGGCCGGCTTCCCGTCCCATTCGGCGATATCGCAGAAGACCTTGGGCTCGGGCTCGAACAGCGCCCTGGCGATGTCGGCCTCGCTGGCCACGACCTCATGCAGCAGCTTCTCGTATTCCGCGAGCTCGCGGATGAAGCCGAGTACGAGGCCTGCGTCCTCGGGCCGGGCGGGGCGAATGGAGAGCGTCAGACGGCAAGTTGGAACGAACAATGGTAAGTCTCCGTCCGCTGGCCCAAGAATCTCAGCGATCTACCAGCTGCCACGGCTGCCAACTGTAAAGCAAGCATGTGTCAAATACCGGATCGGTCGGTCAAACGCTAAGCTTCCTCCGACTGGCGGGTTCCGACGTCGTCGAGGATACACCACGGCTAGGGCTTGTGCACATGGGTTGCCCGGCGCGCCCTACATAGCGCCGTAGCCGGGCAACCCTTGTGTGCAAGGCCGGGTTCACCAGCTTGGCAAGATTCCAGTTATTGCGACCCCTCTCCGCAAAGCGGCCGATCGGAATGCGATATCTTGGCCCGTAGCCGACATCTGAAACGACCGCTTCCGGGTGTTCAGTTGGCCAGGTGATGGAGGCGCAGCTTAATTCAAGCTCTTCCAGACTTTTTGGGAGGCTGTCCGCACTCTCGCGATGAGCCGGATTGAGGATCAGCGCGATGATGTCGGGTGGGCGATAGGCGTTCAGATCGACGGCCAGCCTGAGGCCGCATGCTGATACTGTCCCTAGGTACAATAGCGGCGCCTGACGATTGGCTTTTTGGTCTCCGGCTATCGTAGCCGCCATCGTTGGACGTGTGCGGCAAGAGCCGCTTCGCCTGCTCAACGGCCTGCCCCCAGCTCTGCAAATGGAGACGTTGCATGACGATCTGTCGACGCGGATGGCTCGGCTTTTGCGCGAGCGTGGCAATTTCGGCGGGGATGACCATTCCCGTCCTTGCGCAGCAGCAGCCCCCAGCCCCGGCCCAAAAGCCGAACATCATCATGATCATATCGGATGATACGGGCTACGGGGATCTCGGCCCCTATGGCGGCGGCGCCGGCCGAGGCATGCCGACCCCCAACATCGACAAGCTGGCGGCGGAGGGGATGACATTCTTCTCCTTCTATGCGCAGCCGAGTTGCACACCGGGGCGCGCTGCCATGCAGACGGGCCGAATGCCTAATCGAAGCGGCATGACCACGGTGGCCTTCCAGGGCCAGGGCGGCGGCCTGCCGGCAGCCGAGTGGACTCTCGGTTCAGTGCTGAAGACCGGCGGTTACAAGACGTTCTTCACTGGCAAATGGCATCTCGGCGAGGCCGACTACGCGCTGCCCAATGCACAGGGCTACGACGAGATGAAGTATTGCGGCCTGTATCATCTCAATGCTTACACTTACGCAGACCCGACGTGGTTCCCGGACATGCCGCCCGAGCTGCGCGAAATGTTCCAGAAGGTGACGAAGGGTGCTCTGTCAGGCAATGCCGGCCAGCCGGTGCGCGAAGAGTTCAAAATCAACGGCCAGTATGTCGACACGCCGATCATTAATGGCCGCGAAGGCGTCGTGGGCATCCCCTTCTTCGACGGCTATGTGGAAAAAGCTGCGATTGATTATCTCGACAGCAATGCCAACTCGGCTGAGCCGATCTTCATGAGCGTCAACTTCATGAAGGTGCATCAACCCAATATGCCGCACCCCGACTACATCCATAAGTCCCTTTCCAAAAGCAAATACGCGGATTCGGTCGTCGAGCTCGATGCCCGCATCGGCCGTATCATGGATAAGGTCCGTTCTAATCCGAAGCTCGCCGGCAACACATTGGTCTTCTACACCACTGACAATGGCGCCTGGCAGGACGTGTATCCGGATGCGGGCTTCACCCCGTTCCGTGGCACCAAGGGCACTCTTCGCGAGGGCGGCAACCGCGTTCCGGCCATCGCCTGGATGCCGGGCAAGATAGCACCCAGCACCAAGAACCATGAGATCCTTGGTGGACTCGATCTGATGGCGACTTTCGCCTCAGTGGGCCGCGTTCCGCTTCCGACACAGGATCGCGCCAACCAGCCCATCATTTTCGACAGCTACGACATGTCCCCCGTGCTGTTTGGAACCGGGCAGTCGCCACGGAAGTCGTGGTTCTATTTTACCGAGAACGAGCTCTCGCCCGGTGCGGTCCGGGTGAACAACTACAAGTTTCTCTTCAATATTCGTGGCGATGACGGAAGCTCCACCGGTGGCCTCGCTGTCGATAGCAATCTCGGCTGGAAAGGCCCGACGAAATATGTCGCCACGGTTCCACAGGTTTTCGACCTCTGGCAGGATCCGCAGGAGCGCTACGACATCTTCATGAACAACTTCACTGAGCGCACCTGGATGGGCGTTGTCATGGAAGAGGAACTAAATAAAATTATGGCCACTTACGTTAAATATCCTCCGCGCAAGGTTCAAAGCTACGGCTACACCGGGCCAATATTACTTTCTGACTACGAGCGGTTGCAGTCTGTTCGCGAAATTCTTGCGAAAGACGGAGTCAGCATCCCGTTACCAACCGGAAACTGAAAGGTCCTGTCTCTGCGACAGCCAACCGGGCCGCATTCCCTTCCAATGCGGCCCGGGATCGCAACAAGCTTTCATCCTGCACAAAGGGAGGCACGATCATGAACGTCGTTCGATCGATGGGCCTGGCGGTCCTAGCCAGCCTTTCCCTGCCAGGTTGCCAGACCTCGCAGTCGAGGCAGGCAGAACTGGCCGGCATCTGCGCCAATCCGGTTAATAGGCAGCCCGGCCAATTCTACTTCAGCGAATGCCAGGCATTCGCTCCGTCCACGAGCACACAGCTTCAAAAAGACTATCGCCTCGGGGCGCCGACAGGTCGCTGACGTGTATGGCTCGCAGTGCGGGCAGGCTTCATCCCTCAACCTGCAAATACGCCACAGCCGCTCGCCGCATCACCACGGGATGTCATGACAGACTTGGACATTGCTAATGGCACGACCGCCGCCCTTGCACATGATGATGTCTCTCGGACCGGAACTGCGCCGTCCGAGATGATCGCTGTGCCAGGGGGGACATTCCTGATGGGCTCCGATCGTCACTATCCGGAGGAGGCGCCGGCACATCTCGTGAGCATCGACCCGTTCTGGATGGACCGAACTCCCGTGACGAACCGGCAGTTCAAGAAGTTCGTCAAGGCGACCGGCCATGTCACATTTGCGGAGGTCGCGCCCGGCCCGGAGAACTATCCCGGCACACCGTCAAGCATGCTCTACGCGGCCTCGCTCGTGTTTTCCCAGCCTACGGGCCCGGTCGACCGACGCGATTTCCGTCACTGGTGGAGCTTAATGATGGGAGCAAACTGGCGCCGCCCCTATGGCCCCAGGAGCAACATCAACGCGCTCGACAATCATCCTGTCGTCCATGTGGCCTTCGCCGACGCTCTCGCCTATGCGCGCTGGGCCGGCAAACACCTGCCGGCCGAGGCCGAATGGGAGTTTGCCGCGCGAGGCGGGTTGGACGGCGCTGAATACGCCTGGGGTGACAGCCTCACGCCCGACGGGCGCCATTTGGCGAATACCTGGCAAGGCGAGTTTCCGCATCAGAACTTGGCCGAGGATGGCTTCGAACGCACCTCGCCGGTCACAGCGTTTCCGCCAAACGGCTATGGCCTTCGGGACATGATCGGCAATGTCTGGGAATGGACCGCGGATTGGTATGCGCCCAAACATCATGCCAATGCCGAGAAGACTTGCTGCATCCCGCAGAACCCGCGAGGCGGCAACGAGGGCGACAGCTACGACCCCGCTTTGCCGGACATCAAAATCGCCCGCAAAGTGATCAAGGGCGGCTCACATCTTTGCGCACCCAATTACTGCCGACGCTATCGGCCGGCTGCGCGCCATGCGGAACCGGTTGACACTTCGACCAGCCACCTCGGCTTCCGCTGCGTCTGGAGACCTGTTTCCAAAGAATAACCAAAACCCCAAACGCGGCCGCAAATGCCAACCCAATTCATCCAGTGGAGATCGGAATGACAACCGTTTCATCTGGTCAGCTTCGTCTTAATCGGCGCGTCCTGCTGTCTTCACTGGCCGCGCTCCCGGTCGTGATTGGCGGGCTACACTCCGGCGATGCGCGTGCTCAGGCGGAGCCGCTTCCCTCCTGGAATGAAGGTTCCGCCAAGTCGTCGATTGTAGATTTTGTCACCCGGGTAACTGCTCAAGGTGGGCCGGACTTCCTCGCCCCCGCCGAGCGCATCGCGGTCTTCGATAACGACGGCACTTTGTGGGCTGAACAGCCGATGTACGTCCAGCTCGCGTTCATCCTCGACCGCGTCAAGGCGCTCGCCCCGCAGAACCCCGGATGGAAGACCAAGCAGCCTTTCAAGGCCGTCCTTGACAGCGATCTGAGGGCGCTGGTGGCGTCCGGCGAGCAAGGTCTCATGCAATTGATCGCGGTGACACATGCCGGCATGACGTCGGACGAATTCGAGAAAATCGCCTCGGATTGGCTGGCCACCGCACGCCACCCGCGCTTCAAGCGCCCCTATACCGAGTTGGTCTACCAGCCCATGCTGGAGGTGCTCACCTATCTCCGGGGGAATGGGTTTAAGACCTACATCGCCTCCGGTGGCGGCGTCGAATTCATGCGCCCATGGGCTGAGAGAGTGTACGGCATTCCTCCTGAGCAGGTTCTCGGCTCCTCGATCAAGACGAAATTCGAGATGCGGGACGGCCGGCCGACCATTTTCCGTCTGCCACAGATCAACTTCATCGACGACAAGGCGGGCAAGCCCGTCGGCATCAACCAGCAGATCGGCAGACGGCCCATCGCTGCTTTCGGGAATTCGGACGGCGATCTCGAAATGCTGCAATGGACGACAATGTCGGGCGGGGTGCGCTTGGGCCTGATCGTTCATCACACCGACGCCGAGCGCGAGTTCGCCTATGACCGTAAGGCCCATTTCGGCAAGCTCGACAAGGCCCTCGACGCTGCGACCGCCAACAAGTGGACTGTCGCCGATATGAAGCGAGATTGGAAAAGGGTCTTTCCGTTTCAGGATTAAGAGACCGACCTTGACCTTAGCGTGTCAAAAGTCCGCTGTTAGGCAAAGTCTCGGTGTCCGGTTGTGGCGCAGGGCCGACGAGTAGCTGGAACTCCCATCGCAACGGCTGTGTTGTAGGAGACGGTCGCCGACTCCCCTTCGCGGGGCCTCGGCGCGCCCATCAAAAAACTTGGCCATCTCCTGGGAAGCGGACAGCGAGCTCCGCGGGATCGCCAGCATATTAATTAGCAAGCCTTATCAAGCCTATTGAATCCAGATGGCTAATCGAAGAGTGGGCAGGTGACTAGGTTCCTCGCGAGCTGAAGCAGCGAACGAGCTACGAATGCCTTCCATCGACACCAAACTCCTTATTCCGCCGTTCCTTTTCGCGTTGGGGCTGATGGGCTCGACACCGGCGCTCGCTCAGCGGGCAGCCAAGGCCACGCCGTTCACGATCCAGGAGCAAGGCAGCTTCGCTGTCGGCGGGACGGTGGCGAGGACCCCAGGTACCTACAGCAACAACAAGCCCACGGCCGAAGGGCAAAGCCTCCACGGCGACCATCTCTACGCCTTCTATCAGGTTCCGCAGAATCCCAAGGCGCTGCCGATCGTCATGCTGCACGGTGCCTTCCAGTCGGCACGAAGCTGGGAGACGACCTCGGATGGGCGCGAGGGCTTCCAGACCCTGTTCCTGCGCCGCGGCTTCCCGGTCTATCTCGTCGACCAACCGCGTCGCGGGCGTGCCGGCAACAGCACGGTCGCGACGACGATCGAGCCTACCCCCTACGACCAGCTCTTTTTCGATCAGTTCCGGCTCGGGAAATGGCCCAACTACTTCGACAACGTCCAGTTCGACCGCAAGCCCGAGACGCTGGACCAGTTTTTCCGCTCGGTCACGCCGAATACCGGGCCCTACGATGCCGGCGTCATTTCCAATGCCATGGCGGCGCTGTTCGCCAAGACCGGACCGGCGATCCTGTTCACCCATTCCCAAGGCGGCGGCCCGGGCTGGCTGACGGCGATCAAGAACCCCAACGTCAAGGCGATCGTCGCTTTCGAGCCGGGCAGCGGCTTCATCTTCCCGGAGGGCGAACTGCCCTCGGCCATGCCGAGCGCTGCCGGGACCTTGTCGCCCGAGGCGGTGCCGTTGGCGGATTTCCAAAAGCTCACCCGCATCCCGATCGTCATCTATTACGGCGACAATTTTCCGGTCGAGCCAACTACGGAGCGCGGGCAGGACAATTGGCGGGTGCGGCTCGCCATGGCGAAGCTCTGGGTCGCGGCCGTCAACGGGCATGGCGGTGATGCGCGCCTCGTCCATCTCCCCGAGATCGGCATCCGCGGCAATACGCACTTCCCATTCTCCGACCTGAACAATGTCGAGATCGCCGACCTCGTCTCGAAGTTCCTCGCCGAGAAGAAGCTCGACTGACGCCGGCGACGCCTCGCGCCCGGCCTCCAAAGCATTGCATTCGAAAGGAAGACCATGATGACGCGTCGAACCGTCCTGAAGACGGCCGCTGCCGCCGCAGCCATTGGCGTTACCGCCGGGGATGCCGGCGCCGCCGATAGCAGCAAGAACCCCTTCGGCCTCGTCTATCGGGATGCGATCACGAGCAACGAGCCAGGCAAGGTCAATATCCACCCCGTGACCTACAAGCTGGGCGGGCTGGACATTGTCGCCAACGTCTACACCCCGGCCGGATACAGCGCCGACAAGACCTATCCGGCGATCGTCGTCGCTCATCCGAATGGCGGCGTGAAGGAGCAGGTCGCGGGCCTCTATGCCCAACGGCTGGCGGGCGAGGGTTACATCGCAATCACTGCCGACGCCGCCTATCAGGGTGCCAGCGGTGGCCAGCCCCGCAGCGTGGACAAGCCTCAGAACCGGATCGAGGACATTCACGGCATGGCGGACTTCATCACCCGCTATCCAGGCGCCGATGCAGCGCGCCTCGGACTTCTCGGCATCTGCGGCGGCGGAGGCTACGCGCTGTCGGCAGCCAAGACCGACAAGCGGTTCAAGTCGATCGCAACGCTCAGCATGTTCAATTCCGGGCGCGTTCGCCGCAACGGCTTCGCGGATTCGCAACTGAACACTGTCCAGGACCGCCTGCGGCAAGTCTCCCAAGCGCGCGCCCAGGAAGTCGCCGGTGGCGAGATCCTCTACTCGGGCGACGCCAACCTGACCGACGGGCAGATCGCCAAACTGCCCTTCGAAATGTACCGGCAGGGCTACGCGTATTACTGGACGACCCACGCCCATCCGAACGCGACGTTCAGGTACACGACCAGCAGCTTGCTGGACCTGATGCGCTGGGACGCGACCGATCAGATCGATCTGATCGACCAGCCCCTGCTGATGATCGCCGGCAGCAAGGCCGACAGTCTCTGCATGACCAAGGACGCCTTCGCGAAGGCGACCGGCACCAGGGACAAGGAGCTGTTCGAGATCGAGGGCGCGACGCATATCGAGACCTACTGGGTGCCGAAATACGTCGATGCGGCCATGGGCAAGCTGACCCCGTTCTTCGCCCGGACGCTCCCGTCCGGCCGAACCTGAACCACCTTCCAACCCGAACGAGGTCTGTCATGCGAACCATCCGCAACGCGTCGGTTGCCGCCCTGCTGCTCAGCGCGGCACCGTTCGAGGGGTCAGCCCAAGCGCAAACCCCGTCCCAGCCAGCGACGGCGAAGCCACCGTCCCGGGCGCAGCAACTCATGGGCGACATCGCTCCGAAGATGGCCGAGCTCACCGACAACGTGCTGTTCGGCGACATCTGGGAACGGCCAGGGCTGGCCAAGCGCGACCGCAGCCTGATCACGGTTGCCGCCCTGATCGCGCTGAACCGGCCAGAGCAGCTTCGCTCGCACATGGCGCTGGCGCGCACGAATGGCGTGAAGGAAGAAGAGATCGTCGAGGCGATCACGCAGCTCGCCTTCTACGCCGGCTGGCCGAACGCTATCGCGGCGATCGGTGTCGCCCGCGACGTGTTCAAGCAGAAGTGAGCCCTGGCATGCTCGCTCCCGCCCTGATCTTCGCGGCTATGGCGCTGCCTTTCGCTGCGCTCGCTCAAAGCGACCGGGTCGTCGTCCAACGCGCCGGCGCGCAGACGCCCACAGCCGGCCCGGCGCAGAACTTCACCGGCAAGGTCGAGGTCACGGGCCGTTTCCAAGGCACGTCACCTGCCCGCATCGGTGGCGGCACGGTCAGTTTCGAGGCGGGCGCCCGGACCGCCTGGCACACGCACCCGCTCGGCCAGACGCTGATCGTCAGCGACGGCGTCGGCCGGGTGCAGCATTGGGGCGGAGAAATCCAGGAGATCCGGCCCGGCGACATCGTCTGGATTCCACCGGGCGTGAAGCACTGGCATGGCGCCTCGCCAGCTTCCGGCATGACCCATATCGCCATCTCCGAGACCCTGGACGGGAAGACCGTCGACTGGCTGGAGCATGTCTCAGACCAGCAATACGGCCGCTGAGGATCCCCCATGAAATTCGCTACACAAGCAGCTCTTGCGGCTGCTGCGATGAGCGTCCTTCTCGCTGCCGGCTGGCAGGTCCATGCCGAAGCCACCCGCGCGACGCTCCCGGATCTCGACAAGCTCGTCCACTACACCACCGTGCGGCGCGGCAACGTCACCGAGCACATCATGACGACGCCGCAGGCGCTGGAGGCGGTCAAGAACCGCCAGCCCATCCCGTCGGGCACCCATTTCGTGCTGGTCGACTACCGGGACGGCGAGCTGTTCCGCTACTTCGTCATGGAGAAGGGCGAGGCCTGGGGCGCCGACTACGACGAGCGCCGCCGGACTGGCGACTGGCAGTACCAGTGGTTTTGGCCCGACGGAAAGATCAACACCGCTGAGAATACGGCGCGCTGCGCGAGCTGCCACAGCAGCCAGGCAAGCAGCGACTATCTCTACACGGCCTATCGGATCCCGCGCTTCAACGGCAAGCCGGTCGAATAGGCTTTACGATGAGCCGGTTTTTCGCCCTTCGTCTCTGGCTGGACGGTCTCGCCGCCGTCCTGCTCGTGTTCGGCCTGTCCTACTGGTGGCTCGGCAATGTCGCGCACGAGCTTGCGGGCACGCTGATGTTCGTTCTCCTGATCGCGCACAACGTCTTCAATCGTCGCTGGTACGGCAATCTCTCGAGGACGCGGCGCGAGCCGCGCAGCCTCTTCAATGTCCTCGTCACCGGGGGGCTCCTGCTCGCCATGCTGGCGCTGCTGGTAACCAGCATCCTCATCTCGAATGCGCTCGCTTCCTTCCTGCCGCCCTGGGGCGGTTTCTCCGTGCGACAGATCCATACGGTCGCCGCCTACTGGGTTCTGGTGATCGTGGCGGTGCATCTCGGCCTGCGCTGGCCAATGCTTATCGGTCTTGCGCGGGTTGCCTTCGGCCTTCGCGGGACCAGTCCGATCAGGACCTCGATCCTGCGCGCGCTCACGGGCGCGGTGGCGGTCTACGGGATCTGGAGCTGTCTCGTTCTGGGCCTCGGGATGAAGCTGACCATGCAGATGAGCCTGGACTGGTGGAACTTCGAAGAGTCGGTTGCGGGCTTTTTCATCCACGTCGGCGCTATCGCCGGGCTGGTCATATCGGGGACGTATTACGCGATGAAGCTCATCGACTTCGCCCGCCCTGGCCGCCGCCCAAGCCGCGACGCCCAGCCAGTTCCGACGACCGTATCACCATGACCACGCGTCTATCACGGCGCGAATGGCTCGCCGCGGCGGCTCTGTGCTCGGCTTCGACGCAGGCATCGGCCCAGACGGCTCCGCAGCGCTCCGGTTCAGGGGCGCATCAGCCACTGACAGCCGACAGCACCCTGAGGCAGTTGGTCTCTCACCCGGCATTTACCGGCTTCGGTCGCCGGATCCTGCCCTGGGACGATCGCGCGTTCGACGAGAACGCCAGGCTTTCCGCGATCGGCAGCCTGCTGCCTTACCATACCCAGGTCGATGTTCCCTCGACCATCGCCGCGCTGAACCGACTGATCGAGGATGCAGGTCGCGGCCGGCAGATCTTCTACGAGCTCTATGACGACGAGGCGCGACGCGCCGACCCCGGCAAGTCGCATGCGGGACTGTTCTTCCTGCGTGGCAAGCCCGGCGCGCCGTTCGCGATCATCGCCCCTGGAGGCGGTTTCGCCTATGTCGGCTCCGTCCATGAAGGCTTCCCCTATGCCGCAGAAATCAGCCGGGCCGGATTGAACGCCTTCGTCCTGAAATACCGGGTCGGATTGGGCGGAGAGGTCGCCACCCGCGACCTGGCGGCCGCGATCGGCCTCGTGTGTCGCAACGCCGCCGAGTTCGAGGTCGAAACCCGCGGATATTCGCTCTGGGGCAGCTCGGCCGGCGCGCGCATGGCGGCGCTCATCGGCAGTCATGGTGCGGCCCGCTTCGGCGGACCCGACGTGCCCCGGCCGGCGGCCGTCATCATGGCCTATACGGCCCACGCGGACATCGGCACCGTCGAGCCGGCCACCTTCGCCGTGGTCGGTGCGAGGGATGGCATCGCGCCGCCGGAATCGATGGAGCGGCGGATCGCCATCCTCCGCAGCATGGGCGCCGAGACCGACTACCGGGTGTATCCGGATGTCGCGCACGGCTTCGGTCCGGGCATCGGCACCAGCGCTGAGGGGTGGATCGGAGAGGCTATCCGCTTCTGGCAGCTTCAACCTCTGTAGCGCAGGACATCGACCAGCAGGGAGAGAGCCGAGGAGGAATGCCGCCGGCTGGGGTAGTAGAGGTGGTAGCCGGGAAACGGCGGGCACCAATCCTCGAGCACCCGTATGAGCTTTCCCGTGCGGATATGCGGGATCGCTTGGTCTTCCGGCAGGTAGGCTAGGCCGAGACCGTCGAGCGCCGAACTCAGGCGGAGCGCGAGGCTGTTGAATACGAGTTGCCCCTCGCCACGCACCTTGACCTCGCGACCGTCTTTTTCGAGACCCCAGGGAAACAGGCCGCCATAGGTGGGCAGACGAGACGCGATGCAGTTGTGGGAGGTCAGGTCCTGTGGCGTTTCCGGAATTCCGTAGCGCGTGAAATAGGCTGGCGATCCGACCACGGCCATACGCATCTCGGGCCCGATCCGGACGGCGATCATGTCCTTTGCGACCTGCTCGCCCAAGCGTACCCCCGCATCATACCCAGCCGCCACGATGTCTACGAGGCCATAGTCGACGATGATCTCGACCTCGATGTCGGGATGATCCGGCAGGAAGCCCTTCAGGGCGGGTTGCAGGGCCGAGATCGCGGCATGTTCTCCGGCCGTGATGCGGATCGTCCCGGCCGGCTTGCCCCGCAATTCGCCAAGTGCCGCGATCTCCGCCTCGATCTCGTCGAAGCGCGGCGCGATGGTTTCGAGAAGCCGCAAGCCGGCTTCAGTGGGAGCAACGCTTCGGGTCGTGCGCGTCAGAAGCCTGAGCTTGAGGCGCTCCTCGAGAGCCTTGATGGTCTGGCTCAGCGCGGACTGCGAGACCCCCAGCTTGGCGCCGGCCTTGGTGAAGCTGCGCTCCTTTGCGACCATGGCGAAGGCGGCAAGGTCGTTAAAGTTTGGCTGCGCCATTAATTAGAGAACCTTATGAGATCGGTCGAATTATAGCTCCTTGCTGTCATGGCGGGTACTGGCTGGCCACACCACATCGACTTGGCAACTTGCTGCCATCAACCGCGGCCGAGGGGCCTCAATTTCGGCTGCGCGGTCCATCGCCAAATTGAACGGCCCGAGACCAGTCCCGAAGAGCAACCCAGAAACACAATGCGGACTCGCCGCCAATGTCTGGCACGAGGCGCGAGCGGAACTCAGGCCCGCCCCACTGGCAACGTCTGCTCCTGGGCAATGCGCCAAAGTCAGCTAGATGGCCCCTGACGTCTGGAACGTCCGCTTTCCGCCACCGAACTATCCCAGAAACCAAGCCGAGCACCTTCTGGAAGCGCATGGGCAACCGCCGGCGAGATTGAAACGCTTCGGCTCGCGGAACATATCGCCTCGTACCTTGTTTCGGTGAGATCGAGCGGACCGTATCGTCCGCAACGCGTCGGCCTTTTGTCCGCGCCTCTAAAGTTCATCGCGCATGACAAACACCGCCCTACGAGGCGTCCCGACGCCGCGACCGCTCGCGCGTCTTCTGCAGTATCCTGGGGCGCCGTCCTCGGAGGGGCCGTGGTCAGCGCGTGTATCGCCCTCATGCTCCTCGCCGCAGGAGCCGGCCTGGGCTTCTTCTCGGTCTCGCCCTCGACGAATGCCGGCGGCACGGCAGCCACGTTCGGCATCGCCGCCGTGATCTGGCTTGCTGTCATTCATCTCCTCTCGGCCGGTGCCGGAGGATACTTCGCCGGTCGTCTCCGCACCAAGCGTGTTGGTCTTCATACTGAGGAGGTTGCCTTCCGCGACACCGCTCACGGCTTCATGGCCTGGGCCGTCGGTGCGATCATCAGCACGGTCCTGCTGGCATCGGCCGCCTCCGCGGCCGCGGCTATTGGCGGCAGTGCTCGCCTTGGTGCGAGCGCGGCATCCGGTGTCGGCTCTGTCGTCTCAAGCGCAGCAAGCCAGGCTGCCGGTCGCCTCGACCTGTCGAGTCTCGACCCGTCGGCTTATGTCACCGACCCGCTGTTTCGCGCCGAGAGACCGGCTCCCTCCTCGGCAGACACGGCTCCGGCCCGTGCCGAAGTTGGCCGTATCATCGCCATGAGTATCCGCAACGGCGACATGTCCCCGGCCGACAAGTCCTATGTGGCCAACGTCATCGCCGCACAGACCGGCATCCGCCAACCCGACGCCGAAAAGCGCGTCACCGACGCGATCGCGAATACCAAGGAGGCCGCCGCCAAAGCCGAGCAGACCGCTCGCGAGACGGCTGACATGGCCCGCAAGGCCTCCGCCTCCTTCGCCCTGGCGACCTTCATCGCGATGCTCATCGGCGCGCTGGCAGCCAGCTACGTCGCGACGCTCGGTGGCCGCGCCCGCGACAAGGTCGACGCCTGACCCACGCCTGCAACCCCGACAACCGGAGAATTCCAATGGCTGCGAATACACCAAAGGCCCTCGATGACATGTTCCATGACATGCTCAAGGACGTCTACTATGCCGAGAAGCAGATCCTGAAGGCACTGCCCAAGATGGCGAAGGCGGCCAAGTCGCCCGAGCTCAAGAAGGCCTTCGAGACGCATCGCGAAGAAACGGAGGGGCATGTCGAGCGCTTAGGCGAGGTCTTCGAGGTGATCGGCAAGGCGCCTCGCGGCAAGACCTGCGATGCCATCCTCGGCATTCTGGAGGAAGGCAAGGCCGTCATAGAAGATTACGCCGACAGCCCCGCTCTCGATGCCGGTCTCGTCGCCTCGGCCCAAGCGGTCGAGCATTACGAGATGACGCGCTATGGCACGCTGAAGTCATGGGCGAAGCAGCTCGGCCACAACGACGCGGCGGCGCTGCTCGATGCCACGCTTGCCGAGGAGACCAAGACCGACAAGCTGCTCACGCAGCTCGGCGGCCCGGCAAACTCGGCTGCTGTCGCGCATGCCAAGCCCGCGTGATCCGTTCGCTTCCTGGAGCCCTCTCTCCTCGCCGGAGAGAGGGCCTCACTGCGTTCATGTTCGTGTGTCGCGACACGATAACTTCCCGAAACATTTCCTGATCGCCTCGACGAAACCAACTCCGCGTTCGCAAGACCTCCTCAGGTCTCGAGGAAAAAGCGGACCATCTCACGCGAGGCATCGGGCCCCGTCTCATCCGTATAGCTTCCGCCGCGGTCACCTCCTGACCAAGCATGACCGCCGCCGTGGATCAACCAGTGCTCGACGCGTGCAGGAGCATCGCCATACCCGATCAGCGACCGGGTCACGCGTTTGCCGTTGATCACCGCATCGGTCTGAAACTCTGCTGGTTTCCCTTGCGCGGATCCCGCGAGATCGAAAACGGCCCTGCCGTTCGATGGGTGAACCGTGGCATCGGCAGTTCCGTGGAAAATGATCTTCCTGATGGGCGAACGGCCTTGTGCCGTCACTTTCGCATTTCCCTTCATCGCAGCAAATGCGGACATGACGTCCCGAGCTGCGCCGTGAGGCAGGCCGGAATGAATGCCGGCTGCGGAAAAGACGTCGGGATGGGTCGAGGCGAGGACATCGGCCATCGCTCCGCCCGCCGACAGGCCGGCGACGAAGACCCGCTTGCGATCGATCTTGAATTCCGAAGCCAGTTCCTGGGCGAGCCCGGCCAGAACGGCCGGTTCACCTGCGCCACGCTGCTGATGGCGAGGGTCGAACCAGTTCCAGCAACCCTGCGCGTTAGCCGATTTCGGCTGCGAAGGATAAGCGACGATCAGCCCGAACTCGTCGGCCAATGCGTTCATCCGGGTGCCGCGCGCAAAATCATTCGGGTTTTGTGTGCAGCCATGGAGCATCATCACCAGCGCGAGCTCACGGCTGGCATGATCGGACGGCACGTAGAGCTTGTAGGCCACGGAGCCTGCGGCCGATTGGAACCTGTGTGCCCGGACTTTTTCACCGTCCCGCGCATCGTCCGTGACGGTGTCGCCATGGCTCGGCGCGTGGACGAAGCTCGCCTGCTCCTGCCGAAGCTTTTGCAGGATCGCCCGGAGACCGCGTGCCGGCGGTGCTTCGGGATTGTCACCGCTTCGTGTGCCGCCATCCGAGGCAGCTGAGGGCATCGACCCGCGTCCGGCGAGAGCGCGCTGTATCGCAGCCGTTGCGCCCGTCACGTCGGATGTTCGCAGGCGGTTTGTGGCTTCGCCGATGGCGGCGTGAAAACGCGGATTCATGGCGAAGGTCCTTTGGGTCACGTTAATCGATCGGCCAGGGCGGCCTTGATCTCGGGCGACACGTGCAGCGCCCCGAGGATGGTGAGGGAGGCAATGGCCTGACGCGCCAGTTCCGGCGAGACGTCGCCATCGATCACAGCCAGGCCGAGGACCCGGATATCGAGCTGCTCTCCGGCTGCAACCACGGCTTCGAGATCCCGCCGCGTGAAGGTCCGCAATCCCAGTTCAAGCGCCAGGCGCGTCGTCGCCTTCGCGGCGACATCCGAATGGGTCGCAAGCTGGCTGCGGATCGCGGTGCGGATGAAGTCCGAGCGGTTGGAATAGAAGCCGTCGCGAACCAGCAGGTCGATGCGGCCGAGATCCACGAAGCCGAGGTTGAGCGTCAGCTTCTCGCTGTCAGGCGTTTTCATGGCAGATCCATATACCATCCATATGGATGGTATATGGATGTTCCAGCAGGGATATCAAGGGCTGCTCGCGGCGCCTGACCGGGCTGGGCATCAAAAGACAGAGACAGGCGTCTGGCCGTGTGGCAGCACATGACATAACCAGGAACATTCCCTGGACGGGAACGAAATCGGGGACATTTTGCCCACGCCGGAACTTCGCGATTCCCGCTTCATGCGCAGCCTGCTGGCGGCGTCGGACGATTGCATCAAGGTCATCGACCTCGACGGCAAGCTCTCCTTCATGAGCGAAGGCGGCCAGCGCATCATGGAAGTCAGCGACTTCAACGCCATCAAGGGCTGTCCCTGGCCGGATTTCTGGGCTGACCAGGGCAACGCCGAAGCCAGGTTCGCGATCGAGGAAGCGCGTGCCGGCCGCAGCTACCGCTTCCAGGGCGCGGCCGATACGGCCGCCGGCAATCCACGGTTCTGGGACGTCCAAGTCGGCCCGATCCTGGGCCCGGACGGCAAGCCCGAGGCGATCCTGTCCGTGTCGCGAGACATCACGGCGATCAAGGAGGCCGAACAGCGCCAGCGTCTGCTCGCGCTTGAACTCAAGCATCGGATGAAGAACACCGTCGCCATGATTCAGGCGATCGCCAATCAGACGGTCCGTGGCGGCCCCGAGATCGACGCGATCAAGGAAGCCTTCACTGCCAGGTTGAGTACGATGGCCTCGGCGCAGGACATCCTGACCCAGACAGTCTGGGCCAGGGCAAACCTAGCTTACCTCGTCCAGGAGTCATTGAAGGGGCAAAGCGACCTGTCGCGTTTCCGGATCAATGGTCCGGCGGTCGAGCTCTCGTCGAAGACTGCCCTGGCAATGGCGCTTGCGTTGCATGAGCTAGCGACCAATGCCGCAAAATACGGCGCTCTCAGCCAGGATAGCGGTCGGATCGACATAACCTGGTCGGTTGAAGACGGTCAGTTCGCATTCGAGTGGCGCGAGAGCGGCGGCCCGCTGGTCGTGCCGCCAACGCGTCGCGGCTTCGGATCGCGCATGATCGAGCGGGCGCTGGCGGGATATTTCAGCGGGGCAACCGCCGTGGACTACCAGCCTGCAGGGGTGGTCTTTTCGCTTCGCGGCCCCATCGATGCACTCATTGCCGACTGATCAGATCGTCGGCCGGAAGGCTGCAATGACTTCGGCTGGCCGATAAGGCTTCCTGAGATAACGAACATTCTCCGGCAGGTCGCCTTCGCGAGGCATGACGCGCCCACTCGCTACAACGAGGAGGATGGGCGGCCAGCCCGATCGCACAGCGTGCGCCAGCTTCATGCCGTCCATCGAGCCAGGCATTTCGATGTCGGTGAACACGATCGCGATGTCGTCGCGGGCTTTGAGGATGTCGATCGCTTCGTCGGCATGGGTCGCCTCAACGACCTCGAAGCCGGCATCCTCGATGAAGTCCGCAGCGTCCATCCGGAGCAGAGGCTCGTCTTCGACGATCAGGACGACCAGCTTCGACATCATACGCTTTCGACAGTGACTCTGAGCCAACTGCCGACGTCAGCTCTTGTTGCGTCGGATTGTAAAGAATTTCGCAGTTTGTTCTTAGTATTTGGTTACGTTTGAGAATCTACCCCCGCGGCAGGCCGAGCACCGTGCTTTTCAGCAAATCTCGGCTTCATCCGCCTTCAATGTCCTGCACGATATGTTCAGCTGATACCGAGAGTCTCACAGGACGCGACGCGAAGACGGCCCGGCTGACGGAACAGCGGCTACGCAGGAAGGCTGATGAGCGCGCAAGCGGCGCTACATTTCCGCCGAGGAATCTACCGTGAAGTCGCTTCCGCTCGTTGCGCGACAGCGTCACAATCCTAACCATGCCTCGATAGCTGGAGTGCGCTTCGACCAATCCAGAAGCAGTTCGAAAGCGTTCGATCAGCGGGTTACTTTCAAGCGACCTGATTGAACTCAGGCAACGGGCACCCCACGACGGCCATATAACGGGCCGTCCAGTTGGTGACGGCGAGTTCAACAGCTATGCCTCCTTCATATTGAAGGAGAATTTTGTACGAAAACTCGCTCGGATCGACAGATTCCGTATCGCAGATCAGATATCCGACCCAATGATGCTCCTGATGCGTGCCGAACTGATATTTGGCGGGCAGCCTTCGACCACTGCGCAAAGCAACCGAGCCGGTTCCATTGAGCATGGCTTGTGTCTCCGTTTGGCGGCGTGAAATGCGCCGCGACGGTCATTTCCAGAAGCGGATGGAGACAACTGCAGCTTAACCGAGCGCTCTTGCGACCCATATTGCAAGTCACGTTTCAGGTATGAAGGAAAAGCTGCGGACGCTGTCCTCGATGAAGGCGGCAGCGCAACCCTCCAATTTGCAGAATGAATCTGCCACGGCAAACCGACATATCGCCCACGCTTCAATGAGCGGGCACTAGAGCTTGGTCGGCGGCCGGGATCACGACGTCACGCCCGATCCGCGTAAGGAGGAACGTCCACGAGCGTGCCGATGAGACGGAGCAAGGCCCTTTGCTCGGGACGGTCCGACTTTCCGGAGACGAGGAAGGCTCCCAACTCGATATGTGACAGCTGGCCGCCTCCTGGGCCGTTCGGTTGATGGATCACGAAGGCTGCACCGCTCGTCGGCTCCCGCCCCAGAAACCAGCAGTCGCCCGAGGGACTGCTATATAGTTCACGCCGTTCACTCATGATGTTGCGTCCTCCTGCGATAGACGACGGCCGGTCAAACCCAAAGTCGCCATGTGAGCAGGTCGAAGCGCCACCTGTCGCCGCGGGTGCTCCTTTATGTGCAGCCGGTAACCTCCGACCATTGCTAGCTGAAGTTGCCGGCCGACAGCCGATGATAGCTCCCGCGCTTTTTTGAATAGGCGGCGCGAGCGGCCCCCAATATCGCTGATCTATTGAGGTCGAATGCGACGAGGAACGAACTCTCGCTTCCGTCGATAATAGCGGGGCTCAAACTCTGCAGAACATCAAGCTCAATCTGGAACATGACTTCCAGTGATGCCTCGGAACCCCAGAAGCTCACGCAACCGCGAACAGGTTCGTAACGCCGGATCGCGTTGGGAAAGTCGAGGCTCATGATCTGCACCCTCCGCCGAGACGCGCCAGCTGGACCTGATAGGCATCGACATGGCGTCTCTTCCGCGTATTTCTCAGCAAAATCCCGATCGGAAACGCGATCAGCGAACCCGCAGCCACCAACGACAAGTGGGGCATCAAAGGCAAATCATAAAACAGACCTGCTCCCCACATGCCGCCGCTGCAGAGCGCCATGCCGATCAATCTATAGACCAGCGCAGACGCCTCCGGTGCCGGAGCGTAGCCGGCTGCTGCAAGCCGAGCCTTTTCCAGATACGGATTAATGGGAGACATCATTTCAGGACGAGCGTGAAGGCCAGCGCAAATGCGGCGATGAGGCCGCCATGCGCGAACCAAACCAGATGGCGATCTGCGGCCCAAGCGCGATAAATGAACCAGATGCTGGAAATATTTGACATGGCCGGGCTCCGTTTGGCCCAGATCGGGGCGCTTCGCGCAAATGTCGTGAAGTAAAATCCCGATGCGTTTCGAGATTTTTCTTATGTAAGATGGTCGATTTGATACCGCAAGGCAAGGAGGATCTTATTTTGATATTTTTCCAATCCTGACGACTATCACTGAGTTTCAAGAACAAACGATCGATTGAATGATCGAATCTCTCTCACTTGATGCTTCAAATTATCTCGATGATGGTGGTCGAGCACCGCCGACGCGAGCGGAATGGGACTGAAGACGCCCATCCCGGAATGCGTATGCCCGTTCACAGGAGGGCGCTGAACTCGGCTTCTGGCGCAACGTCGCGTCAACGCATGGAGCGGCGGCTCCCGAACAGATCTGAGATTGGAGTAAAGGCGCCCAGCCGCTCTCGGAATAGCGCTGCCCTGTTGTGATCTCCCCGGTGAGTTCACATCGGCACGACAGGAATACGGCATTCGCGCTCCGTACGGCTTGACGACGAACACACCGCTATGCGCGCAGAGCGCGATCAATCAGGTATTTCTTGCTATCCGCCCGAATAAGACGCTTCCTGTAAGCAATGCTGCCATTGCGCGCTTTCCTCCCGCCCGAGCATTTCGGCCGGCAGTCATAATCGAGACCATCATGCAACCCGGCCACGGCAGGTTTATCCCGCGCGACGGCACGGCCCCTCCCATGGGCCAGCTGATGATCGAAACAGCGCATACCGACCCCGGCGAAGTTTACTGCGAGGTCCTTTTCCAGTGCGGCCAGGGTGCAACGATCGAACGCGCTGTAACCAACTGGACTAACCGATATGGCCGTCGTCGGACGGCCGTTGCCCGTGCTCGACACGGCGGCTTGATCGACATTAGCCCCAATGAGCGTTTGCAGCATCAGCATCGAAGGGTACCGAACCTGTGATGCAGCTCGACGAGAAGGAAACGAGGCGATCTTCGCTTAGCCAAAGTTTCCATCGAGATGGCGTCACGGTCCAGGTCGAGATCTATCAGCTGGCTTGGTCTGACGGATGGACCCTTGAGCTTGTCCATGCCGATGGCGGCTGGACCATATGGCTCACTGAATTTGCGACCGATGAAGCCGCCTTGGCCGAGTTCACCGCTCAGATTGCCAGGCCTGGCTTACGCAACTTGATTGCGGGCACACTTCTCTACTTTCCGACCATCCATTGATGGGCTGAGGTCCCGCATCGGCGCGTCGGAAGGATATTCAGCTCGCTCTCGGCTCCAGAGGGCATCAAACCAAGGAGCGAGATATGTCGCATCATTTCAAGGCCGGGGACCGAGTCAGCCTCGCATTCGGCTTTCACGACCAGGGCGCCAACGGCACCTATGCCATAACCCGGCTTCTGCCCACGCGCATGAACGGCGAACCCCAGTATCGCGTGAAGGGAAGCGATGACCGCGAACGCGTGGGAAGACCAGTTCGTTCGGGCGCCGAAAAAGCGACCATAATCCGATTACCGATGCCTTGAACCGCATACACAGCAAGACGTGAGAGATAACGCAAACGGATGCGCGGCGGTTTACAGTCGCCTCTAGTTGGTCAGCCACGATATATGAGTGGTGACATGGCAATGTGCCCTCGAAACGACGATCCGTAGCCCTAGGCGACCTTTGGGGCGACCTCTTCGGTTATCACCTCGAAACGGTTCAGCATGTGCGGGCCGAAGGTGTGGACCATCGGGATGTCGGCTGCGTCGCGCCCGCGGGCCACGAGAATGCGACCGATGCGCGGCACGTTATGTCGCGCGTCGAAGGTCCACCACGTCCCGCCGAGATAAGCCTCGAACCAGGCGTTGTAATCCATGGGTGCCGGATCGGGAGGAACGCCGATGTCGCCGAGAAACCCGTTTCAGTAGCGCGCCGGAATGTTCATCGCCCGGCACAATGCGATGGCTAGATGCGTGAAGTCTCGGCAGACGCCGACCCCCTCGTTCATGGCCTGGGCAGCTGTCCGCGTGCTGCGCGCGCACTGATAGTCGAAGCGGATCTGTGCGTTCACGTAATTGCAGATCTGCTGAACCCTGTTCCAGCCCGGTGCGAAACTCCCGAACAGACCCCAGGCCGTGGCCGACAGCTCGTCGACCTCGCAATATCGGCTCGGCAGCATGTATTCGATCACATCGGGCGGCAGATCGGGAGGCGATATCTCCGCTGCAGTCTGGTCGAACTGATCGGGCAGGCCGGAATCCCGCACCACCATGTCGTTGGTGAAGATCGCGCCGCCCGCGGGAATGACGAGCCTGCGGCAGAGATTGCCGAAGCCGTCCGTATACTCTTCGACGGGCACCTCGCTACCGTCAGCGATCGACACGGCTCGCGGATTTGGCTCACTCACGAAATCCGCCTGTCGGCTCCGATGCGGATCGAGGAGCAGGATGACCGGAACTGCCTGGATTGTGCCGATCTCGATCCGATAGCCGACGCGAATGTCCATGGATGCCTTCTCACCTGAACGGGTGAGACCGCAACACGCGACCGCCAAGCCCGGTTCCGGGAGGCTATGCCGAGATTTTAGACACCTTATGGCGCTTCGTCTTGAGTGGCGGCGTTGCGAGAGCCAGGGCCTGATCTTGCGCCTCTTTGGCAAGCCGAAGCCCCCGCAGGCGGGCGGTGTTATCGGCACGCTGCTGGATAATGCTATCCATCTCCGAGTTCGCTCGCCCTCTCGCCAGCGATTTGGTCTGGAGCTTGAGAAATTGATTGTCGGCAGTCAGCCGCTGCTTGGATTGTTGAAGCATGTATTTCTCCTTGATTTATTCAAGAGCTGGCGTGAGCGGATACTATGCGCATCGGCCGGCCCCATCGTGTCAGCCCGGTCCGGGTCGCTGATCGCGGGCGACCTCAAAAGCAAAAAAGGCCGAGCATGAGCCCGGCCTTTCCTATGGCTATGGTCAAGGCGCCAGTACATCCGTGGTCGCCGATGACACATGGCCTGATTACGCAGCCTGGAGCTGCTCCGCGGCCATCTTGCCGGACTTGTTGTCGCGAGCGACCTCAAACCCGATCTTCTGGCCCTCGCGGAGCTCCCGCATACCGGCCCGCTCGACGGCGGAGACGTGGACGAACACATCCTGACCGCCATCGTCGGGCTGGATGAAGCCGAAGCCCTTGGTGGAGTTGAACCATTTCACAGTGCCGGTGGTCATGAAAACCCTCCTTCTGGCAAACTCTGTCGCTCGCCCGACGGGATGTCAGGCAAGTTCAGAACGATTTTGAAAGGGGAGATCATCGATGCCGCGCCCAGAGCGCGGTAAAACAAAAACCAACCAAGCAATCTCGATGCGCTTATACCTAAATGATGACTTTCAAAAACGCAAGAAAATTCTTTTGTGGCAACCTCGAATGAGAAAATCACTGCCATTTTTATTTTTTATGGGCCGCTCAATACAAGGATGGGTTCGGGGCGGCCGCTCATCGCAGAGGACGAATGCGACGCCACAATCTTTCGACCCCGGCCCCGGCCGCAAATCCCGCCGCGACTCCTGAAGGCCAATGAGCCAGGGCAGCGACACGCGTCATTGCCAAAGCTCCGAAGGCGCTCCACAGCCATGGCGGCGAACGGGTCTCAGAACCGGTTAGAATCGACGCCAAGGCACCGGCATGCATCGCGTGCCCGGATGGAAAGGCATCGCTCGCTCGGCCGACCAGAGCATGCTTTTTTCTGGTTTGGATGAGGCGATCTGGTCGTCGCTGATCGATAAATCGTTTGATCGCGTGATGGAGAGCCGTGGTCGTTCTGAAAACGGCGAGATACCGGAGAGCAGTTCGGCTTTTCCCGGGTGGCGAGGCGAGCCAGAAGATTGCGCCCCCGGTCAATAGCGCTCGGGCATCGCAAGCCCATCCCAGGGTCTTGGCAACTCGGACTGTCTCGTCAGGAATATTCCGCGCGAGCGCCCGCATGGTTCTTTCCTCGCATGCGCTGACCTTCAAGCGGATGCGAGGAATTCGAAACCACGATAATCTCGCGCTACGGAACATTCAGCGTTAAACTGCGCCTTCGCCTCAGATGTCGCCCGGCGCCGCTTTCCGACGCCGGGTTCGTTTGTCAGGCGTGGCCGCGCGAGCCTTCCCTGCGACCTCCAGCGAATGCAGCGACGTCGGGCGCGAGAAGATCATGCTTTTCCGCCCATGACGCGAACAAGCCGCGCGCCGTATCCGCTTCGATCTCTCCGCGCATCGCCGCCAGGCAAGCCTTCAGCGCGAAGCCGTGGACCGCATCGCGTTTGTTCACCGGCCAATCGGCCAGGAACATGTAGGCCTCCATGGCAGTCCCGATCGCCGCCGGGTGCCCGAGCCCGGTCAGGATCACGACCGGCCTTTCGAAGTCGTCTGATGTCATCATGCAGTCCTCCCTCGGCTGGGAGCGATTGCCAACGTTGCCATAGCCATATTCTCCTCGAAGCAACATGGATCCGGTTTGGTTGATCGCCGCGTCGAGCGCACCGTGGCTTTCGGCGGCTGCCATGATTTTGGGATGTATTCTCTTCGGATCAAGCCCGTCGACGCATCGATGTTATTGCAGGTGGAATTCGCCGCTCACCGCGCTGAGATCGGCCGGGCCGATGAGGTCCTTGTGAGCGACGGTAATGCGGAACAGCTTGCCATCAAGCTTGGCCCGCCAGAAGGCGAGGAACTTGTTGAGCTCGGGAAAGCGCGGGGCGAGATCGTAGTCCTGCCAGATATATTCCTGCAGGATCGAAGGGTGGTCGGGCAAGCGGTAGAGGATCCCGGCGGTGGTCAATCCGTAGCCGGCGATCTGGCGGGCGAAGTCCGTCGAAGCCATTCCTTTCAGCTCCCTTGTTTCACTGCGCCGATGGCAGCGGATTTCCAACGCCCTGGCAAGCCCGAAGGTTGCGTTTGCGCTGCCTTTTCAGGCTGTTAGCACTCGTCCGAAAAAAGTGCTGCCAGCCTCTTGAAGGCAAAAATGGGGCAACCTAGATCATCGCGCGGGCACGGCGCCTCGGGGCGCGCGGAACCTCGCCGCGAGACCCGCATAGGGCCGGCCCGCTTTGACATGTGACCGACATGAAAATTGGAGGAACTCATGAAGTTTCGGCCACTGCATGACCGGGTCGTCGTGAAGCGCATCGACGCCGAGGAGAAGACCAAGGGCGGGATCCTCATCCCCGACACCGCCAAGGAAAAGCCGCAGGAGGGCGAGGTTGTCGCCATCGGGCCCGGCGCCCGCGACGAGATCGGCAAGCTCGTGCCGCCCGACGTGAAGGTCGGCGACCGCGTGCTCTTCGGCAAATGGAGCGGCACCGAGGTCAAGATCGATGGCGAGGATCTCCTGATCATGAAGGAGTCCGACATCATGGGCGTCGTCGAGGCGACGGTAACTCTGAAGAAGGCGGCCTGACGGGGCCTTCATCCCATCTCATCAACCTGAAACCTCAAGTCTGAAGGAGTGAGGAATCATGGCTGCGAAGGACGTGAAGTTTTCGCAGGACGCGCGCGAGCGGATGCTGCGCGGCGTCGACACGCTTGCCAATGCGGTGAAGGTCACGCTGGGCCCGAAAGGCCGCAATGTCGTGATCGAGAAGTCGTTCGGCGCTCCGCGCATCACCAAGGACGGCGTCACCGTCGCCAAGGAGATCGAGCTTTCCGACAAGTTCGAGAACATGGGCGCCCAGATGGTCCGCGAGGTGGCGTCGAAGCAGAACGACGCGGCCGGTGACGGCACGACGACCGCGACCGTGCTCGCCCAGGCGATCGTCCGCGAAGGCGCCAAGGCGGTAGCTGCCGGCATCAATCCGATGGACCTGAAGCGCGGCATCGATCTCGCCGTCGAGGCGGTGACGAAGTCGCTCGGCGAGCATTCCAAGGCGATCACCGGCTCGGAGGAGGTCGCGCAGGTCGGCACCATCTCCGCCAATGGCGACCGCACGATTGGCGCGATGATAGCCGAGGCGATGAAGAAGGTCGGTAACGAGGGGGTCATCACGGTCGAGGAGGCTAAGACCGCCGAGACCGAGCTCGACGTCGTCGAGGGCATGCAGTTCGACCGCGGCTATCTCTCGCCCTATTTCGTCACCAACACCGAGAAGATGGTCGCGGAGCTCGAGGACCCGTACATCCTGATCCACGAGAAGAAGCTCTCTGGTCTCCAGACGATGCTTCCGCTGCTGGAAGCCGTCGTGCAGACCGGCAAGCCGCTGCTGATCGTGGCGGAGGATGTCGAGGGCGAGGCTCTCGCCACCCTCGTCGTCAACAAGCTCCGCGGCGGCCTGAAGATCGCCGCCGTCAGGGCGCCGGGCTTCGGCGATCGCCGCAAGGCCATGCTCGAGGACATCGCCATCCTGACCGGCGGCACCGCCGTGAGCGAGGATCTCGGCATCAAGCTGGAGAACGTCACGCTCGACCTGCTCGGCCGCGCCAAGAAGGTCCGGATCGAGAAAGAGGCTACCACGATTGTGGACGGCGCCGGCTCCAAGATCGAGATCGAGGGCCGTGCCGCGCAGATCAAGGCGCAGATCGAGGAGACCACCTCGGACTACGACCGTGAGAAGCTCCAGGAGCGTCTGGCCAAGCTCGCCGGCGGCGTCGCGGTGATCCGCGTCGGCGGCGCGACCGAGGTCGAGGTCAAGGAGAAGAAGGACCGCGTCGACGACGCCCTGAACGCCACCCGCGCTGCAGTGGAGGAAGGCATCCTGCCGGGCGGCGGAATCGCCCTTCTGCGAGCGGTCAAGGCGCTGGAAGGCCTGAAGCCGGCCAATGACGACCAGAAGACCGGCGTCGAGATCGTCCGCAAGGCAATCACGGCGCCTGCGCGCCAGATCGTCGAGAATGCCGGCGGTGACGGCGCGGTCGTGGTCGGCAAGCTGCTGGAGTCTTCCGATTATGCCTGGGGCTACGATGCCCAGACCGGTGAATATGGCGATCTGGTCAAGGCCGGCATCATCGACCCGACCAAGGTCGTGCGCACGGCGCTCCAGGATGCGGCGTCGGTCGCGGGCCTGCTGATCACCACCGAGGCGATGATCGCCGAGCTGCCGAAGAAGGAAGCGGCTCCGGTGATGCCGGCCGGCGGCATGGATTATTGAGCATGGAGGGCGCCGCGGCCTCGCGGCGCCCTCTCCCAAGGCCGATCTCCAGACATGCCGAGGGATAGCCATGCCCTTTTCATCGCTGACCGATCCCGTCGATCTAGCTCGCGCGCAGGCTGCCCTTGAAAAGGCATGGGCGGACCTCCGGCCGTCGCTTGCGGCGGGCTCGGACGAACAGGAACGGAACGACCTCGCCTATATCGTGGCTTCTCTGGTTCCTCTGGCTCTCGACGAGGATGATCTCGCGCGGCGCTCGATCGATCGCTTTCGCGAGAAGGCATAAGCAGAAGACCTCAGTAAAGCCCCCTGCATTCTCTCAATTGCATCAGCCGACATGACCTATGGCCCACAGGAATCTAAGGAAATCTCCTTCCGACCGCTTCAAGGCCTCATCACCAATGCCGAGAGCGCAAAATAACGGACGTTCCGGCTGAAAGTTCCGTAGGACTTCTCGTCAGGCGGTGTGGCTGGTCTGGCTTGCGCAGCCGCCCCGGTGATGGCGGCGATGAAGACTTCCGACGCGGGAGCGCTTGTATCCGAGCAAACCGTGCAGGCGCAGCGTGTTGAGTGGCGCCGCCAGCTCGACGGCAATCTTCACCCCGACAAAGGTGCGGAAGATCTCGCCATCGAGGTCGTCGCGCGGTCCGGCGCACAATAGAATAAGCTGTCGGAAAGGACGGCATTTAGCCCCCAAGGGCATCAGGACTTCAAAAAAAGTCCATCCACGATCGGAGCCATAATGCATGATGTCTCCTCGTGAAGACAGGCCAGTTTCCTGCACGCGCGGAAGCGATAGGTTTCAACCGATCTGGCACTCAGCCCGGTCTGACGCGCGATGCTTTTGTTCGAATTGCACGAGACGACGGGCTGGAGAAACTGCATTTCGCGTTCTCTTAGATCATCACCAGCGCCGCTTCGATCCAATAAGGTTCCGAGGGGCAGTGAAGCTTCCAGGGCCCCATCCAAGTACAGCCCGCTGCCTCGAACGGCCGCTAACGCTTGCAGCAGACGGTCGCTCGAAGCGCCATTCAGCAGATAACCTGCGATACCCGTGCGAATGCCGCCTTGATCGATCTCGCATCGCGATCTTCGCACACGAGCAAGATCAGGATGAGCGGTGATACGCCCTAGGAACGCGAGTGAGTTTTCCGGAGTATCTGGCGACAAAGCAAAAAGTCGAATACGGCTCGTTTGTTCTTAATTCGGATGTCAACGGGGGATTAAAGATTTCATATTAAAAGTTAATCAGCCGAACCCAAAACGTGGTAGGATATTTCACGGAAGATTTTCTTCCGGTTCGGAAAGCCCGTCATCATGAAAATTGCAGCAGAACTGAAGCCGGCCGCCTGGGGCGCCGTCGGCGGCGCTATTGCCCTTGCGATCATCGGTTTTACCTGGGGCGGCTGGGTGACACAGAGCACGGCGGAGCGAGAGGCCAGGACGCGTTCGAGCACGGCCCTTGTGGCAGCTCTCTCGCCGATCTGCGTGGCGAAGTTCCAGCAGCAGGCCAATGCGACCGAGCAGCTCGCCGAGTTCAAGAAAATCAGCTCCTGGCAACAGGGTGATTTCATCGCAAAAGGAGGGTGGGCGACGATGCCCGGCAGCTCCTCGCCCGATTCTGATGTGGCCAAGGCCTGTGCGGTAGCCCTCGGCACTACAAAAAGCTGAGATCTTTCGGTCGCCCGTTGCGGGCACCCCAACCTGCGTCTTGCCGCGCGGCGCGCCTTTTCAGCGTCGCGCGACAACTGCCCCAGCGGACCCACGATACGCCTGAACTGGCCAATCCTCGAGGATGATCCGATGAGCCTCCAATTCCCCAATCCAATCCGACGATATGACACCACGCGGGACTGCATATGCTTCTGGGGCTCTGATTCTGCCCTGGAGATCGCATTCGAGGTCGAGCTCGCAGCGTTGCGCAGCATCGACTCTTCGGCTGGCCCGGGCGAAGCGTCGATGCTGCGGGCGTACGATGGGCATCTCGCTACCATCCGGGAGGCCGCCGGGGCAGCCTATTCCCGCAAGCGCAAGAGCTGCCATCGCCTGACGGCTTCCGACTTCTAGTCTGACTCGGGATTCGCCCTTAGCGGCCGGCCGACAGGCTTCTCGCGGTCTTCTGGCCGCTGCGGCGTGGCCTTTGCGGCACCAACAGCTGGCGTGGATGGGGAAGGTGCGGCTGTCGGAGCGATTGTCGGCTTATTGGTGTTTGCAGCCGGCTTCGGCTCGATCGTCCTGAAACGGATCATGACTGTCCTGTGGTTGGCTGACGCTCGCATGAACTCGGTCCCAAGGGACTGCCGCCCAAGAGCTCAGAGCGCTAATTCCTCTTCGAGACTGCGGCCTTCACGACTGCTGCGGCAAGACTATTGGGGGCGGGAGCTGCAAGCTTCGGCTTGTCCTGCTTTGGCTTCTTGGCCTCGCGGTTCCCACGTCGTTCGCCTTTTGACATGCCGTTCTCGTCCTCGTTCGGAGATTGCGGGTCGCGATCTCTCGGGTCGTACCGGCCGGAGCTGGGCGTCTCGCAGGCAGTCGCCCATCGAAATACGCATGCGAAATTGCAGGCGCGGATGTCATTCAGGAGAAGCGAGCAAGTGCTCGGTGCAGCGCGGCCGGCTAGCTGCTGCGGCTACCTGGGGAGGGATCCAGGCAAGTCATGTCGAAGCAGGGTTGCAGCCTAGGCCAGGGCTGGGGAAAGCGCACGTTGTTTCTTCGCGGCGATCCCTCAGGACCCGTGCGCTTCCGTCAGCCGGGAGCGCATGTGGTTCATCCCAGGATGGCGCGATACAGTTCGAGATAGCGATCGGCCATGTGGTCTACGGTGAAGCGCGCTGCGACAGCTGCCCGGCAGGCGGCGCGCTCGATCTCGGAGAGACGGCCAATCGCAGCCACTGCTTCCTCAATGCTATCGACCAGGAAGCCGGTCACGCCGTGTTCGATCAGTTCAGGCATCGAGCCGCGGCGGAAGGCGATGACGGGCGTGCCGCAGGCCAACGCCTCGATGACCGACAAGCCGAACGGTTCCTCAAAGTTGATCAGGTGCAGCAGCGCCTTGGCCGAGCCGAGCGCATGCGTGCGAGCGGCGCCGCCAACTGGCCCGAGATAGACCACGCTCTCGCTTTCGAGCGCGGGGGCGACCTGCGCTTCGTGGTAACCGCGGTCTTGGACGATGCCGGCCATGACCAGCCGCCGCCCGGCTGCGCGCGCGGCGGCGATCGCTTCGGCCGCGCCCTTGTCGGGGTGGATGCGGCCGAAGAAGAGCAGGTCGTCGCTCCCGACCGGATCGAACGGGAATTCCTCGATCTGGATGCCGTGATGGATCGTCGCAGCATAGCGTAGATCGCGATGCCGGTCGGCGGCGCTGATCGCGACATAGTGGACCCGGTCCTCATAGGCCTTGAAGGTCGGCAGGATGCGCTCCGAGGAGAAGCCGTGGATCGTCGTCACCAAGGGTGTCTCGACCAGGCGCGAGAAGGCGAGCGGCACGAAATCGGCCTGGTTGTGGATCAGGTCGAACTCGCCGGCGCGCTCGAAAACATGCGCAACGTGCAGCAGCTCCCAAACCTTGGCGTCGATCGTCGGGTCTTCGGAATATGGCGCCGGGCAGATGCCGGCCAAGGTCCCGGCCGTGCGGCTATCCTGTGTGGCGAAGAGGGTGACGTCGACGCCGCGTGCCACCAACGCCTCGGTCAGCAGGCTCGTCACCAGCTCCCAGGGGCCATAATGGCGCGGCGGCGTGCGCCAGGAGATCGGCGCCAGCATAGCGATACGCATCCGTTCGTTCCTACCTCTGATCAGTCGACGAGCGTCAGGATCACGCCCTCGTTCGGCCGCAGGAGCAAAGCGCCGTCCCGCACGGGCGTCAGATCAGCAAGCGTGGACAGAAGGGAGCGGCAATCATGCGCCCAGTCCGGCAACTCCAGGCGCTGCGGCTGCGCCCCGAGATTGAGCGCCACGATCAGCCGCTCTGCACCATGCCGACGCTCGTAGGCGAGTATGTCGCCCTCGGCATCGAGCAGCGCGAAATCACCGATGGTCAGTGCAGGGTGGGTGCGCCGAGCTGCGAGCAATCGGCGATGCAGCGCCAGCATCGAGCCAGGCTCGGCCGATTGGCGCTCCACGTTCCGGGCTGGCCAGTCGGCGTTGAGCGGCAGCCAGGGGGGCGCGGTGCTGAAGCCGGCATGCGCGCTGTCGTCCCAAGGCATCGGCGTGCGGACCGGATCGCGCCCCAGGCCCTTGCCGTACTGGCGCAGCTCGCGCGGATCCTGGACCCGATCGGCCGGGATCGGCACATCGCTCAGGCCGAGTTCGTCGCCGTAATAGAGGGTAGGCGTGCCGCGCAGGGTCAGTAGCAACATCGCAGCCACCCGCGCCTGGTTTTCCCCAAGCCTGGTCGCGACGCGCGGGCGGTCATGATTGCCGAGCACCCAGTTCGGCCACGCGCCGGGCGGCAGAGCCGCCTCGTAGGCGGCGATGAGCGCGGCCAGCGCCCGTGCCTGCCTGGGTGCCGCGATCAACTGGAAATTACCGGGCAGATGCACACCGGGCCGACCCTCGCCGTAATAGCGCATCAACCGCTCGACCGGCAGATAGATTTCCCCGATCAGCAGGCGTTCGCCCTGTCCCACGCGCCGATACTCATCCGCACAGGCACGCAGGCCGGCTGCGATGTCATGGACCTCGGGCTGGTCGGTCGAATGCAGCTGGAGCAGGCGATCCATCTCGCCGAGCGCCGATGTGTAGGCCGGGTTCGGCGGATTGTCCGGGAAATCGGCCGCCTTGATCAGGTGCCAGAGCACGTCGATTCGGAAGCCATCGACGCCGCGATCGAGCCAGAAGCGCATGATGCCGTGCATTGCCGCCTGCACGCCCGGGTTGCGCCAGTTCAGGTCCGGCTGCTGCTTCAGGAACGCATGGTAGTAGTACTGGCCGCTGGCCTCGTCCCATTCCCAGGCCGATCCGCCGAAATCGCTGATCCAATTATTGGGCGGTCCGCCTCCGGGGGCCGGATCGCGCCAGAGATACCAGTCCCGTTTCGGATTGCGGCGCGAGGAGCGGCTTTCGACAAACCAGGGATGCTGGTCGGAAGTATGGTTCGGCACGAAATCGAGCAGGACCTTGAGCCCACGCGCATGGGCCTGCGCAAGCAAGTCCTCGAAATCGGTGCGGGTGCCGAAGCGCAGATCGACGTCGCAATAGTCGGAAACATCGTAGCCGAAATCGGCCATCGGCGAGGGATAGATCGGCGCAACCCAGATCGCATCGACGCCGAGCTCGGCGAGATAGCCCAGCCGCCGCGTGATACCCGGGAGGTCGCCGATCCCATCGCCGTTGCTGTCCTGGAACGAGCGCGGATAGATCTGGTAGATCACGCCGCTCTGCCACCAGGGTGCGGTCATTGCTGCGTCCCCCCATGCCGGCTCGATGCAGGAGAGCCGGCGGTAGGAACTTGAAACGCCCGTCCCTTATCCCGGAACGAGCCCGACTCTGGGCCTATTGCCGCAGGTCGGAACAAAACGACTCGGGCAATGGTTGGCTCGTCATGATCAGTTCCCGGACCATTCCACCGACACTGCCTGCCAATCAGTCCGAGGCCGCGGACGGCTCGCACGTAGACCATGACATGGAGCTGTCGCTCCCCGTAGACGCGCCGAGCAACATCGTCAGGAAGCGGCAACAGCGGCAGGCGCGTTCGGTGGCAGGGCGCCATATTGATGAAGCGCTTTCGGGGCTTCCGATCTCCGATCAGGTCAAGGCTTCGCGAAAAGCAACGTTGATCGACCTTCCGGATGGCACGCCGCTCAAGCGACGCGTAAGGGGGGCTGGCGCGAGGTCGGTTTGATCCGCGGCCAAGCCGGGCCGATTGGCCTTGCTCAGTCACTCCGACCAGATCTTTCATCTGCACACAATCGCCGGCAGGTCCCCCGCGTAAGTGTTCGATCTCGGCCAGCGCTTCATCGAGGGAGTTGAAGGGGCCCCGCCGCATGTTCTCCATTGTTTTCAGTGCGTGGCCTGCCGGATGGACCGTAAACTGGCCCGCCCCGCTGTCCTCGACATAGCCCATGTCACGACCGAGCAGATCGGTCAGCAACCAGTCCGTTCCATTCGGATTTTGTGTGACGTCGATGTCCAAGCGAACTCCATCGGTCGATGCCCGCGATCCCACAGGCTCAAGGTGCAGGCTTTAGCCAGTCCATGGTCTTTTGGTCGCGTGCTCCCAAATCGACGTAGCGCCAGTCAAACAATCCGATTGCGCTTGATCATAGGCGACGTTGATTCTGCAGCGGCACGCTCGGCCGCTTCCTTCTGCAGTCGCAGCGCTTTCAAGCGGGCTGTGTTGGCGTCGCGCGCATCGTTGATGCTCTCCGTTTCAGAAACTACGCGATTGCGCGACAAGGATTGGGTTTGTGTCCTCAGGAACGCGGCCTCTGCAGCCGCGCGGGATCTCGAGTTTTTGACCATCTGCCTTCTCCGGAGGGTGTCGGCTTGCGGAATGAAATCAATACTGTAGCGCTCGTCGCCCGACAGGGCTGAGCACGGCCCCGAAGCTGTCCGAAACGATTTGATCATGCCCGATAGCCCGTTCATGGCCGTCGGCTCCGCGAACGCGGTACTCGCGCTCGCCGTTGGCGCGCGTCGGCATGATCCGAACAACCTCATACTCGCCGGCACCGGATCGATCGGCGAAGCCGAAGAAGAGCCGGACCACGTCCCCCGGCTCGATCGAGCGTTGGGTCACTGATTCATGCTGGGTCATTTTTATGTTCCTTTCAGGGAGGGGCGTCCTGCCGCAAATCGTGCGTCTCATCCGCGGTGATGGGGCTCAGGGCCTGCAGCAGTGCCTCGATCCTGATCGTCGCAAAGTTGCAGTAGGTATCGGAGACCGCATAAGGCAGGACGATCTGGTCCCGATGGCGCATCGCTCCGCAGGTGTAGACGACGTTGGGGACGTAGCCCTCGCGCTCGGACGGTGCCGGCCGGACCAGGGGCTCGCGTGAGCGCGCAAGCACTTTCGACGGGTCACGCTTATCGAGGAGAACCGCGCCGATCGCATAGCGTCGCACCGGTCCTACGCCATGGGTGAACAGCAGCCAGCCCTCGTCGAGCTCGATCGGCGAGCCGCAGGTCCCGATCTGAATGAACTCCCAGGGGTATTGCGGTCTCAGGATAGCGACGCCGCCGTCCCAGTTCATCAAGTCGTCCGAATAGACGAGATAGAGGTTCTCGTTGTCCTGCCGCGCAATCATGGCGTAGCGGCCGTCGATCCTGCGAGGGAACAGCGCCATACCCTTGTTCACCGCCGCACTGCCTCGCAGCGGCGACATCCGGAACGACAGGAAATCGGTGGTCTCGATCAGCTCGGAGCGTATCCCCCTGCCATCATAGGCCGTGTAGGTCGCGCGGAACACGGTTCGCCCGTCCTCGTCGAATTCGACGAAGCGGGCATCCTCGATCCCGTTCGACTGCGACGCCGTGATCGGGAAGATCACCCGCTCGCTGATGTCGCCGTCTGAGGCGAAGACCACTTCGACGTCGTCGCCATCGAGACGGACCATGCGGTTGCGGAAGGTCGCAATCGTCGCGAGACGCGAGGTCGGATCGACGCTCAAGCTACCGTCGGCGGCGATCGTGCCGGAGCGGAAGGTCAGGGACGAGATATGCCCCTCGCCGACGGCGCGTACGCTTAGAATGAAGCGACGTCCACCAGGCGGCGCGCCGGACTGGTCGGGATGCGAGACGATGCTCGGGTTGAAAAGCGCCGCGGCTTCGAACGAATACTCGTGCAGGAAATAGGATCCGATCAGCTGGCGTTGCGTGCTGGTGAACTCGCCATGCGCCGTGAACACCTCCTCCATTTCGTCGGCGCGTGCCTCGAAGCGTTCGAGCAGGTTCCGGTGCCGGCCGTTGAAGTTCTCCAACACCTCGGCGAGCTGGCTGGCCGCCGCCGCTTGGCCAAGTCCCATCACACGCGCGACGATGTGGTTCGCCCGGAGTTTGTCTCTGGGGTTCATGTCGCGTGGATCGGGCGAAGGTCCGAAGCGGCGCACTACGACCCGGGCGGGATCAGGGTGCAGGTGCAAGGCCTGCCGGTTCAGGAAGCTGGCTAGCGGCAAGGCGGCCTCAATTGAGTTTGGGCGGATCGCCAAAGGCTCACGCGTGCAGGACCCGAAGCGGCGCCAGTTTCGGGCGGTCCCCGGTCATGCGGGAGAGTTGGCGAATTTCGGCGAGGCTGAGAAGGTAGGATACCACGGATTCCCCGCCGCGGTTCTCATTCGGCCGGTCACGGTGCAGGCCGTCGCGGCAGGCGCCGGTTTCCAGATCGACCAGCGGGGTCGACAGATCATTGTCGCCCATGAACCAGGCGAAAGCGCGCATCGCCTCCGCCCGCCATTGCGTGTCGCCATCGGCGCGCCAGGCAGCAAGACAAGCTGAGATGGTCGCCGTGGCCTCCAGGGGCTGCTGGTCGAACGCTTTGGGCGGGCTGAGCCTGTCGCCGAAGCTCTCCGAGCCCACTGGCCGAAACTGACCTGCGGGCGTGCTCTGCACCTCGACCAGCCAGCGCAGCGAGCGCAGGCCGGCCTCGACATAGGCGGGAACCTGCATCGAACGCCCGGTGGCGATCAAGGCCTGCGGCAATCGGGCATTGTCATAAGAGAGGACTTCCTCGAACCAGACCCAGTCCGGCGTCTCGACCGTCGACAGCAGAGCGAGCAGACGGTCAGCCAGCAAGGAGCGCAGCCGGACGGTGGAGGACGGCGCCGCGACCACGGTGCAGTAGGCGTCCAGGCCGAGCAGGGCGAATCCCCAGGCACGGGGCGAGCGGAAGCTATCGACCGTGGGGAGGGCCTCGGCGAACAACGCGGCGGCCCAGCGCCGCCGTGTCGGGCTGATGTCGCTGCGGGCGCATTCGCCGAGAGCCCAGAGCGTCCGGCCATGGCTGTCCTCCGAACCGACCTCCTCGAGCCAGCGTCGATCGAAGCTCATGAAGTTGCGGAAGCGCTGCGCCTGCGGATTCCAGGCATGCTGGACGAAGGAGGCGAACCGCGCTGTCAGAGGCTCGGACAGGTGCTGCTCGCCGGCGCTGCCGAGAAGGCAGGACAGAAGCAGCGCGCGGGCGTTGTCGTCGACGCAGTAGCCATGCGCGCGGTCCGGCACAGAGTGGACGGCGTGCTGGAAGAGGCCAGTGTCGTCGCACATGCAATGGAGATGGTCCGTCCGCAGCTCCGGTGGTGCGGATGGCTGAAGGGGTGGTCTTATCTGCGCTGTCCCGGCAATCACGTTCAGCAAACGGGTACGCCGCGCCGACTCGAATGTGGCGAGATAGCGCTTTGCAGTCTGCTCCCAGGTCATGGACCGGCTGCTGGCATAGGCGCGCCGGCGCATGGCCTGTCGCCTGATCGTGTCGGTCAGCAATCCTGCGATTTCGTCGCCGGTCGCGACGACGTCGCTGAACGGCACCAGCACGCCGCGGCCATCGGCGAGCAGTTCCTGAGCATGCCAATACGGCGTCGAGACGACCGCTTTTCCGAGCCCGAAGCTGTAGGCCAGAGTGCCCGAGGTCATCTGCGCCTCGTTGAGATAAGGCGTCACGTAGACGTCGCACATCGCGATGAAGCCGAGCAGCGTCTCGCGATCGACGAACTGGTCAAGGAAGACGACATGATCCTCGATGCCGAGCTCGTGGACGCGCTTCTGCAGGCCAATGCGATAGGCTTCGCCCTGCTCGCGGACGAGATGAGGGTGGGTGGCCCCCAGGACGACATAGATGGCGTCGGGCCGGCGTCTCAGAATCGACGGCATCGCATCGATCATCACCTCGATGCCCTTATTGGGCGAGAGCAACCCGAAGGTCAGGATCACCGAGCGGCCGGCGAAGCCGAGCCTGGCCTTGGCCTCGTCCGGCTCGACGAAAGCAAAATCGGGGATGCCGTGCGCGATCACCTCGATCTTGTCGGCGGGAAGCCGATAGATGGTGCGCAGCATGTCGCGCCCTTTTTCCGCCATGACGACCACACGGGACGAGGCGTCGACGATCCGCTCCATGACGCCGCGCTGCGCCGGACTCGGCTTTGACAAGACGGTATGGAGCGTGGTGACGACCGGCATCGTCAGGCGTGAGAGCAATCCGGCGACATGCGCGCCCGCCTCGCCGCCGAAGATGCCAAATTCGTGCTGCAGCGAGACGACGTCGAACCGGCCCTCGTTCAGGAAATCGGCAGCGCGCGCATAGTCCTCTATTCGGTCATCGCGGATCTGGAACCCGACGGAACTCGGATAGTCGTACCCGTCGCTATCGTTCATCGCTACGATCGATGTCACCAAATCGGGGGCCGATGCGGCCAGCGCCTGCTGCAGATCGGTGGTAAAGGTCGCGATGCCGCAGCGGCGTGGCAGCGAGTTGCCGATGAAGGCGATCCGGTGAAGTGCGGTCATGTTCGTGCCTCTGTGGTTGGAATCTGCGTATTCGCCCTCGCGGCGAGCAGCAGAGGCCGGTGAATCGTGCTGACGGCCGGGGCGGTCGCATTTCGGACTGCAATCGGCCGAAGAAGGTCATGGCTGGGCAAGGCGGCATCATAGGCGACGAGGCAGGTCAGGCCCGTTCGCCCGGCGGCGAGATGCGTGGTCTCAGCCTGCACGAAGCAGCCTTCGCCCATCTGCGCGCGCCACGGCCCGATCCGGCCATCTCCAGCGATTACCAGCAGCCAAGTCTCGGCCTGCGCGCGGAGTTCCCATAGCGACTGGGGCGCAAGCTCGAAGCGCTCGAAGCTGAAGAACGCGGTCGTCAGGAGCAGCGTCCTGGCATCACTCAAACGCCGCGTCGGCGCCTGTCTTGCGGCCGGTCCGACATGGGCGACAGCAACACCGGGCTCGATATGAAGCTGGCGTTGGCGACCGTGATCGAACAGGCGGAAGGTCGTGTCGCTGCGCTGCTGAATCTCGGCGAGCACGAGGCCCGGGCCGATCGCGTGTATAGTCCCTGCCGGTACGAAGATGACATCCCCCGCAACAGCGGTTCGCCAGGACAGGCGTTGACAGATTGAACCGTCCTCGATTGCGGCTCGCAGCTGTGCCCGTGAGAGTGACGACTTCAGGCCGACTGCCACCGTGGCGCCGGGCTCGGCTGCGAGCACGTACCAGGCTTCCGTCTTGCCGCGTGCAAGCCCCATCGCGTGGGCAGCGTCGTCATCGGGATGCACCTGGATCGAGAGAGCTTCGCTCGTGAACAGCAGCTTGAATAGCAAGGCGGGATCAAGAGCAGGATCGAGGCGCTGCAACCAGATTTCGCCGATGGCGGCGCCATGATGATCGACCCCACTCCAGGGCTGGAGATCACGTGAGCCCCAAGGCTTTGGGACGGCCTGCAAGCGAACCAGTTCAAGAGCCATGGCAAACTCCAAAGTCGCCGGGCTTCGACAGTTCGACCGGGTTGTCGAACGCTGCTGCGGCGGGGCCGTCGAGGCATGGATGTCGTCGAAGGCAGCGCCGGTAGCGGCCTTGCCTCCCCGAGAGCGGCCGGGCTCCTGCCCGCGGCACTCAGGTCCTGACGGTCAAGACAGCTGCCGGTCTGTTTCAAGGGCCGCTGCGAGGTGAGCCGGCTCGACCGGAACCATCTGATGGAAAGACCCGGCCGCTCCGATAGCCGGCAAATGGACAAAGCCGCCGACACGTCGCCAGGCGAGCCTGAAAGCGCTCTCGATTGTTTCCTCGTCGTAGTCGACCCGGTACTCCCCGGCGGGCAGAGGTGCCTCGAAACCGGGCAGCAGAAACGGGAACGAAAAATGTACGCAGATCTGCGTGGTGCGACTGGTCACGACGGCTTCCTTCCTAAGGTGCGCCCCTGAAGCGTCTGAGATTTCTGACAACACGGTAAGGCCCTCCAGGCAGCCGCCCGTCGCTCGCAATCAGCGATTTCATTGCCGTGGAATCGTGATCTGGATATGGGACAAATTCAGCCTGAAACAAGACATCAAGTAAGATTTGTTTCAAAACTCCCGCCGAGAATTGTTATTCTAGAATTTTTTCTTATCATGAATCGGTTTAAAACGCTGATATCATGGATTATTATTTTATTTTTTCGGGTATCTTGCTGATTTTAATTCTGCCGCGCTCTACCGATCGTGGTTTAAGTAGCCATATTGAAGTCTCGACGCCCGCGTAGGCCGTCTAGGGACCTGCCGGAGCTGGCAGCTCATCATTCCGATGCCCACGCGGCTTTCAGCCCTCGCGCAGAAGGATTTTGAGCCATGGCTCGTCTAATCACGAAGACAGGACAGCGTGCGGAGATGGTCTGTGACATGTCGAAAGAGAGATCTGGCAAGCTCATCTGCGACCCCAACATATTGGCTCTTGCCGACCTTCAAGGCGTTCTGATGCTGGAGACCGACGACGGTGGGCGGTGCCATATCAGGATCACTTCGATCGGCGCGGACCATCTGACATTTGCCGGTCGCATGGTCGAAAGCCTCTGAGACTGGTTCTGCGTCAATCGGCTTCGCATCGCGGCTGGCAACCATTGTCGGGAGCCGCTCGGCGGACCTTGCGGAATGCATCGTCAGCCGAGAATCCGCCAAACACTGACTTCGAGCCGGCAGTTCGGGAATACTGAAAATTCCCCGCTAACAGGACTTCGGAGATCACAATGACAAGCGTCATCTCACACTGGAATTTATACAGAATCTGGCTTTTGAGCCGATACCCGATCTGGCTCGCTTATGGCGGTCTCATTGCAGCGATGGCACTCGCTTCCGCCATCGTATCGCATTGATCCGCGTCGGTCGCAAAAATGTTGAGCCCAAGACTGGGGCTCCTTGGTTCAATGCTGACTGATAGCGTCAACAGCGTTGGCAGGGTAGCAGATCAGGAAATCGAGTGGCGGTGATGTTGCCCCCTATTTGCCCTCGTTCATAACTGGACTCTGCTCTCGATGTGGTCCGTCCTGGACCGGGTTGCAAACTCATTCGGGGTGAGGCCACCGAGGCTCGTATGTGGCCGGTGGGTG
>JAESGI010000184.1_pt1 | contig 45712 bp, 38 predicted proteins | sample 9269671 | NCBI WGS metagenome assembly JAESGI01 (sample SAMN14515641, study PRJNA621666) | algae metagenome | isolation source: Nostoc indistinguendum CM1-VF10 and co-occurring heterotrophs from gravelly... | place: USA: Clark Mountains, San Bernardino, California | collected 1998-06-05 | reverse complement strand
CTCGTTACCGTTGGCTGGGGTAGTGCAATTAGCCAAGGGCATTCCGCTACCTTCCGTAAGCGTGTGAATAAGAACACCTTTCCCCTTGCCTCCATACGCAACTTCTTCACCTCCTCCCTTTCCAGGGTAGGTGTAGCCCGCCGCAGGCATCGCTAATACACGTCCTTGTATATATTCAAATGTTCCATCAGAACGCCATCGCTTTAACCATCGGTGGGATGAGCTTTTGGATGCCCACACATTCCCCCGAGGTAGGTCACACCATCGACATCCAGTTATCAGGATGTACAGCATACTATTTAATACATGACGATAGGGAGCATGAGGCATTCCTTTGCCACGTTTTTTTGGCTCATTAGGAAATATATCTTCAAACAACTTCCATTCCAGGTCACTTAATCCTTCAAAACGCCCAGCCATACACAGATACACCCCTCTCATACGAGAGGTAGATTACCATATTTCGGTATTAGTGGGATAGGTTCATGTCACTCAGATTTTGGTTCCGAATCTTTGGCCAGGCGCTTGTGTAGTTATGGATAATTTCAGTTCTCACAAAGTCACAGGTATCAAGGAAGCCATTGAAGCCGTTGGGGCAAGGCTGGTCTACTTATCTCCTTATTCTCCTGATTTTTCACCCATTGAAAACTGTTGGTCGAAGGTAAAAGAGTTTTTGCGATCGTTTACGGCGGGCGGGTACGCCATCGCAAGCTGCTAGAACTTATCTTGAGTTAGACGAGGCCATTACAAATGCTCTGAATGCAGTAACTAAAAAAGACATTATTGGATGGTTCACTCACTGCTGTTACTATATTGCACCCAACTGAGAACCGCTATAAAGCTTTAATTGATACTTAGCCTCCTGCCCCCTGCCTCCTAACTCCTGCCTTTTTGTAAGTTGTAATTCGTAAGTTAATCGGCATTTAAGTTGCATAAAAGCAGGGATGAAGCCCTTACTACAAGCGAATCATTCTGGAAAAATGAATGACGATTACCTTAATTCTTGGGTTTAATTCCCTAACTCTTGGAGACGTACTCGCATTCTTCTATACATGACGCTTTTTTTCAGTCCTTCCCTGCGGGGCGCTACGCGAACGACAGGCATCTTCAATTACGAATTACGAATTACGAATTATTTTAATCCCCCTGTGGATGTTCATCCCACAAGGGTGTCACTTCCCGTAAACTCTGATGATTGCCATTACCCAAAATCAGATGATCTAGTACCGGAATGCCCAAAAGCAGCGCCCCTGTTAATAACTGACGCGTCAATTCTATATCTTCCTGGCTGGGTTCAAGGTTGCCAGAAGGATGGTTGTGGGCAACTATTACTCGCGTTGCACCTTGACGAATAACTTCCCGAAAAATATCACGGGGAGAGGCTAGGGTTTCAGTTGCTGTGCCAATAGTAATGACTTGCGTACCCAATAAACGATTCTTAACATCTAATAGCACTACTGCAAAACGCTCTTGTATCTGCCACATCAAATCTTGACTGAGGGTAGCAGCAGCAGCAAGTGGGCTATCAATTAATGTGCCATCATTCGGACGAGATTGAAAGGCGCGTTTACCCAATTCAATTGCTGCTAAGATACTTGTCGCCTTCGCTGGGCCAACACCAGAAATTTGCATCAACTCAGTAGGGCTAACTTCTCGCAAAACAGCCAAAGGATCACGTTGGTGTTTGCCTAATTCGCTTAAGATATATTGTCCCAAACCCACAGCAGATAGTTTTCCCGGCCCTTGATCGGTGCCTAGAAGAATTGCGATTAACTCTGCTGTGGCTAAAATTTTGGCACCATGCGTCATTAATCGCTCACGTGGACGCTCATTTGTATGTAGGTCGGCAATTCTAAGGCAATAGGTCATAAACTAAGATAATCGTCACCACACATCAAACTATCTTTAGTTATCCCTTGTTTGCTCTAGAAATTATCTTTACTTGATAAAATCTTTAATTTTGGGGAATTTTACCTCTAGTTCCTATGTAGAGATACGTGTGATAACACCATCTTCCCAAATACTTGCCACAAGATTTAGATTTGCGATTATGAGCAGCTTTCTTGCTTTCTTGGGTGCTATCGAGCTTTCAAATAATAAATTTTCAAGAAGCTTTTGAAGATAGTTGTCGTGATATTTTACGTATATGGGGCGTGGGTTATCAGTTAGGTTAGTAATCCTCTGGTTACACAAATCAGTTCAGAAGGGTCAAGCATCCCGCTATTTTATGCAGATGTGACAATTAATGCAGAAAATCGATACCAGTTTATAAAGTCATATTTACTTGTTCAAATTAAGAGGAGGCTCAACTCTGGTTGCTAGAAGATGAGTATGAGCCAATTGAAGGGCGCATTTCTGCATCTGAAGTTTGGATAGCGTCAGCAAAGAGTGTAGTTTAGCGCCGTAGGCATCGTATAATTCAACAGCCCAACGCTAAATGCGATCGCAAACCTGTTAAACCCCTTCATATTCGCTGATTACTGATGAATTTGCGTCGCTTTCAACATATGGTAAGTAATGATCAACTGAGTAAGAGCAAGGGGGTAACTTTGCAGTGTTTCCCCAGTTGTACCAGCAACTTTACCCAGTTCTGGATTACTTTCGCGATCGCAAATATTTCGTAAATGGGGCATATCAGAACAAATAATATGCTCTAGCTTATTCACCTGTTCTAAGGTTGCATGACCATCAACTTCTAAGACATCTACTGGCTTACTCATATCCCTGTCTAGCCCCAGGCGGATCGCTGAGTCAGAATTACCATAGCTAGAATTGATAATCTGGGTAAAATCTGGGTGAGGAATTGTCGGACGAAGCACCAGTCGGACATTCAGGTGTCCATTCGTTTCATCAACTTCTTCTGTGGGTGGGTAAAAACTAATAACTATATCAGACCATTGCCGCTGCGGACGGATGAATTGTGCTGAGTCTGGTTCGCGCTTTTCTAGTTCCGCTAGCACCTGTTCGGCAGTGTAGCCCCGCTTTTGCGTGTCTCGCTTGACTTTCCACTTAGTGCGGATCGTTTCCGGGGGTGCAAGGTAAACTTTAACATCGTAAGAGTCACGGGCAGCACGAGTAGAATAACCGAGCAATCCCTCAATAATCACGAATTTATTCGGCTTGATATACTGCGGTGGCTCGAATGTGCCGGTTTTATGACTGTAAACTGGCTTCAGAATTGGCTGTCCTGTGCGTAGCAGCGACAGATGTTGCTGCATAATATCTAGGTGGTTGCAGTCCGGGTGGAGGGCAGTGATGCCAATCTCTGCACGTTGTTGGCGATCGTAACGGTGATAATCATCTGTACAAATGAGCGTAACATTTTCTGGGCCGAGTACCTGAGCGATTCCTCGCGTTAGTGTTGTTTTCCCAGCAGCGCTGTCACCTACAATACCAAGAATTATTGGACGGCTCATCAATACCTCCCAGAATAAAAGCAAGTTTAGTAATAAAATCTTCCTACAATAGTTTTTATTCTAGAGGGGTTTAGGCAAGTAACTCAAACAAAGGTTTGGTATGCAATATCTCTACATATAGAATGTCTGTGCGCTGGTTGATTGCAGGTTGAAATATCAAACCTGGTCTAACATCTTTTTTCACTCAGCGATATTGAGATTAAACCAGAGAATTAGTGTGTAGGGTTTAGGCAAAAGAGGAATGAACGTTTTATGACAACTCAAACACTAGGACTCGAACAAAACCTTTATGACTATTTATTGTCAGTCTCTCTCCGAGAACCAGAGATTTTAACCCAACTGAGACAGGAAACAGCCCAGTATCGAATAGGGAAAATGCAGATTGCTCCCGAAGAGGGACAGTTCCTGGCGTTATTGGTGCAGTTGCTGGGAGCTAAGAAAACTTTGGATATTGGTGTATTTACAGGTTATAGTTCCCTGGTGGTGGCATTGGCATTACCAAGCGACGGTAAGGTGGTAGCGTGTGATGTGAGTGAAGAATTTACAACGATCGCTCGGCGCTATTGGCAGCAAGCAGGAGTGGCGGATAAAATTCAACTGCACATTGCACCAGCTTTGGAGACTTTGGATCGGCTACTGGCAACCAAAGAAGCGGAAACCTTTGATTTTGCTTTCATCGATGCAGATAAGAGCAACTATGATGCTTATTATGAGCGATCGCTGCAATTAGTGCGTCCAGGAGGACTAATTGCGATTGATAATGTTCTTTGGTCAGGCAGGGTTGCTAACCCCCAAGTGCAAGATAATAGAACTAAAAAGATTCGTGTCTTTAATCAAAAGCTGCATCAAGACCAAAGAGTTAATCTTAGTTTAGTAGCGATCGCAGATGGCTTAACTCTGGCATTGAAGAAGTAATACCGTTCATAATTTGCTAACGTTTGCTAACAAACTGAAATCTTCCTGCTTCATCTTGGAGAAGTTCTTGATCCTATTGAGGCTAGATTTATTTATGGCGGGTAAAATTATATACCATTTGTTCAACAAGAGTAGTATTTAGAACTTCGCTGAAAATGCGATCACTTACCACACTTACCAAAGGCGTAGTCTATCGCACAATTTCCCCTCCAGTACTAGAGACAAGCGCTTGCTTGGCGTGGGCATAGCGTAGGATAGTATATAAAGATGTATGTTTCAAAGTCTGCTGTAGCAAAATAAGAGATTATCTAGGTAGATAATATATAATAATTAATGAAAATAATTTAATCCAACAATACCTTCGCCAAGTTGCGAGGTGAGTTGATGTATGAACTCCCTTTTCTCTAAGGCTTGGCAAAAACAATAGACTATTTATAACAGCTAATTTTTCCAACTAAAATTCCCTTTTGCTACTTGATAGTGTCAAACTAACAATTTTTTTTATTGAAGATTAATTATGGTGTACAAAATTGTACTCATACAGATTAGTTTTTATTTTTTAAGCGTTTATTTGGTTGTATATTATTAATAGACCAAAGTAAATAAATGTCTCTACTAAGTGTTTAACCTTTAATATTAATATTCGTGGAAGATATTCTGCAAGCAGTAGAAAGAATTTTGCAAGACAAGCCTCTCGCCTCCATTCAGTGGTTTGTGCTCTCTCAATCGTGGTTGGGCAAAACTTACGATGAAATGGCAGAGGTATCAGGCTACCGCAACAATTACATTAAGGAAGTTGGCTCTGAGTTGTGGCAAGACCTTTCTGTTGCACTTGGAAAAAAAATAACTAAAAAAAATCTGCATTTAGCGTTGGAGAAATATCTGCAAGAGAAGATAAGCGATCAGGAGAATCAAAGCCAACAAAAGTTCGGTGAAGAATCTAGTTTAAAAAAGGTTTCTCCAAACTTATTTTCAGGAAGCAATATCGAATTTCCAAGCGGCCCTGTACCACTGGGTTCTCCTCTTTACATCAATCGCCCTCCTTTGGAAGAACTTGTTTGTAATGAGATTTTACACCCTGGTTGTTTAATCCGGATCAAAGCACCTCGAAAGACGGGTAAAAGTTCGCTGCTAAACCGGATGATTGCTTATGCTAAAGAGCAAGGTTATCAAATTGTCTATTTGGACTTTCAAGAAGCTGACCAAGATGTTTTTGCTTGCCTTGATAAATTTTTGCGTTGGTTTTGTATCAATGTCAGCAGGCAATTAAATCTCCTTCCCTGTCTAGATGATTTTTGGGATACGGAAATGGGCAGCAAGGTAAGCTGCAAAATCTATTTTGAAGCATATCTGCTGCAATACATTGATCAAAGTCCTGTAGTTTTAGCTTTGAATGAAGTCCATCGAGTTTTTGAACATCCTAATATTGCCCAAGATTTTCTGCCAATGCTGCGATTTTGGCACGAACAAGCAAAGCAAGATCAAATCTGGCAAAAGCTGCGGATGGTGGTAGTTTACACCACAGAAATTTATATTCCACTTAAGCTAAACCAATCGCCTTTCAATGTCGGGATAACAATTACTCTGCCACCATTGACTCTCAATCAGGTACAAAATTTAGCATTATCTTACGGGCTATATTGGGCAGCAGACTCCGAAGGAGCAGAACGCCTTGTACCCTTACAAGTAATGGTAGGAGGGCATCCCTATTTGGTGAGTCTTGCACTTTATCATTTATGTCAAGAGGAAATGCCATTAGAGGTGTTACTAGAAACGGCATCTACACCAGTAGGAATTTATAGTCAGCATTTACGAGAACTGTTGAGTTTACTCCAAAAAGAACCAGAATTAATGTCAGCTATGGAAAAGGTAATTGCAACAGATGAAAAAGTAGAGCTAGACGCGATCGCTGCCTACAAGCTGGAAAGTATGGGTTTGGTTCAACTAAATGGTAATCAAGCTCACACAATGTGTGAATTGTATCGCCTTTATTTTAGCCAACAACTAGGAAAGCACTCAGGGTAATATAATTATGGGAAACCTTTGAAACATAAATAATCAAAAGAGTTGCCACTATTAATATGAACCTAATTAATTGTTTTGATACAAATTTATTTATTAAAAATGATAACTAATTTAAAATTTTAAATCAAATGAATAATTATCGATATCAAGTTGGTGGTACGCTCACTAGTGATGCTCCTAGCTATGTTGAGCGCAGAGCAGATGTAGAACTTTACGAAGCCTTGAAGCAGGGTGAATTTTGCTACATTTTGAGCAGTAGGCAAATGGGCAAATCCTCGCTTATGGTAAAAACAAAGCATCGTTTCCAACAAGAGGGCTTTAAATGTGCCACCGTTGATATGACTAATATTGGTTGTGAAAATATAACCCCAGAGCAGTGGTATAAGGGAGTCGTGGGTGATCTATGGTTGAGTTTTAAACTGTTAGGAAAAGTCAATTTAAGAACCTGGTGGCAAGAACAAAATGATATTTCTTTAGTTCAGAAAGTCAGTCGATTTATTTCGGAAATTCTGTTAACTCAGTTTCCTAACGAAAGACTATTTATTTTTATTGATGAAATTGATAGCATTCTCAGCCTTGATTTCTCTGTTGATGACTTTTTTAGCTTGATTCGCTTCTGCTATAACCAACGAGCAATTGATCCAGAGTATCATCGGATTACATTTGCAATTTTCGGTGTTGCAACACCTTCAGACTTAATTCGATATCGAAATAATACTACCCCATTTAATATTGGTAAAGCCATCCAAGTAAATGGTTTCACATTTGAAGAATCTCAACCGCTATCTTTGGGACTAAATATTAAAGAAAATCATCCCCAAAAACTTTTGAAAGAAATATTAGCGTGGACAGAAGGGCAACCATTTCTTACTCAAAAACTATGTCGGTTAATTGTCAGTTTATCTCAATATGATGTGGGTAGAAAGCTAAGAATTCCACCTGGCGCAGAAGAATTTTGGATAGAAAATGTGGTGCGATCGCACATCATCGAGAAATGGGAATCACAAGATGAACCGGAGCATTTGCGGACAATTCGCGATCGCATTCTCGGAAACGAACAATTTGCCGCCAGATTGCTGGGAATTTATCAACAAATTCTCCAAGGAGTGGAAGTACCAGCCGACGATAGTCGAGAACAAGTTGAACTATTGCTGTCTGGTTTGGTAATCAAAAAGCAAGGATTTCTGAAAATCAAAAACCGAATTTATCAAGAAGTTTTCAATTTAGAATGGGTTGGAAAAAAATTAGCTTACTTGCGTCCCTATTACGAAACCTTCAATGCATGGATAGCTTCAAACCAAAAGGATGAATCTCGCCTGTTACGCGGACAAGCGCTGATTGATGCCGAAACCTGGGCACATGGTAAAAGCTTAAGCAACTTAGATTATCGATTTTTAGCTGCTAGTGAAGAATTAGATCGGCGAGAAATGCAGCAAGCATTAGAGGCCGAACGTGCCAAAGAAGTTGAAGCACGACTTGCAGAACACCAAAAAAGGCTGGCTCAACAAAAGAAAAGTGCCACAATAGTGACGCTTTTACTTGTGGGTATGACAATCAAGTTGGCGATTTCTATGGTGTGGGGAGTGTCCCTTTTACAAAAGATTAATGCTTTAGAATCGCAGCTAAAATGTAGTCAAATAGTTCATGAAAGTAAAGAAATAACTGCAAATTCTCAGTTAGGTGGATGCTAACTGAATTTTGGATTTTGGATTTTGGATTAAATTTTCCCAATTATTTTATTTTTCTCACTGTTCAAAGTCAAAGCATTCATTGAGCCGAACGTTAGGAGAATAGTGCGATTGCCCTAAAGAAACCCAAGTCTTCCCAATGCTGCCGATGATGTGAGTTAAAATCCTGATATCTTTGATAACTACTCACGCAGACAGCCCCGAAAAAGCGATCGCTATGCTTCAGTATCCCCATCTCGAACAAGCGCTAAAATATCACTTCGGTTACGACAAATTCCGCCCCGGACAACGGCAAATTATCGAAGATGCGCTGCAAAATCGAGATTTATTGATCGTGATGCCTACGGGTGGGGGAAAATCTTTGTGTTTTCAGTTACCTGCATTAATCAAACAAGGCTTAACGGTGGTGGTGTCGCCATTAATCGCTTTGATGCAAGATCAAGTGGAAGGACTGCGAAACAATAATATTAACGCCACATTTCTCAATAGTAGTCTGAATCCTTATAAAGTGCGATCGCGGGAAGAAGCCATCCTCACCGGTAAAGTTAGACTACTTTACGTCGCCCCAGAACGTCTGTTGAGTGAAAGATTTCTCCCGTTTCTTGATTTAGTCAAAGAAAAAATTGGAATTGCGGCTTTTGCGATTGACGAAGCCCATTGCGTCTCTGAGTGGGGACACGACTTCCGCCCTGAATACCGCCAAATGAAATCTCTGCGGAAACGTTATCCTGATGTGCCTACTCTCGCCCTTACCGCCACAGCCACAGATCGCGTTCGTGCTGATATTATCCAACAACTAGGGCTAAAGCAACCCAGTATCCACATTGCTAGCTTTAACCGCCAAAATCTTTACTACGAAGTTCGTTCTAAAACCAAGTCTGCGTATGCTGAATTATTAGAACTCATCCGCGAAAATGAAGGTTCAGCAATTATTTATTGTCTAACGCGCAAAAAAGTTGATGAACTCACCTTTAAATTGCAAAATGATAAAATTTCTGCCTTGTCTTATCATGCCGGATTAACTGATGAAGAACGCAGCAGCAATCAAACTCGATTTATTCGAGATGATGTGCGCGTTATGGTGGCAACAATTGCCTTTGGAATGGGAATTAATAAGCCAGATGTACGGTTAGTAATTCACTTTGATTTACCACGTAATTTAGAAAGTTATTATCAAGAATCAGGTAGGGCGGGAAGAGATAGTGAACCTTCACGTTGTACGCTTTTTTTCAGTTTTAGTGATATTAAAACTATTGAATGGAGTATTAATCAAAAAACTGATCCCCAAGAACAGTTGATTGCTAAACAACAACTGCGTCAGGTAATTGACTATGCTGAAGGTACTGTTTGTCGGCGGACAATTCAGCTAGGTTATTTTGGGGAACGTTTTCCCGGTAATTGCGGTAACTGCGATAATTGCCGTCATCCCAAACCAATGCAAGACTGGACAATTGAAGCCATGAAGTTTTTATCTTGTGTGGCGCGTTGTAAAGAAAGATTTGGGATGCTGCACATTATTGATGTGTTGCGGGGGGCAAAAAAAGACAAAATTATCCAGTACGAACACGATAAACTTTCTACCTACGGTATTGGCAAAGATAAAAGTGTAGATGAATGGCGAATGTTGGCGCGATCGCTTTTACATCAAGGGTTGCTAGAACAGACTAGCGATGGTTACTCAGTTTTGAAACTTAACCCCCTCAGTTGGGAAGTGATGCGGCGACAGCGCACAGTTTCCCTTGTTGTTCCCGTAGCACAAAAGGTTACTTGGGAAGAAGGGAGTAAGAAGGCTATTGAAGCAGAGATATTAATGCAGAGGTTGCGATCGCTCCGTAAACAACTTGCTGATGAACAATCTGTACCACCTTACGTTGTCTTTCAGGATTCTACTCTAAAATTGATGGCGCAAGTACAACCTACAACACTAACCGAATTTGGCAAACTTTCGGGCGTAGGTAGTCATAAACTTTTCCAATATGGTGATAAATTCCTCACAGAAATTCGTGCCTACCGCCAAGAAAAAGGTTTAATAGATCCACCCCAAGTTAGTTTTACACCCTCTGTTAGCTTACCTTCTGACACAGAAATATTCACATTACAATTACATAAACAAGGTTTCAGTGTTAATGAAATTGCCAAAAAACGCAATATTCGCCCCACAACAATTATTCGTCATTTGACAGATTTGATTGAAAAAAATCAGCCTGTAGACATAAATCAGTTAGTACCTCTTGAACATCAGCAAAAAATTTGGCAAGTTTTAGAAGTGCTTGGTGATATCTCTTTAACACCAATTCGAGAACAACTTGGCGAAAGCTACACTTTTGATGAAATTCGCTTAGTACGGGGTAAGTGGCGGCGCGAAAATCGCAAGTGATTATTAAATTTTAAAGGATGTTTTAAAAGTATTGGGCGAATAGAATTCGCTACTACACAAGCAAAGTCCACCTCCGTGGACTAAGATAAAATCAATGGCTTCAAACCCACGGAGGTGGGTTTTGTCTGTATAGCCGCGATTTCTAATCGCCAGGGCTAGTATTAATTGAGACTTTACAAATATGCTCTTATTTTGTTGAGAATGCACCCTTCATGGCTGTAATTGGAGATGAACTAAAACTCTCCGAAAAAAGGCCCGCTTTTGATAGTGCCATCGGGCATAGTAGTCTGGTAAACAAAATTCCCATAACTCCAAATAATGTTTGGAGCGATGTAAGCATCTCTAAAGTTAGTTTTAATCAGAATAGCGAACTCGAAACCACTGATGTTGGCTCCACAAAAGAAAGCACTAGTAGCATTCATCTGAGCCAAGTTGGTTCCTCGCAAATCCGCTTCATGTAAACTACACCAATGCAAGTTGGCAGAATACAAATTAGCATCCCTGACAATAGCACGTTTCAACCAAGCGCCTTCCAAGGAAACACCAAACAAATCGGCTCCAGTCAAATCGGCTCTACACAGATCGGCTTGTCTCAAATAGGCTCCGCGCAAGTTGATATCTCTCAAAATAGCCCCTTCGAGGTCAATCGAACTGTCGAGGGGAACACCCTCGGATTGAATCAACTCAATCCCAGCAAAGTTTCGCTCTCCATCAGCATACCGAGCCAACAACTCCTCAGCAATTATTTTCCAAGGCATGATTTAACCTCCAAGTTTTTTCTAATCTCAAATATATGGATGTCTAAGCTTTTCTGGACGGTTTCTGTTTAGAAAAATAGCCATGTTTAGTATACTTTGCGACTTTCCAAACATCCTCTAATCGCCACAGCTTTACAAACATCCTCTTATGATTAAAATACAAGAGCAAGATTAAAGGAGTTAGCTGATGAGTCAGATGCTTAATACAGGAGTACGCTGGACAATTCACGATGTAGAACTCTTTGCAGAAAATGAAGGGACGCGGTACGAGATAGTTGATGGAGAATTATTTGTGACTAGGGCACCTCACTTCAAGCATCAGCAAACTTGTGGCAGAATTTTCCGACAACTTGATGTTTGGTCAGAGTCTACTGGTTTAGGGGAAGCTGTGATCAACCCTGGTGTTTTGTTTTCAGAATCAGATAATGTGATTCCAGATGTAGTTTGGGCTACTAAAGAAACCTTGGCGCTAACATTAGATGAAGCGGGACATTTAACTGGCGCACCAGATTTAGTAGTCGAAGTTTTGTCTGCTAGCCAGGAAGACTTAAGACGGGATAAAGAAGCTAAACTTAAGCTTTATTCTTCCAGAGGAGTAAAAGAATATTGGATTGCTGATTGGCGATCGCGTAAACTAGAGGTCTATCGGCGCGAACAAACTCAACTTAAATTGGTAGAAACCCTATTTAGTAGCGATATTATAATTTCTCCTTTATTGACTGGTTTTAGCTGTACTGTAAACCAGTTTTTTCCTGTATAAATTTTAGGTTTAATGGATAGGCTAGTGTTTCCTAATAAATACTTGGATTTGCAGAGAAAGCGGGATAATTTAGCAACTTCCAAAATTCCTCCCCTGCCTTAAAAGCTTGCCCCAATTCATCCTACTATTCTGCAACGCTAAAATTTATTAGGAAATACTCTATAAATTTGGAGAGCAATTGGAACAGAAATCAGGGCTGAATTTGCAAAATTGACTACCTGTTACTGGATAAGCTGTACAATAAGGAAAACTGGTAAGTTCAGCTTTAGCAGTTTGTGATTTCAAACCATTAGGTAACGCTTCAGTAAGTTTCGTTTCATGAGCTAGAAGGATAGCTAAAATCTTAGGTAACGCCATGCAAGCAGCAATATTGAGCAGCGTTAGCAATGTAGCGTCTATCAAATTCATAGGTAATCATCCCCTGTGAAAAATAGGCTTAGGCGTAGCCCGTCGTAGACATCGTTTTTCTTAGCTGCAAGCATAACTTCTAAAATTGATCTTCAATCAATCTATTGCTTGCAGTCTATGTAAATTAACTTTAACATAAATTTTTGTAAATATAAACGTGGAATTCCTGGAATTATCGTACACAGAAGGGAATGTGGATAATAAGGATGGATATTGTAGCGTAATAACAAAATAAGCTGGAAAAAGATCAATTTACTATATTTAGGTAAGGTGTTATGAAAAAAACCCAAACCGCGTCTTCTTTTTTATCTAACATCAGTGAGCGAGAACGCCAAGCCTTAAAACGGTTGGTAGATTACACAAATGTAGAATCACTGCCAGAAATTTGGCCTTTAGCAGCTAAACAATTTGGTAATATTGTCGCCCTCCGTAACCCTCACGCTAAACCAGAAGTAGTGATTACTTATACGCAGCTAGCAGAGCAAATGCGGCTATTTGCTTCTGGGTTACAGTCCTTGGGAGTAAAGGTAGGCGATCGCATTTCTTTAATTTCTGACAATAGTCCTCGCTGGTTTATTGCCGATCAAGGCATAATGACGGCTGGAGGGGTTGATGCCGTGCGTAGCTCCCAAGCGGAAAAAGAAGAACTGCTGTTTATCATTGCTAATAGTGGCAGTATGGCAATAGTAGTTGAGGATTTAAAGACACTCAAAAAACTGCAAGATCGCCTCAAAGATTTACCAATTCAGGTGGTAATATTACTTTCGGATGAAGCACCACCGACAGACGAAACCCTAAAGGTGCTGAACTTTGCCCAGTTGCTCGAAATTGGTAAAAATCATAATTTTGTGCCAGTCAAGCAAAATCGTGATGCTCTGGCAACCCTAATTTACACCTCTGGCACCACAGGTAAACCCAAGGGTGTAATGCTGTCTTATAGCAATTTGATGCACCAAGTAACAACCTTTGGGACAGTATTGCAACCAAACGCTGGCGATATCGTTCTCAGTATCCTACCTTCCTGGCACAGCTACGAACGAACTGTTGAATATTACCTACTATCTCAAGGTTGCACGCAAGTTTATACCAACTTGCGCTCCGTGAAAGCAGATTTGAGAGAATTTAAACCCAACTACATGGTGGGTGTACCCCGGCTGTGGGAATCGATTTATGAAGGAGTGCAAAAGCAGTTCCGTGAACAACCAGCCAAAAAGCAACGCCTAATTAACTTTTTATTGGGCAATAGCGAGAAATATATCAAAGCGCGGCGAGTTGCTCAAGGATTGAGTTTAAATAATCTTCATGCTTCAGCCGTCGAACGATTAGCAGCTAAGATCCAAGCATCAGCTTTATTACCCCTCCATGCCTTGGGAGAACGACTGGTTTATGCCAAAGTGCGCGAAGCCACAGGAGGACAAGTTAAGCAGATGATTAGCGGCGGCGGTGCGCTTCCCAGACACATAGATAATTTCTTTGAAATTATCGGTGTGCAGATTTTGCAAGGTTATGGCTTGACAGAAACTTCTCCTGTTACCCATGTGCGTCGTCCTTGGCGGAATTTGATTGGTGCATCAGGGCAACCACTTCCAGCTACAGAAGCTAAAATCGTAGATCCTGAGACAAAAGCGCCTTTACCAGTAGAAAAGCGAGGCTTAGTATTGTTGAGGGGGCCGCAGATTATGCAAGGCTATTACCAAAATCCCGAAGCGACAGCGAAAGCAATTGATGCTGAAGGTTGGTTTGATAGCGGCGATTTGGGTTGGCTGACACCACAAGACGACTTGGTGCTAACAGGCAGAGCAAAGGATACGATTGTATTGACTAACGGGGAAAACATCGAGCCACAGCCGATTGAAGATGCCTGTTTGCGATCGCCATACATCGATCAAATTATGCTCATCGGCCAAGATCAGCGCAGCCTGGGAGCCTTAATCGTCCCCAGTGTCGAAGCCTTAGAAAAATGGGCAGCAAATCAGAATTTGATACTGGATACGCAAAATGATCAGGTGACTTCTTCACCTACTCAAAAAATTGACTTCGAGAGTAGAATGATCCAGGATTTATTTCGGCAAGAATTGAATCGAGAAGTGCAAGATCGTCCAGGCTATCGACCGGATGACCGCATTGGGACATTCAAACTCATTTTAGAACCGTTTTCCATCGAAAATGGTTTGATGACACAAACACTGAAAGTTCGCCGACATGTCGTCACGGAACGTTATCGCGATATTATTGACGGCATGTTTGCCTGATAATTCCACCTCCCAACTGTAAAGAGTGAACGTGAAATATTTATGGATGTCTCCAAATCTAACTTGCTTCTCAAACGCGTCGTTAACGTCAAAGTCATTGTGACTCCCCTCTGGAAAGAGGAAGTACAACAGCAGCTGCAAACGCAGATCAATCAACTTGATCAGCAACTGCAACAGCTAGACGTAGAAGGACAAAGAGCGATCGCGGCAATTCAAAAGCAGAGTCTGCAACCACCTGGGCCCCAAACTCTCCAACAAATTGACAATATCCAACTCCAAGTCAATCAAAAGAAAAGTGAATTTCTAGAGCAGAAAAATCAGTTGCTGCAAAATCTCCAGCAAGTACAGTTTCTTCAGCAAGATCAAGAAGTCAACCAATTCCAAATGGAAGGCTTTTTCCGCGTAGAGACGGGTGATAACCTGATTAGCAAAATGCAGGTCGAAATCGTTTTGCGCGATGGTGTTGTAGAAGAAATTCGCGGCGACATTTAAATTTGTCCTTTGTCATTTGTTTTGTGAGAAATGACTAATGACCAATGACTAATGACAGATGTGATTTAACTTGATATTTGGGCGGCTTCCAGCCCAACATTCCACCTGGGAGCCAGCCCAAACAATTTGCCAGACTGGAGGTGAGCTAATAAAAAGCGATCGCCCGAAGGCTGTCATTTCAACTCGATATTTAATACCAACTGAATCATCACCTTGCTTGATTTGTGTAATGGTCACAAGGGCCTGATTTCGTTGCGGATAAGCTACTTCTACCTTTCGCGTTCCTTTCACTGATGCTATGCCGTCAAAAGCATTTAGGGCGAGGGTAGCAGGATCGCTACCTTGGAGAGATGAGTTAATCTTTTCTAAAGGTATGCTTTTATAATTGGAACGCTCTGAGTATGCCACAACCTCTTGAGACTCATGTATTGCTCCCACCTGCTGAGTTTGTCCATTACTAGTCTTAACAATCGGTGCAGGTGGCTGGCGCTGGGTAATATAAACTCCAGCGCCAGCAGTGGCAAAGATACTTAGTATCACAATTAAAAAGAATTTCAACTTTGCCGACATAAGGAATTTCAAATAGGTTTATGACCAATTTTGAATTCTAGATTGAACTGTATCTTATATCCTCTACCTGTAAACAGCTCCTGTATCTTAAGCAGTGGTTATGAGGAATATAAATAGCAATCCCATTAATCTGTGAGAAACTCGTGCTGTTTTTTGCAAGTCAATAACTAAAACGAGATTGAGATATTGGCTAACCATTGAGGATAGCTCTGTATTATAGACCTCCAATTCATATTTAGGTTCCTGGAGAGACGTGATTAATCGCGTCTGTACAAGAGTTAGGGGTTTGGAGTTAAAAGTTTGGAGAGCCGCAACTCCCCCCCTGCTCCCTCATCTCCTCCATGCCCAATGCCCAATCCCCAATCAAAATATAAAATCTCCAGTCCAAAACTCTCCTGCCAAGATACAATTCGATCTGATAAAAGCTGTTAAAGTCCATAAACCATTGATTCCCAAACCACCCTATGAGCATTCACGAAGTATTTATGCCGGCTCTGAGTTCTACCATGACCGAAGGCAAAATCGTCTCCTGGGTGAAATCGCCAGGGGACAAAGTGGAAAAAGGGGAAACAGTGGTGGTTGTAGAGTCAGATAAGGCAGATATGGATGTAGAAACCTTTTACGAAGGCTTTCTTGCCCATATTATAGTTGAAGCTGGTGAAACTGCCCCGGTAGGATCTGCGATCGCCTTCATTGCCGAAACGGAAGCTGAAATTGAACAGGCGAAATCTCTTGCCAATTCCGGCGGCGCGGCTGCTACTCCTACCGCTTCCCCTGAACCAGTTGCCGCCACAGCCTCAGCCGCAACACCTGCCTTAGCGTCTCAAAACGGTTCTAACCACAAAGAAGGAAGGCTTGTAGCTTCACCCCGCGCCCGCAAGTTAGCCAAAGAACTCAAAGTTGATTTAACTACGCTCCAAGGCAGTGGGCCCTACGGTCGCATTGTCGCCGAAGATGTAGAAGCATTGTCCAATAAGGGGAAACAACCCACCCCTGCCCCAGTTGCCCCACCAGCACCTGTACCAACCAGCGCCCCAGTTGCACCCCCAGCACCTCAGACACCAGCACCTGCGCCAGTGGTAGCGGCTGTTCCTGGTCAAACCGTTCCTCTAACTACCTTCCAAAATGCCGTAGTGCGGAACATGGTAGCTACCATATCCGTGCCCGTCTTCCGTGTCGGTTATACAATTACCACCGATGGATTAGACAAACTTTATAAACAAATTAAATCCAAAGGCGTGACAATGACAGCGCTACTGGCGAAAGCTGTAGCGGTAACGTTGCAAAAACACCCATTGTTAAATGCTAGTTACTCAGACCAGGGGATTGTTTATCATTCTGATATCAACATTTCCGTAGCAGTAGCGATGGATGATGGCGGATTAATTACACCTGTGCTGCAAAATGCAGACGCAGTGGATATTTATTCTCTATCGCGTACTTGGAAGTCTTTGGTAGAACGTGCCAGGGCAAAACAATTACAGCCCCAAGAATACAACAGTGGTACTTTTACCCTGTCCAATTTGGGGATGTTTGGCGTAGATAAATTTGATGCGATTTTGCCGCCTGGACAAGGTTCAATTTTAGCGATCGGGGCATCCCGTCCGCAAGTGGTAGCAACACCAGACGGTTTATTTGGCGTGCGGCAACAAATGCAAGTCAATATTACTTCTGACCACCGCATTATTTACGGTGCCCATGCTGCGGCGTTCTTGCAAGATTTAGCGAAATTGATTGAGACAAATCCTCAATCTTTGACAATGTAATTTTGAAAAGACACCAAATTTAAATGTTAGCGCTATCAGTGAACAGCAGTTTTCGTAGAGTAGCGCTAACAATAAATAATACCTACACTTAAATTTTTTATGGACAAACTGTGTGGTGATATCACATCTCTACATGAGTTTATATCTAAACTGATATAAAAGTGACATACGACAACACTCTGAAATATCTGGTTGAGCAGTATCCAGAAGATTTTATCCGCTACTTACTCGCATCTGAGGCAACGGATATCCAGATTCTCAAAACAGAATTAAATCAAGAACCAATCCGTGCCGACTCAGTAACCTTTTTGCAAACTGCCAATCAAATACTGCATTTAGAGTTTCAAACCTTACCAGCATCGATTCCACCCTTGCCACTGCGGATGTTGGACTATTGGGTGCGACTATATCGACAATACAATTGCGATATCGAGCAGATAGTAATTTTTCTTAAACCCACAACTTCAGAAGCTGTCTTTGTAGATCAATTTATTGCCCGCAATACTACCCACCGTTACCGCATCATCCGAATTTGGGAACAAGATCCAGAACCATTACTGTTATCTCCTGGTTTATTACCTCTGGCAACTTTGGCGCGAACAGATTCTCCTGAAAATCTGCTCCAACAAGTAGCAGTTCAGGTGAGTATGATTGAAGAAGCAGCCACCAAGCAGAGTATCTCGGTATGTACCCAACTTCTAGCAGGGTTGGTTTTTGAGCCAGAACTCATTCGTCAGTTTTTAAGGAGAGAAGATATGAGAGAGTCTGCTATTTATCAAGAAATTCTCCAAGAAGGACTTCAAGAAGGGAGACAACGAGGCATTGAACAAGGCATTGAACAAGGCATTGAACAAGGTATTGAACAAGGAAGGCAATCAGAACTGCGGCTAGTGATGCGTCTATTAACTCGTAGGCTCGGTTCAATCAATTCTCAGTTACAATCTCGGTTGCAAGAGTTGTCCTTAGTTCAATTAGAAAACTTGGGTGAAGTATTACTAGATTTCGGCAGTGAAACTGATTTGATGAATTGGCTAAATACAATAGAAAATTAGAGCTTGCTTTAAGCCTTTTGACCAGTTACAAAAAAACTAAGAAATTCATACCAAGCGCCTTTCTTTGTTGCCTCTGCTTCAATTTTTTGACGATAATCTGCTTTTAATTCTGCCATTTGCTCTGATGAAACTTGTAACAAAGGGTTTTCTCTAGGATGAAACCATCCTCCATTCCATTCTCTAGCTTGCTCTAGATTGTGGTAGAAACCTAGTTGTTTAGTCTTCACTTCAATATTTTTAAAACCAGCTTCTGTAAGCAAAGCTCTGGACATTCAAAGGCGGGTAAATGATGCTGTTCAAGTACAATCCCGTTCCAGTGATTAGTGCTGGATAAGATAGGAGGTTTGCAGCTCATCGGCACAAGATTTCCGCTTGCCACCTCAATGGCTGAGAGTTGTTCAGATTTCATGTTGCCTACTAACTTATGAGCTACTACAAAAAAGATTGTAAGCTAATACGTGACAAAATTAGATTATTAGTTTATTTTCGCTAGCGCTAGCAGATGGCTCTATTTGTTCAGCCGATTCACTTAAAACAATCATTTATTCCTCAACGTACCTCTGCGTTTAAAAAAAAAAGGTGGGCATTACCCACCCTACCTAAATTATCCTTTCACACAAAGAAATTGCTTCAATGTTGCTACAACTTCAACCAAATCTGCTTGATTTTGCATCACTTGTTCTATAGGCTTATAAGCACCAGGAATCTCATCTAGCACACCCTCATCTTTGCGGCATTCTACGCCATTTGTTTGCTCTATCAAATCATCAAGCGTGTAGACATTTTTTGCCTTATTTCTAGACATCAAACGCCCTGCACCGTGGGAACAAGAACAGAAACTATGGGCATTACCTTTACCCTTAATAATAAAAGACTTTGCCCCCATCGAACCAGGAATAATCCCATAATCTTCAGTCTGGGCGCGGACTGCACCTTTACGAGTAACGTATACATCCTCGTCAAAATGCACTTCTTTTTCGGCATAATTGTGATGACAATTAACCTGCAATAAAGGTTTAGTTGCTTTTCCACCGGCTAAATGCTTCTCAACTATGTGCTTAAAACGCGCCATCATCACATCACGGTTGACACGCGCATAGTCTTGTGACCATTGTAAATCGTGCCAATATGCTTGGAATTCTGGCGTACCAGAGACAAAATGAGCTAAATCAGGGTCAGGCAACTTATTACCTGCCATTTTGGCTAATTCCCTGGCTGTATGAATATGGCACTGTGCAAGTTTATTACCGATGTTACGTGAACCAGAATGCAGCATCAGCCAAACTTGATTCTCTGTATCAAGACACACTTCAATAAAGTGGTTTCCTCCACCGAGAGAACCCATCTGTTTCATCGCTTTGCTTTGTAAGTCTTGTACGCCGCGATGCAAGTCTTTAAAATCATCCCAGTGCTGCCAGTTGGCGACAGATTTTTCAACGTCTTTGTTTTCGTTGAATCCAGTAGGAATTGCTGCTTCAATATCCAGACGAATTTTTTTCAGTTTACCTTCAAGTTGTTCGGCGGTAAATGATGTTTTGATAGCGCTCATCCCGCAGTTATGAACAAATACCCCAGCTTTCAGTGCAAAATTATGATACTCCGGTACTGTTAGACAGTAAACATCTTCTGTGTAATTTAGGTGATTTACTGCTACAACTTTGTGATTACATTGATGTTCTTTTTTGCGGTGGTTGTGGAGTCCAATTGGAGTTTTGACATCTACACCACAAATCTCACAGGTATAGTATCGGTTAGCAATTTCTTGAGATTTTTCTCTCCCTTTTTTACTCTTGTTATATTCAACTAGATATTGCTTACCTCGATTACCATTACCTGCGACTGCATTTTTAAAATGCTCTGGTTGCTGTTCCATGTACTGAAGAATATTTCTAGTTCCCCGTTCGGCATAGTATTGGTATCCTTCTCGAGTTTTTGCTTTTTGAGCAAGGGAAGCAACTCTTTTCTCTTCAAATTCGGCAGAGTGCCAGTGTTGGTTACGCTCCACTAGAGAGCCGTGGTAAGCAGAATGATCGCGATCGCCCATGAATTCAAGATTCTCTGGTCGATTATCGGATTCATAAAAATTCCGATGATGAATAACTGTTTTCTGTCCCTCAAACCTGGGAATCTTGCCGAGTAACCCAGACCTGGCAATAATCCAGTGGGCTTTTTGCCATCTACGGGAGTATGGCTGAACAATCAGGCTGTAGCCATCTTTGTCAGTCTTGGAATAAAAAGGCATTAAAGAAGTCTCTGCTTCAAGCAACTGAGCTTCTTTGTAGCTTCCATCCCGAAGCATGAATTGGTGATCGGGAGTACAAATAATTTCTTCGCCGTTATCCAGAATTACTTTCACGAGTGGAGCATTTCGTCTAGTCAATTTAGCAGTTGCTTGAGCCGCAACCATTTTTCCTGTTGGCGTACAAGCATAAACAATAAACTCTTTACCCCAATTCATTAGGTCTTTAATCCGATAGGATTTACCATCCACTAAAGGAATCAAAGTATCTCCTACAAAACAACCAATATCCACACCGACAGCAGCTGGGATAATTGCCTCTTTGGTCGCAATTACAGAACCAACTAAAGCACCTTTTCCTAAGTGAACATCTGGCATTAATGCCACGTGCTTAAATACAAATGGTAGCGATGCTACATTTTTTGCCATCTTAATCTCTTCTGGGCCCAATGAGTGATTTGCCCAAGATAAAACAGGTGCTGGTGTGGTAATTTCTAACTTTTCGTAGGGCATAATTTTTTGTATTTTTGATTTTAAATTTTAGATTTTAGATTGGGTATATGGCACTGAGAATTATCAGTGTGACTTATAACGCATTACCTCGTTAGTTGTAGCAATTTAATGTTGTATTGTCTTTGATTTGACTCGCTCAGTTTTGTGAAACTGAACAACTAATCTTAGGGAGTAACACGTTTGTACTACAAATGTAACCAAATAAGTTACAAAAGTCAAGCCCATACCACAGAGGGAAAACAGATGTTTCCCAAATATATTAAAATTTGTAAAGGAAATTACTCTGCTTAAATAAACCCTTAAAGTTCTGACACAATATGGCAGTGCGTCAAGATACAATCTGGGAACGTTTTTTATCCCCTGTAGTGCGTCTTTTGATTGATGAAGACGGGTTACGGCGTTACGCTGATAGTATTGACTGGGAGAAAGAATGCGATCGCTTCCGACGAGATGATGTCATAATTCCCTCGTACTACAGTAGCCAAAATTTTCACGGGATTACAGGCGGATATCTGACTTACGGTGCAGCAGTTACTTACGATCCGATTACGCAATATGTTGTGCCACCGAATGAAACTATTGTCCGTCAGGCTTTAATTGATGCCGTCAAGGTAAAACCACGACGCATACTTGATTTAGGCTGCGGCACTGGTTCCACTACCTTAATGTTAAAGCAGGCTTTCCCCCATGCGGAAGTTATTGGTTTGGACTTATCACCCTATATGCTAGTAAGGGCAGAAGATAAAGCTAGAAATGCTGGTTTAGATATAGTCTGGCGACATGGGAATGCTGAAAAAACTGCTTTGAGTGACGCAACATTCGACTTGGTTACAGCTTCTTTACTATTCCACGAAACACCGAATGAGGTGTCCCTAGCAATTTTGCGGGAAAGCTTTAGGTTGCTGGTAACTGGAGGGCAAGTATTAATTTTAGATGGAAATCAAAAGACTCTCCGTCAATTAGAATGGCTTAATGATGTTTTTGAGGAGCCATATATTCGTGAGTATGCTGCTGGTAGCGTGGACGCGAATATGGGTACAGCCGGATTTGAAGCTGTGCGATCGCAAGATGTATGGTGGATAAATCAGATAACTAGCGGCGTTAAACTGATCGCAACTGAAAATGTCCGTCAGTATACTGCCACATCAATAGATAATAATAATTTGGAGGAACTTGGATCTCCAGCGTTTGGCATAATGGCATGAGTTTAAAGGCAGTTCTCTTTGATTTTAATGGTGTCATCATTAACGATGAGCCAATCCATCTGCAACTGATCGATGAGATTCTCATTCAAGAAAATCTCCAACCCCAAAAGGTGAGTGAGCGTCAAGCTTCTTTAGGACGCACTGACCGCGCTTGTTTTCAGCAACTACTCGCTAATCGTGGTAGAGTAGGCGACGAAAACTATTTAACTCAGTTGTTGTACCGCAAAGCAGAAGCTTATACGGTGGAATTAGAAAAAATAGAGAAACTGCCTTTATATCCAGGTGTAGAAGATTTAATATATCAGGTGCGATCGCTGAATCTGAAACTAGGTTTAGTCAGTGGCGCTATTCGTAAAGAAATAGAATTGGTACTTGATCGCGCCAAACTAGCCCAACACTTTAAAATTATTGTTGCCGGTGATGACATCACCACTAGTAAACCAGAACCCGATGGTTATTTACTCGCGGTGAAACGTCTGAATCAAGAATATCCTGAACTGAATCTTCAACCACACGAGTGTCTGGCCATTGAAGATACACCAGCAGGAATTGCAGCAGCGAAGCGATCGCAAATGCAAGTTGTTGGTGTAGCGAATACTTACCCATTCCACATGCTCCAGCGCTGCTGTAACTGGACTGTTGATTATCTAAGCGAATTGGAACTCGAACGGGTGCAGAAGATTTATTCTCAAAAAGAGCCTCAGCCATCGGCAACTGAATGTTAGAATAATTTATGGTGAAGATGTATTGAGTTAATGAGTAATATTACTCTTGACTTAGCATCGATTAAGGGGAATTAGCTCAGTTGGTAGAGTGCTGCGATCGCACCGCAGAGGCCATCGGTTCGAATCCGTTATTCTCCATTTGTACATTAAATAATTATTGTCAGTTTTAAAGAATTAATGTCCAGTTTTTCCAAGTTCAGGGGCATAAGTTACGTATTTTCGGGGCTTTCAGCAATTAAATCAGTTTTAAAGAATTATTGTCCAGAGTTGAAACCAGTTTTAAAGAATTATTGTCCAAAATCAGCCTGTAAAACTCGGCTAAATATAATATATGGTTAGCTAATTTTATTTATTACAGCAAGCCCAAGGCTCTTGAATAACAAGAGTAGCTTTAAAGCCCTTTCTTTGCAGTCTAATTAAAAAAAAATATTACCTCTTGTTTTGCTGTTTTCACCCAAACAGAGGCTGCCCTACTATCTACTATATAGCTGCGTTTCTACGTGCGATCGCACTGACATTACTTACTTTAAAAGTCGTGAGAAAATAATCAAAGCAGAAATATGGCCCAAACACTTTTTTAGTAAGGCTTTTGACTTATTAGCAAACTATCCTCCTTTAACTTTGTCAAATCATAAACTGATCAAAGGTTCTACCTCAGAAGTATCTGCACTCAATCGGGTATATCACGCGATGATTTTATTGCTGCTTATGAGCAGATATAGAAATATAGTAGCTGCGATCGCGGCACTAGATGCGGAGAGGGCGGAGATTTTGGCGGGTATTGCGGAAATGGTATGCAGTTGACATTGAAGAAAAATCCAAAAAAAAGGAGCCTAACTTAGGCTCCTTAATAAAAAACTGGTAATAGAATTGTGACTACTTAACAGTCACTTTACCGCCAGCTTCTTCGATGCGCTTCTTAGCATCTTCAGCAGCATCCTTAGCAATACCTTCTTTAATAGCCTTAGGCGCAGCTTCTACCATGTCTTTCGCTTCTTTCAGACCCAAGCCCGTCAATTCGCGGACAATCTTCAGGACGGCAATCTTTTTATCAGCTGGCACTGATTCGAGAATCACTTCAAACTCGGTTTGCTCAACAGCTTCTTCAGCCGGAGCAGCACCACCACCAGCGCCAGGCATCATCATCATGCCGCCAACGGGTGCAGCAGCACTCACGCCAAAAGCTTCTTCAATTTGCTTGACTAGCTCAGAAGCTTCCAACAAAGAAAGGGTTTTTAGTTGTTCTAAAATTTGATCGGTTGCAGCAGACATTGATATAACTCCTGTAATTTTGATTATTTATTAGTCATTAGTCATCTAGTCATTAGCTTTTGAACGGCAGTTGCTCCATTTGGGGAGACCCCAAGACCGCACTGCCTCCTTTTGACTGATGAACCATGAAGTCTATTCAGCAGCAGTTTCTGTGCTGCTATCAGCTTCAGTAGCGGTTTCAGCAATACCACCACTTTGCTCTTGGTCAGACACAGCCTGCAAAGCACGAGCCAGCGAACCAGGAACTTCGTTGATACCCACAGCAATCTTGGTAGCCAAGGCGTTGATAGCTCCAGCGATTTGTGCAATGAGTTGTTCCTTAGATGGCAAGTCTCCCAGAGCCTTGACATCCGGTTCTTTGAGTAGACGACCTTCCATGACACCGCCACGAAGTTCTGTCTTCTTGGTGGCTTTTTGGAAGTCTTGGTAAGCCTTAATTGCAGATGAAAAATCATCTTTAACCAGCAAAAAGGCTGAAGAACCTTTTAGTAGTTCTGACAAAGGCTCCCATTTTTCATCATCTTTAATGGCAATGCCCATCAAGGTGTTCTTTGTCACCTTACATACAGTGCCACTGGGACGCAGCCGCCGCCGTAAGTCTGTGATTTCAGCAACTGTTAGTCCTTGATACTCTATTACCAGTGCCAGAGTTGACTCACTCAAAGTTTCTTTGAGGTCAGCTACAATCTCTTGTTTATTTTCTAGTGTTCTACCCATTCCAGTCTCACCTCCTTAAAATAATCGGGGAAGTGCCCTACTTGTACGTTTCTTCTAAACCTGAACCCAAACAACAAACCCCAGCTAATTTAGCCGGGGTTCAGTAGTAAGACTCTTAACGCCATAGTTATCACACCTTTATGGGTGGTAATTCTGACAATTAGAGTTTTAACCTCGGCAGGATATTTAAGCTATTAGCACCTGCTGTCTCCGGCTTTGCTTATTTAATTGTTCAGGGGGAGTGGGGACTGGAGAGTGGTGAGTGGGAGAATTATTTTATTCCCTATTCTCTACTCTCTATTCCCTACTTCCTTTTACGCTACTTCGCTCAGTTTTAAATCTCGTAGGGCGGTAACATCAATTTTAATCGATGGCCCCATTGTGGCTGACACATAAAATGTGCGCCAATAACGACCTTTAGCCCCTGAAGGACGGTTACGGTCAATCGTCTCCTGCAATGCCTTCAGGTTGACTAACAAATCTTCAGGCGAGAATGTTGCCTTACCAAACATAACATGGACAATGCCAGTTCGGTCAGCTCGGAATTCTAATTTACCAGCTTTGAATTCTGCGATCGCACTTCCGATATCAAATGTTACCGTTCCACCCTTGGGCGATGGCATCAAACCACGCGGCCCAAGCAATTTACCCAGCTTTGCCACCTGTGGCATCACATCGGGTGTGGCAATCAGCTTGTCAAAATCCATTCTACCTTTTTGGATTTCGTCAATCAGTTCTTCTGATCCGACTATATCAGCACCAGCGTTGCTTGCTTCGTTTACCTTTTCGCCTCTGGCTATCACCGCCACCCGGACGATTTGTCCTGTACCTTTGGGCAGTGCTACCGTTGTCCGCAACTGTTGGTCTGTATATTTAGGGTCAATTCCCAGCCGGATATGCGCTTCGGCAGCTTCAGTAAATTTAGCTGTTGCTGTGTCTTTAAGAAGGGCTAAAGCCTCTAAAGGATGATAGTCCTTATCTTCTACCTTTGCTTGCAGCGCCTGCAAACGACGCGATATTTTTGCCATTTTTTTCTCCTGGGGTAATTCCGAAGCCTCGCCTCTCCCCCGATAATTTTTAGTTATTTGTCCTTTGTCCTTCGTCACTTACCAATGACTAATGACCAATGACTAATCCGTGACTGTTATACCCATATTTTTAGCCGTTCCTGCCACAATCTTCATTGCCGCGTCTATGTCGTTGGCATTAAGATCGGGTAGTTTGGTTTGGGCTATTTCTTGCAATTGTGCTTTGCTAATTGACCCAACCTTCTTTTTGTTAGGTTCATTCGAGCCTTTTTCAACTTTCGCTGCCTTCCGAATCAGCACTGATGCTGGTGGCGTTTTGAGTACAAATGTAAAACTCCGGTCTTCAAAAACCGAAATTTCTACAGGTATCACCATTCCAGCTTGGTCTGCTGTTTTGGCGTTGTACTCTTTGCAGAACATCATGATATTAACGCCATGTTGACCCAAAGCGGGCCCCACTGGCGGTGCTGGGTTGGCTTTTCCAGCATTCAGGGCCAGTTTAATGACCGCCACTACTTTCTTCGCCATTTGTATTTAACTCTGTTTCTCTACCTGATTAAATTCCAATTCTACTGGTGTATCCCTGCCGAAAATTGAGAGCAAGGCTTTAAGTTTACTCCGTTCTGGAGAGACTTCAATCACCTCGCCTTCAAAGTCTTTAAATGGACCAGAAAGCACCATTATCTTATCACCAGTAGCCATGTCAATTTTGACAACAGCTTCCTGTTCGCTGGTTTGTTTGAATATGCGTTCGACTTCTGAAGAACTTAGTGGTATAGGGTGGACATGACCGCGACCCTTACTGCTTCCACGTTTTTGTTCTGAGCCGACAAAGTTAATTACATGAGAGGTGTTTCGTACCACCTGCCAGGTATCATCATCCATCATCATCCGCACCAGGACATAGCCAGGAAAAACTTTTTCTTCTGTGTGCTGGCGACTGCCATCTTTGCGGATTTTCACCGCTGGCGTCTGCGGAATTTCTACTTGGATAATTTTGTCAGCTACATCAAAAGTTTGAATGCGTTGCTCTAAGTTAGTCTTTACACGCTTTTCACACCCTGAAGCTACTTGAACCGCATACCAGCGTGCTTCTTTTGACGCTGCTTCTGCCGTTTCTCCTGTTTCCTCCGACTGAAACGTGGAGTTGCGAGGTTCGTCTGTTGCAAAAGTCATCAGAACACCTGTTTTGCTGCCCAACTAAACAATCCATCGACCAAGTATATCAAAGATGCGGAGAGTGCCACCATTAACAAGACAGCGGCGGATTCGCTCACTATCTGTTTCCGACTGGGCCAAACTACTTTTTCAAGTTCTTCTTTGGTTCCCTGTATGAAGTTGCCAAAGCTAAACCCATTTGTGCTTTCTGGCAATTCTGCTTCACTTTTTTTGGCCATGACCGTTTATCCCCAATTTGTAACTCAATTTTGGATTTTGGATTTTAGATTTACCCATGCTTTAAGGCAAAGGCACTCAACTTTAAATTTTTTGTCAATTCAAAATTGAAAATCTAAAATTTGTTCGTCCAGGTTTGCAACTTCGACTCTATTTCACTTACTGGAAGCAAAACAATTGCAAACACAATAAGTTTACCCGAAATTATTAGCGCTACCTGCTATATTAGCAGCTGCGTAATTATTTCGGGCTTTGTTTTTTGCTCTTGAGCGCGCCCTGGAGGACTTGAACCCCCGACATCAGGTTTTGGAGACCTGCGTTCTACCAACTGAACTAAGAGCGCACAACCTGTTTTTGATTCAGTCATTGCGCTGAACTAAATTTCAGTTTAACGCAATATCCGGTTTTTATCATACCTCAATTTTGTCGGGGAAACAAGTCAGCGGCAGATGCCGCTTGAAGCTTGAAGTTTTTCCCATACTTTTGAAGGACGGATCACAAAGGGCGGTCAAACCGTTGCTTGATTCGGGTTGCCTTACCTACGCGATCGCGGAGATAATACAGTTTAGCACGGCGTACCTTACCACGACGTATTACCTTGATGCTGTCAATCCGGGGAGAATGCAACAGAAACACCCGCTCAACGCCTACACCTTGAAAAACCTTACGAACTGTAATAGTTTCGTTGATGCCACCGTTGCGTTTGGCAATCACTACTCCCTCGTAAGGTTGTACACGGTACTTTTCGCCTTCCTTGATTTTCACTCCTACTTTTACGGTGTCGCCCACATAAATGTCGGGCAGATTCGATTTTAGCTGTTCCGCTTCAATCGAGCGGATAATCTCTTGGGCGCTCATAGTCTTTCAGTCTGCTTCAAAAAAATCTCACGATCATCAATGATAAATCGATAATCCTATTTCAGTCTACTTGTTAGGATTAATAATTTTACTGATACAACAGCCTAAAGTTCAAAGCTATATTGCAGAATGCTGTAACACAGGGGTAAATATTTATGAAATTTAGCGTCGTCATCAGTACCTATAATCGCTTGAATTTGCTGCAAAGAGCAATTGACTCGGCTCGTAACCAAACAATCGAGTGCGAGGTGGTTGTTTCCGATGACTGTTCATCTGATGACACCCAAAACTATCTCAAAAGTTTAGGGGACAAAGTTGTTTACCATCGTAACGAAGTGAACCAGGGCCATGCAGCAACGGTAAATGCTGGAATTGCTAAAGCTAGCGGCGACTGGATTAAGTTTTTAGATGATGACGACTATTTAGCGCCTAACTGCATAGAAGAGATGGCTAAGGCGATCGCGCTTCGTCCTGATGCTGTAATCTGCTCTTGTGTGGCGGCTCAGGTGGATAGTAATGAAGTTGAACTCAGTCGCACCCCTCAAGTTGGCCCCGGTTTAGCTTTTTATGTTCCACAGTCCGATATTCACTACGGTATGCTCTTAGAGCTTGTACCCTTTGGTACACCTGCACAAGTAGCTTGCCGACGTGATGCTTTCCTGCAAACTGGTGGTTGGGACTCCACACTCGATGCTAACTGTGATGACATCGATTCGTGGATTCGGATTGCCCAGTTTGGCGATGCTATTTTCCTTAATCAGTGTCTTGCTTACCGCACTGTCTGGCCAGGTGCTTATAATCAAAAGTTTTCTTTGTCTAGACGGTTAGCCACAAATATTTTGATGAAAGAAAAAATTTATGCCTTGGTAAATGAGCAACATCGCTCAAAAATTCCTCATTTTCAGGATATAAAAAATTATCTGAAACTTCATTGGATTTTAGTAGCACTGAAGGAAAAAAATATCAAGAGTTTTCTTTCAATGATAGATCCGTCTATAATTTCTCCTCAGTCTTGGAAGTTTTTGCTAACTGCTGCCTCATCACGCCGCTCTCAAGGAAACAATTCTCAGGTTCGCAAACTTGTGTTAATTGAGTCCTAAGAACCTACGAGTATCAAAACCATTAGAGAACTCCACAAAAAGGAATGCCCAAGTTTTTTGCTATGTTTTCCCCCCTGGAACAGTTAAGTATTTTCAAGGTTAATTGCAATATGCACAAGGGTTAATAGCTACCTGAGAAGGGGGAACTATCAGGCATTAAAAACCTGTGGATTTTTCTTGAATCCTACCTTTTTTATCCCGATTTATTGAGCCGTTACTGAATAAGTCTTTAAAGCTAAGTGACTGATTATAAACGCTCTTAGTCAGTAGCTAGTGCCAATTTTCGCACTACTGACTGTCGTTGAAGACCTCAACAAGAATGTTGATTTACACTCAGTTACTTATCTTTATTTTTTATACATATCTCAAAGATTATGCGAATCATCCATATTTTGAACCACGTTCAAGAAATAGGTAACGGGATTGTGAATGTGGCTGTGGATTTGGCTTGTTTACAGGCAAAATCTGGTTATGAGGTAGCGGTTATTTCTGCTGGTGGTGAATATGAAAAATTACTAAATATGTGTGGTGTCAAACACTACCAACTAGACCAAACCAGGAAACCAATAAATATTATTAAAGCAGCTATGGGTTACGTGGCGATCGCAGCAGAATTTCAGCCGGATATCGTTCACGCCCACATGATGACGGGAGTCATCCTAGCCCATATTTTTAAAGGACATAAATATGCTTTAGTTTCCACAGTCCATAATGAATTTCAGCGTTCCAGCCTGTTAATGGGTTTAGCTGATAGGGTAATTGCTGTCAGTAAGGCTGTGCGAAATTCTATGGCACGGCGTGGTATTTCAGAAAACAAGTTGCGGGTAGTCTGCAATGGAACCTTGGGCAGCCCCCGCACTCGACATATACAAGATTATCAACCTTTACCGTTACAACGTCCAGCGATCGCTACCGTAGCCGGGATGTACCAACGTAAGGGAATCGCTGAGTTAATTGCTGCCTTTGAAAAAATCGCCCCAGATTTTCCCCAAGCGCATCTTTATTTGGTAGGGAATGGCCCTGATAAACAGCTATTTGAGGCACAAGCACAAGCAACTTCTGTAAAAGAACGCATCCATTTTGAAGGCTTCCAGGCGGAACCTCAACGCTATCTCATATCTTGTGACATATTTGTGCTAGCTTCCCACCGCGATCCTTGCCCTCTAGTACTTTCAGAAGCTAGAGAAGCTGGAACTGCCATCGTTGGCACTCAAGTAGACGGGATTCCTGAAGCTTTGGACAATGGGCAAGCAGGACTTTTAGTGCCAGCAAAAGATAGTAATGCTTTGGCTGGAGTTTTAGTGGAATTACTGAGTAATGCCGATATGCTGCACGAATGGAAACAGCGGGCAAATCAAAACCTACAGTGGCTGAGTGTTGCCCGCGTTCATCAGGAAACATTCGCAGTGTATCGTGAATTAATTACAGAGTAAGGGCATTAAGAGTGTAGCGATCGCTTTAGTTTGAAAGCTACACCTAAAGCACCAAATAATAGTACACCCAAAACATTAGTTGATTCAGGAACAGCAGTGTAATAACTAGCCACTCTGATCGGTCCATCTTTATCCACTTGCTCTGCTGGCACTGGTGGAATGATTCCACCACCTGGCGCTACATTGGGGTTGGTAGCGAATGGATTGTAAAACAGGCTTCCGTTAGGGATTACGCCACCACTAAAAGTGATGATGTTATCTTTGATGGTAACGTCTGTAAAGATATTCTTTAAATCAGGGTTATTAGAGTAACCAATTTTGTGATCTCCATTAACATCTCCCCACTGCACCGACTCATGATCAAATACGGGAGTAGAATCTGGATTACTATAGGACAGCGTTTTTAAATCAAAGACCAAGCTTTCTATATCATATCCAGTGCCATTTACAAAGTTATTAGCTACATCTGGGACACCATATTCTATTACTTGCCCTGGTTGAAACTCTGGCCCAAGGGTTCTTGGGTTTTTCATCTTCAGTATGTCTTGGTTTGCCTCTGTCACGATGGTTTCTACCGAGATGAAGGCTTTCGCTGGTGTCAAAGACAAAAAACTAATTCCTACTGCTCCTAGAACAGATAAGGCTATTTTGGTTGCTATCGTAGTCATAATTTCTGTCCTCTTTATATTGATTGAGAGAATGCTATACCCCGTGGGTTAAATCAATCGGCAAAAGCTCACTTTTAAACTGCTATGTACTTGCTAGATAAATAGCAGTTAATGTATGCTTGCTCAGTGATTTTACATCTACTCCTAAGTTGATTTATAAAGCAATTTTTGTAATGCTTTATCACAATCACTAGTAATTTCACGCAATCTTTATAAAAAATCTAAATTAAAGTTTATTATTGACAGATGAAACAATATGTGAAGTTGAAATAAATTTGAAAATACCGAATTTTTAACATTTCCACAAATCTTTGCAACAAATTAATAGTAACCTGAGTTCGACTAGTTATAAGCTGTTACACATTTAACTTGAACATTTACATGAAGGCTGATGACCGATGACTGATGACTGATGACTGATGACTGATAACCATCAACAGTTAACGGTTTATACAATTTAGGCGCGCATCAGCTTATTATGTCCATCTAATTAGCCGTAAAAAATACCTCTCCCTGGTTTTACGTAGTAAAACCGTCCCCCTTCGAGTCGGAGAGGGACAGGCTTGAACGAAAGTTCAAGGCAGGGAGAGGTTTATCGAACTCACGTTAATAGTAGGGGCGTACAAATGTACATCCCTACTAAAATACCTCGTTTTATGCAACTTAAACGCTCATTAGCTGATAAGTTTTTTGGTCAATCCACGCAACCGGATTAACACTGGCTTCGCCCAATTTGCACCCAGCAAATCGTGCAACAGAGTATAAAAACAGGGAATGATAAACAGTGTTAGCACTGTTGCCAAAGACAAACCCGAAAACACCACCACGCCTAATGGTTGCAGAAATTCTGAGCCTTCTCCAATTCCTAACGCTAGGGGGAACATACCTAAAACGGTGGTAATAGTTGTCATTAGTATTGGTCGTAGGCGTTGAGGAGCAGCTTTCAAAATCGCAGTTTTCCGGTCAACTTTTTCCCGATCCCGGATTTGATTGGCCAATTCCACCATGATGATGGCGTTATTGACCACAATACCCACCAGCAGAACTGCACCGACAATCACTGTCGCCCCAATGGCAGTTTTAGTAATGTAAAGCCCGAAAATCCCCCCAGCTAATGCTAGAGGAATTGTAAACATAATTACTAGCGGGTCAATCAGGGAGTTGTATTGTACCGCCATTACTACAAAGACTAGAAAGGCAGCTAATCCACCTAACAGTTGCAGTGAGCTTTGCAGTTGCTGATTAGATTCAGCTGCTGAACTGGGTAATATACCAACGCCATCAGGTAAATCTATACTATCTATTATCGTGTTTACCTGTTCTAGGGCACCACTGAGGCTAGCTCCCTGAGTCAAGTTTCCAGCAATTAAGAAAACCTGACGCTGGTTGATTCGCTGAACCTCTCCTGGGGCTTGAGCTTCGGCAATTTTGGCAACATCACTCAAGCGGATTTGGCGATTGTTATCCACAAACAACGGCAACCTCTCTAATTGAGAAGCTGCTTGTAATGATTTTTCATTCAACTTTACCCGGACATCGACTAAACGGTTGCCGCGTTGCAACTGAGTTGGTACGCTACCTTCAAGAGCAGTCTGAATTGTTTCTCCAATCTCTGTAGTAGTTAAGCCCAAAGCTGAAACCCGCTCCCAGTCAGGAAGAATCTGAATTTCTGGTTGGCGATCATCTGCATCGGGGCGGAATCTAGCTAGGGTGGCCTGTTCTTCCAAGGCTGATAGTACCTGACGACCAGCCTGTTCTAAAGTATTTGCGTCATTTCCCTGAAGCATTACGTCAACATCAGCACCACGGATGGGAGAGTTACTGAGAATCAAACCCCGCACTTGACCAGGGGAAAGGCGCAGACGAATTCCTGCTAAATTTAGCTTATTCAACTCCTGGGTAACTCGTTCTACATAAGCTTGCACATTAGTACCTGTTTTCAGGGTAATGTTGCTGGAAGCTCGTAGGGCATTAGCATTGGTAGTGTTTCCAAAGAGGGAGCCACCAATTGTAGAGAAAACATATTCCGTTTCTGGCTGCTTGCGGATAATCTCATCTACCGCAACCATGACTTTTTGGTTGGTTTCTAAAGGTGTACCGGGAGGAAACTGGGCATTTAAGTTGGCTTGTCCGGTGTTGATGCGGGGAAGAATTTCTTGGGGAATTTGCGGTGCCATCCACAAACTACCGCCGCCGAAAAGGATAATAGCGATCGCTACCGTAGCCACCCGCCAGCGTAATATCCCAACTAGAAAACTGCCGTATCCTCTCGTAGAAGCATCAAAGCGGCTATTAAACTTTTGCAAAAGCCAAAAATTGCTCAAACCGCTAGAAAACTTCCATGCCAACATCCGAGAGGCAAGCATCGGTACAACGGTTACGGCAATCAAAATTGAAGCCGCAACCGAAAAGGTGATGGTGAGAATTAACTCATTAAATAGTAGTGCGATAAAACCGCCGATGAGCAAAAACGGCAATACTGCCACTAAGTTGGTACTAGTGGAAGCAACTAAAGCTGATTCTACTTCTTGGCTACTTTTTTCTGCCTGATAAATTAGTTGCTGCGAATTCAAGCGGGTTTTATTATCCTTACCGGGAGTCATCCCAGCACCCTCAGCAATGTTCTCCAACATAACGATCGAGTTATCTACCACAATACCCACACCCAGGGCTAGACCACCCAAACTAAAAACGTTGAGAGATAAGCCAAATAGCCCCATCAAGATGATGGCAGCTAGGGTTGCTAAGGGAATGGCTAGGACGATAATGAAAGTTTGTCGTAGAGAACCAAGAAATAGGAGAACTGCGATCGCTGCTAGTGCAGTACCTATCAACCCAGAACTGGTAACATTCGAGATGGAATTTTGGATAAACCGCGACTCATCCAAGGTAGGTGTAAGAACTGTCCCTTCGGGAACTACTCCAGATTGCCGGAGTTCTTCCAAGCGTTTTTTCACACCCTCGACAACGTTGATGGTGTTGGCATCCGGCTGCTTTTGGATGCTGACTTTTACAGCTTGTTCCCCGTTGAGTAAGACGTACACCCGTTGTTGTTCTGAGCCATCAATGACTTCGGCAAAGTCGCGCAAATAGACGCGGCGGTTGGGAGTAGAGGAGGTGGAGGGAGATGAGGTAGATAAAGAAGCTGAGGGAATGAGGGAAACGGGGGAAGAGATTTCAAAAGAAAGATTGCTGATTTCATTGGCATTTTGGAACCGCCCAACGGTACGGGTTAATGGTTCAGAATTCTGCCCTAAAATCCGACCACCAGAGATATCTAGGTTGCGATCTCTGAGTTCATCTAAGACATCGGTCAAACCTACACCCAAAGCTTGCAACCGATCCAAATCAATATTGACCCTAACTTCTTCTTGAACTCCTCCCGATATGTCTACCCCTGCGACTCCGGATACAACACTCAGTTCGCGGGCTAGTTCTTCTTCGGCAAAAACGCGCAAATCAACGCCTTCTAGAGAGGGTGAAGTTAATGCCAATTCGTAAACTGGTAACTGGGAAGGATCGACTTTAAATAAACGTGGTTCTTCGATGGCGTCTGGTAATGTGCTTCTAGCTCTGTTAAAAGCAGCAGTAGCATCGTTTAAAGCTTGGTCAATATTACCACCGGGTTGAAAGAACAGATCCAAATTTATCTGTCCCTCACGAGTTTGGGAAAAAATCTGTACCACACCCTCGGTAGCGGCAAAAGCTTCTTCCAGTGGTCTTGTGACTTCATCAACTGCTACCTCTGGGGAAACTCCAGGTGCTTGTATTCGCACACCAATTCGAGGATAGGTAATTGATGGTAGTAGATCCACGGGTAATTTGACGACAAAAAATACACCCAGCACTATCACTGCTAGGGTGAGCATGAGTGTACCGATGTGTTGGCGGATTGATATAGCGCTAATGCTAAATCCGCCACCATTTTTTACTTGCTGCATTACTGTCGCTGTGCTCCAATTAAAAAGGCAAAATGGAAAATTCCAAAAGACATTTTGAATTTTTAATTCCCTTTAGAGGATGACTCTGCTGTTTCGGAAAGAACTGATAAACGTACAGCAGCTCCATCTTTTAGGGGTTGACCACTGCGAACAACATAGCGCTCCCCGGCTTGTAAACCAGATAGAATTTCCACTCTGCCATCAGCCCTTTTTCCTAAAGTGACAGCACGCGATGCGACTTTCGTCTCGCCTTCTGTGCCATTCACCACAAATAGTGTCCCAGCTAGGTTTTCCGCCCTTGCGGTATTAGCTGCGTTAGGCGGGGGAGAGGCCTGTTGGTTTGTTTGTGCCTTACCTGTATTGGAGTTATTGCCCCCTGCTTGTTTCTGAATAGCTGTTTGCGGCACTACTACTCGCTGTTGAGTCTGGTTTTCAAAATTGACTCGCGCCAGCAGTCCACTGCCAATCTTGGCTTGAGTGTTGGGAATCACTACTTCTACAGGTATCAAGCGAGCTGTGGCATCAGCAGCTGGGGAAATGCGCGTAACTCTGCCCATTAATGTTTCGTTGGGGAAAGCATCTAAGCGGACTTGTACAGATTGCCCAACCTGAATTTGTGCCAGTTCTAATTCAGACACTTGCACGACAACTTTGACACGGTTAAAGTCGCCAATTTTCAAGACTTCGCTACCTGCTTGCAGAAGGTTGCCGGGTTCTGTTACCTTGTCTGTAACTATGCCAGTGATGGGGGATGTCAGCCGAGCGTAAGACCTGCGCTCTTTGGTTTGAGCAACCAATGCCTGTTGGGCCAATACTCTACCTTGGGCCGCAGCAACGGCTTGCTGCTCTGTACGAACCTGCTCTTGGGCTGCCCGCAATGCCTGGGCAGCTGTTTGTGCCTGGGTACGTGCTTGCTGGGCAGTTTGTTCAGCGATCGCTCCGGCTTTGAATAGATTCTGTTGCCGTTGTGAGTCTGCCTGAGCTTGCACCACTTCTAGCCGTGCCCGCTCAACGTCTGCACGGGCATTGCTTACCTGATTGGTTGCCCTAGCTACTTCTGATTTAAGGGCTGCTAGTTCTGCTTCTGCTTGCTTTAATTCGGTCGAAAGTATGGCAGCATCTAACTGCCCGACGTTTTGCCCTTGCTTTACTGCATCGCCCACATCAAGGTTTAAAGCCAACAACCGGGCTTCCACCTGCGATCGCAATGATACAATCCGAAACGGTGTTGTATTACCTGTATATTCTGGTGATTTTTGCAGCAAATCAGTTCGAGCGATCGCCACATCTACAGGTGTTGCACTACCGCGTTCTCTACCACCAGGTTGTTGAGATTGTGCTCCGGCTGATTCTTTGGACAGTGATCCGCAACTTGCCGTCAGCAGTCCTATACCTACCAAACAGGGAATTAATAAACGTCTTACAGAAGTGGAGGAAAAAAAGTAATTTTCTCCTTTCCCTTTTCCATTTGTTGCACTAGTGGTGTTTGCAAGAAGTCTACTTTTCAAATCTGCGTTGGCGTAGCCCGCACTTTGACAAAGCTCAGTCACCACCGCAGGCATTACTACCTCAATCTTCACAACTGAATTTACCTGGATATTAATGAGCTGTTTGGCAACTATCGGATCTGTCTTTTTCACCTGTTCGTGCGGCCTATTCATATCCAAAATCATTTATTTTTCTCTTATTGGGGAGCTTTTGGGGTTAAACAGCCGTGTTTTATCAAGTAATTCTGAGAAATATCATTAACAAAAACGGCGAGAATTCATAAGCTGTCTAACAGTAATTTTCTGTATCAGAAAATTACTGTTTTCCCTCAAAATTCCAAAATTCCTCACCGCTCTACTTCTTACGCAGAGGTAGATAATCTTCTTGCAGATAATAAATTATAAACTCAGTATAAAGATTTGTCAGTTTTCTGAAATCTACCCATAGGAGAAATCTGGCTTTTCCTAAAGATATGATTTTTTGTTCAATATCATAAAATGCGCGATATTACAATAACTATTCTTATTTTTACATATTTATTTTTATTTTAGTACAAAAGTACTTGCAACAATTTATTTAATTTATTTTATTAAGAATATTAAAGATTTATTACTTTTTTAGCTTTATAATGTAGTGGAAAACACTATTTTTCTTACCGTCCTTGCGTAATATGCAAGAAACAGGGCGATAAGTACCATAACAACACCAAGAATGAACTTTTTTACTAGAAATATATTTATTTGCGTTAGGCGAGGAAGGTAAGGCATGACATCATTGCTCAAAATCGTACAAACCACTGATGAATCCCAGATTTCCGAATTTTTTCGGGAATCTGGAGGTAAGTGGCGATCGCAACGACGCTACTACACCTTACCGGAGGGAGAAACTAAAGAGATAGAAAGTATAGTTACGATCAATTTTCTAGAGCAGGGTTGTGATGAACTGCAAAAGCTAGCTCAGATGCACGATTTGCCTGATACAGGTAGTTTAATCTGTGGTGCAGCAGTTATATGGGAAAGTACGGATGTGCCCAAGACAAAGAAAGAGTCGCAAGGCTCAACAATATTTGGAGTGATGGGAAACATTTTGTATCGCGATCGCGGTTTTGCCATATCCAAACCAGTCACCGCCCAGTATTATTTCTCCAGCCCGAAAACACTGTGTTTGCGAACAGAATACAACGGTTCAGTGTTTGAGGAAGAGTTAAAGCTAATTGGCAACAAATACCGCACCAGACAGACCATCATCTCTCGTGCTGGTGAGCAGTTGATGATTGGGCAATATTTAGAAAAGAGAATAGATTAGTTTCTTCCCCACTCCCTACTCCCTGTCTAGGCAAACAATTTCAAAAATCAAAGCGGATTGTTATATAACTTTTTATAACAGTTTTGAAAATTTCCCCCAGAAAGTTAGTTGCTATGTCATCATGGGAAGTGAAATGAGAATTAATTCGGCGACAGTGTTTGTTTTTAGTATTGACAGGCTTTTTCCTTTTGGTATTACAGACTTCTCTCCGAAATCTAAATCTCTACAAACTATATGATTTTGGAGACATTTAATGTCAATTTACGTTGGTAACCTCTCCTATGAAGTTACACAAGATGCGCTGAGTGCTGTATTTGCAGAATATGGTGCTGTAAAGCGTGTTCAGTTACCTACTGACCGTGAAACAGGTCGTTTACGCGGCTTTGCTTTCGTGGAAATGAGTTCAGAAGATGAAGAAACCAAAGCTATTGAAGCGCTTGATGGTGCTGAATGGCTGGGTCGTGACCTTAAAGTGAATAAGGCGAAGCCCAGAGAAGACCGAGGTGGTTCCTTCGGTGGTGGTGGTAATCGTGGTGGTGGTGGTGGCTACAACCGTGGCGGTGGCGGTGGTCGCTACTAAACTAGATAGGCAAAAGTCATTTAGTTGAATATAGAAAAGGCTCAGGCAGGAATGCTTGAGCCTTTTCTATATTCTGTTATCGATCTTTGAGTCACGGGTTTGATGTGTTCATTCTGCAAACTGTTGATAATTTGCTGTTTATCGAAAACACGCCTTCAACATTCCGAACTTATTGATTATGCCTTTGATAAGAAGTTTTGGCTTGGAGAATTGATTAATAATGAGTTGCCGACTTGCGATGATGCACAGCTGTAACGCCATCAGTATCTAACAATTTGCCATTTTCGACAGTCGCATAAACTAGCCAGTGGTCGCCAGATTCCATCCGGTTTTGTACGGAACATTCAAGATATGCTAGGGCATCGGTAAGTATGGGAGAACCGTTTTCCGCTTCTTCGGCGGCGACATCGGCAAATCGATCTTGTCCTGGGCCGAAGGGTTTGAGGAAGTGCTTCATCAATCCCAAGTGATTCCCTTCTTTAAGAATGTTAAGGACGAATTTATTTCCTGAGTGTGTGAGTGTTTCTACCGCACGGTCTTTAGCTACAGCTATGGTTAAGCCAGGGGGACTAAAGCTAGCTTGAGATACCCAAGAGGCTAACATGGCACTAGAGCGATCGCCTTCTTTTGCAGTAAGAACACAAAGAGAACCGACAATCCGACCAACTGCTTGTTCTACAGTTGTTGCAGGAAGACTTTGCGATCGCACTTTTCTAGCTTTCTTCAGGACTTGAGCAAAATCGGTTCCGGCTTCTTCACACAATTGTAAGGTGGCATCGTCGGGTTTGAATTTTACGCGGATGGTGTCAAAACCAAACCGATAACCAGCATCTTTCAATTTACCCTCAATTAAATCAACCGCTTCCCCACTCCAGCCAAAGGAACCAAAAACACCAGCGAGTTTATTGTTAGTCGCGGTGGATAGGACAATTCCTAAAGCTGTTTGCACGGGTGTGGGTGCATGACCGCCAAGGGTAGGAGAACCAATAATGAAACCACCAGCTTTTTCCACAGCCGCCCGGATTTCTTCTGGTTCAGTAAATTCGCAGTTAATTGATTCTACAGCGACACCGGCTTTTGTAATGCCACGAGCGATCGCTTGGGCTAATGTTGCCGTATTTCCATAAGCTGATGCATAAATCAACGCTACTGTCAAGTCGGCAGATGTTTGCTGCTGACTCCATTTGCGATAAGCTTTGGTCAGGTCAATTAAGCCATAGCGTACCAAAGGCCCGTGTCCAGTGGCATACATTCTTACTGGAAAATCGGCTAGTTTATCCAGCGCTGTTTCAACTTGACGGGCGTGGGGAGCCATCAAGCAATCAAAATAATAGCGCCGATCTTCGTTATATATTTCCCAGCCTTCATCAAATACCTGATCTCCACAAACGTGGGCCCCAAATAACTTATCTGTGTACAGAATTTCTGTTTGTGGATCATAGGTGCAAAGTTGATCTGCATAGCGGGGATTGGGGGTGGGAATAAATTGTAAATTATGCCCGTTGCCTAAATCTAGGGTTTCTTCACCGCGCATCACAAGAATTTGCAAATCTGGATTTTCCAGCGCCCCACGTAAATTTATCGCCCCTGGATTTGAGCAAACAAAGGTGATTTGCGGAGCAATTTTTAATAAAGCCTTTAAAGTTGCAGCGCGGTTAGGATTTACGTGTCCCAAAATTACATAATCTAACTCGTCGAAATGGAAACGCTGCTGTAAAGCTTTTAAATAAATTTCCGTAAACGTTTCCCCTGGAGGGTCGATGATAGCAGTTTTCTCGCTTTCGATTAAATAAGAATTAGCAGTTGTACCCTTAGCAAGAGCGTATTCAATTTCAAATCTGAGCCTAGACCAACTGCGCGATCGCAGTATTCTTGTGTCTGTAGCTATTGGATAAACTTGAACATCGCGGGGTTTATTGTTTGACATGGCTTTATTGGGGAATAGGGGATTGGGGATTAGGGACTGAGGATTGGGGACTGGGGACTGGGAAAGTTATTCTCAATACTTAATATTCAATCTCCAATATCTATTCCTGATACCTAATCCCTAATCCCCAATCCCTAGTCCCTTCTTTAATAATGATTACCAACTTTGCGGTGATGCACAGCAGTCAAAGCATCTGGCTTAGAAACTCGTCCGGCATAAACGGTGCTGTATACTGCCCAATGGTCACCACAGTCCATTCTACTGACGACTTCGCACTCCATGTAGGCGAGGGCATCGTTGAGGATTGGGGCACCATTTTCGGCTGGCTGGGTTCTCACTCCTTCAAAGCGATTTGCACCAGGGGCGAACCGTTTCAAGAAATGCTTCATTAGTGGTTGGAAATTGCCTTCTTCTAAGACGTTGAGAACAAAGCGATCGCCTACTTGCATGAGTGATTCAATCGCTCGATCTTTGGCTACTGCAATGGAAAATCCCAATGGTTTGAAACTGGCTTGAGCAACCCAGGAGGCTAACATCGCACTAGATACATCGCCTTTTTTAGCAGTAATAATATATAATCCACCGCTAATTCTACCTAATGCTTTATCTAAGTCAGCACCAAGGGATTTCATGGCTTTGATACTGCGATCGCGTGTTACCCATTGAGCTAAGTCTGTACCCGCTTCTTCACACAGTTTGTAGGTATTTTCTGTGGGTGTTTGTTTAATCCGAATCGCTGGAAAAACTGTTGTCAAACCCAAATTGCGGAATTTACTTAGCAAAGGATCTATTGGCTCATCATCGCCACCGCCAGTTTCAAACACGCCGATAGCTTGCTTTTCTTTGGCAGATCCTAAAACTGTGCTGAGTGCAGCTTGGATGCTAGCAGCGCCAGAAGCCGGAGGTAGACCAACGATTAGCCCAGCACAACGGCTAACTAGTTCCCGCAGTTCTTGCAAATCGACTTCAGAACCCAAATCGACAACTTCCACAACGACACCAGTTTTACCGATGCCGTTGGCAATTGCTTGAGCGAGGCGATCGCTATATCCATATTCTGAAACGTAAAATATTCCAACCGCCGTTTCTGGCTTGACTTGGGTTTGGCTCCAAGTGCGGTAACGTCCAACTAGTTCCTCAATATTGTGAGATAATAATGGACCGTGTCCTGTGGCAATCATACTGATAGTTTTGAGTTCCGCCATCCGCTTCAGGGCAGACAAAACTGACCGGGCATTCGGCCCCATCAAGCAATCGTAGTAGTAATGAAAGTCTTCTTCGATAGCTGCCAAGTCTTCATCAAAGGTGCTATCTGAGCAATAATGCAACCCAAAAGCATCGCAGGTGTAAAGAGTTTTGGTTTTATGGTCGAAGCTGAAAATAGTATCTGGCCAATGTAAATTTGGGGCAATCACGAATTCAAATTCATGACCATTGCCCAAATCTAAGCGATCGCCATTTTTCACAATTCGCCGTTTAAATGGCTGATGTACGAAATCCTCAAGAAACTGAATCGCCACTTTAGAACCGACAACGGTTATTTCTGGAGCCATTTGCAGTAAATCTTTAACTAAACCGCTATGGTCTGGTTCGGTGTGGCTGATAATCAAATAATCAATATCTGTTGGGTTGATTAATCCGGTGAGCGTATCGAAGTATAGTTGACGAAACTTTTCGTGGGAGGTATCAACTAAGGCTGTCTGCTCCCCACGGATGAGAAACGAGTTATAGGTGGTACCATTTTGCAGACCAAACTCAATATCGAAGCGATCGCGATCCCAATCTAAAGAGCGAATAGCCGTCGTCTCTTGAGCGATTTCCACAGTCTGTATGGTGAGCCGTTTTTCAGTTTTTTCGGTGAGCGCTACCATAACTCCCCTCCTTAACACAATGAGTATTTGTTCCTCTTGTTTTATTGTGACACGGGATGAATGTTAATTTTTATTAAAAAACCTATGACTGACTTAAAAAAGTTAAAAGTGTGAAACCGCAGACGGGGATGAGGGAAATGGAGGAAATTTGGCTAGCTTTGGAAATTGGGAACTCCCGGCTACATTGGGCATTGTTTATTGGCAAAAAGCTTTACTCAGCTTGGGATACCCACTATTTAGCTGAGTCTGTCATACAACAGTTAGCTAAATGTCAAACCCTGGATCATTTACTACTGGCAATTTCTCCACCCCATCAGAAAATTAGCAGAGAAAATACTTCCTCATCCCCCTCATCTCCCCCTCCCCTCCTCGTCGCCTCCGTAGTTCCCAGCCAAACTGCTATTTGGCAAACTTACCCAAATACTCGCGTTATTACCTTAGATCAAGTATCCCTCAAAGGTGTTTATCCTACATTAGGAATTGACCGCGCTTTAGCTTTGTGGGGTGCGGGGAAAACGTGGGGTTTTCCAATGTTGGTAATTGATGCTGGGACAGCGTTAACTTTTACGGCTGCGGATGCTAATGAGTGTCTAATTGGAGGTGCAATTTTGCCAGGATTAGGCTTACAATTTACAACTCTCGGTCAACAGACAGGACAATTACCATTAGTAGAAATGCAAGGTTTTCCGTCTCTACCGCCACGTTTTGCTTTAAATACTACGGAGGCTATTCAAAGTGGAGTGATTTATACAATATTAGCTGGGATTAAAGATTTTATTGAAGCGTGGTGGAAGTTGTTTCCTGATGGGAAGATTGCGATTAAAGGGGGCGATCGCACTTTATTATTAAACTATCTGCAAGCCTTATATCCCGAAATTACGGCATATTTGATTATGGAAGCAAACTTGATTTTTTTGGGAATGCAGAAAATAGTAAAACTGCTCTAAGTTAGACCCAGAGCAGCTTAAGATTGATCAATTAGAAGGTCGGAATTGAGCTTTGATTCTCTGAGCGTTAATATCAATTCTTTGTAAACTTGCATACTTTGCGATTGCATCCAGCAAGACGATAAGTCCAAATACTCAATTCCCTTTAATAAACTCCCGAATCTCAACTGCTACAATCCCAGCACAAGATTCTGGTAAGTCATTTCCGGCATGGGCAATCATTTTCAACTCGACTTTCGGTATCAGTTGAGTATAAACCCGGCTCTTGGCTAAAGCATCTGGTGTATCTTGGCCACCTTGTAAAATAAAAACCGGCACATCTATCATGTAAAGCCGCTTTTGCACTAATTCCGCTTCAATTTCTGCTTGTCGCCTTTTGAAGAGTAACTGGCAAGCTATGGGGTAACGCAACAATTCCTGGCGTAATTGCAAATCCTGGGCAATTTTTTCATACCAACCCAGAATTTTAGTGAAAGGAGTTAGCGATCGCAACAATTTAACTATTAGCGGTGGATAGCTTAGTAATCGCCGCATCTTCTGACAATACTCTTCTTGCCCTTGGATTTCTACGCCCTCTGGTGCTAACAGTATCACACCATCAACTTTCTCTGGATACTTTAAAGCATAGCTAGCAGCAACCCAACCCCCAAGAGAATGCCCTACTAAATATACTTTTTCTAGCTTGACAGCTTGCAAGAATTCAGCCAAACACTCTACTTGTAAATCTATCGAATGGTGGATATTTGGATTCTCTGACTCACCAAACCCTAATAAATCAAGTGCGAAGCAATGGAAATCTTGTGCAAGGGACTCCATCACAGATAACCATTGACTGCTCTCATTCCAAGCACCATGTAAAAAAATTATAGGAGTTTTTTCACCGACTTCACGCCAGAATATCAGCCCTTGAGAGAGCTTTATCCGGGAGTTACGGAATAGTGTATCCATTTCAATTTAGTTGTTAACTTTAAGCACCATAATAAATAGTCATTGGTCATTTGTCCTTTGTCATTTGTTTTGGAAAAATTTATTTTAAACAGAGAAGTCTGAGCCATTCGTAGAGAAGAGAGGCTAGAATTTTGGCGGCAAATGACAAAGAACTGATGACCAATGACCAATGACAAAGGACAAATGACTAATAATAAAATATTGTTATGCCAGTGTTGTCAAGCCATTCAAGTAGTCTTGCAACTGCCGAGTATGGTCATGAGACATCTGTTCTGAAGGTAGCAAATTGGGAGAGAAAGCTTGGATTTCCATGACTTCTAAAGTATCTTGAATCTCCATTGTCCCATGCACCTCGGCTTCAACCACAATACAAATTGAATGGATTCTGGGATCGCGGTCTGGTGCGGAGTAAACTCCTACCAAACGGTTAATTTTTACTAATTTTAGCCCAGTTTCCTCGATCAATTCCCGGCGGACTGTGTTGGGAATATCTTCTCCCCAATCAACCATGCCTCCAGGTAATGCCCAAAGGCCATCATCACGCCGCCGGATCAGTACTATCCGACCATCAGGTAAAATTGGGATGATACTAGTGCCAGTAATGGGATGACGAAATATGATGCCCAATACTGTTTGTCCAATACGCCATAAGCTACGTGTGGACTGGACAGCTGCCGGAAAAAAAGCAATAACGTTCAATCTTTAAAATTTTTGTATTGTATTCCCTAGTTCTCTACCACTTACATAAACTCAATTAAGGAAACTTTCACTGAGTTTTTTTATACAATAATGTTTGTGGATTGAGATTTTATTCTCACGATTTACGTAGAATATTTTTAATTCTAACATCAAGTTTTAATAGAAGTACTGTATTCCTATATACATAAAATTTGTTAGTTCAGAAAGTTTTTCAGTTTATAACTAACATTAGCCTTGCCCAAAGCAGCTAGTACAGTGCGGCGTAAATTAGGTTAGGGTATAAATGACGAGATTATACAGATATCTTTGATGCCCTGCCAACCTCTGACAATTACACTGAGTAATACAGACCAGCAAGCACTAGAAAAGTTAGC
>JAESGI010000183.1_pt1 | contig 46045 bp, 46 predicted proteins | sample 9269671 | NCBI WGS metagenome assembly JAESGI01 (sample SAMN14515641, study PRJNA621666) | algae metagenome | isolation source: Nostoc indistinguendum CM1-VF10 and co-occurring heterotrophs from gravelly... | place: USA: Clark Mountains, San Bernardino, California | collected 1998-06-05 | reverse complement strand
GGATGTGCCGATAATCTGGGACTTCCTGCAATTGTTCAATGAGATTCATACCCTTTATCTATCCATTTTTCTCCACCCTCCATAAATCATTATTATTTTTCTCTGCTTGTATGAAACCACCCTGCCTAACCCCCCTTAAAAAGGGGGGAACCGGAATCAGAGTCCCCCTTTTTAAGGGGGATTTAGGGGGATCTAAAACGTTTTGCTACCAAGATGAGGACTTTTCAAACAACCTCTGATTGCAGATCATTACCAACGACAAGCGCAAAAGCGTGAAGAAGCAGCGATTGAAGAGTTATATAAGATGTATCAACTGAAAACCAGCGTGTTTCGTGTTCGTACCAACCAACACAAGCTGATTTTATACATGGATCAACCAAAAAGATGGCAAGAACAATATACTTTGTTAGTTAACTATGTTGAGCAAGCTAGACAAGTTTGGTTTGAGTTCAAAACTAACTACAGTATTGAGAACCCAACTCTATATGATTCTGTAATTGAACAACAAGCAGTTCACCGCTTGTTACAGGTCCACAAAGGCTTTGATACTTACTTACAGCGCACAGAGGCTCTGTTTTACGATAACAATCCCAGTAAATTATCAGCAAACGATATTAAAATAGCACAAACTCAACTGTTCAATTTCATGCATAGCTCATCAATTTTTATGATTGATGATTTTCTCGATGACATCACCAACCTTGTAGAAGTCATAGCCGAGGAGTATCAGCAAGCCAATTGGGAGCTGCGAAGGGCAGAGAAATTACGTCTAAATATTATCTTAGGTAGCCTGTCACTATCGATCGCGATCGCCACATTATTAGCAATTTTCACTAGTCGAGCTATTGCTCGTCCTATTCAAACAGTCACCCATATTGCCCAACAGGTTACAGAAGAATCTAATTTTGACTTACAAGCACCCGTAACAACCAATGATGAAGTTGGGATTTTGGCTACTTCCCTCAATCGTTTAATTTTGGAAGTTCAGCAACTGATCACAGTCCAAAATGATGCTAACGAACAGCTAGAAGTATACAGTCAGGTACTAGAAGAGAAAGTACGCGAACGAACACGGGAGTTAAATGAGAAAAACATTAGCTTAAAGTTGGCATTAGAGGAATTGCGGTCTACTCAAGCTCAACTTGGAGAAACTGAGGAGAATGGCGAGAAAACCTGAAAAACAACAGCCATTCGCAACTGCTGATTGCTAATATCGAAATCTAAGCAGTCAATTATCAAACTAGACCCCATAGACACGCGTTTTTTTGTTAGTATTCAAAAAAACCTATTGACACATTTTCAGATCAATTGTTTGTGGTTTGTAAGTAAATGTAAACAATTGTTTCAAAAGAAAGCACCTGAGGTTTAATGACTGATTTTTTCCAAGGAAATTTCCCATTACAATCCGTCCCACTGACGAAGAGTGTGGCAAAAAGCCATGCCCATACTGAAGAGGAGAGCGGAAAATTAGCTGCAACGATCGCAGAAGCTGCATCAGACCGCAAAGCGGGTGAGATTTTATTGCTCAAAGTAGCAGAGGTATCTTACCTGGCTGATTATTTTGTGATGATGACTGGCTATTCTAAGGTACAAGTCAGGGCGATCGCTCAAGCAATTGAAGGAAAGGTCGAAACTGAGTTACAACGGCGTCCTATAAGGACAGAAGGAAAACTTGAGGGGAGTTGGGTACTACAAGACTACGGTGATGTAATCGTTCACATCATGATGCCCAAAGAACGGGAGTTTTATAATTTAGAAGCGTTCTGGATTCATGCAGAGCGTATTTCTCTTCCAGAATCTGATGAGGGTGAGGGTAAGCCAACATGATTAGGTCTTCGGTTTCAAATTGCCCAGTTCCCACAGACCAACAACCGCTCAATGAGTACGAAGAGTTAAAAACTTCCTGGCTATTTCGTGATAGTACTTTAGATTTGCGCGAGTATATCACGAAAATTGCTTGGATTTGGAGTTTATCTTGGCTGGTCGCAGGGCCTGTGGCAGCAGCAAGTTTTCCTCCCAACAAGTATATTGCACATTTTATCCTCTGTGGTGCAGCAACAGCGAGTGTTGGAGTAGTGCTGGCACTGGTAAGGTTGTACTTAGGCTGGTTTTACGTGTGCGATCGCCTTTGCAGTCCCACAGTATTTTATGAAGAGTCCGGCTGGTACGACGGCCAAACTTGGACGAAGCCACAAGAAATCCTCAACCGCGATCGCTTAATTGTTTCATACGAAATTAAACCTATTCTGCGGCGGTTACAATTTACTTTCGCTGGCTTGGCGGGAATGTACGTTATTGGTACTATAGTTTGGCATTTGTTTTAAAGAGTCATTGGTCATTAGTTATTAGCTAAGGACTGATGACTAATAACCAATGACTAATTAATTAAAAAGGTAATAAATATAAACCCATGACAATGGGAAAACGAACTCAAGCCACAGCACTGGAAGTCCGGTTGCTGCGGGAAGGTATTATTGAATCCAGGCATATAGTCCAGGCTGTTGTATGCGACGAACGAGGACGGGTTCTAACCGTTGCCGGGAATTCTGAAACTGCTGCATTTATCCGTTCAGCGCTCAAACCATTTCAGGCACTCGCAGTCACAACTACAGGTACATTGGAACGCTATGACCTCAGCGATCGCGACTTAGCAATTATCACAAGTTCCCATAAAGGAAGAATAGATCAAGTCCGACAAGTATTTAACATCCTTTGGCGGGCCGATCTTGACCCAACTATGCTCCAGTGTCCAATTCCTGAAGGTAAGCACAGTCCTCTGGAATACAATTGCTCTGGTAAACATGCAGGAATGTTAGCTGTTTGTCAGCAACGCCGTTGGCCCTTGAATAACTACTTGGATCGCAAGCACCCAGTACAGCAGTTGATTTTGGGCAAAGTAGCAGAATTGCTGCGAATGCCAGCTGAAGAATTTATCAGCGCTCATGATGACTGTGGTGCACCAACTTATCTGATGCAACTCGGTCACATGGCATCTTTATATGCATTGTTAGCCTCTAGTACCAATCTTGATATGGAGCGCATTGTCCGTGCTATGACTCATCACCCCGCAATGGTAGCAGGAGATGGAGAATTTGATACGGAACTGATGCGCTTAACTCCAGGTGAACTGGTCAGTAAAACTGGTGCCGAAGGAGTACAGTGCATTGGTAGACTCGGTGAAGGCTTAGGATTGGCAATCAAAGTTATGGATGGGGCAAAACGAGCAAAATACGCCGTGGCTATTCACTTACTCCAGCAAATGGGTTGGATTAGTCCCAGCGCCGCCGAAAGCCTCTGTGAAAAGTTTGTCACCTTAGGAAAATACAAGCGTTTAGAAGTAATTGGAGAATTATCATTTTTGTAGTTGCAAAACTCTTGACCATAGGTTATGATAAAAAAGTCAAGAGCAACGCGGGATAGAGCAGCCTGGTAGCTCGTCGGGCTCATAACCCGAAGGTCAGTGGTTCAAATCCACTTCCCGCCACCAAATACAAAGATAAAATAAAAACCCTACAATCGGTGAAGATTGCAGGGTTTTTATTTTATTTTGATCTATTCTGGAAGAAATAGCCATCTAAAAGGCGCGGAGAATCATGGTTGTGAAGTTGCAGCGACCAATTTTAGTGGGAGGATTGGGACTGTCCTTTTCTCTATGGATGTTACAAAGTTGGCACGATTCTATAGTGCAGGTGAGTGAGTTTGGTTTATTGAGTGCCTTAGCTGTAGGCGGTGGTTTGTGGTTGTTCCAAAAAAATCGCCCGAAAGACAGTTTAGACGAGCTAGATGGTATGGTGGTGGATCGGGCGACAGTAAAAAGTGCGATCGCTAAAACTGAAACTGTAATTAACCAACTGGCACAAGAAGCAGAAAACCACACAGCATTAGAGACACTACGAGAACAAGTTGCCCAATTGTTGTTGGAGTTAGACAGACAAGAAATTAAAGTTTCTGTGACTGGCGGTAAATCCGTAGGTAAAAGTACTTTAATTAAAGTGCTAAAGGAAAATGTCGAGACACGAAATTTGGTGTCTTTAGAAGAAACAGCACCTTTATTTAGAGAAGCGGGTGACAATTCAGATGCAACTGTTTTGGCAGAAGTAGCAAAATCAGATTTTGTTCTGTTCTTGACAAACGGTGATTTGACAGACTCAGAATTCCAAACCTTACAGCAGCTAAAAGCAGCAAATCAGCCCACAATCCTGGTTTTTAACAAACAAGACCAGTATTTAGCCGATGAAAGCGCCAGTATCTTGCTGTCATTAAAACAGCGAATGCAAGGGAATGTAGTTGCAACAGCCGCCTCTCCCATTCCCATCAAAGTCCGAAAGCATGAGGCTGATGGTTTTGTGCAAGAGTGGATGGAACAACCAGCACCAAATATCCAGCAGTTGACGCAGCAGTTGGATGAAGTTTTGGTACAGCAGGGACAACGGCTAGTTTGGGTAACAACCATGAGAAAAGCCGGGTTGTTGAAAGCTGAGGCGAAAAACTGGTTGAATGGAACCAGACGCGATCGCGCCACCCCAATTATTGAACAATATCAGTGGATAGCTGCTGCTGCTGCCTTTGCTAACCCAGTCCCAGCCCTTGACATTCTTGCAACTGCGGCAATTAATGCTCAGATGGTAATGGATTTGGGTAATATCTATCAACAAAAATTTTCCCTAGAACAAGCACAAACCGTAGCTGGAACAATGGGAAGTTTGATGCTGAAATTGGGTTTAGTTGAACTTTCTACAAAGGCTATTAGTACTGTTCTTAAAAGTAATGCCGTTACCTTTGTTGCTGGTGGCGTAGTGCAGGGAGTAAGTGCAGCTTATCTAACTAGAGTCGCAGGGTTAAGCCTAGTTGAGTATTTCCAACAGCAGGAAATAGCAATAGATTCTGGGACTGGTTTGAATTTGGAAAATTTGCGGCAAACTTTGCAAAAGGTATTTCAGCAAAATCAGCAGATTGGTTTTTTGCAGGGATTTGTTAAGCAAGGGGTGAAGCGTCTGTTGCCAGAAGTACAGCAGGTTGAATTGGTAAAATAAATACTCCTTACTACTAATATAGGGTGGGCATTGCCCACCCTACTGCTGTTGATTATAAAAAGGCATTGGGAAAACCCACTCTTTTTAAAGATGGGATAAGAGACACCCTGACGCCGTTGACGGTTAACGGCCAACAGTCAACAATCTTCGTGTTATCCCATCCCCTTTTAGGGGTGGGATGAGCTTAATTTTTGTGAGACTATAGTGGACGATAGACGCGATAGTTGATTTCGGGGAAGATATTATCCATTAACTCGACTTTTTCTAGCCAACCACTGTCAACTTTGCCGATTTTCACGTCTTCGTAGAGCTTATTGAACCGCATCAGGTGCGATCGCGTCCTTCTAATTGCATAGGGTACCATTGTTCCCGTCCGCATAATAAATGCCCAGTCAGAAGATTGTGCTAATAACAATTCCCGCGCTGCTTGGTTAAGCGCTTTCCACTGCAATTCATCCTCTGGTTCCAAATGCGATATTTCAATCATTCGTTCAGCCGCTTTGTGCAAATGCGGATAAACCCATGCATTTGTTTCATTTAACCAATACTCGTGGAAACCCTTGAAACCCCAACTCGACTGCGAAGGACGACAAACTTGCTGCGTTGGCTGATCTCGCAAATAGTCTGCTAAATGAGTCATTGCATAGGTTCCTTGGTCGTACCATGACTTACGGAATAGGTAATCAATGAACCAAGGGCCTTCATACCACCAATGCCCAAATAACTCTGCGTCATAAGGAGAAACAATAATCGGTGGGCGCTGCATCATACCATAGAGATGCTCAGATTGGCGCTCTCGGTTATACATAAAGTTAGCAGCGTGTTCAGCAGCCTTTTCCCTAGCCCAATAAGGATCGTAGAGCGCTTTATCTGATAGACCTAAACCACGCCCCGTAATTTTGTGATACTTAATACCCGTATTCTTCCGTTGCCCATTGGGCATGATGTAGGGCTTGATGTACTCATATTCTGCTTCCCAACCCAAATCTTTGTAAAATTCTCGATATTCCGCCGCCCCAGGATAGCCCACTTCAGAAGACCATACCTGTTGGGACGATTCATGATCTCGACCAAAGACCGCAACACCAGTTTCTGTATAAATTGGGGCATAAGTGCCAAAGCGCGGACGGGGACGGGCATAAAGAATGCCATGCCCATCAGTGAGGAAGTAGCGTAACCCAGCATCGGCTAGCATCCGCTCTAAACCCTCATAGTAGGCGCATTCCGGCAACCAAATGCCTCTGGGCGGTTGTCCAAAGGTTTGCTCGTAATGTTCACAGGCTACCTGAATTTGCGCCCACACCGCTTCTGGATACATCTTCATCAACGGCAAATAGCCGTGAGTAGCGCCGCAAGTGATGATTTCCAGGTTGTTACTGTCTTGGAACTGCTTAAAAGCTGTCACCAAGTTACCTTGATTGCGTTCCCATATCTGACGCGCTTCTTTAAACTCAGTAATGTAATGTTCAGCTAAATAACGAAGATGTCCATTATTGACATTATGTTCTGCTTCTAGCGCTATAAGTTCTTCTAGTTGAGTCAAGTGTGCGTCATAGCGTTCTTGCAGCAGAGGGTCACGAAGCATCGACACTAGAGGTGGTGTCATACTCATCGTGATTTTAAAGTCGATACCGTCTCGCTTTAAGCCTTCAAATACTTTCAATAAGGGGATGTATGTTTCTGTGATGGCTTCATAGAGCCATTCTTCCTCCAGCACGTAGTCACTTTCCGGGTGACGAACGAAGGGCAGATGTGCATGAAGTACAAGCGCGACGTAGCCGATAGCCATAGTGATTTTGGGGTGATACTTGTAAGTTGAAGGTCGAGAGGTTTGGCTGAAATTAACAATATTTTAAGACTTTATGGGGATAGTGAAGATACGAGTGTCAACTTTTCACATAAAAGGAACGCTTAGGCTGCTGCTTCATGTTAACTGTTCATCTCTAACCAAATTATCAATCCTAATCTTTAGTACCTACTAGATGTACATGACTTAAAGTCGTGACAAGTATATTTCCCAACTTTTTAGGTGCATGGCTGGCGTAAAAGCAGCTAAGTTGGAATGTATCTACTAATACCAATTCAAATAATGTTTGCGACACATCAATTATTTGTAAGGGCACAACATTGTTGTGCCCCTACCCATCTGTCGCATTCTTTTTTCAAATTGGTATAATAACTATTTTCATGTTCAGCAAGATACTGGTATCTAGCTTCACTAATTTTCCAAACTCCGCGCCGGGAATCACTCTTTGCAAGTCCTTCTTTCATCAGTTCGTGATGTGTATGATTACCTCTGCTATTTTTTGATCGGCGATCGCCAGAACTGTGCAAAAAAACGCTGAACTCGAACGCCGAAACTTAGTAACAGTAATGATATAATCTCGTCATCAACTAGCAAAAGTTGCAAGCAGTTTTAGAGATTGTCCAACGGACTTTATCAGATATTGTTTGGTTGATAGTACTATTTTTCCATGCCTTTTTCAGAATATTTGCTCAGGATCAATACCTGCGGCTCGTAATCGTTCTGTCAATATTGCAGACCGTTCACGTTCCTGTTCTAACTCTTGATTTGTTTGCTGTAATTGTTGGTTTGTTTGCTGTAATTGTTGATTTGATTCTTCCTCTGGCAACATCACCAGCTGTCTGTCTGGTGTAAAAAAGCGTAATTTGCCTAAATATACTGCCAAATACAGCCCTAATTGCTGACTCCACAACCAACCAGACTCAGTGGGTACAAGTTCTTGGTATTGCCCATCAACTATGTGAAATCCCTGTAATTCTAGGTTATTTGGGTCAAACCAAAAGTAATCTGGAGTGCGAAATGTATTCTCGTATATTTGTTTTTTCAAACCTTTATCAACCGAGGCAGTGGAATTAGATAATAGCTCAATAATTACATTGGGATATTTGCCGTCTTCTTGCCACACAACCCAGCTTTTGCGGTCTTTCTTTTCTGTATCTAAAACCACAAAGAAATCAGGTCCTCGAAATTCTTCTGACTTTTTTTGGTTAGGACTGAAGTAGAGTGTCAGGTTCCCGGTAGCATAAAAATCCTGACGATCGCGCCACCACCATTTGATGAGGCGGATAAGTAAATCAATTTGTTCACGGTGTAAATCAGATTCCAATGGGGGTTCGTCACTATAGATGTCGCCTGGTGGGAAAATTATACTTTCATTGACATCTTTTACACTAGTGGTGGTAGCAAGGGGCTGAGACATACAAGATAGTTTTTCTATTTGTATCCATGCTATCGTGACCAAGCTTTACATAGAAGTGGGACACTGATAGCGTTCGCGTAGCGTCTCGTAGAGAAGCGATAGCGAGTCAGACGCTCCTGCGTCGCTAACGCTGCGCTATCGAGCGTCATAGCGCGTCGTAGACATCGCACTCCTTATTCTTATTCTTCATCCCGATATAATTCCTGCAAGTCCTGTAACTGAGTCTTGCGGGAAATGCGGCGATATTTTTTACTTTCTAGCTTGGGTTCGTATTGACTCTGCCCTTTGCCTTTGCTTTTTAACTTCATCGTAGATTCAGGGTCAGCTTGTTGGTGCAGCTGAGTTTGACGGGCGATCGCATCGGACAAAAATTCTAAATAATGTTCATATCGTTCCCAGTCTCCCCGCACCGCACATTCCGGCTCGTCTCGATGCAGACAATCGCTAAACCGACAGCTAGCAACTGCTAACCGCTTTCTTGCTTCTGGGAAATAATGAATTAATTCTTCTGGTATACAATCCATGTCCGGCTGATTAAAGCCGGGGGTGTCTGCAAGCATTCCACCATTAGGTAGCTCAAATAATTCTATATGGCGAGTGGTATGACGACCACGAGCTAGTTTGCCAGAAACTTCCCCTACTCGCAGTTTGGCAGATTCAATCAGCGTATTAATCAGGCTGGATTTGCCAACGCCAGAAGGCCCAGCAATTACAGTAATTTTACTGCTTAAATATCTGGTTGTTTGGTCAGTATTTATACCATCTTTGACGCTGATAAATATTGGTTCATAGCCCCAACCAAGAAGGCGATCGCTAATTTGCTGCTGTTCCTGGGGTGAAATTAAATCACTTTTATTCAAACATAAAAGTACATCTAAGCCTGTAGACTCAGCCTTAATCAGAAACCGACTCAGTTGATAAGGTTCCAAAGGCGGATCAGCAACGGCAAATACCAATAGGATTTGGTTAACATTGGCGATCGCTGGACGATCCAATTCACTTTGGCGGGGTAAAACATCAGCGATCGCTCCCCGTCCCCCAGCCCAATCTGGCTCTTCTACCACAACGCGATCGCCTACCATCACCTGTTGCCCGATTTTTTTCAGGCGTGTTCGGCGAGTACAGAGCAGGAGAGGGGGATGGGGAAGATGAGAATCTTGCTCCCTCATCTCCCTAATCTCCCCATCCTCTTGATCCAGTTGTACTCGGTAAAAATTAGCTTGCACGGCTAGCACCGTACCCAATAACACCCCAGTTGCAGCAAAATTTTCCCCTGTCATTGGCCAGCATCTGGGCGGCGTACTAACAGAGAAAAATAACTACTACAGTCTGTAATCTGTTCCACCTGATAACCTGACATTGTTAGACTATCGGGAACCTGCTCAATCGGCTCACCAGGGTCTAGCCAGACTTCTAGCAAACCTCCCAATGGCATTTTTTCCAGACGTAGTTTTGTCCGCACAAAATTAATTGGGCAAGGGGTGCCGCGTAAATCAAGTTGAGCATCGGGAGTTAAAAGAGAAGAGGGCTGCATTACTTAAATAAATTTCCCAAGAATCCTTCTAAACCGCCTTTACCAGTGCGATCTCCCTTAATTTTAGCCAGCTTCTCTAACAGTTCCCTCTCCTCAGGGGTGACCTTGGTGGGAATATCAATTAATACTGTCAGCATATGATCCCCTCGACTAACAGGATTACCTAAACGGGGTACACCGCGATTTTCCAACTTCATCACCGTATTGGGCTGGGTTCCAGCCGGAACGATCAGTTCTACTGGTCCATCGACCGTATCTACCTCTAAGCGACAACCTAAAATCGCTTGCAGGTAGCTAAGTTTGATTTCCGAGAGAATATTAATGCCATCCCGTTGGAATTCCTCGTCCTCATTTACGAACAAGTAAACGTACAAATCCCCAGGAGGGCCACTGCGTTGACCAGCATCTCCTTCACTAGAAATCCGCAAGCGTGTGCCATTATCCACCCCAGCCGGAATGGTAATTTTGAGTTTCTTTGTAACTTGATTTGCACCCTTACCATCACACGCATCACACTTATCTTCAATTACCATCCCTGTCCCATTACAGGTGGGACAAGTCGAGACTTGGGTGAAACTGCCAAAAGGTGTTCTAGTCACACGGCGGACTTGACCCGATCCGCTACAAGTCGAACAAGTCCGAGGGCGGGTTCCAGGTTTAGCACCAGAACCGCTACAGACTTCACAATTTTCTAGATGGGAAATGCGAATTTCTTTTTCCCCGCCAAATACCGCTTCCCGAAAGTCTAACTTCAGGTCTAGCCGCAGGTCATCGCCCCTTGCAGGTCCACTGCGCCGTCTTTGTTGCGTGGGATTACCCATACCACCAGCAAAGCCGCTAAAAATGCTTTCAAAGATATCGGCAAAACCACCCATATCGCCCACATCTTGGAAGCCAGCGCCAGCACCTGACACACCCTCTGGGCCAAAGCGATCATAACGAGCACGGGTTTCTGGCTCTGAGAGTACCTCATAAGCGCGGTTAATTTCTTTAAACCGATCCTCCGCCCCCGGTTCTTTGTTCACATCTGGGTGATACTTCCGGGCTAGACGGCGATAAGCTTGTTTGATTTCTTCTTTGTCGGTGTCACGAGAGACACCCAGGATTTCATAATAGTCGCGGGCCATATAGCAAAGGTAAAAGTTAGAAGGAAGAAAGCAGAAGTCAGTAGAACGTCACTCACGGTCACTTGCTACCCTACAGGAAGGGGTTTTACTTTACAGATATGCAAGAGAAACACACTATCCTTTAAAGGGCGGCTTGCCGGAGGTCAGGCAGAAGATAAAATTAATTTTTGTTAATAACTGATTTTACCCTTTACCCTTTACAAAAATCACCGACAAATCTTGAGCAACAGGTGCTTTCCTCGTGGGAGACGACAAAAGCTATAAAAGTTATGAGCAGGGGAAGCCTCTGCTCAGACTTCTCACTGCCGAGTCGGCTGTCTCTTTTACAATTGTGCTACGTAGGAGAGGAAAACCCCGCCCATCAACCAGAGGGGCTAGCCGCACCATTAGGTGTGGAAAACCACCCAGATGCACTTCCATTGCATCTGAACCGACATAGTGCCTAGCAGTAATTTGCTTCTACAATCTAGCAAACTGCTAGGGTCTTGTGAAACTTCGCTAAATTTATAATCTATATATTTAGATATATTAAAATGTCTTAATAAAATTCTGCAACTTAGGGGAGTAGGGAAGCGGCAGGGAGCAGGGAGCAGGGGGAGCAGGGGAGGCAGGGGAGGCAAGGGGGACATAGAGAATAACTATGCTCAATGCCCCATGCCCAATCCTTAATCTATCGCCTCATAATCAACCTGGGCAGTACTTTCTTCGTCAAAATCAAAGTTGAATTGTGGTATTAGTGTGCCATTCATTGGTGAGTCTACTTCTGGGGTAGAAAGACTAGTTGAAGCCTTTTCAATCTCATCACTTTGGCTATTAGCCCGGTTATAGACATCGGCACCAATTGCAAACAGGGTTTGTTGAAAGTCGTCTAAGCGCTGCTTAAATTTCACTATGGAGATGCTGGAGTCGATCATTGCAGCTTGAAGTTGTGAAACTTTTTCACTGGCCAGGGTTTTCATCTGGTCGCCGATAAAGTTGCTATTATCCTTGATGGTGGATTCGTAACTGAACAACAGATTATCTGCTTGGTTTTTGAGTTCAACCAGTTCTTTACGTCTTCTATCTTCTTCAAAAAACAGTTCGGCCTCTTGACGCATCCGTTCGACTTCGTTGGTACTCAAACCACCTGTATTGGTAATCCTGATACTCTGTTCTCTACCTGTGCCTTTGTCTTGGGCAGAAACCTTCATGATGCCGTTGACATCGATTTCAAAAGATACTTCAATTTGCGGCACACCACGGGGAGATGGGGGAATTCCTGCTAACAGAAACTTGCCGAGACTTTTATTATCTCGTGACATTGCCCGTTCACCTTGCAGAACGTGAATTTCTACCGAGGTTTGCCCATCAACTGCTGTGGAAAAAACTTGTGACTTACTAGTAGGAATTGTGGTGTTGCGTTCAATGATTTTGGTGAACACTTCACCCAAAGTTTCAATTCCCAAGGACAGGGGGGTGACATCCAAAAGTAAGAGATTATCGACTTCGCCACCCAACACTCCTGCTTGGATAGCCGCTCCCAATGCTACCGCTTCGTCAGGGTTGATAGATCGATCGGGAGCTTTGCCATTGAAAAACTTAATTAGCGCGTTTTGGACTGCGGGAATACGGGTAGAACCACCTACCAAAATAATCCGATCTATGGCTTGTGGTTTGAGATCCGCATCTTTGAGCGCTTGGATCATTGGTTCGATGGTACCTTCAATTAAATTAAGTGCCAGTTCTTCAAATTTAGAACGGCTGAGTTCCATTTCCAGATGCTTTGGCCCGGTTTCATCAGCTGTGATAAACGGCAAGTTGATGGAGGTATTCATCATGCTGGAGAGTTCAATTTTTGCCTTCTCTGCTGCTTCCCGCAGGCGTTGCAGTGCCATCTTATTGTGGGAAAGGTCGATTTTCTCTTGTTGCTGGAAGCGTTCCATCATCCAAAGCACGATCGCATTATCAAAGTCGTCTCCACCCAAGTGGTTGTTACCACAAGTAGCCTTAACTTCAAAAACGCCATCTCCAAGTTGCAGGATCGATACGTCAAAAGTACCGCCTCCTAAGTCAAATACTAAAATTAGCTGCTCTTGGTCTTGCTTTTCCAATCCGAAAGCTAAAGCCGCAGCCGTTGGTTCATTGATGATTCGCAGGACTTCTAGTCCAGCAATTGTGCCAGCATCTTTAGTTGCTTGTCTTTGGGCATCTGTAAAATATGCTGGTACGGTGATCACTGCCTGAGTGACTTCCTCACCCAAGAAGTTTTCCGCATCCCAGTGGTTGACCGCCCTCCAAAACTGCGACGCAACTGTTAGTAGTGCCTAAGTCGATCCCAATAACTTTTCCCATACTTGCCAGTATTTTTACCGAGTTTTTCTGCTGTAATCTGTCGCGGACTAACTTTTTTGCTACGAACCAAGGCTAGGGGATAACGTCTGTGGAACCTCTGTTGCTGGTAGTAAAAGAGAAGTTGAAACACAGAGAGTTATCCAAAGCCTTGTCCAAGTTTTAGGTACGCGATGCTCGTCCTTACTAGAACCCAGGCACTTTAGGTCAGCGAGACGAGCGACTACAGCTTAACTGTTGGCTGGACTCGACTGATCTTGCTCCGTAGAAGGTGTATCTTCCTTTGGAGCAGCTACTTTGACCATTGCATGGCGTAGCACGCGATCGCCCAAGTAATATCCGCGCACTAACTCTTCTAACACTGTTCCTTCAGGATGTTCATCCGTAGGTTCCCGCATTACTGCTTCATGCAGGTTAGGATCAAATTCTTGACCTTCAGGACGCATTGGTGATACACCCAAGCGCTTCAGGCTATCTACTAATTGTTTGTAAACGCCTTGGTAGCTTTTGTGCATGGTCATTTCACCATCAGATTGCGGTTTGAGGTGCGATCGGGCCCGCTCAAAATTATCGACCACTGGCAGCAATTCCAGAATCGTATTCCGCTTCATCAACGTCTCTAGCTCTTCTTTTTCTTTGCTAGTGCGTTTCCGATAATTCTCAAAATCTGCGGCAATCCGCATATATTGAGTACTACGCTCTTCTAGTTGCGTTTTGAGAGACTCGATTTGTTGAGTCAGTTCTGCCAAAGCTGCTGTTTGCACTCCAGTGTTTTCGGATGCAGCGACACCAATTTCTGGATTGAAAGTAGTCGGCTCCCCCGATATATTGGTTTGGGCTGCCACTTGCTCTGTAACCTCGCTACCAGATTCATTGAAATTAATTTGGGCTTGGGAATCACTCTTCATTTCTTGCTTTACCTCTGTTGGTTCACCCAATTGCTGGCTTGTATTGTTTATCTGTTTATTTTCATCCATCATTGTCTACTCATTCCAGATGCTTTTTATGGCAGTGTATTTCCACAGCTTGCAACCGTCGTCATCTACGACTTGCAACTGAGGCTGATTTTATTGCCGACAAGTTCCTAGAAGTGATGTAACCGCCCTCTTATTGTGGCAAATGGTGAACACGTTAGCGTAGACCCCACTAAGGCGGTAACCCGAACGAGTAGTGTACCTCTAGCAGCAAGTAATTTGGAAAAGTGGCACTAAATATGATTTGCCCTTCATCTGATTCATGAGTCAGTTTTTTAATGAATTACTACTTAAAATTTAACCATTTATCAAATATTGTCATTCCTTCGGAAGTGCTAAGTGTTGTTAGCGGATAGCTATGGTTGAGCCAGTGCTGAGTCAGATGTTTTGAGTTTTGGGTTATCCCCATAACTAAAAATTTGTTGATTTAACGTAGTCAGGAATTTATATTTTCTCTACTATTACTTCTTTTTGACTCAGCACCTAGCAAGAAATTTGAGCAACGGAAGCCACCACTCAGAAGTTCAGTGAATCAGGACTTTTTCGATACATGAGAATTCTGTCTCCCAGCCTGGGAATACTTTAAGCAGAGGTTTCCCCAAATCAATTGCTCATTTATGACTTACTCGTCACCACAACGGCGCAGTACCGCTCTAACTACCAGAACAGAGTTTTCGCCCTTTGGCAACAAGCTAGTGCAATCTGGCTATGTCAATACCGAACAGATGAGGCAGGCACTAATTGAAAGCCGCAAATCTGGCAGGCCCTTAACGGAAGTACTAGAGTCAATTACTGGGCAAGAATTATCACCTGAGTTGCTCAGGCAATACAAAAAACAGCAGCTATTTGAACTTAAAATACTATACGGTGTTGAATTTCTTGATCCGGAAGTCAACTCCCTTGGCAACACGATGATGGGGAACCTGATTGAAACCCTCATCCCAGTGGATATCTGCCGTCGCCATCGTTTAGTACCACTATCGAAACACGAAGACCAAACCCCGCCCTCAGTTTTAGTGGCGATGGTCGCTCCAGATAATCTAGAGGCTTCCGATGATCTGAACCGGATCTTGCGACCCCAAGGCTTGGCGTTGCAGCGCATGGTGATTACACAGGAAGACTACCAGCAGCTAATCAACCGATATCTGGATGAAATGGCTGTTAAGCAAAAGCACCTGGAACAACAAAAGTTTACAGATATTAATCAGGATTTAGAAAACCTCGGAAATCTCGATATTTCGGATGCTCCTGAAGAAATGGAGGCTGATCTAGGGGCAGCGATGAAGGGTGCAGAGGATGCCTCAGTCATCAACTTAGTCAACAGAATCTTGGCTAAAGCCTTGCATGAGGGCGTTTCTGATATTCATATAGAACCGCAAGAAGAAAACTTACGCATTCGCTTTCGGAAGGATGGGGTACTACGTGAAGCTTTTGATCCTCTACCGAAAAAAATCATTCCGGCGGTGACAGCCCGATTTAAAATCATCTCCAATCTAGACATTGCCGAACGACGTTTACCCCAAGATGGGCGCATCCGGCGGATGTTTGAGGGACGTAAGGTGGACTTTCGTGTAAATACCTTACCCAGTCGCTACGGGGAAAAGGTGGTGCTGCGGATTTTGGATAACTCTTCAACCCAGCTGGGATTAGATAAGTTAATTACCGATCCAGAGACTTTATATATTGTCAAGGATATGGTAAGTCGTCCCTTCGGTCTGATTTGATTTTGGTGACTGGGCCAACTGGTTCTGGGAAAACAACCTCGCTGTATTCTGCACTGTCAGAAAAGAATGATCCCGGAATTAATATCAGTACTGTGGAAGACCCAATTGAGTACAGTCTGCCAGGGATTACTCAAGTACAGGTGATTCGAGAAAAAGGGCTGGATTTTGCTACCGCTCTGCGGGCTTTCTTACGACAAGACCCAGATGTGCTGCTAGTGGTTGAAACGCGGGATAAAGAGACGGCAAAAACAGCAATTGAAGCTGCCTTGACTGGTCACTTAGTATTAACTACCTTACATACCAATGATGCCCCAGGTGCGATCGCTCGTTTAGGAGAAATGGGAATTGAGCCTTTCATGGTTTCTAGTTCCCTAATTGGCGTTTTAGCTCAACGTTTGGTGCGGCGTGTATGTTCTGAATGTCGTGTTCCCTACACTCCCACAACCGAGGAATTAGCTCGTTATGGTCTATCAGCTTCTTCAGATGTTGGAGTTACTTTCTATAAAGCTAATACCTTGACACATTGGTAATTCTACACCGCAAGGAGCTGCCGCAGGTGCGAAACCCGGCGCTGCTGCCAGAACGCATTAAAGAAACTGGGAAGATGAGGGGGATGAAAAACCCTTGACTATTTTGAATTTTGAATTTTGAATTTTTAATTGATTTATGCCAACCTACGTTGCTCGTGTTCGGGATTCTCAAGGAAAATCTCGAACGGAAAAAATTACTGCTGAATCTTTGGTACAAGCTCGTACTAATCTCAGAGATCAAGGTTTTGTAGTCCAAGAACTCAAACAATTTCAAGGATTTCAGACAAATTTTGACTTAAAAAAATTTCAGACTTCCTTAGTTAAGGTTTCTGTGAAAGACAAAGCCGTTTTTTCCCGTCAATTTGCCGTTTTGATGAATGCGGGAGTTGCGATCGTTAGAAGTTTAGGGGTACTTTCCGAACAGTGTAGTAATCCTAAACTGAAACAAGCTCTTGTGGAGATTAGTGGCGATGTTCAAAGCGGAATGAATCTTTCAGAGTCAATGCGGAAGCATCCTGACTGCTTTGATGGATTATATGTGAGTATGATTCAAGCTGGCGAAGTTGGTGGTGTTCTAGACGAAGTATTGAATCGTTTAGCCAAGTTGTTAGAAGATGTTGCCCGCTTACAAAACCAAATTAAATCAGCATTGTCTTATCCAACTGTTGTAGGTTTTATAGCAGTTGCTATCTTTCTCGGTATGACCATTTTTCTGATTCCTATTTTTGCTAATATTTTTACAGAAATCGGAACTGAATTACCACCTTTAACGCAATTCCTGATGGATGTTAGTCAATTCCTGAGAAGTCAGAAGGTTTTCCTGCTTATTGCTATTCTTGTAGGATTGAGAATTGCCTATACACAATACGCTAAGACTCCTGTTGGTCGCATAACAATTGATCGTCTTTCTCTCAAGCTGCCATTGTTTGGTGACTTAATTCAAAAATCTTCGGTTGCTCGCTTTAGCCGGACTTTTGGTTCTTTGACTCGTTCAGGTGTACCAATTTTAACTTGCTTAGAAATTGTCCGAGATACATCAGGAAATCAAGTAATTGCCAATGCCATAGACGCAGTTCGCATGGAGATTCAACAAGGAGGTATGATTAGCATTGCTTTACAAAAAGATAGCGTTTTTCCGGCTATGGCAATTCAGATGATTAGTATCGGAGAAGAAACTGGAGAATTAGATGCAATGTTGATGAAAGTTGCTGATTTCTATGAAGATGAAGTCGAGCAGGCAGTAAAAGCAATGACTAGTATTTTGGAACCAGTTATGATTGTAGTTCTAGGCGGAATGGTTGGAACCATTTTGCTAGCAATGTATCTGCCTATGTTTAAGGTATTTGAAACGTTGGGATAGGGGATTAAAAGTTAGGAGTTAGGAGTTATAAGTTAGGAGTTTAAACTCTTTATTTCTCATCTTCATTATTAATTCCTAACTACTTAATTTTATTTCTAACTCCTCATTCCTAACTATTTAATAAACTATGACTGTGCAAAAATCTCACTATGAAGCGAGTTTGGCAGAGTACAGCAATCATCTAGCTGCGATCGCCTTACTAAAACAATATCGGCCATACTTAGAGATGATTCCCAGTTTGCGCCGTCCTGATGAAAGTGTCATTACTATTCCCTTGCCAATTGTCCGTCTTCGCAATACTGCTACAACAGCCCCACAAACGATTTGCTTACCCTGTGATGTGGCAATTTTGATGTGCGATCCAGAGTGGAAAATCAAAACTGGAGCAGAAATTTTAGTTTTTATTCACCGTGCTCACGAAGATTTTTCTGATTTGTTAGGACGTTGGCGACAAACCCAAGTTTTCTTGGACAATGATTATGAGTGGTTAATGCCTCTACGCCACAGTCATATTTTGAGTGAGGGAGCTAATACTATATATCCTCTGTTTGTTGTTTTTAGTGATACTTTAGAACGCATCCAACGAGGACTAATAGGAGCCGAACTTCCATTTATTATGCAAACATCAGCTCCACTAGTTGAGGAGAATTTACCAAATATTTTCTCTTCAGAAATTCCCCCAGCTTAAAAAGATTAGGAGTTAATAAAGAGAATTAAATAAGTTAAACGTTGAAAGTGAGGAGTTAAAAGTTTTAAATAGCAAATTTTGCACAAAGCCAGAGATTGTTAAGTCTCAAGTTTAAGTTTTTAACTTCTAACTCCTAACTCCTAACTTTTAACTATTACCTAACAAATTGCGGCATAATTTCGGCAGCAGTAAATATTCCATAGATGCCGCGTTGGTGCAATTGTCTACCAGCTTTGAGATAGCCAAAGGCAGGTCCGCAGACATTGGCTGCCATACTGGTTTCATCTCCCAGAGTAAAGGTATGGGTGGAAATCTTGCCTTCAAAGGTGCGCCCTGTTACCTTAACGTTGGTGCTGAGTGGCTTTTTAGGATTACGAGTATCGACTACACCACCAACAGTAACGCGATCGCGATCGCAAATTCCCGCTACCTCTAGCATGACATCATCAGCGTGTTCCATATTCTTCAAGGTAAGCACGCCATTGGTTTTATCTAGTAGTGCTTCTACTTCTGCGTCAGTCATCGCCCTAGCGGTTTCCACTGTATAACCAGGCATATGACCAATATCTTCCCGAACAGTGGCGCGGTAAGCTTCCCAGTTGGCAATTCCCACCCCAAAGGTAATTTCAACTTGATGAATTTCGGCGTAGCTTTGGGCTGCTAATGCGGCGGCGGCGGTTAACAGTCCGGGTGTAGCACCACAGCCTGTCATATAGGTAATCCCGGCTGCTTGCAGTTCTTCTTTCATCGCCAGTAATTGTTCTACAGCAGTGGTGCGTTTAATTGCATCCACTAACACCCCACGCCAACCAGATTTAATAAACTCTTTGGCTACAGAGGGGATAAAATCATTTGGTAGGTTGGGTAAAGCCAGAAAATAACCATCTACAGGTTGAGCTATTGCAATTACATCTTGAATACTTTGATTTGTTAACGTACCAACTGGCTCCAAATAACCTACCGAACCTTGGGACTGGTAGGTTGCAATGCATTCTTGAGTATTTAAACCTTCAGCAGCGTAAGCGTAACCTTTTTGATCTGCTGCTGCGACTAAAATCATTTCCTGTTTAGCAGCAAGTACCTTGGCGGCGGCTTGTCCGAGTCCGCCGAAACCTAGTACTCCTATGCGTATCGCCGACGAAATATTTGCTGTACTCATAGTCAATTACTTAAGTTGAATCACAAGCCTTCAAACTTTACCATCTCAGCTTGTGGCTGATGGCTACAGCTTTTAGCTATAAAGGTTAATTATGCTTCATTATCCTAGTTTCTTCCCCAACCAAATCAGTTTTTTCACCAGAAATTCTTGCTGAGTGATTTAGGCTTGAGTAAATTTTCACGCGAAATAGCATCAAAAATCCAAATATACCTTAAAGCGATGCCTACGGCTGGCTACGCCTACGCGTGATGGTAGTTATAAAAGCTATACCACCTTTGGTCTAGGCTAAAGCGATCGCTTCAGCTTCACCAATATCCAGTTCATTGCTGAATGCTTCAACCAGTATACGATTTTGAACTGGACGAGTTTGAATCCAGATAAAAGTTTGTACTTCAGTTGCACCTGCAACTGGAAAGTTACGATCAGTCAGTTCTTGGTAGACAGCTTCAGGAATTAGGACTGTTCCGTAAAGCTGTTGTAATAATGAAGGTGGTTAATAGCAGCAAGGTTATTGATGGGCGAAGTATCACTGACAATGATCACAGTCTACCCATTGCCCGCAAGTTTTCTATATCTTGGTCAAAATCCTCGACCCCATAATCCACTGAAATTTGACGACTTGCGGGTAGATGCTGAAATCATATACGGTTTATCCCTGCAATGGGTGTAAATAAGTGGTGTTAGGGCAAACGCATTTAAATTCTGAAAACCTTGTGCAATAAGGGTTTCAATTTTAAGCAACTAAATTAAATAATGGCTCAAAGCTTTGTCCAGTAAGCATTATAAAAATAAAATGCGTTGCCCCATCAATGTTGTACTCCAATTCCTGTTATTTATTCAGGTTTTTTGTGAATTATAACTTCATAGCCTACATAGCCATAAATAAAGGTCTTGGAGCATCACATCATGGATTTCGTTGATCAAGTCAAAGCTTTTGCATCTACAATCCCTACAAAATTAAGTAGTATCAAGACTGAAGAAGCTACAAAGCACTTCCTGATTATGCCTTTTATTCAGCAAATCTTGGGATATGATGCCTTTAACCCAAATGAAGTTATGCCTGAGTATGATGCAAATGTGGGAGCTAGCACCAGTTACAAGCTAGACTATGCAATATTCAAAAACAGTCAACCAGCAATCCTGATTGAGTGCAAACGTTACGGTGCTGATTTTAAAAATGATCGTGAATGGAGTCAGTTATTTGCATATTTTATGGCAACTGAAGTTCGCATTGGTATACTAACAGATGGGGTAAATTACAAGTTATATGCTGACTTAGAAAAACCTAATAAAATGGATAAAACTCCATTTTTGGAATTAGACCTACTTAATTTAAATGAGTCAGCAATCCGCGAACTCTGTAAATTAACAAAATCCGCATTTAATATTGATGAAGCTATTACAGCCGCCTCGGAGTTAAAGTATGTAGGTGGTATTAAGACTCTGCTTAGAAAGCAATTTGAAGCGCCCAGTGATGAATTTGTTAAATATTTTTTCAAAGAGTTATGCCCTGGTAATAATTTTGTAGGGCAATTAAAAAATGAGTTTACTGGATATACAAAAAGGGCTATTAAAGAATTTATTCGTGAGGAAATTGAAACCCTTTTAGATGAAGCCGCAGAACGTTCAAAAACGAAAGCCGAGACTGTAAACCCGGAACCAGAAATAAAACCAGAACCGATTATCAAACAACCTGAGTTTACAGATGACGAGCGTGAAGGATATTACATCCTTAAGTCGATTTTACATCAGGTATTAGATCCAGCAAGAATAACATACAGAGATACAGCGAGCTACTGTAATATTCTGCTTGATGGGAATACTTGGAAACCCATTGTTCGTTTGTATTTTAATGAATCAAAGTCTAAGAAGTTAGAAATCTTCTCGAAAGGGGTAAATGGCAATAGAGTTTCGGATAAAGTTTCTATCGATAACCTCAATGAAATCTATCAGTACGCTGATAAATTCAAGGCAATTGTAACTGCTTATGAACAGCCTCAAGTCGTTGCTAGATAGTTTCCAACAGCTAAAATGCAGACTAACACACAGATTATTCTCAAAGTTGTCAAAACCCACGAAGTTTGCTTGGGACGGCGCGATGCCTTCATCGGGCTACGCATATGCAATGATCGCACTTATGAATCTGTCAGTTTACGCCCACAGCAGGGTAAGCTGGAGCATATTAAACATATACCAACAAAGCGATCGCATCTGGTAATTTGGAGAGCAATGCCTATGGCTGGCTACGCCTACGCATTAAAAATTATTGAAAAACTAAGCGCTTCTTGACAAAATCCTTTGTTGTAATCACAATGTAATTACAATAAATAACAAATATCCTCATGGGAACAGCAATTAGAACCCGTATTGTTAAAATCGGGAACTCTCAAGGTATTCGCATTCCTAAACTTCTCCTGGAACAAAGTGGTATTGATGAAGAGGTGGAAATTGAAATTCAAGATTCTCACCTAATTGTCCGTGCAGCCTCTCAATCTCGTCAGGGATGGGAAGAAGCATTTGCAACAATGGCAAAACAACACGACGATGCAGTGCTTGATGATGTCGTAACCACAGAGTGGGAGCATCTAGAGTGGGAGTGGTAGTCAATCGATTTGATGTATTTTTGGTTAACCTCGACCCAACGATTGGCAGTGAGATTCAAAAAACAAGACCCTGTGTAGTAATTTCACCAGATGAGATGAACAGATATATTGCCACGGTCATTGTTGCTCCGATGACAACTAAAGGACAATCTTATCCGACTCGTATTGCTTGTCAGTTTCAGGGTAAGGACGGGCAAATTGTTTTGGATCAAATTCGTACAGTTGACAAAAATCGATTAGTCAAAAAGCTAGGTCAGATTGACTCTGATGAACAAAAAGCAGTTTTAGGTACTTTGGCTGAAATGTTTGCTGAATAATGCGTTTAAGAATTGTACACACTGGATAATTACTTATCTTAAGCAAAGTTTCTGTGTTGGCAGCGATCGCCTACAATAGTGCAAAAACCTTGAGTTGCACAGCTACAATATTTATTTCTGATCCGGCTCGGCAAGTTATCAGAGAATATTCCAGGGTTTGGCAACTAGCTCCTTCTATAAGTTCTTGAAGAAGACAGAAGGTTCTTTTCACTTATTAGGATTCAAACCCCTCCTAAAAAGAAGCCACCAAATTTTTAATTTGGTGGGGGTCTTAAACCGCAAGCTCGGCAATGGTTCGCAGCAGAGAAAAGATAGCGTAGCGTTAGCGAGCCCACGTTCGCGCAGCGTCTCGCAGAGAGCGTCGGACAGTATTCCAACTCAGCCTCCTGCTCTCTGCCTTTCTTGATAAATCCAAAGGAGTATTTTTACTTAATGATTCAGTTATAACGTAGAGGTTACTTGCTATTGCGTACTCAAGAGGTATAGGGCAGCTAGGTCTTGCAGCATAGCCCGCGCTACTCCAAACTACTTGGGAAACCTTAAGAGAATAAGGCAAATTTCATGATAATGATAAGCTTTATCAATAAATTTTATATTTTTGTAAATTCTCTTGCTGGCTATATTCCCTCTAATGCTTATTTTTAGGGCTTTTGCAGTTTACTTAGCAAACTCAGTTGTTACCTTGACTAATTGATGAGGTTAAGAGAAACTAACTAAATACTGATGTGCCTGCTTATAGTATTAATAAGTTTTGTAAAGATTATGAGATATATATGTTGATAGATGGAACATTATTTAACAAATGGCAAATTTGTATATAACGTAAAAATGTTCCTACGGCTGTATTTATAGCCTTCTGCTAAGACAGTAGAATTTTAAGCGTACTTATCGTGGTTGGCCAAGAGCATGGAGACATTAGAGTTCATAATCTATCCAGACGGTCGGGTACAAGAGAAAGTCACTGGCATTGTGGGTAATTCTTGCGCTGAAGTTACAGCAGCAATAGAGGCACAGCTGGGGCAAGTACTTAATCATGAGCCAACCTCAGAATATTTCGCCGCGAAGGTGCAGCAATCTAATGTGGTGAATACACACACCACTTACAGTGATTGGTAAGTTTTCTCAGTAGTTTAGCGTTATTAATTCACAACCACCATGTCACACTTTAGCCAAATTAAGACTCAAATCCGTAACCTTGATTCTTTGAAAGATGCTCTGACTGAATTGGGCATAGACTGGAAACCCGGCCCACGGGAAGTACGCGGCTATCGCGGTCAAACCCATCCTGCTGAAGTTAGTATTGAGCAGGAAAATGGCTACGACATCGGCTTTAGATGGAATGGCAAGGAATATGAATTAGTGGCTGATTTGCAATATTGGCAGCAAAACCTGTCTGTGGACGGATTCTTGCGCCAGGTAACACAGCGCTATGCTTATCAAACCGTTGTCAAAGAAACCGCTCGTGTTGGTTTTCAAGTCTCTGAACAACAAAAGAATGAAGATGGTTCAATTCGCCTGGTAGTACAGCGCTGGAGTGCGTAATGGCTGATTTTCTGCCGTCGCCGGAAGAACAAGAAGACAACCGTTCCGGTTTGGAGCCAGAATTAGGGGGTTTTTTACGCGATGCCCCAGAACGTTCTGGTTTAGAACCGGAATTGGGTGGTTTGCTGCGACAAAATGGTGTTTATGTTGATGAAATCACCTGTATTGGTTGCAAGCATTGCGCTCATGTTGCGCGTAACACTTTTTATATTGAACCAGATTACGGGCGATCGCGCGTGGTTCGCCAAGATGGGGATGCTGAGGAAATTATCCAAGAAGCAATTGACACTTGTCCAGTTGATTGTATTCACTGGGTTGATTACACTGAACTCAAAAAATTAGAAGAAGATCGCAAATATCAGGTAATCCCTTTAATCGGTTATCCGGTAGAACAAGCAGTTGTAGCTAGCGAACGTCGGCGTAAAAAGCAAAAGTTAAAAACTAAAAAATCCCGTTATTAAGATCAAAACGTTAAATCAATACAATAAAGGACTGGATACACCAGTCCTTTTGTTTTCGTCATACTAGTTAGTTTCTGATGTGTAGATTACATCAAATTGGAAAAGGTAGTATTGTTTGATATTGCTAAAACGGCTTTTTAGTAAAGCCTTTTAATCCAAAATTAGTATGGCTAACTTCATTTTAAATTTAGAGGATCATGTTGTGAAAGCAATTTTTCTACTTTCGCTTCGTCTAACCTAGCGGTTAATCTTCTTGTTTCGTGCAAGTCTCTAGTAGTTTTTGCCAATGTAAAAGTTGAGCCAACAGAAAAAGCCAAACCCATACCCATAAAGCCTTTCACCCAGCTATTTACAGGTAAATTTACAATACCGAAGGTGGTCATAGAAATAGAAATCACAAAAGCTGCCCAAGTTTGAATAACCCAAGCTGAACTGTCTTTTTGAGTACCAATTGTTTGCATATTTCCTACCTTTAAAATGAGTGATTTATACCAATTCGTAACTTGTAATTAAGAGGCGTAAGATTTAATCTAGGTTTCCAGACTTGTATCTATAGTTTAATTTTGGAGAATTGGTGTTATCAGTGATTGTATTAAGTGGTAGGTTTACTGGTATCAATAGTAAGACCAGTTTGGTAACTGGACTCCAAAAATCAAGCTCAAGAGCAATTGGAGTAAATCAAAAGTGGCATAAGGTTTGTACCACTTTTACAAGTGGCATTAAGCTAAAATTTTTCAGTATTTTCGATAAGCCAACTAGCACGCTTCTCGAAGTACAAGGTTAATTGCCCAAGTCGACTTAAGTAGTGCTTGGGCGATTACTAGTCGTCTAAAGACAACTTTAGCTATTAGCCGAGTAATGAATTACTCGGCGGTTGTTAGGACTAGTACCGCAAGGCGGAAGTCAAAAGTCAAAAGTGTTATGGAATAAGCTCTTTAGAGATTTTAAATGGTTGTTCTATATACGCCGTGGTGTACTAGTGCAATATCTCAGATTAAACGGATTAATTTACTGATTTATTCATCTGGAAAAGTCTGTACCTTGCCATCAGGGCTAAGAACAACTCGAATTCTGACATTTTGTCCGCGTGTATTGGCGGAAACAAAAGGTTTACCAACTTCAGGCATCCCAGCATTATCAACGAATTCTCTTGCTGCTTTATTAAGGGGAAAAATTCGTTCCACTGTGCCGTCAACACTGACTATCAAACTGTACTCTAATGTTTGTCCTAGTCCAGTGGGTGGTTGCCAACGCTTTTTCAAGTATTCTCTGGCTTCCACTACTTGAGGTGTATCAAATAATGTACCAGTAGCCACTTCTCTGGATGTAGGGGTTTTGCGTCCGTCCCCTAATTGATCGATAAAGGGATTATTATCCGCAGTTCTAGAGGAAGAAAGTTGTGAAGCAGGTTTTTCTCCGGGAGAAGGTGGCTGTAGGGAATTGATTCTTTCCTCTAACTGTTGTGAAGTTAGTGGTCTTTGCTCTAGCTGTTGTGAGGTTAGTGAGGAGGGCTGGGTAGAAGTATTGCCACTATTGGGTATAGTGCCAATAGACGGGGGGACTGGTGAGATATTAGTTGGTAAGCTGCTTGTACTAGAAGATAGTCTGGGTGGCAAATTCCGCAGCTGAGGGAGAGCACCAGCTTGGGGACTTGACCCTGTAGGGTTCTGTCCAAGATTTGGTAATATGGCAATTTCTTGGCCTGGGATTTTGCTGCGTGGTGCGATCGCAGGATTAGTAGGAAGGCTTGCAGTCGTCCCCTGAGGTATTGTCAGTGCATTATTTGGAGGTTGTGGTATAGATAAACTGGAACTAGGGGATGTTAGAGGTGCTTGGGGCAAACTGGATGTGGAAAGTGGAGGGGTAGAACCTAACAAATTATCTGATGGAGTAGTCAGTCCAGGTTCAGGCGTAGGAAAGCCTAGTGAGGTTGAAGGTTCTAGAGCAGTCTTTACCGCTTCTGGATCTGCTGTTTTAGCTGTCTGCTGTTGGTTTTGTCTAATGTTGTTAGCATATTGCCAAGTAAGTGGTAATAAACCTACACCTAATACTAATACTGCGGCAACAGGTGCCCAAGCAGGGAACCTTAGAGTCGAAGTGCTGTTGAGAGTTGGGAGTGCCATGACATCAGTTGAGTATTCATCTAAAGCACTGGCCAAATCGAATAGTTGCAGCAGACTGAGTTGAATTACGGGGCCGGATGAGTGGTTGGCGAGAGAACCGAGAAATAAATTGTGAGTTAAATGGCTACTTGGTTCTAAACGGATATTTCCCCCAGGAATCTGGGTACTAAAGGAATTTAATGTTTTTATAGAGGATTTTAATTCCGGCTCACCTAATGCTGTGCTTGACTCCTGGGTGTCGGAGAAACTGACGCAAAAGCTTTCTGGAGACTGTTGGAGGAATTGCTGTACGTAGCTTGTAACTGCATCACATAAAGCTTCGAGTTGTTCGCGATCGCCCCGAATTGGAACTCTTTGTTCTTCTGGGAGTCGGGGATCATCAAAACGTAGCTCAAAGCTTAGATGCTTGAGGACGGTTTTCCCCATCCAACGGGATAAAGGTGAGCTTTGCGCGAATACTTCTAGCGTGCAAGTAGGGGGTGTGTAGCAACGAATAACAGAATTTGATAGAGGCATAACAGGAACGGCGAGGAAGACTATTTGGGATTTTGCAAAAATTTGAGCTAGTTGCTTGCAAAGAAAAGCTGAAACGGTGGATTCCTCCACTCAGAATTTTGTCAGGTTCTTTCCGTTATGTAAGGAGAAATCCAGGTGATAGTGCATCGCCCAAAAAGCTCACGACCATCCAAAGGATTTCCTAATCTAGCAAACAAATCACAAGCGAATTTTGGTTGAGGAATTTCAAATTTCAAATCTAAAATTTTGTAGAACGATCTATAAGTGCTAGCCAGAGACGGCGATGCCCACCAGGAGCACTGTAAAAAAGTAAATCTACAAGCAGTTTTAATGCCAGGTTGGTTAGTAAATCCGTTGAGATTTGCTCGTCCTCTTCCATCCGCTCTTGGTAGGTGTTGCAAAAAGCATCAATATAATCTCCAAGTAAAGCAGCTTGGTGAGGTTCCCGGTTATTTTCTGCCATTTGTTCCAACAGACCGACGGCGCGGCGAATCAATTCCTGGTGCTGTTTGGCTAGGTAGCAGATGATCAGAACAAGCGATCGCGCTTCTTCGACATCTAGCTTTTTTCGCCCTCCTTGACCTTTGCGTAGGGGATTTGATTGGCGGAGTCGCCATAAAGCTACGCGGTCTGGCACTCTTGACTCTAAATTCAGATCAGTTGCCGCCGAAAGCATAGCCTCTGAACCAATGCCAGTTAAGGTTTCTAGCGCCAATAGCACCAAGTCTAATTGGGTTTTGATATTGTCCCATTGAACTGTGTTTGGGGCTGGAAGCTTGATTAAATCCTCCCACTGTGAATTTGGAGTGGCTGAGTTGGCGGCCGAGTGCATAACTTTTAGCATAGGTGATCAAGCTGATAGAGGATGTTGCTGTTACCCATTTTGAAACCAGACTCTTAAGAATCAAGCTTGGTTTCCCATAGCTCTGAGCCAGAGGCTTCATCTAGCTTTTTTATGTGGTAAACAGCAGGTATCTTTGTCCTACTCTAGATGAAAATTTATTTTCGACAAAGTAGAAAAGTATCAATTCTAGTTAAGGTTTACCCGGCTTTCGCTGCTAGTTCCGTACAAGAGTATAAATAAACTATTGTTTTGAATGCATCGGGTTCTACCCCAGCATCCATACTTTCCTTATCAAAAGTCGTAGAGCCTAAACTCCAAAATTCCAGATCGAGTTCTTCTAATAAAACTTTTACCAAATCCCCAATAATAACTTTAGCTACTTCATGTTCTGGCAATGGAGCCATTATTTCCAGGATCCCTTGACTGTAACCTATCCGCGAACTGCGATTGTCTCCTAATTCTGCTAAAATTCGTTTGTATGCCGGCCAGGAGATATCTTTAATCAACAACTGATGATCGGCTTTAACAATTAGTTGATTGAGTTCAAGTAACATAGCATTCCTCCTCTTTATTTAATGTGAGCAACGGTAATACCGGTGCCACCATCTGCTTGTTCTGCTGGTTCGTACTTGTTAACTCTGGGATGCTGTTGCAAGAATGCGTGAACTCCTTGTCGCAGTTTGCCAGTACCATACCCGTGAATAATCCAGACTGGGCCTGTAGCTTCCGAGATGGCTTTATCTAAAATGTATTCCGCATCAGCCACCCGTTTACCGCGCAAATCAATAGTGTTTTGCGAGGTGCGAATTTCTGGGACACTTTGCGGAGGTGGCGTTACTGCTGCTGGGGCTGGTTTGGGTTTGACGATTGGTTCGGGTTTTTGACCATCTAGAGATTCTACGTCTTGCAACTTCACCGTCATCTTCATTAGCCCAAAGCGAACACTTAACTCCCCATCTTGATCCGGGGTGGTGATCACATCTGCTATCTGTCCTAATTTTGGAATGCGGACGCGATCGCCTACTTTGGGCATAAATCCAGCTTTTGGTTTTGCTGGCGTTGCTGGCTGATATTGTTGGCCAATTTGATTTAAAGCATTGGTTGCTTGCTGGGCCTCTTGGGCTGTGGGCGTACCTTTCTGCAAACGGCGAATCACTTGGGCAATTTCACCTTTTGCTTGGGCGATCGCTTCTTTGACTGCTATCTCCTGTGAAGCCCGTAAACTACTTTCCCTCTCCTCCAAACTTGCGGCTTTTGCGGATACTTCTTTGTATAAACGTTCCGCTTGCTGCAACAAACTTTGGGCTTCAGCCGCTTTGGTTTCCTGGCTGCGGCGTTGCGCTTCTAAGCCTGCGATCACCTGGTTAACTTCATCTGTAGCCTCTCCAACTTGAGTTTTCGCCTCTTGTACCACTTCTGGCTTTAATCCCAAGCGCAGGGCAATGGTTAAGGCATTAGAACGTCCGGGAATGCCCCACAGCAGACGGTAAGTAGGCGAGAGAGTACTTTCGTCAAATTCTACAGAGGCATTTTCAAACCGCTCATCTTCGTATTTTAGGGCTTTCAATTCCCCGAAGTGAGTGGTGGCGATCGTTAGCTGGGCATGGTTGGCTAGATATTGCAACAAGGCGATCGCTAAGGCGCTACCTTCAACTGGATCGGTTCCGGCGCCGACTTCATCGAGTAAGACTAGGGAGTGGGGAGTGGGGAGTGGGGAATAGTCTAGATTCTCTGCTTTCCCATTGTCTAATGCTTCTAAAATGCGACTAATCCGGCGGATATGTCCAGAGAATGTGGATAAACTTTGCTGTAAGGATTGTTCATCGCCAATATCTGCCAGCACTTTATCAAACCAAGGTATTTCTACTGGTTCGCGGGCGGGGACAAATAAACCCACTTTGGCCATCAATGCTGCTAAACCTAAAGTTTTTAGGGTTACAGTTTTACCGCCAGTGTTTGGCCCGGTAATCGTCACTACCCGAATTAGCGGGTTTATCAACAAATCTACAGGAACTACTGGTTGCCCTTGTTCGTGCTGCTGTTGCCACACTAACAATGGATGTCGTAGATTCCGCAGGGTAATGATTTCATTGTCTTCTCGCCGGATAAATCGCGGGGGATTCGCTCCTAGCCAGTAGCTATACCGTGATCTAGCGGTTGCCAAATCCAAAGTAGTAGCGATCGCTAACAACCTCTCCAAATCTGGTTTGACTGCGGCTACCTGTTCTGTCAAAACGCGGCGAATCGCTTCTTCTTCCGCTTGCTCTCTTCTAATGATCTGCCGCAGTTGGTTGCCTAAAGGCACTACTGAATTCGGTTCCACGTACAGGGTAGCACCGCTAGTAGAGGTATCGTGGACAATACCGGGGATGGCATCTTTTTGGGGTGCTTTTACCGGGATGACAAAGCGATCGCCCCGTTGGGTAATTAGCTGTTCTTGAACTGCTCCAGATTTTGCCTGTAAGATATTTTGCAGCTTTTGAGTAATTTGGCTGCGTAATCGCCGCAAATCTGTGCGAATTTCTCCCAGTTTTTGACTCGCGCGGTCAGTTACCTGGGCCCGTTCATCAATACATCGGTGAATTTCTTGCTCTAGTTCTGGATAAGTCCGCAAATCGGCAACCAACTCAGTCAATATCGGCAAATCTTCCTGATTGTCGATGACACGGCGCAAACTTCTAGCACCAGCGAGGGTGGTGGCGATCCCTAACAGTTCATCCCCTGCCAAAACTCCACTGCGTTCTGCCCGTTCTAGGGAATCGCCAATATCTTGAATTCCTTCAAATGACAGTCCCGTAGTCAGGCGAGTTTCCAGTTGGTAAACTTCTTTGGTTTGCTCTAATAACTGTTCGCTTTGGATCTGAGAATCGGGTATTTTCAGATGACGCGCAGCTGTCGCCCCCAGCTTAGTTGCCGCAAAGGTGGCAAGGTGCTGGCAGAGGCGATGCCATTCTAATAGTTCTAAGGTTTCAGATTGGATCAAGGTTTCAACATCTAATCTGAAATTATCGTAACAATTCTAGCTCCTAGATGGATAAATCTTAAAGGAGAAAATTTTGGTTTAATCAATAGTCAAGAGGTATATTTCCCCTCTGTTACCTCCACGTCTTGTACACTTATGTATTTTATGCTACACGAAATGCCGTCTTAGTCTAAAATTAAATATTTTTGTTGACTTCATATAACCATGTAATGCGGCTATATTGTAAAAAAATAGAAGTTTTTCGGTAATCAAATAATTTTTGATTTACTTCATTTAGTGAATCATTGCTTAATAATTATATTTTATTTTAAATAAAAATTATAGATATTTTATAGACAAATACTCATAGGATAAAGCATGTAAGTTTTTGTATTAATATTGTAGTATTAACATAGATTTAAATAGACTTAGATGCTATAAAAGTACCAGCACATATAATTTACGAAATATTATGCTGTTCAGCCCAGCCAACTTGCCCTATTGGATATTTATAGGGATGGGAGTCTTGCTGTTCTTGTTTATGATAATTTCTGGCGGGGGAGGAGAAGATATTGATGCAGACGTTGATGCCGACGTTGATGCAGATACGAATAACGAATTGAGTTTTGGACAATTCCTGGGATGGGCAGGTATTGGTAAAGCTCCACTTATATTGTTACTGGCAACAGATTTGAGTCTCTGGGGCGTTTTCGGCTGGATGTTGAATGTTTGGTTTGGTGGCATTATTAATAATAAAGTTAACAGTTTATTCGGGCTTACAATATTATTTTTTTCGATGATAATCAGCCTATTGATGGGAGGATTAATAGCGCGGCCAATTGGCAAAATTTTTGCCGAGTTTGGCGAGGATGCAAGTAGCGATCGCTTAATAGGTTGCGTTGGTATTGTTACGTCTGCTTACATTCCTATTGGCAATCAAGGCAGAATCGGACAAGTAGATGTACTGGATACAAAGCGCAATCTATTAACAGTTAGTGCTGTGATACCAGACTGGGCAACTATTGCTCCACAACGAGGAGAAAAAGTTTTAGTCATTGAACATAAAGCACAAATTTACGTAGTTATTGCCAAAGATAGTCCTGATCAAGAACAATGGTTAACTAACTTGTCTCAAATAAATTAAACTTATTTAAAGGAAAAAAATATGCTTTTTTGGTTAACTTTTATCCAGTCTTTACCGAGTGCCACAATAGCTGAAGCTCCGCAAACTAATTTGCAACTACAACAAAAGCAAACAACATTAATTTCCCAAACCCTTCCAGTCACAATCCAACCGACTATTGCCCAAATTAACGGGGGATTAGTATTTCCTGGAGTTATTGCTGCTTTAGTTTTATTACTCCTATTTAGCTTATTTGCTTATACACGGGTTTATGTAGTGACACCCAACAACGAGGCTTTTGTGAGAACTGGGGGTCTTTTTATCAAAAAGAAATCGGTAATTCTCTATGGAGGTTGTATTGTTCTACCGGGATTTCATCAGCTAACTCGCGTACCTCTGCGAGAAATTTCCATTGATGTGGAACGCACTGGTAAACTTGCTGTTCGTACTAAGGATTATTTACGAGCAGATATTCGAGTTACTTTTTATGTATGTATTAATGCCTCGGAAGACGATGTTTTAACAGCAGCCGCTAGACTATCTCAAAATGGCAGTAAAATTACTCCTGAAGATATTAAAAATGCTTTAGAAAAACGAGCAGATGATGCAATTAGGGCGGCAGCTAAAACTAAGGATTTAGCGGAAATAGATTCTGATAAATTAGGGTTTGCTCAGGAGGTGTTGAACTTAGTTGGTACCGATTTGAAAAAAGTGGGATTAACTCTAAATAACATTGCTATTTCAGAAATATTAGAAAGTGTTACCTACGATCCAGATAACTTCTTTGATGCTCAAGGTGTGCGTTTGCGAACAGAAATTATTCAGCGCTCAATTCAACAAAAACGGGAAGTAGAGTTAGCAGCACAAGTGACAATTGAGCAAAAAGAATTGGATGCTCAAAAGCGATCGCTACAAATTGCCCAAGAGCAGGAAAGCGCTAAATTGGAGCAAAAATTCCAAGTAGAAGCGCAAAAAGCACAGAAAGAGCGCGAAATTCAAGAATCCAAAGACAGAGAAGCTGCAACAGTACGCCGTAGCAAAATTTTGCAAGAAAAATCAATTGAAGAAGAAGAAATTCGCAAAAAATTATCGGTGCAGCAAAGCCAAATTGAAGCTGATATTTCTCTAGAAGAACGCAATAAACAGCTAAAGGTAGCACAAGCACTGCAAAAACAAGAATCTGAGCTTGCAGAGATTTTACGTGAACAAAGTGTAGAATCTGGAAAGTTACAAGCACAAGTGCATATAGCTGAGTCAGAACGAGTGGCCAAGCTAGCTCAAGAAGATGTAGCGATCGCTATTGCTAATAAAAAGCGTGAAAGCTTTGTTGCACAAGCACAACAAGCCAAAGCTGAGGAATCAGTTAAGACAGCAGGTGAGGTTGAAAAAGCCGAACGTAACAAACGCCTATCGGTAATTGCTGCGGAACGAGAAGCCGAAGAACGGAGTATTGGCGATCGCAACGTTGTGGAAATCGATGCTTTCCGCCGTCGCCGCCAAGCAGAAATCGCCCAACAAGCAGCAGAATTAGAAGCTGAAGCAATTCGCACTCTAGCAGCAGCTAACCGCGATAAAGTTTTAGCAGAAGCAGAAGGTATTCAAGCAAAAATTGCTGCCGAAAATTCTATTAGTAACGCCAATCTCACTGCCAAAATTATTACCTCAATTTGGCCAGAGCTAGCCGATAAACTACCAGAGATTGTCACCGCTTTAGCACCACAACCAGGAGTTTTAGGAGATACTCGGATCTATTCATTTCCTGGTGCAAACGGTAGTAGTGGCAGCCAAGATATTAACAAATTACTATTATCTACCAGTGGACTTTCCTTAATCAACACCTTACTTGACGAAGGCAAACTAGGCGAATTAATTGGTCAAATCAGCCAGTTAGTGCGTGGCAATAACCAAGTAATAAGTGACACAAAAAGCCATCTTTCCTTAGAAACTATCACAACACCAACTCTGATCGAAAACGCTACAGAAACTGATTAACTAGCGACTATTTCTTGCGCCAGAACGTAAGGCTGAACGATGAGAGTATTAAATCGCTTAGTGCGATTGCCATTCCATTCTCCTACCTGTACTGTAGTGGGTTTGACAATCAATTGTTGATCAATCCACTGTTCTACTGATGGTATGTTATCACTGGCGATCGCTACTCCAACATCCACCAAGTTTAGCTCAAGTGCCACCAAAATTACTGCATCTCTTTGTACATGAGGAATTAGCCACTCCCACTCTGCCTCATCCAAAATTTCCGTTAATTCCGCTCTTAAATCCGACATCATTCCCCAATGTTTATTTATAGATGGCTATTTTCACATTATTAACTAAAAGGTACTTCCTAACAAATGACCAATTACTAAACTTCTGATTTCATTTCATCAATTTCAAATAAAGATACAATTACTCCAGCTATAGGAATAGATATAAAAACACCTAATAATCCTGCTACTTTAGCCCCTACTAGCAAAGCAAAGAATACTACTACAGGATTAAGATTGAGCGCATCTTGCATAATCCGAGGCGCAATCAAGTTGTCTTGTATCTGCTGGAGGACAATACAAGCTATTAAGACTTTCAATGCTAACCAAACACCTTGAGACAAGACAACTAAACTAACTGTGCTTACTCCTAATGTTGCTCCTATGCCAGGAATGATATCAAGAATTCCGACTATCACTGACAATATCAAAGCAAAAGGTACTTTTAATATTAAAAAAACTAAAAAAGTCGTACTTGTGAGAAATGCACTTAATAACAACTGACCTCTAAAAAATCCGAGAAAGGAGCGTCTGATTATATTTGTAAATCTATTCCGCCGATGTTTTGGTACTATTTTTATGGTAAGATTCCACAGCTTGTCTCCATCCAATAACATAAAAAAAGCCACAACTGCAATCAATATAAATGTAAGAAAGTTCGTCATAAATCCTTGCAAAATAGCCAAGCTAGTAACAAGGCTAGATACAGCTTGATTCCGCAGTTGTTCTTCAATGAAACTTAAATCTATCTGTAAATTACGACCTCGCAAAAATCCTTCTAGTCTCTCTAATAAAGGTACTAAAGAATTTAAAAACGCAGTGATACTATCAATTAATTGTTGTCCTTGAGATAAAACCGTTAAGCCGACGGTAATGATCAGACCGCCTATAATCACAATACTGAGTAAGAAAACGACAATAACAGCTACACCGTGGGGCAAAAAACGCCGCAGCCATTGTACAGGATAACTGAGTAAAAAAGCCAAAATTGCAGCAAAGGTGAAAATAACAATGACCGCTTCAAAGTAAGCTAAAAGCTGTACAATTGCCCAGCCAGAAGCAACCAAAAGCAAAAAGCGGACTAACGCCAGATTATTTAATCGCTCCCAAAAATTCTTGGCTTCAAAGCCGCTCATATGCTGTTTAAGGTGAGATTGGTGGTAGATTTGCCTAGCAGCTGCATTTAAGCACAAAGTCTCACTTCATTGCTAGAGCACATTGACATTAAACATACAGAGGCTAAGGCGCGATCGCTACCACCCTAAAGCATATATCTCTTGCTTGTTTAACTCATCTTCCTAAATCATGCATATCGTTAATTACCGTGGCACACTTTTGTGTCAATGCTTCCAATTCCTCTTTATTACTGGAACTAGGAGCATCAATCAAGTTCCCAATTCTCACAGTGATGGGAACTGCGCGAGGTAGGGACGATCCTTTTTGTAAAATCTCCTCAGTACCCCAGACACTCACCGGCAATATTGGGGCTTTTGCTTTTGCCGCTAGTAGCAGTGCTCCTCTCTTGGGGTCTGTAATTCGGCCATTTGAGGTGCGAGTACCTTGCAAGAAAACACCGACAGCCCAACCGTTATTAAGATATTCTAGGGCGGAACGGATGGCATTGCGATCGGCATTTCCCCGACTCACTGGGTAAGCGCCATACAGTTTAATCGCTTGCGCCAAAACTGGGATATTAAATAACTCTTCCTTAGCCATGTATGCCACTGGACGACGTACACAGTTGGAGACAATTGGCGGGTCAAAATAACTAGCGTGATTACTCACTACCAGCAACGGTCCTGATTGGGGGACATTTTCCGTACCATAAATCTGGCCCCGAAAGTAAGCGTGAAGCATGGGGCTGACGACCGACCATTTAAAGGCGTGGTAAAGTGCCAGACTGATAAACGGTTCGCGGTTTCTGTCCACAGAAGGTAATTCAAATCAGACTGAATTTAGCATACGCGATCGCCAGGCCCAGAGCAAACCCAAAAAAGCAGTAGATATGAATTACTTCGCTCATCTGGAAAACTTTTTAGAAACGCTGTGCGTAGCAAAATTGCCGTAAGGGTACGTGGAACTCGCTACCGTTGCGCTATCCGCTTTATCGGTCAGAATTAATTCTGAATTTTGATTCTTAACTACTAAATTCTGTTTGGTAAATCAGCAACACTCTGGATATTTTTTAATATTAAATCGGGGCTACTACGTTTGATTAAACCAGTTAGCACTTTACCAGGGCCAATTTCTACTACTTGCTCGATGCCATTGGCTGGTAATTGCAGAGAAATTTCTCGCCATCTTACAGAACCAGTCATTTGTTTATTCAGGCGTTGCTTTAAAATCTCGGCATCAATAGATGGAATTGGTTCTACATTAGACAACACTGGCACAGTAGCTGGTTGAAATTCCACAGATTCTAAAATGTCTTGGAATTCCGCAGCAGCTGGTGCGATTAAATGTGAATGAAATGCTCCAGAAACTTTTAAGGGAATAGCACGCTTGGCTTTGACTTGAGTCATTATTGCTTGTACAGCCTCAGTCGTGCCTGAAATTACCACCTGAGCCGAACTATTGTCATTTGCTAGTACTACATCAGGCGTTTCGGCAATGGCTTTTTCCAACTGTTCGCGGTCAAAGTTCATCAAAGCCGCCATCATTCCACCGACAGCACTATCCATGAGTTCTGCACGGCGCTTTACTAGATATAAACCAGCCGACCACTCAAAGACACCCGCTACATAAAGGGCAGAATATTCTCCTAAACTGTGGCCAGCAACTAAGTCTGGCTGGTGTCCTCGTTCTCGCAGAAGGTCAGCAAGAATGCTTTCTACTACATAAAGACTTGGCTGAGTGTATAGCGTCTGTGATAACTTTGCTTCTTCGTTTTGACAGATATCTGTTACAGACCAGCCCAAAATTTCCTCAGCTTGGGCAAATTTGTCTTTAGCAGATGGTATATCTAATAAGTCTATTCCCATTCCCAATACTTGAGAACCTTGTCCAGAAAACACCCATGCAGTTTTAGTCATTGGTCAATAGTCAATAGTCATTGGTCATTGGTCATTGGTCATTGGTCATTGGTCATTAACAAAGGACAAATGACTAATGACAAAGGACAAAATATTCACCTTCCCCATTGAAAAATTGCCGCGCCCCAGGTTAGACCGGCACCAAACCCGGATGTAGCAACGATGTCATTAGGTTTAATTTTACCTTGTCGTACCGCTTCATCTAAAGCTAAGGGAATGGAAGCAGCAGAGGTATTGCCGTACTGGGCGAGATTACTTATAACTTTATGTTCTGGGATATTCAGGCGTTGGGCAACAGCATCAATAATTCGCTGATTGGCTTGATGCAACAACAGCCAATCTATTTGGTCAACGCTGAGGTTGGCTTGAAATAAGGCTTTATCTATGATTTCTGGCACTTTTTGCACAGCAAAGCGGTAGACTTCTTTGCCGTTCATAGTAATAGGTTGATAAGTGCCTTTAGTGATATTTACACCGGGAAGCAATTCTTGGGAAGTGCCTGCATAAGCGAGGTTGAGATGATGGTTTTGAGTACCATCACTTTTAAGGGCAAATCCTAATAAGCGATCACTTTTGTCAGCTTGTAATACTACTGCCCCTGCACCATCGCCAAATAATACACAAGTGCGCCGATCTTCCCAATCTACCCAGCGAGAGAGGATATCTGCACCTATTAACAGGACGTTTTTATAGACACCTGTTCTAATGTATTGGGCTGCTGTAACTAAACCAAATACAAAGCCAGAGCAGGCAGCAGTCAAATCAAAGGCTACTGCATTGGTGGCTCCTAATTGAGCCTGTACTTTACAAGCAGTACCAAACAAATCATCAGGGGTGGAAGTTGCTAGCAGAATCAGGTCTAAGTCTTCTGGTTTAATTCCCGAAGCTGCGATCGCTTGACTGCTGGCAGCAGTAGCGAGGTCACTCAAGGACTCAGATGGCACGGCTAACCGTCGTTGACGAATTCCCGTTCTTGTGGCAATCCACTCATCTGATGTTTCAACTACTTCACTCAATACCTGGTTGTGTAGGGAAGTTGCTGGTACTGCCGAGCCACTTCCGGTAATTGCTACGCCTAAGTTTTGCACTCCTAATCTCCTGAGCTATCAGCTTTTTGTCTTTTGTCCCTTGTCCTTGTCTTTTGTGTCTCTTGTCATTTGTCAATTGTCAATTGTCCTTTGTTGCTCGTAACTAATGACTAATGACTAATGACTAATGCCTAATGACTAATGACTAATGACTAATGACTAACCGCTCTCGCGCTCTAGGATATATTGGGACTGAATTCGTTGTAGTACCTGGTTGTCAACGGCTTCTTTGGCCATGCGAATTGCATTAAAAATTGAAGGAGCTTGTGAGCTACCGTGACCGATAAAACAGACTCCTGCCACGCCTAACAGCAAAGCGCCGCCGTGTTCTGCGTGATCCATTCGCTGCTTAATCCGCTTTAGGTTTGGTTTTAAGAGCGCTGAACCGATTTGACCGTGCAATCCTTGGGGTAATTCTTCCCGCAGAATTTGCAGAATCACTTCTCCCACTGCTTCGGCGAATTTTAATAATACATTGCCGACAAAGCCATCACAAACAATCACATCAAAGCGACCGGAAAGTACATCACGCCCTTCGGCATTGCCAATAAAATTAATTTGGGAATTTTCGCGGAGCAGTTGGTGGGCGCGGACGACTGCATCATTACCCTTAGAGTCTTCTTCACCGATATTCAACAAACCCACTTTAGGTTCGGTTGTACCCAAAACATATTGACTGTAAGCCGATCCCATGACAGCAAACTGCTCTAGAAATTTAGGACGGCAATCTACATTCGCGCCGACATCAAGTACCAGTACTGGCTTACCAGCAATAATTGTTGGAAAAACAGTCCCTATTGCTGGGCGGTCAATTCCCGGCAATCGTCCTAAGCGGAGTAAAGCTGATGCCATAGCTGCCCCAGAGTGGCCAGCAGAAAATACGGCATCTGCCTTTTGCTGCTTGACTAAATCCATCGCCACATTGATAGAAGCCTTGCGTTTGCGTCTAACTGCATTTAAAGGCTCCTCATCCATAGCGATCGCTTCCTCAGCAGGAACGATCTCCACCTGCCCTAAATTCGTTTTTGGCGGCAAGGCAGCTTCTATTTGTTGGGGATCACCAACAAGTAATACATCTACACCCAATTCTTCCTTTGCTCGCAGTGCGCCAGCAACGATTTCACCGGGTGCGTGATCCCCTCCCATTGCGTCAATTGCGATCCGTACGCGAGTCGATCCCATTGCTCAGAGCTTTTAGAAACCTTACAAATTTTACCAGATGGCTTTGCCGAAAAAGCTTAACTTTCTGACTGCCAAGTTATTTCTGTTACTATTGCAACAATTTTTGCTGGCAAGCTCAAGATAGCACGAATTTGGGCATTGGGCATTGGCCCAAGAGGACTTGGGGACAAGGAGAATTAGAGACAAGGGGAAAGACTTGTTTCAAGTTCTACTCTTGTCCCCTTGTCTCCCCTGCTCCCTCATCCCCCTCATCTTCCCCTGCTCCCTCTACTCCTTACTCTCCAGTCCCCAGCACCCAGTTAACTAGCGTTCGAACGCCGTAGCCGGTTGCCCCAGCGCCGTTGTAGCCATTTTCTTTATCTGTCCATACTGGCCCAGCAATATCTAAGTGCGCCCAAGGTGTCTCTTTGACGAATTGCTTCAGGAAAAGGGCGGCGGTAATAGAACCACCTGGACGCGGGCCAGTATTTTTCATGTCCGCAATGCCAGACTTTAGCCCTTCAAAATATTTTTCTTCCATTGGCATCCGCCAAATCTTTTCCCCTGAAGTTTGGGCAGCTTTCTCTAGCTGGGAAGCTACAGCATCATCGGGAGTGTACAAACCAGCAATATCTTCACCCAAGGCAATAACGTTAGCGCCGGTTAGGGTGGCTAAATCCACGATCGCATCTAATCCCAATTTGTCGGCAAACACCAAGGCATCTGCTAAGGTTAAACGCCCCTCAGCGTCGGTGTTGTTCACTTCGATTGTTTTGCCGTTTGATGCTGTGAGAATGTCTCCAGGGTGCATAGCGCGACCGCTAATCATGTTTTCAGCCACCGCCGAGATAAAGTGAACCTCAACATCTGGCTTAATTTGAGCAATTGCTTTTGCCGCGCCCAAGGTAGCAGCTGCACCACCCATATCAATTTTCATGGTTTCGATGCCGCTACCAGCACCTTTGATATTCAGTCCACCGGAATCGAAAGTTACACCTTTGCCAATAATTGCTAATTTCTTTTTGGGTGTACCTTCTGGCTTGTAAGTCAGGTGAATGAATTTAGGTGGCAACTCGGAAGCTTGCGCTACTCCTAAAAATGCACCCATACCCAACTTTTCACAGTCTTCTTTTTCTAGAATTTCTACTTGTAAACCGTGATCCTTTGCGATCGCTTGAGCAGTTTCTGCCAAAGTAATTGGTGTTACTGCATTAGCTGGTGCTGCTACTAATTGCCGTGCCAAGTTTACGCCTGACACAATTTGATTGGCGCGGGTGATGGCTGCTTCTTGTCCACCGAATCCTAGTAAATCTACGGTTTCTATTTGAGAACCTTTATCTTCTGGTTCTGATTTAAAGCGAATATCTTGGTAAAGCGCTAATTCTATACCTTCTGCGATCGCTTGGGCACTTGCGGCTGGATCGTTATTCCACAATGGGAAACTAAATCCCAAAATTTTGCTTTTTTGCTTTTTTGCTACTCTGGCTACAGCAGCAGCAGCGCGGCGCAAAGTGTCGAGTTTTAGTACATCTGGTTTGCCTAAGCCTACCAAAATCAATTTCCGCACTGGGCTACCAGGATTCACACGAGTGAAGATAGTACTATTGGCTTTACCTTTAAATTCTTCTTCAGCAATTAGTTCTTTTAAGACTCCGGAAAACTTTTGATCTAAAGTTGCCAATTCTCCAGTTAACTCTACAGCATCTTCAAATAATCCGATTGCCAAACTATCGCCTGCCCACTCTAGCAAAGGCTTATCACTAGGTTGAATTGTCATGTTGAGATTTTGTGTAAATATTCCTTCTTGTACCAGTATTGCTCAAAATTATTGTTTCAGGCTGAGGGGAGCGGGGGGGAAGGAGATAGACGAGAGAGATGAGGGGGTTGGGGCCAGTAGCTATAATTTAGTACTGAGAGTGTCAATCTATATACTCTTGAAAAGGTATGACATCTTAACCATAATAAATTGGTGGAATGGCAAGTTGAGTTTCATCATGATTTCGAGTCTGAATTTGATGCTCTGTCTCAAGAAGTAAAAAATGAGTTGCTTGCTACTGCTCAAGTATTAGAAATGTTTGGCCCACAAGCAAAACGTCCTCATGTTGATACGCTCAAAGGGTCGAAGTACGGAAACATGAAAGAGTTACGATTCTCAGCTTTTGGTGGTGTTTAGCATGTGGCGTTTGCTTTTGACCCATTGAGGCAAGTCATTTTATTGGTAGCAGGTGACAAATCCGGCGTTAGCCAAAAACTTTTTTATAAACACTTATTCAAAAGGCTGATCACGGTACAAGAGCCATCTTAAAAAACTAAAAGAAGAAGGGTAAGAAGAATGGGCAAAAGCCTAAGGGAAAAAATTAAAGAACAGCCAATAGAAAACCAAATAAAAATTGAAAGTCGCGCTCAGGAATTAATATCTCAGGAATTAACTAGGCAAAAACTTAGATTAGATAAAAGGAAAAGGTTTAAAAAAAGAGAGGTAGTTATATTTGGAAAAAAATTAATGATAGAACATTAATTTAGTAAAACATTAGACAAGCTTGCCAAGCCGTTGGAGTTTGGCAGGCTTTAAAGTTATTAAAAATGGCTAGTTTTGTGTCTGATACTAGTGAAATCCGCTCATAACTCCACTTTTTTACCTCCTCTGCCTAATGCCTTATGCCCCAATTCCATTTTTGTCAATATCAAATTTGCTAGCGATCGCCTCTATTATTTCTTGCTCAACTGGTGTAGTCTTATTGTCAAGCTGGGCAATTTTGTAACACTGAGCCAGCAAGGGTATGGCAAAATCACGATTCAGCTGATTGAGCAGTATATCTAAAGACTTAGGTGATTTGATATTTTGGGCAATGGCATCTAAGGAGTTAGGATTGAGGTTTAGAGTTTTTAATTCTGGCAGAATTTCATCCCAGGTCTTCTCTGGATGACTAGCCAGGATCATGTGAACTAAAATTTGATCCATGACGGCTTGTTGAGCGATCGCAGTTTCTAAATACTTTTCACTCTCTGCTTTTAATGTTGCTAGTGTCTGTGGCGATGCAAGCGAAGTTGATTCATCTAGCTTGGCTTCGTAAAATCGACAAGCAGCATACCCCAAAGAATAGATCATCGTTGCATTTGAACTAGCTCCTATTACCGCACCCGCCAAGGGTATATTTCGCAGCAAGCCTAATCCCGCAGCTTTCAAGAGACGACCTCCACCCAAGCCCAGACCAAAAATTGCCAAAACTTCACCTTTACGGGCAGGATCTTTTAAATCTAGCCCGTAGACAGATGCAATCTGATAAAGCATTTCTGACTGCAATTTGGTTGTGGCTGTTAAATCAATTGCCAACAATGCAACTGCTATTCCTGGCAAAACACTTGTTGCTAGTCCAACTGTCCCTGCTTGAGTCGCTTTTTCCACCATGATTCGGTGAGCAATCTGGCTAGGTGATTCATTTGGATACTGTTGCTTGAGCTTTTTTACCGCAACTTCTGCTTTTTCCAAATCAACAGCGTCAGTAGTACCAATTAGCCAATTTAAATTTAATACTCCAGATAGCTTTCTAATCACCCAATTTTCGTTAAGGCGATTCACAACTTGACCGCTAGTTTGAGTTGTTTGCTCAATTAACTTGTGTGTTTCTTTCGCTGTCGCTTCTCCCACCCCTACTGCTGTTTCTAAAACTGCTTTGCCAGTCTGAGCAACACTTGTAAAAAAAGACTCTAATGCAGACGGTTCATTTTCTACTGATGATTGAGCCTGAATTTTTCTTTCTGAAGTTTCTCTGGGTGAATTAACTGGTTTATTCACCTCGATTTCTTGGGGTTTGTCTGTCATTGCTTGACACCATCTTTTAAAGCCTCTTGTTTGGTTGTAGCGAAATTATGAGCGGCTCTACATCCCTCTATAAACGTAAATATCAGTTTCAGATTAACTATTTTCTTCTCTGAATAACTGTGTGTAATGATATAACACGTTAATGAAAAGATGCATTGTCATTAACGCTGAACCTCAAGCACTGCCAATATCACTTTGATAGCGACCGCATTGAGTCAATGATTGTGACTAAGTACAGGGATACGCGGGGTGTTGTAGTTGATGAATACAACAAAGTTTTTGATGTAATTGATATCACTTGCACCAAGGGAAAGCGGGATTATGCTTTATTTCTGCTGCTTTGGGCAAATGTTTTGCGGCGGGGGGAGGTAGCGAAGTTAATGGTAGGAGATTTTGATTACCACGATTTGACTTTAATTATTTATGGCAAGGGTAAGGGCAATGATTCTACTAGGATTGATTTAAACCCAGAAGTTGCAGAGGCGGTTAGCGACTGGCTGGGCTGTCGTATAAATATTAAACCCAGCGATCCTTTGTTTATCGCGCTTGACTTCCACAATTATGGACACCAACTCACCGGGGATGGCATCTACGCCATTGTGAGAAAAACCTGTGAACGTGCTGGCATCAAAAAGCGGATGACACCCCATAAAATCAGGCATTCGGGGATTACCGATGCGCTGGATTTGGCGTCAGGTGACTACCGGAAGGTGCAGCATTTGAGCCGTCATGCTGACCCCAGGACTATTTTGGTTTACGAGGACAATAAAAATCAGTATCAGTTGGAGTTAACTAATAAATTAGCAGCCCGTGTGGGGAAAAGGCGGCAATCCCAATAACAATTTTCGGCTCAAAAAATTCCAGTGGCATACGAGTATCATGAACAAGCTGAAGACATTCTCTGATATCATCACCTGACCAAGTTCCTGCAAATTCTAGTAAATCTTCAGCTGTAGAACCACGTAGGTTATTTGTACTTGACTGTTTTGCTGTATGACTGGTTTTGATTTCTCGAATAAAATTAAGTGCTTCTGTTAACAATTCTGGTGGTAAAGTTTCTATTTCTTGGATTAATAATTCTTTGCTAGTCATCTTCTACCTCTAATCATCGTTCTTACTTTCCACATTGTAAACAGTAGGAATAGCTTGCTCAATCCGCCGTGCTGCTGACGCACTTTCTCCCGTGCTAGTTCACCCGCACGCTCTCCTCATTCAGCAACGACTCAATTTTATTTATAATTTCGCCTTGGCGTAAATTCGTCAATTAGTAAATCTATATTTTTACCTTGCTGCCATTTCACCCATACAGCCATTAGAAAATCTACCAATTCGCTTTTATCAATCTCTATACCACGTCTTTTGAGTTTGAGTAATTCTTCCTCTACATCTAAATCTGTTGAGCGTTTCACATAGTAAGTGCGCCCAATCCAAGCATCATCAGACCGCTTTCCAGTTGCAGGTCTGCCACGTTTACGGGGTTCTTCTTGAATTGGCGCTGGCGCAAGTGGTGTTGAAGTTTGTGTCACGTTACTCTCTGTGGTTGGCTCAGTCGGAAGTTCTGGCTCAATTTGTGCTTCCTCTTTGGTTTCAAATAACTTTTTAAAAGGGCTAGGCTTAGGGTTGCTCATGACAATATCTCCTTACCCACCTCTTGATACTCCCGCCATGCTATTTTGCTGCTGCGGTCTTTTACTTGATAAACTGGCAGCCCCTCCAGTGCCGCTTTTTCATAAACAGCAAATCGTCTAATCCCATGTTGAAATAGTGGTATTCCCTCCGCCTCCAATGCTTCCCGTGCTTGCTGTCCTGTTAAGCGAGGGGCTGGGGGAATGATTGTGAGCAACACACGATAGCGCGAGCTGCCCAATGATTTAAGTGCGCCTACAGTCTGCAACAGCGCATCCATCGCTAAAGCATCAGGGGTAGTAGGCAGGATTAATAGATTGCACCCGTCAGCAAGTGCTTCTAAATCTTCGTGGCTTGGTCTGGCTGCTGTGTCAATAACTACATGGTCAAAATTACGGCTGTGCATAGGAGCTTGTAGTAAATCTACAACTTTAAAGGGTAATGCTCCTCGCTTTGCCCATCCTGTAGCACTGTGGTTTGGGTCGCCATCAACCAGTAAGGTGCTGCCATGCTGAGATAGAAAGCAAGCAATATGGATGGCGCAAGTCGTTTTAGCTACGCCACCCTTGAAACTAGCAAGGGTGATTATCACAAGATGTACTCCAGTAAATGCTGCTAGTTTACTCTTAAAATGGCGAAAATTTGTATTTCTTAATTTCTAGAATGTTAGCTTGGCGACAATACAAAATTTCGCCAATTCAAAAATCTAAAATATTCCAAGTATCAACCGTCAGCTTGGACAGAGTAAATCTGAACGTGAGTTAGACGGATAGGAAAGCCCAAAAAGATTGCTAGATATGAATTTGCTCAACTGGACAGGGCCAAGCGATCGCTACAATTGATTGAGAATCAGCAAAAAAGTCACAAAAAAATGCCGAG
>JAESGI010000182.1_pt1 | contig 46111 bp, 47 predicted proteins | sample 9269671 | NCBI WGS metagenome assembly JAESGI01 (sample SAMN14515641, study PRJNA621666) | algae metagenome | isolation source: Nostoc indistinguendum CM1-VF10 and co-occurring heterotrophs from gravelly... | place: USA: Clark Mountains, San Bernardino, California | collected 1998-06-05 | reverse complement strand
CCTTGGCGCCGACGAGCTGGTTCAGCAGCGTCGACTTGCCGGCATTGGGGGCGCCGATCAGCGCGACGAAGCCGCAACGGGTCGGCAGTTGAGGCTCAGCCATGCTCGCCCTCCGCATTTTCGTTCCACAGGCCCTGCCGGCGCAGGAGAGTTTCGGCGGCCGCCTGCTCGGCGAGGCGCTTCGAGCGGCCCTCGGCTTCCGCTTCCGAGAGCGTGCCGATCCGTACCACGATCCGGAATACCGGGGCGTGGTCAGGCCCAGAGCGGCCGAGTTCCGCATAGGTCGGGGTCGGGTGGCCCTGACCCTGAGCCCATTCCTGCAGTGCCGTCTTGGCGTCGCGCAGCGGCGTGACGGGCTTCAGCAGGCGCTGGCCGAAGCCGGCCTCGACCAGTTTGCGGGCGGCGGCATAGCCGCCATCGATGAAGACGGCGCCGATGACGGCCTCGCAGGCATCGGCCAGGATCGCCTTGTTCTTTCGCGCCCCGGCCAGGATCTCGCCTTCGCCGAGGCGCAGATGCGGGCCGAGCTCCCAGGCGGCGGCGACCTCGGCGCAGGTTTCCTTGCGCACGAGATCGGCGAGGCGGCGCGACATGTCGCCCTCGACCGCCTGCGGGAAGGTGGTGAACAGCATGTCGGCGATGGAGAGGCCGAGTACGCGGTCGCCGAGGAACTCCAGGCGCTGATAGCTCGCGAGCCGACGCTGGTCGGCGCTCATATGGGTCAGCGCCGTCTCCAGCAGGGAGCGTTCGGCGAAGCGGTGGCCGAGCTTTGCCTCGAGCCGCGAGAGCTCCGGCAGCTTGCGGCCGGTTTCACTGGTTTTCGTCACTTGATCGTCGTGAACATGCGGTTCCAGCGCACGGTCCAGGGCCATTCCCAGATCCGCCAGGCAGAGGCGCCCTCGTCGATCGAGAAGAAGATGATCTCGGCGCGGCCGACAAAGTTCTCGAACGGCACGTAGCCGACGCTGCGGTCGCGCGAATCCAGCGAGTTGTCGCGATTGTCGCCCATCATGAAGAAATGGCCGGCCGGCACGGTGAACACCGGGGTGTTGTCGAAAGTGCCGGTGTCGCCCTCGCGCTCGATGATGTTGTGGCTGACGCCGTTGGGCAGCGTCTCGCGATACTGGATCGCCGGCGCCGTGCGGCCCCAGGGATCGGTGGTGGTGAAATCGGCGATGCGCTCGCGCTTCACTGCCTGGTTGTTGATGTGCAGCACGCCGTCGATCATCTGGATCCGGTCGCCCGGCAGGCCGATCACGCGCTTGATGTAGTCGGTCGAATTGTCGCTCGGCAGCTTGAACACGGCGATGTCGCCGCGCTTCGGCTCGGCGGCCCAGACGCGGCCATTGAACAGCGGCGGGCTGAACGGCACCGAGTGCTTGGAATAGCCATAGGTGTATTTCGAGACGAAGAGGTAGTCGCCGATCAGCAGCGTCGGGATCAGCGAGCCTGAAGGGATGTTGAAGGGCTGGAACAGCAAGGTGCGGATCACCAACGCGATCAGCAGCGCCTGGACGACCACCTTCACGGTCTCCAGGAACCCGCCTTCGTCCTTGGCCTTGCTCTTGATTTCGGCGTCGTTGGCCACAAGGGGCTCCCGCTGGCTACTTCTTCGAATGCGCGGTCTAGCCGAATGTCGGGCAAGGGACAACGCGCATCGCGTCACGGCCTCGTGCGTGGCGGAACCTCCGGACGGCGCATGGCCGGCCTGCCCAGTGCGCGGGCGAAGTACAGCGATGCGCGTTGACGAAAATGCGGCGCAAGAACAGTCTCGCCTGAGACTGGCGCTTTTGGGGGAATCAACATGAGTGCAAAGAAATACGCCGCTGAAGTCATCGGCACCTTCTGGCTGACCTTTGCCGGCTGCGGCAGCGCGGTCATCGCTGCCGGGTTCCCGCAAGTCGGTATCGGCCTGCTCGGCGTCGCGCTCGCCTTCGGTCTCACCGTCGTGACGATGGCCTATGCGGTCGGCCATATCTCCGGCGGGCACTTCAACCCGGCCGTGACCATCGGTCTGGCGGCCGGCGGGCGCTTCCCGGCGAGCCAGGTCCCTGGCTACATCGTATCGCAGGTCATCGGCGGCATCGCGGCAGCGGCGGTGCTCTATTTCATCGCCAGCGGCGCTCCCGGCTTCGACGTCGCCAAGGGCTTCGCCTCCAATGGCTACGGCGAGCATTCGCCCGGCAAGTACGGTCTCGGCGCGGCCTTCGTCATGGAATTCGTCATGACCGCCGTCTTCCTCTTCGTGATCTTCGGCGCGACCAGCAAGCAGGCGCCGGTCGGCTTCGCGCCCCTGGCCATCGGCCTGGCGCTGGTGCTGATCCATCTCGTCAGCATTCCCGTCACCAACACCTCGGTGAATCCGGCGCGCTCGACCGGTCCGGCGCTGTTCGTCGGCGGCTGGGCGATCTCGCAGCTCTGGCTGTTCTGGCTGGCGCCGATCCTCGGCGGCATCTGCGGCGGCGTGCTCTATCGCTGGATCAACGACGAGGCCTGAAAAGGCATGGTCCCGACGCTTCGGCGCCGGGCTTGTCGAAGAATTGACCGGCTGCCCCCCGCGGGCGGCCGGGTTTTTTGTTAGGCGAGGATCGGGCGCGCCTCGATCACCACGAAGGCCTGCGCCAGCGGCGGATCGTCCGTCAGCGAGACATGGACGATCGCTTCGTGCCCTGGCGGCGTCATCTCGGCGAGCCGCGCCGCCGCGCCCCCGGTCAGCTTCATGGTCGGCCGCCCGCCGGGCAGGTTGACCACTTCCATGTCGCGCCAGAACACGCCGTGGCTGATGCCGGTGCCGAGCGCTTTGGAACAGGCCTCCTTGGCAGCGAAGCGCCGGGCATAGGAGGCCGCGCGGGTCGCCCTTCGGTCCGATTTCGCCTGCTCGCCTTCCGTGAAGACGCGCTGCGTGAAGCGCGTCCCGAACCGCTGCAGCGAGTTCTCGATGCGGCGGATGTCGCAGAGGTCGGAGCCGATGCCGAGGATCATACGCCCGCTTTATCCGGCGGCGCGGCCCTCGTCCATCGCCTGGCGCATCAGGGCGATGGTCGTCTCAAGGCCGACGAAGATCGCCTCGCCGACCAGGAAGTGGCCGATATTGAACTCGACGAAGGCGGGAACGGCGGCGAGCTTGCGCGCCGTGTCATAGTCGAGGCCGTGGCCGGCATGGACTTCCAGCCCGAGCGAGGCGGCGAAGGCTGCTCCCCTGGAGAGACGCTGGAATTCGGCTTCGGCCTTGTCGGCATGCCCGTCGGCGACGGCATGGCACCAGGTGCCGGTGTGGAGCTCGACCACGGGCGCGCCGAGCTCGGCCGCCATCGCGATCGGCGCCTCGTCTGGCTCGATGAACAGCGAGACACGGCAGCCGGCCGCTTTCAAACGGGCGATCGCAGGCGCCAGAGCTGCAGCTTGGCCGACGACGTCGAGCCCGCCTTCGGTCGTCCGTTCCTCGCGCTTCTCCGGCACGAGGCAGGCGGCGTGCGGCTTCAGCTTCTCGGCGAGGCCGATCATCTCCTCCGTCGCGGCCATCTCGAAGTTGAGCGGCTTCGAAAGCTCTCTCGCCAGCCGTTCCATGTCGGCATCGCGAATGTGGCGCCTGTCCTCGCGCAGATGCGCGGTGATGCCGTCGGCGCCGGCGGCGATGGCGAGGTGGGCGGCGCGGACCGGATCGGGCAGGGCGCCGCCGCGTGCATTGCGCACCGTGGCGACGTGGTCGACATTGATCCCAAGGCGCAGGCGGTTCTTCGGCATCGTCACGGTCCCCAGCTCCACGCTAGCCTGTACGCCCTGGCCGGCGCCGGCTCAAGGCAACGGAATTGATCGGCATCTTCAGCGTTGTTGATCGGTTGCGGTGCGCGCGAGTATTCGCGCCGGGTCGGCCCTTGCGGGAGCGAGCTGTTGTTAAGACCTGCGCGCTATTCTGCGCTGATGCAGTACTCCATCTCGGACCGAAAGCTCTTCGAAGCGGACGTTTCGCCGGATCGGCGCGACGCCAGTCAACCGCCCGATCGTTCGCTCGGCCGGGTGGTGTCGTGCTCCGGCGCGCGTGCCACCATCGTCGCGAGCGTCACCGGGCCGGCGTTGGGGCCCAACAATATCTGGGCAGTCGGTCGCCTGATCTCGATCAACCTGGGGGAAAGCCGGGTCGTCGGCCTCGTCTACCAGATGCGGGTGATGAGCTCGGGTTGGGACGAGAGTGGAGCGAATGCGATCGGCATCGACGTCGAGCTGCTCGGCGAGGTGGTCGACCTGCCGGATGGTCGCTGCCGTTTCCAGAGCGGCATCACGACCTATCCGCCGCTCGGCTCCTTGGCGCACCGCATCCGCTCGCGCGACCTCGCTGCCGTCCACGATCTCGGCGAGTGCGAAGGTGCCGAGATCGGCACGCTGTCGCAGGATGGCGCGATCCCGGCGACGGTCAGCATAGAGCGCCTGCTCTCGCGCCATTTCGCCGTGCTCGGGACCACCGGCGTCGGCAAGTCGAGCGCGGTCGCGCTCCTCCTTCGCAAGGCGGTGGCAGCCAAGCCCAATCTGCGGGTGCTGATCCTCGATCCGCACAACGAATACGCCCATGCTTTCCCTGAGAATTCGGTCCGCATCGACGCCCAGACGCTCGACCTGCCGTTCTGGACCTTCCGTTTCGACGAGTTCGCCGACATCGTCTTCCGCGGCCGGCCATTGGTCGAGGACGAGGCCGAGATCCTGCGCGAGGTGATTGCCGTCGCGCGCAGCCGTTACCGGAGCGGCGCAGCCCACGACATGGTGCGCGATCTCGGCAGCAGCGTGCTGAAGCGGCCGCTCGACCTTGGCGCGCGCCGTCCGGCGGAAATGGGTGGGGCGGCCGGTCTGGCCGTGCCCTATCGGATCGCCGATCTTTTCGCCGCGATCGACGAACTGATCGGCTTGCACGAGCAGCGCTACCCGCGCGCCACTTTGCGGTCGTTGCGCGTGCGCCTGGAGACGCTGCACGCCGATCCGCGCTACGGCTTCCTCTTCGCCCATGCCAACAGCATCGAGACGATCGCGCCGGTGATCGGCCAGATCTTCCGCGTGCCGCATCAGGGCCGGCGGGTCACGGTCTTCCAGCTTGCCGGCCTGCCTTCCGAGGTGGTGAACGCGGTGGCCTCCAGCCTGGCCCGGCTGGCCTTCGACCTCGCAATGTCGAGCCGGGGCGGTTACGAGATCCTGCTGCTCTGCGAGGAGGCGCATCGCTACGTCCCGCAGAATCAGGCGCTGGGTTTCGCGCCGACCCGTCAGGCCATTGCCCGCATCGCCAGGGAGGGCCGCAAATACGGCGCCTATCTCGGCATTGTCACGCAGCGTCCGGGCGAGCTCGACCCGACGATCCTGTCGCAGTGCTCCACCGTTTTCGCCATGCGCCTCGCCAACGAGGCCGACCAGCAGATCATCCGCGCGGCGATCGCCGACGCCTCGGCGAGCACGATCGCCTTCCTGCCCTCGATCGGCAATCGCGAGGCCATCGCCTTCGGCGAGGCGGTGGCGACGACGATGCGCATGCGCTTCCTCGACCAGCGGCCGGAAGAGCTGCCGGCGATGCTCGGTCACGAGCCCGGCGCGGCGCGCCGGCCGGAGCCCGGCCTGGAGGAACTCGTCGCCCGCATGCGTGGGCTGTAGGCCGCGTCGGTAGGGATCTGCGAAAATCTTGCATCTGCGCGGCGCAAGCTGTAAGAGCGCCCTTCATCGTTTCCATCGCATCGACGACATCTGGAAGGAGCCCGCGGGATGGCTCGCGTTACCGTTGAGGATTGCATCGACAAGGTCGAGAACCGCTTCGAGCTCGTCCTGCTCGCGAGCCATCGCGCCCGCATGATCGCGTCCGGCTCCTCGATCCTGGTTCCGCGCGACAACGACAAGAACCCGGTCGTTGCCCTGCGCGAGATCGCCGAAGAGAAGCTGACCCCCGAGGATCTCAAGGAAGACCTCATCCACTCGCTGCAGAAGCATGTCGAGGTCGACGAGCCCGAGGCCGATCCGGTGCCGCTGCTGACCTCGCAGTCGCATGTCGCCACCCCCGATTCGGAAGTCCAGTTCGACCGGATGAGCGAAGAGGACCTGCTGCGCGGTCTCGACGGCCTCGTGCCGCCGACCGAGAGCGCCGACGACGAGGACTGAGCGCACCGCTCCGGCCCGGTGCCGGAGCGTCATGTGGAAAATCGTTGACGATGATCGCTAAAGCCCGGCGCTGCCGGGCTTTTTCATGCCCGCTGCGCAAGCAGGCGCCTTGCCGGCAGGCGCGCCCTTGCCGATATTGAACGGATCCAGGGAAGATGATCGGCGGAGCAGGGCCCGCATGGGCATGATGCGGCAATACGAGCTTGTCGACAGGGTCAAGCGCTACAATCCGAACACGGACGAGGACCTGCTCAACCGCGCCTATGTCTATGCCATGCGTGCGCATGGCACGCAGAAGCGTGCCTCGGGCGATCCGTTCTTCGCGCATCCGCTCGAAGTCGCGGCGCTGCTCACCGATCTCAAGCTCGATGACGCCACCATCGTCGCGGCGGTCCTGCACGACACCGTCGAGGACACCGAGGCGACGCTGGAGGAGATCGAGAACCTTTTCGGGCCCGATATCCGACGCCTCGTCGACGGGCTGACCAAGATCAAGAAGCTCGACCTCGTCTCCAAGAAGGCGGCGCAGGGCGAGAACTTCCGCAAGCTGCTGCTCGCCATCGTCGACGATATCCGCGTCTTGCTGGTCAAGCTCGCCGATCGGCTGCACAACATGCGCACCCTGCACTACATGGCGCCCGAGAAGCGCCTGCGCATCGCCGAGGAGACGGTCGAGATCTATGCGCCGCTCGCCGGCCGCATGGGCATGCAGGAGCTGCGCGAGGAGCTCGAGGAGCTCGCCTTCCGCCACATCAAGCCGGAAGCGCACGAGACCATCACCAAGCGGCTGGAGGAGGTGACCCAGCGCGAGGGGCGCGTCATCAGCGAGATCGAGAACGATCTCAAAGGCAAGCTCGCCGAGCGCGGCATCGAGGCCCAGGTCTATGGCCGGCGCAAGCGGCCTTACTCGATCTGGAAGAAGATGGAGCGCAAATCCGTCTCCTTCGAGCAGCTCTCGGACATTTTCGGCTTTCGCGTCATCGTCGATGCACCGGAGGATTGCTACCGCGTGCTCGGGATCGTGCACATGACCTGGCCGATGGTTCCCGGGCGCTACAAGGACTACATCTCGACGCCGAAGCAGAACGATTATCGCTCGCTGCACACCACCGTCGTCGGCCCCGGCCGCCAGCGCGTCGAACTGCAGATCCGCACCGACAAGATGGACCGCGTCGCCGAATTCGGCATCGCCGCCCATGCCCGTTACAAGGACGGACGCACCGCCGGCGCAATCGGCGAGGCGGATGAGAGCCGCGCCTATCAATGGCTCCGCCGCACCGTCGATCTCCTGGCCGAGGGCGACAATCCCGAGGAATTTCTCGAACATACCAAGCTCGAGCTTTTCCACGATCAGGTCTTCTGCTTCACGCCCAAGGGCCGGCTGATCGCGCTGCCGCGTGGCGCGACCCCGATCGACTTCGCTTATGCCGTCCACACTGATGTAGGCAACACCGCCGTCGGCGCCAGGATCAATGGCCGGATCGCGCCGCTGCTGACCGAGTTGCAGAACGGCGACGAGGTCGAGATCACCCGCGCCGAGGGGCAGGCGCCGCCCGCGGCCTGGGAATCCCTTGCGGTGACCGGCAAGGCCCGCGCCGCCATCCGCCGTGCCACCCGCGCCGCCGTGCGCCGGCAATATGCCGGGCTCGGCCGCCAGATCCTCGAGCGTGCCTTCCAGCGCGCCGAGCGGCCCTTCTCTGACGAGAAACTCAAGGCGGCGCTGAAGCGCCTGGCACGCACGGCCGTCGACGACGTCTTTGCCGCCGTGGGACGTGGCGAGATGTTCTCCGGCGATGTCGTGAGGGCGGTCTATCCCGATCTGGAGCCTGAGAAGCGCCAGGCGCTCGACGCCAAGTCCAAGGCATCGCCCGTGGGCAAGGGCTGGTTCGAACTGCGCCAAGGCGGCGAGAACCTGAAGTTCAAGCTGCCGGAGGAGACCCCTGGCGCCGATGCGATCCCGATCCGCGGCCTCGGCGGCGATCTGCCCGTGCGCTTCGCGCCAGGCGGCGGCGCCGTGCCGGGCGACCGCATCGTCGGCATCCTGACGCCCGGCGAGGCGGTGACGATCTACCCGATCCAGTCGCCCTCGCTCGCCGCCTTCGACAATGAGCCGGAACGCTGGCTCGACGTGCGCTGGGATCTCGACGACAGCCGCCCGCAGCGCTTCCCCGCCCGGATCATGCTGAACTCGATCAACGAGCCCGGCTCGCTTGCCCAGATCACCACGACGATCGCCGAGCATGACGGCAATATCGACGCGGTGCAGATGGTGCGTCCGACGCCGGACTTCACCGACGTCACCATCGACCTGACGGTCTGGGACCTGAAGCACCTCAGCGCGATCATCAGCGAATTGCGCGAAAAGCGCGTGATCAGCCGGGTCGAACGGGTGGTGGCCTAGGCGCTTCCGTCACGGTCGGGCTTGTCCCGACCATCGACGTCTTCCTCGGGTAGCGCGGTGTTCAAGACGTGGATGCTCGCCACAAGGGCGGGCATGACGGCTCGAGATGCGGCCTTGCTCACGCCGCGCGGAACGCCGCGGCGAGCTCCCTGACGAAGGCGTTGGCGCGCGGTGTCGAGACCTGGCTGCGCAGCACGACGTCGGAGGCGCCGAGCGCCGGCAGGCCCCAATCCGGCCCGATATCGACCGCCCCGCGCGGCGCGATGCGCACGGCGAGCGGCGCGACGCCGAGCCCGCCGCCGACCGCCGCGAGGACGGCCGCCATGCCGCCGCCGATGAAGGCCTCGCGCCAGGCGATGCCGGCGCGTTCAAGCGTCGCGACGGCATGCAGCCGCAGTCGGCATTCCGCTACGAGATTGACCAGCGGCAGCGGCCCGTCCGGCCGCGACAGGGATGGCATCGCGAACCAGCCGAAGACATCGCGGCGCAGCACTTCGCCGGTCCGCCCCGGCCCGAGGCGTCTGACGATCGCGACATCGAGCTCGCCGCGCTCATAGGCATCGTCGAGCGCCGCGGATGCCTCGATCCGCAGCCCGATGACGAGGCCGGGATCGTGTCGTGCCAGTCTCGCGAGCAGGGCAGGAGCGTCGGGACCCACCGCCTGCTCGCTGATGCCGATCGCGATCCGCTCCGCCGGCTGGGCGAAGGCGGCGAGCGCCCGCTCATGTGCAGCCATCAAGTCGCGTGCCGCCGGCAGGAAGCGCTCGCCCTCGGACGTCAGTCGGACGAGGCGCGGATGCCGCTGCAGCAAGGTCTGGCCGAGGTTCTGCTCAAGCCGCTTGATCCTTGTGCTGACAAGGGATTGCGCGGTCCCGAGCGCCTCGGCAGCCCGGGTGAAGCTGTTGAGCTCTGCCGTCCTCAGGAAGGCGGCGACTGCATCGAGGTCTAGCGATCCCATCATAGATATAAAATCCGTATCGCTGCTATCATAAGTGATACGGTTTTCGGATTTGATGGGCAAGCGTAGCTTGGCGGTATCGACGGTCACGTCGCCCCAACTATGGAGCCCCCTATGCCTCTGATCCGCATCTCGATGCGCCGCGGCCACCCGGCCTCGCATCCCGCCGCCATCGTCGACGGTGTCTATCGCGCCCTGCGCGCCACCTTCGAGGTCCCCGAGAACGACCTGTTCGCCGTCGTCCATCAGCACGAGGCGGAGGAGTTCGTCTTCGACGCCAATTACTTCGGCTTTCAGCGTTCGAACCGGCTGGTCATCATCCAGATCACCGTCGCCAATACCCGCGGCGTCACCCAGAAGAAGGCGCTCTATGCCGCGATCGCCGAAAATCTGCAGCGCGAGCCGGGGCTGAAGCCGGACGACATCTTCATCAACCTCGTCGAGGTCAAGCGCGAGGACTGGTCGTTCGGCGGCGGCATCGCGCAATACGTGGCGTGACACTTTTCCAGTAGGTCGTCCCGGACAAGCGGCGAAGCCGCGCCGATCGGGGATCCATGCCGGAGCGGTTCGGGAACGGATCCCGGGTCTTCGCTGCGCTTCGCCCGGGATGACACGCGTCATTTGACCTGCACGATAGCGACACCCTAACTGCGCGTCATGGAATGGAGCGACGAGGGCACGATCATCGGCGTCAGGCGGCACGGCGAGAGCGCCGTGATCCTGGAGGTGATGACGCGCTATCACGGCCGCCATCTCGGTCTCGTCCGCGGCGGCCGCTCGAGCCGGCAGCAGCCCGTACTCCAGCCGGGGAACGCGGTTTCGCTGAGCTGGCGGGCGCGGCTCGACGAGCATCTCGGCGAATACAAGGTCGAGCTCCTGACCTCCCACGCCGCCCGCTTGATGGCGAAGCCGGTGGCGCTCTACGGGCTCGCCAGCATCGCCGCCCTGCTACGGCTCCTGCCGGAACGCGACCCGCACCCGGCCTTGCATGAAGGGCTCGGCGTTCTCATCGAGCACCTCGACGAGATCGGTCTTGCACCGGCGCTGATCGTTCGTTTCGAGCTTGCCATGCTGGGAGAGCTCGGCTTCGGGCTCGAGCTCAACCGCTGCGCGGTGACCGGCGCACGCGAGGAGCTGAGCCATGTCTCGCCGAAGTCCGGCAAGGCGGTGAGTCGCAAGGCTGCGGAGCCCTATCTCGACCGCCTGCTGGCCCTGCCGCGCTTCCTCAGCGAAGGGCAGGGCGCGAACCAGCCCCTCCCGGCCGAGCTCGCGGCAGGCTTTGCGCTGACCGGCCATTTCCTGCGCCGGTACCTTTATGAGCCGCGCGGACTCGCCGAACCGCCCGAGCGGGCCCGGCTGCTGGAGCTGGCGACAAAAATCCACTGATTTTCGCAGCTTGTTCATCGGTAAACTTTGCAGTTGCCAGCGCGGGCCTGCATCTTCATGGGAAGTGATTCGCGGCCGGACGCGGCCGTAAAGTCGAGGTTGAGTGCACCATGGGTAAGCCTGTCGAGCCGCCGCCGGAGGAGGAATCCGAGCGCGTCGATCTGAAGACCGCGCTCGAGGAGCGCTATCTCGCCTATGCGCTCTCCACCATCATGCACCGCGCCTTGCCGGATGCGCGCGACGGGCTGAAGCCCGTCCACCGCCGCATCCTGCACGCCATGCGCCTGCTCCGACTCGATCCCGGCCAGGTCCATAAGAAATGCGCCCGCATCGTCGGCGACGTCATCGGTAAGTTCCACCCGCATGGCGACCAGTCGGTCTACGACGCGCTGGTGCGCCTCGCCCAGGATTTCGCCCAGCGCTACCCGCTCGTCGACGGACAGGGCAATTTCGGCAATATCGACGGCGATAACGCCGCCGCCTACCGCTATACCGAAGCGCGCATGACCGAGGTCGCGCGCCTCCTGCTCGACGGCATCGAGGAGGACGCGGTCGATTTCCGCGAGACCTATAATGGCGAGGACGAGGAGCCGGTCGTCCTGCCGGCCGCCTTCCCGAACCTCCTGGCCAATGGCTCGCAGGGCATCGCGGTCGGCATGGCGACCTCGATCCCGCCGCACAATGCCGCCGAGCTCTGCGACGCCGCGCTCTACCTGATCCAGCACCCGGAGACGACCTCCGAGCAGCTGATGACCTTCGTGCCGGGGCCGGATTTCCCGACGGGCGGCATCATCGTCGAGAGCCGGGCCTCGATGATCGAGACCTATACCACCGGCCGCGGCGCCTTCCGCACCCGCGCCCGCTGGGTCAAGGAGGATCTGGAGCGGGGCGCCTGGCAGGTCGTCGTCACCGAGATCCCCTACATGGTCTCGAAGGGGCGCCTGATCGAGAAGATCGCCGAGCTCCTGAACGAGCGGAAGCTGCCGCTGGTTGCCGACCTCCGCGACGAGTCGGCCGAGGATATCCGCATCGTCATCGAGCCGCGCGCCCGCAATGTCGACGCTGCCCTGATGATGGAATCGCTCTTCCGGCTCTCCGAGCTGGAAGCGCGCATTCCGATGAACATGAACGTGCTGACCGGCGGGCTGGTGCCGCGCGTGCTCGGCCTCAACGAGGCCCTGCGCGCCTGGCTCGACCATCGCCGCGACGTGCTGCTGCGCCGCTCGCGCTTCCGCCTCGGCCAGATCGAGAAGCGGCTCGAGATCCTGCGCGGCTTGCTGATCGTCTATCTCGATCTCGACCGGGTGATCAAAATCATCCGCGAGGAGGACGAGCCGAAGATCGAGCTGATGCGCTTCTTCGAGCTCACGGAGATCCAGGCCAACGCCATCCTCGACACCAGGCTGCGCGCGCTGCGCAAGCTCGAGGAGATGCAGCTCAAGACGGAACTCGACGAGCTCACTGCCGAGAAGGGCCAGATCGAGGGGCTGCTCGCCTCCGAGGCGACGCAGTGGAAGACCATCTCCTGGGACATCCGCGAGGTGAAGAAGCTGTTCGGGCCGGAGACCGAGATCGGCAAGCGCCGCACCAGCTTCGCCGACATGCCCGAGACCACCGAGGTCGACCTGACGCAGGCCATGGTCGAGCGCGAGCCGGTGACGGTGGTGATCTCGAAGAAAGGCTGGATCCGGGCGCTGAAGGGCCATGTCCAGGACCTGTCGAGCCTCTCCTTCAAGGGCGATGACGGCTTGCGCACGGCCTTCTTCACCGAGACGACGGCGAAGATCCTGGTGATGGCGACGAACGGCAAGGTCTTCACGCTGGAGGCCTCGAAGCTGCCCGGCGGGCGCGGCTTCGGCGATCCGATCCGCCTGATGATCGAGCTGGAGGAGAGCGCCGAGATCGTCGCCGCCTTCCCCTACCGCCCCGGGCTGAAGCTGCTGATGGCGACGACCGAGGGGCGCGGCTTCGTGGTCTCGAGCGACGACATCGTCGCCAACACCCGCAAGGGCAAGCAGGTGCTGAACGTCGACGCGCCGGTCGAGGCGATGCTCGCCGTGCCGGCCGAGGGCGACCATGTCGCGATCATCGGCCAAAACCGCAAGCTGCTCTGCTTCCCGATCTCGGAAGTCGCGGAGATGAGCCGCGGCAAGGGCGTCAAGCTGCAGCGCTACAAGGATGGCGGGCTTTCCGACGCCAAGGTCTTCACCCTGGCCGACGGGCTGACCTGGCTCGACACTTCGGCGCGGACCTGGACGGTGCCGCAGGCCGAGCTGATCGACTGGCTCGGCCATCGCGCCGAATCCGGCCGGCTGCCGCCCAAGGGCTTCCCGAAGAACAACAAGTTCGGCGGGTAAGCGACGCAGCAGCCGGCTGGCCTTCCGGCGCTATCGGCCGGTCTGCTGCGGCGTCGGCCAGCCGACCGAGCGGCCGAGATTCGTGGTGTGGCAGGCCGAGAGGGCGAGCGCCAGCAGGCTGGCGGCGATCAGGCGTGACATGAATTGCTCCGGGGCGAGGGGTGAGGATAGCGCGGGCCGGAATCCGTCAATGGTCGGCGTCGGGCATGGATGTCTCCGTCGAAAGGCCCGAGGACTGGCGGGTGGCCTGCGGCTATCGTCAGACGGAAATCGGGGCTAAGACCGGAAACACAAGTAGAATGAAGTTTCTGGTATAGTATGGAAAATCAGACCATTGGGCCGCAGCGTTCCGGCGACGATGCCGAGAGTGCCGAGGAATCAGAGACTTGCCCGGATTCCGCGACGGTCGAACGGTTCCATGCCGCGATGCGCATCCTGACCGGCAAGTGGAAGGGGGAAATCCTCTGGCGGCTTGGGCACGGGACTTTGCGCTTCGGCGAGCTGCGCCGCGCTATCCCGGGCATCACGCAGCATATGCTGACCACCCAGCTGCGCGATCTGGAGGCGCACGGCTTGGTCAAACGCACGATCTATCCGGAAGTGCCGCCGCGCGTGGAGTATGCGGTGACGCCGGCCGCGCGCGAACTCGGCCCTGTCTTCCGCGAGATCAAGGCCTGGTCGGACAGGCACGCGGACACGCTCAAGCTGATGGCCTGAGCGCGACGGGCGCGTGATTGTTGCGGTTTAGCAGCGGCTTGCGAGCAGGCGCTGAATCGACTTGAGACCCTCTTGAATCGAGTTCTCAGCGGATCGACTGGCCGACCAGTCCGACTTCCAGCCCGAGCGTCAGCTTGTCGGTGACCGCCCATTCGACGCCGGCGCGCGCTTCCGGCCTGACCGCGATGTCCGAGCGGGAGAAGGGCGCCGAGAACGGGGTCGGACCGTAGCGATAGGTCTCGTTGGCGGCGGCCATGCCGAACTTGGTGTAGAGCAGCACGTCGGGCGTCGCGAGCACGCCGGCCTTGATCTGGAAGGCGCCGGCGATGTCCTGCGTGTAGCTCGCCTGGCCGAAGCCCGGGCTGTTGTAGCCGCCGAAGCTCGGAGCATATTCCAACGCCCCGACGATGCCGTAGACGAAGTCGCCGTCACGCCACATCTTGCCGCCTTCGAGCCCGATCGTCGGGCCGGCGGTGGTGCCGAACTGCTTCGAGCTGATGACCTGGAAGCCGCTCGAGATCCGCGCGTAGGAGCCTTCCCATTTCACGCCGCCTGGCGCCAGCGTGGGCGCCGACCAGGCGAAGCTGGGCAATGTCCCAAACCCCATGAAGGGCAGGAAGGCCTGTGCCTGGGCGGGTCGGCTGGCAAAGGCAAGGCCGGCAATGACGGCGATGCCTGTCACTCGTGCCATGATAGCGGGCGCGCTCATGCTCATGGTTTAGCAGGAGAGGGAGCGATTGTCGCCCTTTTGTGGCGGGCCGCTGGTCGCATCAGGCGACTTTGGTCTTCAGCCGCAGGAAGCGCATCGTCCGATCGGCGGTCGCGGCATCGAGCCGGCCATAGTCCCGCAGATCGTCCTCGATCGTCTTGGCCGCGAAGAAGAGCCGGCGTCCGCGCAGGCTGAGCATCGCGCGGAAGGTTTCCGCGTCGAGGCTGAGTGCGCGGCCGAGAACGGCGATGCCGCTGACATCGCGCTGGAGCAGCACGCGGAGCGCCTGTTCGTTGCTGATATCCGCAGCGGAGGCGAGGACCTGAGCGAGGTGGAAGGCCCGGTCCTCGTCGGCCAGCATGGTCACGACTTCCGGCAGGGTGCGGACCTGGGCGCGCAGATCGGACAGCAGCAGCTTGACCTCCAGCCGCTGCTGCCGCGCCTGCCTGGCGAGATCGGCGGAATCCTTGCTGCGCTCGCCCTGTTCCGCGACCTGCTCGACGATGCGCAGCACGCGCTGGACCCGCTGTGGCGAGAGGTCGCTGCGGCGTGCCAGCGCTTCGCCGACAGCGACGTCGTCGCCGCCGCGCTGGAGCAGCCGGTCGAAGCCATGGTCGGAGAACTGGGCGCCTTCGTTGCCGCTGACGGTCCGCAGCACGCCGCTGTCGCCACGCTCGACCAGGATGTCGGTGACGCTTTCGGAGAGACGGGCGCGCTCGGCGATCGCGGTCAGATGCGCCTGCGTCTGGCTGACGGCGATGGCGGCGAGGTCGGTGTCGGTCAGAACCGGCGAGAGCTTGAGCACGAGCTTCGCCACTTCGGAATCGGCGTCGCTGGCCAGCGAGACCGCGACCTCATGCGGCAGGCTCGGCGTCGCCGCGACGCTGTCGGCGTATTGCTTGCGGTCTTCGCTCTCGAGATGCGGCAGGGTGCGCAGCGCGATGTCGCCGTAATGCGACTTGGAGGTGTCGCTGGGTTCGCCGTCGAGCAGGAACAGGTCGGTCACGGCATTGAGGAGCTGGCGCCGCGAGTCCGATGACATGTCTGCCGGCATGCGGGAAAGCGACTGCAACATGGGTAGGTCCGGCCATTATGAGCGCGCGACGCCGCGAGCGAAGACCGCAACTTGCCCCAGGTCCATTTGATTTAGTCTTAAGCCGACCGGCCAATTTGGGCCGTTCGCCAAGTATTGTGCGCGCGCGTCAGGGGAACCCGCAGGGGGGCTTCCTGCGAGGTCCGCCCCGGAACTTCCTCCCGACCGCCACGTTTTCGCGGCACCGGTCACGGCATGGTGGCGGCCGAAGAATCTTGCCCGGAGCTTTGCGTGAACTGTCCTGCCCGAGATGATGTGCGTCTTCCCGAAATGTCGCAGCCGCCGCGCCGGGAGCCGGCGGCCAGCCCGCCCTCGCGCCGCTCGGTTCTCGCGCTCCTCGCCTCGACCGCCATGCTTGCTCCGCCGGCGCTCGCCCAGAACCCAACCACGCCATCGGGCAGGAACGCGGCGGACGGCCAGCCGCCCGGTACACCGCGCCCCGGTACCTTCAGCTATGCGGAGGTCGTCAATCAGGCACGCATCCTGGCCGAGCGCCCCTTCGACGATGCGCAGCCCGATATTCCGGACGCGCTGAGGGCGCTGACCTATGACAGCTATCGCGAGATCAGGTTCCGCCGCGACAAGGCGCTCTGGCAGAATGACGGAACGGATTTCCGTCTGCAGCTCTTCCATCTCGGCTTCCTGCACGACCGGCCGGTCCAGATCCACGTCGTGTCAAACGGCAATGCGATTCCGATTCCCTACAACATGGCGCTGTTCGAGTTCGGCAAGGCGCCGGTGCCGCAGAAGCTGCCGGTGTCGCTGGGTTTTGCCGGCTTTTCCGTCACGACGACGTTGAACAGCCTGAAGCTGCAGGACGAGGTGATCTCGTTCCTCGGCGCCAGCTATTTCCGCTTTCTCGGGCGCGGCCATCGCTACGGCCTGTCGGCACGGGCGCTCGCGCTCGATGTCGGTGGCGAGGCGGATGAGGAGTTTCCGTTCTTCCGTTCGCTCTGGCTGGAGCGGCCGAAACCGGAAAGCGTCGATCTCGTCGTCTATGGACTGGTCGATTCACCCTCGGTCAGCGGAGCCTTCCGCTTCGTGGTGACGCCCGGCCCGCAGACCAGCATCGCGGTGACGGCGACGATCATTCCGCGCAAGCCGATCCAGCGCATCGGCATCGCGCCGCTGACCTCGATGTTCCTCGCCGGTGAGGGGGACCGCGAGCAGCGCACCGATTTTCGCCCCGAGATTCACGATTCCGACGGGCTGATGCTCCACACCGGCGTCGGCGAATGGATCTGGCGGCCGATCCGCAACCCGAAAGCGCTGACCATCTCCTCCTTCCATGACAGGAACCCGCGGGGCTTCGGCCTGATCCAGCGCGACCGCGAGTTCGGCCATTACCAGGACCTCGAGGCGCACTACCATGCGAGGCCGGGCTACTGGATCGAGCCGGTGGGCGAATGGGGCGAGGGCCGCGTCGACCTGATCGAGATCCCGACGCAGGGCGAGGAATTTGACAACATCGTCTGCTGCTGGACGCCGAAGACGCCGCTGGAGCCGGGGCGCCAGACCGAGCTGAGCTACCGGATGACGAGCGTCTCGACGACCGAGACCTTGCACGGCATGGGTCAGGTCCAGAGCAGCTTTGCGGCCGACGATGCGGTGGATGCCGCTGCCGGGCTGGTCCGAAAGCGCTTCATCGTCGATTTCAACGCCGGCGATCTCGAATTTTACCTGAGCGATCCCAAGCGTGTCTCCGCGGTGGCCACGGTCTCGGTCGGCTCGGTCACCAACACGATCCTCGATCCCAATTATGCGGCGAAGGGCTTCCGGGCGATCGTCGACGTCGCGCTGCGCCCCGGCGAAAGCACCGATCTGCGCCTCTTTCTGCGGACGCCCTTGCGCTCGCTGACAGAGACCTGGACCACCAGCTGGTCGGCTCCCGGCTCCGCCCCGCCACCGGCCGCCAGCGGCGGCTGAACGTCTTCAGGCGGCCGGCAGGCAGGCCGGGCCGAGCGGCTCGAAGCTCTTATAGGTCAGGATGAACTCCTGGTGCCCGAGCTCTTCCGATTTGGTCCGTGCGCCCTGCGCCAGCGAGACGACGAGGTCGCGGATCTCCGTGCCGACCTCATCGAGGCTGGCGCGGCCTTCGAGAATGCGGCCGGCGTCGACGTCCATGTCGTCGCTCATCCGGCGATAGGTCTCGGGATTGGCGCAGATCTTCACGACCGGCGAGATCGCCGAGCCGACGACCGAGCCGCGGCCGGTGACGAAAAGCACGCAATGCGCGCCGCAGGCGATCAGCTCGGCGATCTCGGCATTGTCGTTGATGTTGGGGAAGCCGAAGCGGACCTCGCCATCCGGCACCACATCGAGCAGATAGAGACCGCCATGCGGCGGCACGTCGCCGGGCTTGATCAGCCCGGAGATCGGCGAGGCACCCGATTTGGCATAGGCGCCCATCGACTTCTCCTCGATGGTCGAGAGTCCGCCCTCGGCATTGCCGGCGGCGAAGGAGCCGTAGCCGAGCGTCGCATAGTAGCGGGCCGCCTTGGCGACGGATTTCTCCAGCTCGACGCCGAGCTCGGGCGTGATGGCGCGGGCGGCCATGATATGCTCGCAGCCGATCAGCTCGCCGGTCTCCTCGAAGATGCAGGCGGCGCCCTCGGCGATCAGCTGGTCGAAGGCGCGCCCGGCTGCCGGGTTGCCGGTGATGCCGGAGGTGCCGTCGGAGCCGCCGCAGACCGTGCCGATCACCAGTTCGCTGACCGCCATCGGTACGGTCTCTACCTCGTCGAGCAGGGCGCGCTGCTCCTCGACCCAGGTGCGGCCCTCCTTGATCGAGGCGCGGGTGCCGCCGGTGCCCTGGATGACGATGGTCTTGACCGGCCGGCCGGTGGCACGGACGACGCGCTCCAGCGCGTATTTGTTGAAGCTCTCGCAGCCGAGCGAGATCAGCAGCACCGCCCCGACATTGGGATGGGTGCAGAGCTGCTCCATCATCCGCTCGGCATAGGGGTTCGGGTAGCAGCCGGGAAAGCCGATCGCGTGGACCTCGTTCTCGCGCCAGGGCAGGGCGATCTCGCGCGCGACGTGATGGGCGCATTCGACGAGATAGGCGACCGCGACGACGTTGCGGATGCCCTTGCGGCCGTCGCTACGCAGATAACCCCTGAGCTCGCTCATTGGGTCGCTCCTGCCTTGCGCTCGTCTTCGAGATGATAGGTCGGCGTGTAGTCGCTTCGCATGTTCTGGACATGGACATGGCTGCCGGCAGCGATGGCGACCGTCGCGACGCCGATCGGCGCGCCGTATTTCAGGATCTTTTCGCCGGGCGCGATCGCCCGGCGAGCGACCTTGTGTGCCAGCGGCACATCGCGGTCGAGCGTCGCCGCGCCCGTTCCGGTCTCGATCGCCTCGCCGGCTGGCAGGCGGGTGCGCGCGACGAAGACGTTGTCGCGGGCGTCGAGCAGGATCAGGCGCGGGTCATGGGTCATCAGAACTTGCCGAACTGCAGATAGGCCTGCTGGGGATCGGTTCCGGCGAGGATCGCGGTGCGGACCTTGTTCTCGGCGGTGATCGCGGTCTCGGACTTGGTCAGCACTTCCTCGATGATCTCGGCGGGAATGCGGACGACGCCGTCGCGGTCGGCCAGGATGTAGTCGCCCGGGCGGATCCAGACATCGCCGATCTTGATCGGCTCGTCGACCGCCTTGGGCTGCCAGAAGCCGACGATGTCGCGCGGCGTATAGGCCTTGAAATAGACCTGATAGCCCATGTCGATCATGAACTCGGTGTCGCGGGCGAGGCCGTCGATGACGCAGCCGCGCACGCCCTTGTTCTTCAGCGTCTCGGCCGAGAGCTCACCCATCAGCGCGCAGCCCTCGGTGTTGGGCTGGCAGACCCAGACATGGCCGGGCTTGGCGCGCGAGAGCAGGCCGGTCCAGGCCAGCAGCGTTTCATGCGCGTCGAACTCGCCGGTCTTGCCCTCGAGGGTGAAGGCCGGACCCGCAAGCTTGGTGCCGGGCAGGAGCGGACGCAGTTCCGGCGGCAGGGTGAAGTCCTTCAGCCCCATTTCGCGCAGAATGTCGTGGATCACGCCGGTGTAGCAGCGCTCGAGGCGCTCGGTCAGCTGGTCGACCATGTTTCCTCCAATACGGGCTGCCAGAGAGAGGGCGGCAGCCTTCGCGGCTACCTATCGCCCGTTGCCTCCTGCCCGGGCAAGTGTTCGTTCTGCAGGTCCGCCGTGCACATCAAACGATTTAGATGCGGCGGGATCGAGGCTAGACATGCCTCCCGTTTTTCCGGCGCGAGCCGCGCAACTTTTCAGCCGACGCGTTCCCAGCCTTGCGGCATCAGCCGCTCCTGCGGCAGGAAGCGGGCCTTGTAGGCCATTTTCGGCGAACCATCGACCCAATAGCCGAGATAGACGTAAGGCAGGCCGAGCTTGCGGGCGCGCTCGACATGGTCGAGCACCATGAAGGTGCCGAGCGAGCGGATTTCGAGATCGGGATCGTAGACCGAATAGACCATGGAGAGCCCGTCGCTCAGCCGGTCGGTCAGCGCCAGCGCGTAGAGATCGCCTTGACCGCGTCCGGTGAAGCCGCTGTCGGGGCCGCGCCGACGGTACTCGACCAGGCTGGTCTCGACATGGGTGTCCTCGATCATCATCGCGAAGTCGAGCGCCGACATCGTCGCCATGCCGCCTTCGGGGTGGCGCACGTCGAGATAGCTGCGGAACAGCGAATAATGCTCCGATCGCGGTTGCGGCGGCAGCGCTTCGCCGATCAGGTCGCTATTGCGCGACAGCACCTTGCGGAAGCCGCGCGACGGGCGGAAATCGTCGACGACGATCCTGACCGAGACGCAGGCCCGGCAGGTCTCGCAGGCCGGACGGTAGGCGATGCTCTGCGAGCGTCGGAAGCCGCCCTGGGAGAGGACGTCGTTGAGGTCGCGCGCCCGGCCGCCGACGAGATGGGTGAACACCTTGCGCTCCTCGCGGCCCGGCAGATAGGGGCAAGGTGTCGGCGAGGTCAGATAGAATTGCGGAGCATCCCGCAGGGGCCGCGTCACGTTCGAAGGGCTCCGTCAATCGCTCGCAGCGAGTTTAGCACCCGCTGCGGCGGCAACAAGCTCTCCACATGGGTCAGGCGCGTACCACCACCAGCCCGGTCAGCAGATCGTGACCGAGGCGCCGGTCGGAGCGCGCCAGCCCGCAGAGAATGTCGAGGAACCAGAGCGCGACCGTGCCGGCCGCGACATAGAAGAACAGCGCGTGCACCGCAGCCGCCAGTGCATCGGGGCGTCCGCCGGTGGCGGTCTCGACCCGGATCCCAGCCATCCGCATGCCGAACGTCGCCTGCTTGCGCCCGCCGATCGTCAGCGCCGCATAGCCGAGCGCGACGCCGATGGTCGCTCCGCCCATCAGCAGCCATGTCAGTCCGAAGGTGACGATACCGAGAATGCCCAGCAGGACGAGGACCATCCAGGTCAGGAAGAACAGGATGACGACGTCGCCGATCCAGGCGAAGAGCCGCGAGCCGAGCACGCCGCGCGTATCCTGCACCGGACGCTCCTCCACGGGGAGCGTCTGCTGGCGGTAGGAAGAGGGCTGGCTCATCGGGTGGTCGACCTTCCTTTGTCTCGTGCGGGCAAGCCGCTGATCGGAATTGGCGCCCGCACCGACAATGTTTGATCAGCCTCCCGGTTCCGCAAGTCCGCGATGCCGAAAAGTGCAAGCGGCTTTCGCCCAGGATCACGCACTGGTTCGTCGAGAAGGAGACCGATTCACGCTCCCGAAGCGTCACCGGCCGGAGCGATCGGTCTCCTGGCCGCGCGGATAGATTCGCCGCGGCGCAAAACCTTCCCGGCACAGCGCCTGCTCGATAGCCGCGGTATGGTGCTCGTCGCGGGTCTCGACTGTGACGTCGAGCGTCACACCCTTCGCCGGCACGTCGAGGAAGAGCCGGCCATGGCTGACCTCGAGGATGTTGGCGCCGAGCGTGCCGAGCAGGCTCGCGACCTTGCCGAGCAGACCCGGCCGGTCGCTGGCGGTCAGGCGGAAGGCGGCGATGCGCTGCTCGCGCTCGAGTTCGCGGACCATGATGGCAGCGAGCAGCCGCGTGTCGATATTGCCGCCGGTCAGAACGAGCCCGACCTTGCGGCCGCGATAGCGCTCCGGCTGCTGCAGCATGGCGGCGAGCCCGGACGCCCCCGCGCCCTCGGCGAGCGTATGCTGCAGGGTGGCATAGGCGTTGACGGCGCGCTCGATCAGATCCTCGCCGACCAGCACGATGTCGGAGACCAGCTCCCTGACGATCGGCAGGGTCTGCACGCCGACCGTCTTCACCGCGATGCCCTCTGCGAGCGTCGCGCCGCCGACCGGCATCTCTGCCGCGTGCACGGCGTTGTGGAAGGAAGGGTAGAGCGCGGCCTCAATGCCGATCAGCTCGATCCCCGGCTTCAGCGCCTTGGCGGCGACCGCATTGCCGGCCATCAGCCCGCCGCCGCCGATCGGGATCAGCAGGACGTCGAGATCGGGCGCCTCGCGCAGCATTTCGAGCGCGACCGTGCCCTGGCCGGCCATCACCGCCGCGTCGTCATAGGGGTGGACGAAGACCAGCCCCTTCTCCTGCGCGATGCTGCGGGCCTGCTGGGCGGCCTCGTAGAGCGTCTCGCCGAAGAGCACGACCTCGGCGCCATGGGCGCGGGTGTTCTCGACCTTCACCAACGGCGTCGGCTCCGGCATCACGATCGTCGCCGGGATGCCGAAGCGCCTGGCATGATAGGCGACCGCCTGGGCGTGATTCCCGGCCGACATCGCGATCACGCCGCGGCGCTTCTCTTCGTCTGAGAGGCTGAGCAGCTTGTTCACCGCCCCGCGTTCCTTGAACGAGGCGGTGGCCTGCATGTTCTCGTGCTTGACCAGGACCTCGGCTCCGGTGAGGGCCGAGAGGCGCGGCGCCGGCATCAGCGGCGTCTTCAGCACATGGCCTTCGATGGTGCGCGCCGCAGCCTCGATATCGGCGAAGCTGACGGCGAATGCGGTCTCTGCCACGTTTTTCCCCCGGAGCGCTTTCAGACTTGGCGCGGCGACAGCGCGCCATCGCCGAAGAAGCCGCCGGGGCGCAGGATCAGCGTCACGGCGAGCAAGCTATAGACGGCGATGTCGCGCTGTTCGAGGGGCATCGCCGTCGACCATGCCATCTCGAAGGCGGCGATGGCGAGCCCGCCGAGACAGGCGCCCGGAACCGAGCCGATGCCGCCGAGCACCGCCGCCACCAGCGCCTTCAGGCCGAGCGTGAAGCCGCCGGAAAAGCCCATCCCGCCATAGATCACCGTGACGATCACGCCGGCCGCGCCGCAGGCCGCGCAGGCGATAACGAGGGCCCGGTCGTGCACGGCCCGCGCATCGACGCCGAACAGGGCGGCGGTGCGTGCATCGTCGGCCACCGCCCGCCAGGCCCGGCCATAGGCCGAGCGGCGCAGATAGTGGATCAGCCCCAGCGCAGCCGCGAGCCCGCCCGCCGTCATCGCGAGCCCGACCGGCGTGGTGGTGACGGTGAAGTTGGCGGTCCGCGCCAGCGGCAGCGGCTCGTTAAACACCGGCGGCAGCCAGCGCAGCTCGACGCCCTGGGCGAGGCGCAGATATTCCGACAGCGCGATGGCGAGGCCGATCGTCGCGATCAGCACCTGCTGGCCGTTTGCCTTGTCGAGATGGCGCAGCACGAAGCGCCCCATGGCGAAGCCATGGATGGCGCTGACCGCGATGGCGACCAGGAAGGCGATGGCGAGGCCGGAGGCCGGGGTCGAGGGCGCGAGGGAGAAGACGAGCGCCACGCCGACCACCGCCGCGGCGGCGCCCAGCGCCGAGAATTCGCCGAAGGTCAGGATGATGCGGCCGTTCAGCCCGTAGATCAGCGCATAGGCGCTGGCGAGCAGGGCGTAGATCGCGGCCGAGGGCAGGGCGGCGAGGCTCTGCTGCATGAGATAGGCCGCGCCCGTCGGAAGCAATGGCAGATGCCTGACCGGCGCCGCTTCCGGGTCGACCGGCGGCTCGGCCTTGTTCTCGAGATAGAAGCGCCGCAGGAGCAGGAAGCTCGCATCGGTCATCGGCCGCCCGTCCGAGGCGAGGCCGGCCAGCGCGCCGCGCTGCAGCGGCGTGCCCTCGCCGGCGAAGATGCAGTCGATGGTGCGCCGCCTCGGCTGCAGGTCGGGGCGCTCGACCCGGTAGACGATGCGCAATATGCCGGGGCGCGGGCCCTGGCCGCTGCCTTCGATCACGATCGTGCTGTCGCTGGGGTTAAGCGCCGGGATCGCCAGCCGGCAGGCGCGCCGCTGGTCGGTGTCGAAGCGCTGCCCGCAGGAGGCGAGCGCCAGGCAGAGCAGAATCGACGTGAGCAGCGCGCGCATCGGTGCTGACGCTAGCGCGCTTCAAGGCTGCGCGGAACACGGCTTGTGCGGAGCGTCACGCCCGGGCCTGACCCGAGCATCGCTTTCAGGAGATTCTCGGGCCTGCGCTTCGCTTCGCCCCAGAAGGACGGCGTTTGCTCAAGCGCGCGCCTTTAGCATCCGCGCCACCTTCGGCGCGAAATAGGTCAGGACACCGTCGGCGCCGGCGCGCTTGAAGGCCAGCAGGCTCTCCAGCATCGCCTTGTCGCCGTCGAGCCAGCCATTATTGGCGGCGGCCATGATCATCGCGTACTCGCCCGAGACCTGATAGGCGAAGGTCGGCACCGCAAAGGTGTCCTTCACCCGCGCCACGACGTCGAGATAGGGCAGGCCGGGCTTGATCATCACCATGTCGGCGCCTTCCTCGAGATCGAGCGCCACTTCGGCGATCGCCTCGTCGGAATTGGCCGGATCCATCTGGTAGGTGCGCTTGTCGCCGACCAGCGTGGCATTGGTGCCGATCGCATCACGGAACGGGCCGTAATAGGCCGAGGCGTATTTGGCCGCATAGGCCATGATCTGCACGTCCTCGAGCCCGGCGTTGTCGAGCCCGGCGCGGATCGCGGCGACACGTCCGTCCATCATGTCGGAGGGGGCGATCACGTCGGCGCCGGCCTCCGCGAGAGCGAGGGCCTGTTGCGTCAGGATGTGGACGCTGGCGTCGTTCAGTACTTTCTCGCCGTCCATGACGCCGTCATGCCCGTGCGAGGTGTAAGGATCGAGCGCGGCGTCGCAGATGATGCCGATCTCCGGCACCGCCGCCTTGATCGCCCGAACGGCCCGGCACATCAGATTGCGGCTGTTCAGCGCTTCCGACCCGGTCGGGTCGCGCAGTTCGCGCTCGACGAAGGGGAAGGGCGCGATGGCCGGGATGCCGAGCGAAGCGGCTTCTTCTGCCTGCCGCACCGCCTCGTCGATATTGAGCCGGTCGACGCCGGGCATCCAGGCGACCGGCGAGCGCGCCTCGCGCGAATCCATCAGGAAGATCGGCCAGATCAGATCGTCGACCGTCAGCAGGTTCTCGCGCACCAGCCGGCGGGACCAGTCGGCCTTGCGGTTGCGGCGCATGCGGCGGGTGAGACCGAGGGAAGTCGATGTCGGGGCCTCGACCAGTCTTGCTTGCGGGGCGGGGAAAGACCGCACAACCCGAGATGCCATGAACGCCTCCAACCTGCCCGACGGCAGTCTTGTGCGTTGCTTTAGCACATCGGAACCATTCCAAAACAGGCACCAGCGTCGCATGCCGGCCCGGCGTGTGCCGCTGTGCGCCGAAACAGGATCGGATAGGCCACGGCCTCGCGTTGACAAGCCCGGTCACGGCTTCCAGAACCGCAGGAGGATCAGGACGGCATTCGGGACATGACGCAGGACCAGGAGATCATCTGCGAGAGGCGCGGCGCGGCGGGCTATGTCCTGCTCAACCGCCCGAAGGCACTGAACGCGCTCAGCCACGGCATGGTGCGCGAGCTGGCGCGCGCGCTCGATGCCTGGGAGAACGATCCGGCAGTGACCCGCATCGTGGTGACGGCTTCCGGAGAGAAGGCGTTCTGTGCCGGCGGCGACATCCGTGCCCTGCACGATCTCGGCAAGGCCGGCCGGCAGGATGAGATGCTGGCGTTCTGGCGCGAGGAGTACATCCTCAACGCCCGTATCCAATCCTATCCCAAGCCTTTCCTCTCGCTGATCGACGGCATCGTCATGGGGGGCGGCGTCGGCATATCCCTGCATGGCCGCTATCGCGTCGCCGGGGAGCGCTATCTCTTCGCCATGCCGGAAGTCAGCATCGGCTTCTTCCCGGATGTCGGGGCAACCTATGCGCTGCCGCGGCTGCCGGATGCGGCGGGCGTCTACCTCGCCTTGACCGGAGACCGCGTCGGCCAGGGCGATGCGCTGGCGCTCGGCCTTGTGACGCACGCCGTTCCCTCTGCCCGCATGGCCGAACTTGCCGAGGCCTTGACCGGCAAGGAGCCCGTCGATGCGATCCTAGCCGCCTTCGTGCAGCCGGTCGCTCCCGGCAAGCTCTTCGGCGAGCGTGAGGCCATTGCCGCGATATTCGGCGCGCCGACGCTGGCCGAAGTTCTGGCGCGTCTCGAGGCTGGCGCCGCCGCCGGCGAGGCCTTCGCGACCAAGGCGCTCGCCACGATCAGGGCGAAGTCGCCGACCAGCGTCGCCATCGCCTTCGAGCAGATGCGCCGCGGTGCCACCCTCGATTTCGCGGGGGCGATGGCACTGGAGTTCCGCATCGTCTCCCGCGTCGCCTACGATCATGACTTCTATGAAGGCGTGCGGGCTGTCGTGATCGACAAGGACCAGGCGCCGGTCTGGCAGCCGGCCAGCATAGAGGCGGTCGACCCTGCCTCCGTCGAGGCCCATTTCGCGCCGCTCGGCGCGAACGAACTGTTACTGGGCGGTCAGGCGTGAGCCTGGTGCGCGAGAGCGAGGTCCTGCGCAGCCAGCCCGGCGGTGCGAGCGGCGAAGGCAAGCCCGGCCGCATGCGCTGGCGGACGATCCTGGTCTGGCTGCTGCGCCTGCTCTCCATCGCCTGGATGGCCAAGGGCCTGTTGCAATGGGCCGTGATCCTCGGCCTCGGTCCCGAGAGTGGGCCGCCTTTCGAATCGCGCCCTCTGACCTTCCAGGCGATCACCGTCTATTTCGCGGTCTTCGATCTCGTTGCCGCCGTCGGCCTCTGGCTGACTTCGACCTGGGGCGGCGTGCTCTGGCTGCTGGCGGCGATGAGCCAGCTCCTGCTCGGCTTCTTCTTCCCGCGCTGGCTGCCGCTCTCGCCGGTGCTGATCGGCAGCTATGTCATGCTCATGCTGGCCTATTTCGTCGCGACCTGGGCGGCCGAAAACCAGGAGGGCTGAGCCCCGCGCGGCCGTTCGAATCCGAACGGCCGCGGTAAGAAACGCTTTAGCTTAAGGGATTTGCGGTTCATTTCGCATTCACCCAAATGGGTAAATCCCTGATTCATCCTGATATTTAAACTCGTTTTCATCCGCCCATCCTATGGTGTCTCTCAGAAGCGGACCGGGAGACTAATCCTGGCCGGGATACAACAGGCGGGATATACCATGAAAAGCAATGTAAAGACTGCGGCGCCAGCCGTGTCCGAGGAAGTTCAACTCAAGGTGAAGCCGCTTTACCTTGAGTCCCTCACCTTGGTCGAGCGGCTGCATCGGCGCCTGCTCGATGTGATCAAGGACGAATTCGAGCGCCGCAGCCGCGACGACGTCAACAGCGTCCAGGCCCTGCTGCTCTACAATATCGGCGATGCCGAGCTCAGCGCCAGCGAACTGCGGACCCGCGGTTACTATCTCGGCTCGAACGTTTCCTACAACGTCAAGAAGCTGGTCGAGCTCGGCTTCCTGCACCATGCCCGCTCGCGGATCGACCGTCGCTCGGTGCGCATCAGCCTGACCGAGAAGGGGCGCGAGGTGCACAATCTGGTGAAGGGCGTCTACGACAAGCACGTCCGCACGGTCGAGCAGATCGGTGGCATCGCGACCGACGATTTCGAGCGCATGAACAACGCCCTGCTGCGCCTCGAGCGCTTCTGGACCGACCAGATTCGCTACAAGCTCTGATGTGCTCTGCCTCCAGCCGCTCGCGGCTGCATGGACCGCAGAACTCCCCGGCCTGAGGGCCGGGGCGCGCTAGCCGCCTGTCGGGGGCCTCACCTGCCGTAGAGGTGCGCGCATAAAGTCAAACTGGCGTGAGCTTTACGCAGCGCCGCCCCAAAAATGCCGCTCTCATCATAGCCTGTTAACTGTGGTAGGGGATCGTCCCCAGCAACCAGCGTGGCCCGGCCTCGCTGACAGGGGCGGGTTCGTCCCGCTTTATGTTGACTGCGAGTCCGAGGGGTACGATCGATGCCGCATATCAGCCTGACGCGTCGCGAGACTGTGCTGGCCCTGTTTTCGAGCGCCGCGGCGGGCGTCAGCCTGCCTGCCTTCGCCCAGCAGGCCGAATGGCGCCAGACCTATGATGCCGGCGCCCGCAATGCGGTGCTGCGTTCTTCGACCCCGATGCTGTCGCCGGCGGCGCTGGCCGCGACCGAGCAGGCGATCGCGAGCTATCGCGACCTCGCCGCGCGCGGAGGCTGGCCGACGCTCCAGGTCGGGGATCGCCTCGCCGTCGGTTCGAAGGGGCAGGGCGTCGTCCAGCTGCGCCAGCGCCTGATCATCACCGGCGACCTCGACGAGTCGGCCGGCACGAGCAATGTCTATGATTCCTATGTCGAGGCCGGGGTGCGCCGCTTCCAGTCGCGCATGGGCCTGTCGACCACGGGTACCGTCAATCGCGCGACCCTGAACGCGCTGAACATCCCGATCGACCGGCGCATCCGCCAGCTCGAGACCAACGTGGTTCGGCTGCGGACCTGGTCGGGCAATCTCGGCAACCGCTATGTCGTCGCCAACATCCCGGCGGCTGCGATCGAGACCGTCGAGAACGGCCATGTCGCGACTCGCCACGCCGCTGGCGTCGGCAAGGCCGACCGCCAGTCGCCGCTGCTGCAGACCAAGATTCCCGAGGTCAACTTCAACCCGACCTGGACCGTGCCGGCATCGATCATCCGCAAGGATCTGATCCCGATGATGCGCAAGCAGCCGGGCTATCTCACCGAGAACCGCATCCGCATCATCGGCCCCAATGGCGAGATCGCACCGGAGCGGGTGAACTGGAATTCCGACGAGGCGACGCGCTACACCTTCCGCCAGGATCCGGGCGGCGAGTTCAACTCGCTCGGCTTCGTGCGCATCAATATTCCGAGCCCGCACGGCGTCTACATGCACGACACGCCGGCCAAGGGCATTTTCGGCGACGATTTCCGCTTCGTCTCCTCGGGCTGTATCCGCGTCCAGAATGTGCGCGACTACATCACCTTCCTGCTGAAGGAGACCCCCGGCTGGGATCGCGCCAAGATCGACGAGACGATCCAGTCCGGCGAACGCATCAACGCCCGCATCGCCAACCCCGTGCCGTGCTACTGGGTTTACATCACCGCCTGGGCGACGCCCGATGGCGGCGTCCAGTTCCGCGAGGACATCTACAACAAGGACGGGCTCGGCCCTGTCCCGGTCGCCCGGCTCCAGGGCGAGCAGGACATCTGAGCAGGTCTTTCTGCCGTGCCGTTGATAAGGGCTCCCGGACAGCGGTCCGGGAGCCCTTTCTCTTGTCCGTGTTCTCTTCGGCGCGTTCGATCCCGCGGTCAGCCCCGCCGGCGAGCTGTCGGCAGAGCGCGCATCCGAGGTGGCCTGCGCCGGGAGAATTCCGCCGTCAGACGAAATTGTCGGCGATGATGTAGCCGAGGATCGAGATGCAGCTCATCACGATCGCGATTTCGAGAAGTCCGAAGCCCATGGTCGCCTCCGCCGCTGGATGAGCAACGCCCGAACTTCGCCATGGTTCCGCCGCTGAGACGGCGAAATTGCGACGGCGCTTGTAGCGGACTCTTCTGACGCGCGACGACGGCACGCACCGGTTGCGCCCCGATGGCGACAAAACCGCATTCCCCTTTTGCCGGTCATGGTCTAAGGACGCCGCAGCGCCGGGCAAGGGTTGCGCCGGCCTCGCGACCAAGCCGAACAGGGCGCGCATCGGGCGGCCGGCAGCGTGCCGGTGGCGGCTCCGGCGCGCCGATGGAGCAGAGCCATGAGCCAAGCCCCCGAGAAGCACCTCTCGAATTCCTTCTTCGCTGCTGGCCTCGCCGATCGCGATCCCGAGATCGCCCGCGCCATCGAGCTCGAGCTCGGTCGTCAGCGCGAGGAGATCGAGCTGATCGCCTCGGAGAACATCGTCTCGCAGGCCGTGCTCGAGGCGCAGGGCTCGGTGATGACCAACAAATACGCCGAGGGCTATCCGGGCCGGCGCTATTATGGCGGCTGCCAGTTCGTCGACATCGCCGAGAAGCTCGCGATCGAGCGCGCCTGCCGGCTGTTCGACTGTGGGTTCGCCAACGTCCAGCCGAACTCCGGCAGTCAGGCCAACCAGGCCGTATTCATGGCGCTGATGCAGCCGGGCGACACCTTCATGGGCCTCGACCTCGCCGCCGGCGGCCATCTCACCCATGGCGCCCCGGTCAACCAGTCCGGCAAGTGGTTCAAGGTCGTGCCCTATGGCGTCTGCGTCGTCGACCAGCTGATCGACTATGAGGCGATGGAGCGCCTGGCGGTCGAGCACAAGCCGAAGATGATCGTCGCCGGCGGCTCGGCCTATGCCCGCCACTGGGATTTCGCCCGCTTCCGCGAGATCGCCGACAAGGTCGGCGCCTATTTCATGGTCGACATGGCCCATTTCGCCGGGCTGGTCGCGGGCGGCGCCCATCCTTCGCCGTTCCCGCACGCCCATGTCGTCACCACGACGACGCACAAGACCCTGCGTGGTCCGCGCGGCGGCATGGTGCTCACCAATGACGAGGCGATCGCCAAGAAGATCAATTCGGCGGTGTTCCCCGGCCTGCAGGGCGGCCCGCTGATGCACGTGATCGCGGCCAAGGCGGTCTCCTTCCAGGAGGCGCTGCAGCCCGAGTTCAAGATCTACGCTCGCGCTGTGGTCGAGAACGCCAAGGCCCTGGCCGAGACCCTGAAGAGCAAGGGATTCGACCTCGTCACCGGCGGCACCGACAATCACCTGATGCTGGTCGATCTGCGCTCGAAGAAGATCACCGGCAAGGCGGCCGAGGCCGCGCTCGGTCGCGCCCATATCACCTGCAACAAGAACGGCATCCCCTTCGATCCCGAGAAGCCGATGGTCACCTCCGGCATCCGGCTCGGCACCCCGGCTGCGACCTCGCGCGGCTTCGGCGTCGCCGAGTTCAAGAAGGTCGGCGAGCTGATCGCCGACGTGCTCGACGGCCTCGCTGTGCATGGCGAGGAAGGCAATGCCGCCGTCGAACAGGCGGTCAAGGCCAAGGCCCACGAGCTGACCTCGCGCTTCCCGATCTACTGAACGGAAAGCGCCGGGACCTCACCCTCAGGGGAAGGTCCCGGTCAGCTTGATCATGAACAGGTTCTCCGGGCCGCCGGGGGCATCGCCCCGGCCGGTCCGGCTGAGTTCCGCGCTGAGGTCGAGCCCCTTGGTGACCTTGTAGCCGGCGGAGGCGCTGCCGCCGAACTGGCCGTCCTTGACCTGTGCGGCGACGGCGACATTGAAGCGGTCCTCCGTCGCGCTGAGCTTGAGGTTGAGATCGACGGTCGGCTTGCTCACGTCCTTCCTGACAATGCCGGTGAGGTCGAAAGAGCCGTATTTGACCATGACCTCGCCCTCGACCTTGTCGATGGCGGCCGATCTGGTCACCACCTGAAGCGAGAGGTCGAGCTTCAGCCGATCCCATTTCAGCTTGCCGGTCAGCTTCGCGCCGACGAGTTCGGCCGTCGGGTCGAAGACGATCCCGCCGACGCCGAGCTTCAGCGCGCCGAGCTTGACGACCTCGAATTGCAGCTTTTCCAGCTGTTGCAGACCGAGCGTCACCGCGCCGCTGTTCGGCTTGGTGACGAACAGCGCCGCGCCCGCGCCGAGTGCCAGCGCCGCGCCGACGACATAGACGACGCCCTTGTGCTGATCGACCCAGACGCCGAGCGCTGACGAGCCGGCCGCCTGCTTGAAGGCATCGACCTGTTTCTCCAGGGATTTGTACGCCGAGGATTTCTTGATCTGCTTGAAGTATTCGTCGGCCGCCTTCGACAGGACATCGTCGCCGATCGAGCGGAGCTTCTGGATGTCGTCCGGCGAGAGCTGCGTGGTCTGGCTCTTGAGCTTCGCATTCGCAAAGCTCAAAAGCCCCTTCTGGGCCGTCGCCAGCACGACCGGGCTCCTGAGGACCTCGGCGAGACGTTCGGGAGACCGGTGGATCTCGCTGTCGAGAAGGTCGAAAGCCAGGACGACCAGGCCGCCGAAGGCATCGCCCGTACTGTCGTTGGACATCTGCAAAACTCCGATTGGCGAGCTGCGGGATCGGCGGGCAGGCGCAAGCGGTGAAGGGCAGGCGGGTAGCGGGTTCATCTTGGCATGAGAAGGCGGCTCGACCTGCGTCCTTTTTGCGAGGCGCCTCCCTTCATCGGCCGAAGCATCATGCGATATTGCGCTTGCCCACTTGCTGCAGTCCGGTCGTTTTTCGCTGGCCTGCGACGGCATGGCTGGGGCAATGAAGGGCCGCGGACGGTATCGTCCCTCAAGCAACCCTCGAGGCCCAAGGTATGCGCTGTCCTTATTGCGGCTCGCTCGACACTCAGGTGAAGGATTCGCGGCCGACCGATGACCACGCCTCGATCCGGCGGCGGCGCGTCTGCCCGGATTGCGGCGGCCGCTTCACCACCTTCGAGCGGGTGCAGCTGCGCGAACTCACCGTGGTCAAGCGCTCGGGCCGGCGCACCGCCTTCGACCGCGACAAGCTCCAGACCTCGATCGATGTCGCCCTGCGCAAGCGCGCGGTCGCGCCCGAGCGGGTGGAGCGGCTGGTCAACGGCATCGTGCGCCAGCTCGAAAGTTCGGGCGAGGCGGAGATCATGAGCTCGACCATCGGCGAGCTGGTGATGGAGGGACTGAAGTCGCTCGACGACGTTGCCTATGTCCGCTTCGCTTCGGTCTACAAGAATTTCCGCGAGGCCCGAGACTTCGAGGAGCTGCTCGGCCAGCTGAGCGGCGACGAGGCAGAGGGCGAAGCCGAGCCGGCCGGTGAGAGGATCAGGCCGCGCGACGATGCCTGATCGCGACGAGATCGATCGCGCCTTCATGCGCCGGGCGCTGGAGCTCGGCGCACGCGGCCTCGGCCAGACCTGGCCGAACCCCTCTGTCGGGGCCGTGGTGACGCGCGACGGGCCGGACGGTCCGGTCGTCGTCGGCGCCGGTCATACCCAGCCCGGCGGCAGGCCGCATGGCGAGGCGATGGCCTTCGAGCAGGCCGGCACCGCGGCAGCCGGCGGCACGCTCTACGTGACGCTGGAGCCCTGCTCGCACCGGACCCTGCGCGGCGGCACGCCTTGCGTCGAGCGCACGCTGCTCGCCGGCGTGCGCCGCGTCGTCTCGGCCATGGCCGACCCCAACCCCCGCATAGCCGGGCTCGGCCATGCCTTGCTGCGCAGTTCGGGCGTGGAGGTGGTCACCGGCGTGCTCGAAGACGAGGCGCAGCGCAGCCATCGCGGCCATGTGCTGCGGGTGACGCAGGGGCGGCCGATGGTGATCTTCAAGGTGGCGCGCACCGCCGACGGCTTCGCCGGTGGGGCAGGGCAGGCCCGCATCAGGATTTCCTGCCCCGAGGCGGGCGAATGGGTTCATCGCGAGCGCGCCCGCTACGACGCGATCATGCTCGGCATCGGCTCGGTTCTCGCCGACGATCCGCTCCTGACCGTGCGGCTCGCCGGGCTGGAAATCCGCTCGCCGGTCCGCGTCGTGCTCGATTCCAATCTGCGGCTGCCGCCGAACTCGCAGCTGGTCAGGGGCGCCGGCGAGGTGCCGGTCTGGGCGATCGCAGCGGAGGATGCGCCGGTCGAGGTCGAGGCGCGCCTCGTCGCCGCCGGCGTCGAGGTGATGCGCGTCGGGCGTGCCGCCGACGGCCATCTCGATCTGGGCGAGGCGCTTCGGCTCCTGGCCGCGCGCGGCATCACCCGGGTCTTCTCCGAGGGAGGGCCGACCATCGGCGAAAGGCTGGCGCTCGGCGGCTTCGCCGACGAGGTCATCGTCTCGACCTCGCCGACCGTCCTCGGCGAGCCGGGCGTCGTCGCCGTGCGGCCGGGGCTTGCGGCGCTGCTGGCGGACCCCAAGATGTACGCCATCGCCGAAACCAGGCTCATCGGCCAGGACCGTTTCCAGCACTTCACGAGGATCGCCTGATGTTCACCGGCATCGTCACCGCCATTGGCACCGTCACCCAGGCGCGGAAGATGGGGCCGAGCCTGAAGCGGCTCGCCATCTCCTGCCCCTGGGAGGCTGATGGCATCGAGATCGGCGCTTCGATCGCCTGCGCCGGCGTCTGCCTCACCGTCACCGCCCTGAATCCGCGCGAGGATGGCGAGCCGGGCTGCGTCTTCCAGGTCGAGGCCGCGGCCGAGACGCTGTCCAAGACCCTGGTCGGCGAATGGGAAGTCGGGACGCCGATCAATCTCGAGCGCTCGCTGAAGATGGGCGACGAACTCGGCGGCCATCTGGTTACCGGCCATGTCGACGGCGTCGGCTCGATCATCAAGGTCGACGCGATCGCGCCCGATCCGGACGAGCCTTGGGGAGCGACCGCGCGCTTCCACATCCGCGCGCCGCAGGGGCTCGCCCGTTTCATCGCCGCCAAGGGCTCGATCTGCCTCGACGGCACCTCGTTGACGGTCAACACCGTCGAGGACGACGTCTTCACGGTTCTGCTGATCCCGCATTCCTTCAGCGTCACCACCTGGGGGCAGCGCAAGCAGGGAGACGGCGTTCATGTCGAGGTCGATCTGATGGCGCGGTATGCCGCGCGGCTTGCGGAGGCGCGCCCGGGGGGCTAAGAGCCGGTCCAGCCTCAGCCCTCATCCTGAGGAGCCGCGCAGCGGCGTCTCGAACGATGGCCCAGCGCGCTCTGAGCCATCCTGCGAGACGCCATTTCTGACGAAATGGCTCCTCAGGATGAGGGCTTGATTGCTTTCGACCCGGTCGAAGGCATCTCCGACGATACCAGAAGGAATTCCTGCATGGCCGGATCCCGGCAATCATCGGCTGCCTCAGCCGCCCCGCTCGAAGACGTGCGCGTCCTGGTCGTCGAAGCCCGCTTCTATGACGGCCTTGCCGACGAACTGCTCGCCGGCGCGACCGCAGTGCTCGAGAAGGCCGGCTGCCGCGTCGATGTCGTGACCGTTCCCGGCGCGCTCGAAATCCCCTCCGCCATCGTCATCGGCCTGCGTGCCGCCGACGAGGCAGTCGACCCCTATGAGGCGGTCGTCGCGCTCGGCACCGTGATCCGCGGCGAGACCGGCCATTACGACATCGTCGCCGGCGAGAGTTCTCGCGCCCTGATGGACCTCTCGGTCGCTTTCGCCCTGCCGCTCGGCAACGGCATCCTGACCGTCGAGAACGAGGCGCAGGCCTGGGCCCGTGCCAATCGGTCCGAGATGGACAAGGGCGGCGGCGCGGCCGAGGCTGCTCTCTCGGTGCTGCGCTACAAGCGCTCGCTGGCGGAGGACTCCAAATGAGCCGGGCCGAAATGCGCCGCGGCGCCCGGCTGGCGGCCGTGCAGGCGCTCTACCAGATGGAGGTCGGCGGGCGCGGCGTGGTCGAGGCCATGGCCGAGTTCGAGCATTTCTGGATCGGCAAGGAGGTCGAGGAGATCGAGCTGCCGAAGGCCGAACTGAATTTCTTCCGCGACCTGCTCGGCGGCGTCGTCAGCGAGCAGCGTCTGGTCGACCGCGCGGTGGACGATGCGCTCGCGTCGGGTTGGCCGTTGAAGCGCGTCGAGGCGGTCGTGCGTGCGGTGCTGCGCGCCGGAGCCTACGAGCTCGCCTTCCGCAAGGACGTTCCAGCCCGCGCCGTGATCTCCGAATATGTCGCGGTCACCCGCACCTTCTACCAGGGCGAGGAGATCGGCATGGTCAACGCCGTGCTCGACAAGCTCGCCCGCGATTTCCGCGCCGAGGAATTCGACGTCCCGGCGGCGTGAGCAGGAAGGCAACTTCCGAGCGCTCATCCTGAGGAGCCGTTCCGACAGGAACGGCGTCTCGAAGGATGAACCAGATTGCTCCGTCTGCATTCTCTGAAGCATCCTTCGAGACGCCGCTTCGCGACTCCTCAGGATGAGGGCTGCAGCTGCCAGCGAGACCGCAATGTCGAGAGAAGACAATCGCCCTGGCGAGTTCGAGCTGATCGCCCGGCATTTTGCGCCAATCGCCGGACGTGATGGCCTCGGCCTCACCGACGACGCCGCGCTGCTGCGCCCCGCGCGGGGCTATGAGCTCGTCGTCACCGCCGATGCGCTGGTCGCCGGCATGCACTTCTTCCCGGACGATCCTGCCGGCTCGATCGCCCGCAAGGCGCTGGCGGTCAATCTCTCTGATCTTGCGGCCAAGGGCGCCCGGCCCGACGGTTTCGTGCTGACGCTCGCTCTGCCCAAGGGCTGGACCGAGGACTGGCTCGCGGCCTTCGCCTCGGGGCTCGCTGCGGTCGCGGGAGAGGCGGCCTGTCCGCTGATCGGCGGCGACACGGTTGCGACGGCCGGTCCGCTGACGCTCTCGATTACCGCCTTCGGCAGCGTTCCCGCCGGACGCATGGTGCTGCGCTCGGGCGCGAAGCCCGGCGACCTCGTGCTGATCACGGGCACGATAGGCGATGGCGCGCTGGGCCTGCGCGCCCATGGCCCCTCGCGGCCGGAATGGGTCGCCCGCCTCTCGGAGGTCGACCGCGCCTTCCTGGCCGACCGTTATCTGCATCCCCAGCCGCGCCTGGCCTTCGCGCAGGCCTTGCAGCTTCATGCCTCGGCGGCGATGGACGTCTCGGACGGGCTCGTCGGCGACCTCGGCAAGCTGCTCGCAGCCTCGCGCGTCGGCGCCGAAATCGATCTCGATGCGGTGCCGCTCTCTGCTGCGGCCCGCAATGCCGTCATGGCTGATCCCGCACTGGCGGAACTGGCCTGGACCGGCGGCGACGACTACGAAATTCTCTGCACGGCCTCCGAGATGGAATTTCCTTCCCTTGTCGCGGCGGCGCAGGCGGCAGGCCTCGGCCTTGCCTGCATCGGCCGCGTCACGGCGGAGGCAGGGACCGTGCGATATAGCGAGGCGGGCAGGCCGCGCAGCTTTGCGCGAGGCTCCTTCGTTCATTTCTGAGAGCGGCCCCGGCCGCAGAGAGTCAGCGGCCTGCAAATGAACCAGCATGTTCCGGTGAGCGACGACACCCTGGCGAAGCGCAATGCGGTCGTCCTCGCCTGCGCCCAGTCGCTTGGCGGCGCCAGCCCGGCGATCGTGGTCTCGCTCGGCGGCATCGTCGGCTCGCAGCTCGTCACCGACCAGGCTTTCGCCACCGTGCCGGTCAGCCTGATGCAGCTCGGCATCGCCTGCGGCGTCATTCCCGCCGCGATGCTGATGCGACGGCTCGGCCGCCGCAATGGCTATCTGATCGGGGCGCTGGTCGGCGTCATCGGCGCCAGCGTCGCCGCGAGCGGCACCGGCAGTCGCATGTTCTGGCTGTTCTGCCTCGGCACTTTCCTCTGCGGCGTCTACGGCTCCTTCGTGCAGAGCTATCGCTTCGCCGCGGCTGACACGGCGAGCGAGGCCTTCAAGCCGCGCGCCATCTCCTGGGTGATGCTCGGCGGTCTGGCAGGTGGCGTGATCGGCCCGCAATCGGTCTACTGGACGCGCGACCTGACGCCGGCCGCGCCCTTCGCGGCGAGTTTCCTGGCGCAGGGCGGGCTCGCCCTGCTCGCCGTCGGTGTGGTCCTGCTGCTGCGCGCCCCGCCGGTGGTCGAGAAGCGCTCCGGCGGCGGCCGGCCGCTCTCCGAGATCATGCGCCAGCCCAAATTCATCGCCTCGGTGACGGCGGCGCTGGTCGCCTACGGGCTGATGAGCTTCGTCATGACCGCGGCGCCGCTTGCCATGGTCGCCTGCGGCCATTCGATCGGCGATGCGGCGCTCGGCATCCAGTGGCACGTGCTCTCGATGTTCGGGCCGAGCTTCTTCACCGGCCGCCTGATCGCCCGCTACGGCAAGGAGAAGATCACCGCGCTCGGCCTGCTGCTGACCGCCGTCGCGGCTATAGTCGGCCTGTCCGGGCTCAGCGTCGCGCATTTCTGGATCGCGCTCGTCCTGCTCGGCATCGGCTGGAACTTCGGCTTCATCGGCGCGACCGCGCTGGTCACCGACTGCTATCGCCCGGAGGAGCGGGTCAAGGTCCAGGCGGCCAATGACTTCCTGGTCTTCGGCTCGGTCGCCATCGCCTCCTTCTCGGCCGGCGGCCTGCTCAGCGCCGGCGGCTGGGACAGCGTCAACTGGCTCGTCTTCCCGCCGGTCGCGATCGCGCTGGCGCTGGTCGCCTGGCAAGGTTTTCGCCGGCGATCGGCTGCGGCCTGACAAGATGACGTAATTGTCAGCCGCCGGGTTTGCGATTCTGTCGGAAACTTGGCAACAATTCGGCAGACACTGGCGATCGGCGCTACGGGCGCGATTCTAGAGCCCGGAAGAGCAGTCCCTGGCGTTCAACAGACCGGCGGCAAGCCGGCTCCGTCGGGGCGTCCTGCCCCAGATGCAGATCTCAGGGACAGGAAAGTCGATGTCGGCCTTGCTCATCATCATACTTCTGAGTGCGCTTTCGATCGTCTACGGCATCTGGGCCTATAGCGACGTGATGAAACGCGACGCCGGCAATCAGCGCATGCAGGAGATATCCGGCGCGGTCGCAGAGGGCGCGCAGGCTTACCTCAAGCGGCAATACGTCACCATTGCCATGGTCGGCGTCGTGCTCTTCGTCGGCCTGACCTGGCTGCTCGGGCGCTATGTCGGCATCGGCTTCCTGATCGGCGCCGTGCTCTCGGGCGTCGCCGGCTTCATCGGCATGAACGTCTCGGTGCGCGCCAATGTCCGCACAGCCCAGGCGGCGATGCAGTCGCTGGGGCAGGGGCTCGACGTCGCCTTCAAGGCTGGCGCGGTCACCGGCATGCTGGTTGCCGGCCTCGCACTGCTCGGCGTCGCCGTCTATTACGGCTTCCTGACCTCGATGCAGGGCTTCGCGCCCTCCAGCCGCGTCGTCATCGATTCGCTGGTGGCGCTCGGTTTCGGCGCCTCGCTGATCTCGATCTTCGCCCGTCTCGGCGGCGGCATCTTCACCAAGGGCGCGGATGTCGGCGCCGACCTTGTCGGCAAGGTCGAGGCCGGTATTCCCGAGGACGATCCGCGCAACCCGGCGACCATCGCCGACAATGTCGGCGACAATGTCGGTGACTGCGCCGGCATGGCCGCGGACCTGTTCGAGACTTATGCCGTGACCCTGGTCGCGACGATGGTGCTCGCCGCGATCTTCTTCGCCGGCCAGCCGGTCCTGAACGCGATGATGCTCTACCCGATGGCGATCGGCGCCGCCTGCGTCGTGACCTCGATCATCGGCACCTTCTTCGTCAAGCTCGGCGCCAACCAGTCGATCATGGGCGCTCTCTACAAGGGCTTCATCGCCGCCGGCGTGCTCTCGATCGGTGCCATCGCGGCGGTGACGCATGTGATGTTCGGCGGTTTCGGCGCCCAGTTCACCACGGGGCAGGGCGTCGCTTTCACCTCGGGCGGCCTCTTCGCCTGCTCGCTGGTCGGCCTCGCGGTGACGTTGCTGATCGTCATCATCACCGAATACTACACCGGCACCGGCAAGCGCCCGGTGGTCTCGATCGCCCAGGCTTCGGTCACCGGCCACGGCACCAACGTCATCCAGGGCCTCGCGGTGTCGCTGGAATCGACGGCGCTGCCGACCATCGTGATCATCGCCGGCATCATCGTCTCCTACGGCCTCGCCGGCCTGTTCGGCATCGCCATCGCGACCACGGCCATGCTGGCGCTTGCCGGCGTCGTCGTGGCGCTCGACGCCTTCGGCCCGGTCACCGACAATGCCGGCGGCATCGCCGAGATGGCCGGCCTGCCCAAGGAGGTCCGCCAGTCCACCGACGCGCTCGATGCGGTCGGCAACACCACCAAGGCGATCACCAAGGGCTACGCGATCGGCTCGGCCGGCCTCGGCGCGCTGGTGCTGTTCGCCGCCTACACCTCGGATCTCAACTTCTTCGTGGCCGAGGCCAACAAGGCGGGCTCGACGACCTTCCAGTACTTCAAGGGCGTCACGGTCGACTTCTCACTCTCCAACCCCTTCGTCGTCGTCGGCCTGCTGCTCGGCGGCCTGATTCCCTTCCTCTTCGGTGGCATGGGCATGACGGCGGTAGGCCGGGCCGCGGGCTCGGTCGTCGAGGAGGTGCGTCGCCAGTTCAAGGAGAAGCCTGGCATCATGGAAGGCAAGGACCGGCCCGATTACGGTCGGGCCGTCGACATGCTGACCCGGGCGGCGATCAAGGAGATGGTCGTGCCCTCGCTCCTGCCGGTGCTGGCGCCGTTCGTGACCTTCTTCGTCATCAACGCCATCGCCGGCAAGAACCAGGCCTTCGCCGCGGTCGGCGCCATGCTGATGGGCGTCATCGTCACCGGCATCTTCGTCGCGATCTCGATGACCTCGGGCGGCGGCGCCTGGGACAACGCCAAGAAGAGCTTCGAGGACGGCTTCGTCGACAAGGACGGCGTGCGCCACATGAAGGGCTCCGAGGCGCACAAGGCCTCGGTGACCGGCGACACCGTCGGCGACCCCTACAAGGACACGGCGGGCCCCGCCGTGAACCCCGCGATCAAGATCACCAACATCATCGCGCTCCTGCTGCTCGCCATCCTGGCGCATAGCTGATCGGCGAGATCGCCTGAGCAAGGCTCGGCCCCGCGGAGCGATCCGCGGGGTTTTTCTTTTGCTCGCAATGCATTGTGCGCTGAAGCGGAATCAATCCGCGAGGCAGTTGAATCAAACCGGGAGCCTACGGCCGGGACCGTAGCGTTCCCGCGCGACGCGCTCGCAGCTGCCTGTCATGGTCCGCCCGTCTCAAGGAGGACTCGATGAACATCCCAGCCGCTTCAGCACCCGCACGCTCCGGACAGGCGACGGACCTTGTCCTGCTGTTCGTCCTGGCGACGCTCTGGGGCGCCTCCTACAGCTTCATCAGGATCGGCGTCGAGACGATCCCGCCGCTGACGCTGATCGCGGCGCGCACCCTGATCGCCGGCGCGATCCTGCTCGTCGTCATCCGGCTGCGCGGGTTGGCGCTGCCGCGCGATCCCGCCATCTGGCAGCGCTTCCTGATCCAGGCCTGCCTCAACAGCGCCGTGCCCTTCACGCTGATCGCCTGGGCCGAGACCAGCGTCGAGGCCGGCCTGGCTTCGATCCTGAATGCGGGCTCGCCGATCTTCGCCTTCCTGCTCACCTTGGTCCTGGCACGCGGCGAGGCGGCTGCCGGCCGCAAGCTCTTCGGTGTTGCTGCCGGCATGCTCGGAGTCTGCCTAATCATCGGCGTCGAGGCGCTGTCGGGTTTCGGCCGCGAGCTCTGGGCCCAACTCGCTCTGGTCGCGGCCGCGGCCTGTTATGGCGGCGCTGCGCTGTTCGGGCGCAATTTCAAGGGGCTCGATCCGATCATGCCTGCCGCGGGCTCGCTGCTCTGCGGCGCGGTGGTCCTGATTCCCTTCAGCCTGCTCGTCGACCGGCCCTGGACGCTCTCGCCTTCGGCCGCCTCGATCCAGGCGCTGCTGGCGTTGTCGCTGTTCTCGACCGCGCTCGCCTTCATCATCTATTTTCGCCTGATCGACAGGCTCGGCACGGTCGCGACGACCTCGGTCGCCTATCTGCGCGTGCCGACCGGCGTCGCTATCGGCGTGGCTTTTCTCGGCGAGCGCCTGAGCCCGACCGCCTGGGCCGGTCTCGCGCTGGTACTGGTCGGTGTGTTCGCGATGACCCTGCCGGAGCGCAGGCCGCCCGCCAGCTAGGCAAGCGCGAGCCAAGAAAAAGGCCCTGCGGCAGCGCCGCAGGGCCTTTTCGTTCTGGAGTTGAGGAGGTCCTCAGGCGCCGAGCGGGTTGAACTTGGTGACGCCGCGGAAGAGGTTGCGCAGGAAGCTCTGCTCCTCGCCGCCGGTCGGGGTGGTGCGGCTGATGAAGTCGAAGATCACGCCGTCCTGCAGGCCGTAATTGGCGATACGCTCGACCTTGAAGGCCTTGTTGAAATAGATCACCAGCACGCGCTGGTCGATCACCGTGAAGTCCTGGAATTGGAAGCGCCGACGCACGGTCTGGCTGATGTAGTAGAAGGTGCGGTTGCCGACCGTCGAGGTCGTCGAGGGCGTTCCGAGCGTGGTCAGCACCGCCTGCACGTCCATGCCGGGCCTGACCTTGGCGATCAGCTCGTCATCCATGATGAAGCCGCGCGTGAACTCTTCGTTGAGGCCGGCGGAGGTCGGGACGCGGAAGCCGTGATTGGCGCCGCTGCAGGCGGCGAGCGGCAGCATTGCGGCGAGCGTGCCGATCAGGACAGTGCGGCGGGTCGGAGCGGTCATGCGGGGAAGGTCCAACGGCAGGCACGCGACAGCGAGGCCGCGCTTGTCATGAGGGGTATGCTTGGCGTAACGCCCGAGCATGGCTTTGGCAAGGCGAGCGCAATCGCAAGCGCAATCGGTGGAGTGGCGGCGGTGATCTTTGGTCTGTTCGGCAAGAGACCCGACCGGATGGCGCCGGTCAACGCCCTGCTGGCGCGCATCGTCGCAGCCTCCCGGGAGCCCGCGCTCTATCTCGAAGGGCGCGTGCCCGACGATTTCGAGGGGCGTTTCGAGGCGTTGACGCTTCATGTCTTCCTGGTGCTGCGGCGGCTGCGTGAACTGCCGGCGCCTGCAGCGGAGGTGGCGCAGGATCTCGTCGACGCCAATTTCAGCTATCTCGAGATCGGTTTCCGCCAGGGCGGCGTCAGTGACGTCTCCGTGCCCAAGCGAATGAAGAAGATCGGCCGCAGCTTCTACGGCCGGGTCGGCGCCTATGAGGAAGCCTTCGCCTCGGGCGAGCCGGGTGCGCTGGCCGCCGCGCTGGGGCGCAATGTTTCGCCGCAGGCCGATGCTGAGGCCTTGGCCCGCCATGCCCATGCCGCAGCGGCACAGTTGGCGCCCCTTGATCTCGACGGTATTCTCACCGCCGATCCGATTTTTCCCAAGTTTGAGAGCAGCCTGTCGAAATGAGTTCCGCCAGCAAGGACGCGTTGCCGCTGCGCCATCCCGTTCGCGTCGAGACGATCACGCTGCGGCCGATGACCTTCGAGATCGCGGCGGCGCAGCCCGACTTCGCCGCGATCGCGCGCCACATCGGCGTCGCTTCGCTTGAGTCGCTGAAGGCGAGCTATTCGCTGTCCCGCAATGGCGACCGGGTCAAGCTCGAAGGCAAGATCTCCGCGGCGCTGCACCAGACCTGCGTCGTCACGCTCGAGGCTTTTCCCGTTGCGCTCAAGGTGCCGGTGAAGCTCGATTTCGTGCCGGAGGCCGAATTGGCCACCTTGGCGGCTGGCGATACCGGCGAGGGCGAGATCGACATCGAGGTCCTGCTGAACGAGGAGGATCCGCCAGAGCCGATCGTCGACGGCGTCATAGATCTGGGCGCGATCACCCTCGAATTCCTGGCGCTGGCGCTCGATCCCTATCCGCGCAAACCGGGCGTCAGCTTCGATGAGACCGCGCCGGAAGCGGCACCCGAATCGCCTTTCGCGGCGCTGGCGCGCCTGAAGGGCTCGGAATGATGCCGGCGCCGGCCGCGGCTTTTTCTTGCGGCCGGCGTTCAACTCGCTATTGTCCCGCCGCGTCGAGCCGCTCCAGCCAGGGGCGCCGCCCCTGGAACTGATCGCCTCCTCATGACACGTCCGGTTACACTCGCGCTCGATGCGATGGGCGGCGACCACGGTCCGTCCATCGTCATCCCCGGCGCGGCCCTTACGCTGGAACGCCGCCCTGACGCCAAGTTCGTGATCTTCGGCGATCAGGCGCAGGTCGAGCCGTTGCTCGACGCCCATCCCAAGCTCAAGGCCGCGACGGTCTTCCACCACACGGACGTCTCCGTGAAGATGGACGACAAGCCGAGCCAGGCGTTGCGCTATGGCCGCTACAAGTCCTCGATGTGGCGCGCCATCGACGCGACCAAGACCGGCGAGGCTGACGTCACCATCTCCGCCGGCAATACCGGCGCGCTGATGGCGATGTCCAAGTTCTGCCTGAAGTCCATGCCGCAGGTCGACCGCCCGGCGATCGCCTGCCTGTGGCCGACGGTGCGCGGCGAGAGCGTGGTGCTCGATGTCGGCGCGACCATCGGCGCCGACGCGCAGCACCTCGTCGACCTCGCCGTGATGGGCGCGGCCATGGCGCGCGTCGTCTTCGACATCGATCGCCCGAGCGTCGGCCTGCTCAATGTCGGCGTCGAGGAGATCAAGGGCGTCGAGGCGGTCAAGGAAGCCGGCCGCATCCTGCGCGAGAGCAATCTGGCCCATCTCGACTATCAGGGCTTCGTCGAAGGCGACGATCTCGGCAAGGGCACGGTCGATGTCGTCGTCACCGAAGGCTTCACCGGCAATATCGCGCTGAAGACCGCCGAGGGCACGGCGAGGCAGATCGGCGAGTATCTGCGCGCCGCGATGGGCCGCTCGCTGATGTCGAAGATCGGCTACCTCTTCGCCCGTGGCGCCTTCTCGGCGCTGAAGGACAAGATGGACCCGCGCAAGGTCAATGGCGGCGTCTTCCTCGGCCTCGAAGGCATCGTGATCAAGAGCCATGGCGGCACCGATGCGATCGGGTTCGCCAGTGCCGCGGAAATGGGCTACGAGATGGCGCGGGAGAACCTGATGGCGAAGGTGCGCGAGATGGTCGCGTCGACCGCGCGCCCGGATGCGAGCCCGAAGAGCATGCAGCCGGCCATCGGCGAATAGGGAAGAGAGACGCTCCTTTGTCCATCCTGCGATCCGTCCTGCGCGGCTCCGGCTCCTATCTGCCGGCGCAGATCGTCAGCAACGCCGATCTGGCGAAGAAGGTCGACACCACCGACGAGTGGATCGTGCAGCGCACCGGGATCCGCGAGCGCCGTATCGCGGCCGAGGGCGAGACCACGGCGACGCTCGGACTGAAGGCGGCGCAGGCGGCGCTCGCCGATGCCGGCATGGACGCGAGCGAGATCGACCTGATCATCGTCGCGACGGCGACGCCGGACAACACCTTCCCGGCGACGGCGACGCAGATCCAGGCCGAACTCGGAATCAGCCATGGCGCGGCCTTCGACCTCCAGGCCGTCTGCTCCGGCTTCGTCTTCGGCCTCGCCACGGCCGATAAGTTCCTGACGAGCGGGGCCGCCAAGGCCGCGCTGGTCATCGGCGCCGAGACTTTCTCGCGCATCCTCGACTGGGAGGACCGCACCACCTGCGTCCTCTTCGGCGATGGTGCCGGCGCTGTCGTGCTGACGGCCGAGCCCGGAACCGGGACGCTTGCCGACCGCGGCGTGCTCACGACCCATATCCGCTCCGACGGGCGCTATGCCAACAAGCTCTATGTCGATGGCGGGCCGGGCTCGACCAAGACGGTCGGCTTCCTGCGGATGGAGGGCCGGGAGGTCTTCAAGCACGCGGTCGTCAACCTCGCCGAGACGGTGCGTCATACCTTCGAGGAGACCGGGCTCACCGGCGACGATATCGACTGGTTCGTGCCGCATCAGGCCAACCGCCGCATCATCGACGCCACCGCCCACAAGCTCGGCATCGGTGAGGAACGGGTAGTCATCACCGTCGACCGGCACGGCAACACCTCCGCCGCCTCGATCCCGCTCGCTTTGGCCGAAGCGCATGCGGACGGGCGCATCAAGCGCGGCCAGCTCGTGCTCATCGAGGCGATGGGTGGTGGCTTCACCTGGGGTTCGGCGCTGATCCGCTGGTGACGGCCCTTCAGGGCCTCACGCTAAGTTACTTCGATTTATCGACTTTTTTGGCGGTTATCGCCGCAGATTCTTGCCATTTCAACCTGAGCGTGCAGCGCGAGGATTGACCCGAATTGCCTTGGCGCCTAGAGCAGAAGGCGAAAGCGGGGCCGGTCATCTGCACAGGCTCCGCGCCGACACTTGGTTGAGAGACGGCACGTTTTTTCGGATCGGGGCGCCCTGTGCGTTCGTCCGAAGGCGGCCGGCTCTGGCGTCCGCCGTTTCTGGTAGGGGATGCTTCGACAGGGTAGTGGCTGCTCTATAACGCCTTGGAGGGAGCTGATGGCAGGGCAAACTGTGACGCGCGCGGACCTTTGCGAGGCGGTCTATCAGAAGATCGGCCTGTCGCGGACGGAGTCGTCCAAGCTCGTCGAAGCGGTCCTCGACGAGATCTGCGATGCCGTGGCGCGCGGCGAGAATGTCAAACTTTCTTCGTTCGGCTCGTTCGTCGTGCGCGACAAGGGCGAGCGAA
>JAESGI010000180.1_pt1 | contig 46468 bp, 41 predicted proteins | sample 9269671 | NCBI WGS metagenome assembly JAESGI01 (sample SAMN14515641, study PRJNA621666) | algae metagenome | isolation source: Nostoc indistinguendum CM1-VF10 and co-occurring heterotrophs from gravelly... | place: USA: Clark Mountains, San Bernardino, California | collected 1998-06-05 | reverse complement strand
GCAGAATTATGATAGTTTGTTGTCCCAATGGAAAGTCCAGCACAAGCGACGACCTAATTTGTGGAAAGCGATGAGAAATTTGGGATTGGATTGATGTAATGCTTTCTGTATGTGGGATGGCGAGTACACCATTGGGTTACAGCATCTGAAGTCCTTCAACTACCTGCCCCAGGAGTGTCAACAGGTTTAGGAGATTAGCGATGCCTGCGCCGAGCTACGCCTATGCATCAGTCGGGTGTATTCCGATTCACTGGAGGAGACAGCCAAAAATCTGTTGCAGTCGTTGGGGAAGCTGAATCGGCCTTATTTAACGGCTGTCGAAGAGAAATTGTTGACGCTTCTAGAGTCGGAGTATAGGAAAATACCCTGAAAATTTTGGCAATTTGGCATCCAATCCCTGACTGTCTTATTGGTATATAGCAATGAATTTCAAAGCTTGAATCCTTGCAAAATTGTTGGTGATAGGTTTAAACATACTGATAAGACAGCCAGGGCATCCAATGTCTTTGGGTTGCAGTTTCAATGGAGTCAGCAACGCAATGGGACAGCAAAGAAGTTGTACGAGGGATAGGGCAAAACTTTCCGCAACTGGTGTCCCCTGCTACGCCAGTTGTCAAATGAGTGCTGTAGAAACGCTCTACATAATTGATACAGCGCTCAACAGAGTTCAGTTAAGCCTCTACAACTGGCTAGAAATGAACAAAACCAAATAGAACCTCAGAAGATGAAAAATGTAGATAGCTGGATTGCTGTATAGTTTTGGTTATGCCAGATTATTCTCTCAAGAGTTGCTCTATGATTGCTCTACCTGGTATTGTTATCCAAAACAAAATATACGAAAGTTCCAATTCCCTAGTGTACCGGGGCATCAGAGACGATGGAGTAGGGATCATCGTAAAAATGCTAAAGCTTGATTATCCCTCACCTGCTGAACTAACCCGCTACAGACAGGAATATAAAATTACCCGCTCCCTTAACTTGGAAGGAGTTATCAAGGCATACAGTCAGCAGGACTATCAACGCACTCTGGTGATTCTCTTAGAAGATTTTGGGGGAGAGTCCCTAGAGCAATGGATGCACAAGTGCCCAGATATATTCTGCCCCATGCCTTTATCCACTTTTCTAGGTCTTGCGATCGCTGTTTGCGACATTCTGGGCAGAATCCATGCAGCCAATATCATTCATAAAGATATCAACCCTGGAAACATAGTCTTTAATCTGGATACTGGCGTTGTCAAAATTATTGACTTTGGGATTGCCACCCAATTTAACCGCACGAATCCAACTTTTAAAAGTCCTCATATTTTAGAAGGAACATTTGCATATTTATCTCCAGAGCAAACAGGGCGGATGAACCGTTTGCTCGATTACCGCACCGATTTTTACTCTCTTGGTGTGACATTCTACGAACTGCTAACCGGACATCTGCCGTTTGAAACAACGGATATTCTGGAACTAGTCCATTGTCATATTGCTAAAGTGCCTGTTCCACCTCACGAACTGAATGCAGCGATCCCTAAAGCCGTTTCAGATATCGTGTTGAAACTGATGGCGAAAAACGCAGAGGATCGTTATCAGAGTGCCTGGGGCATCAAAGCAGATTTAGAAATCGGTCTTCACCAGTTCGCACAAACCGATAAAATCGATGGCATTCAACTGGGTCTTCAAGACATTTCGGATCGGTTTGAAATTCCCCAAAAATTGTATGGACGCGAAGCAGAGATTGAAGCATTATTAGCAGCGTTTGACAGAGTAGCAGAAACAGGGAATGAAGAATTGAGACTGAAGAATCGAGAAAATTCTCAATTCCTTGTTGAAATGATGTTGGTATCTGGCTTTGCTGGGGTTGGCAAATCAGCGTTAGTACAAGAACTCTACAAGCCCATCACTGCAAGACGCGGCTATTTTGTCTCTGGTAAGTTTGACCAATTTGGGCGCAATATTCCCTACAGCGCGATCGCAGATGCCCTGCAAAAATTGGTACAACAATTGCTCGGTGAACCAGACGAGCAAGTGCAACAATGGCGATCGCAACTGTTAACAGCTTTGGGAACCAACGGACAAATTATCATTGATATCATCCCAGAAGTTGAATTAATTATCGGCAAGCAGCCGTCTGTAGCGTCCGTTGGAGCAACGGAAGCTCAAAATCGCTTCAATCTAATTTTTCAAAAGTTTGTGCGGGTGTTTTGTTCATCACACCCGCTTGTTATCTTTTTAGATGATTTGCAATGGATAGACTCAGCAACACTGAAGTTAATTGAGTTGATGTTGCTGGATGAACAAACCCAATTCCTATTTTTAATTGGAGCCTATCGAGATAACGAAGTGAACCCGACGCATCCACTGGTATTAACATTGGAGAGACTACGAAAACAAGGAGCAGTGCTTGGAGAGATTATTCTAGCACCATTAACACTCTTGCCACTGAGTCAGTTGATTGCCGAGACGCTACATCAGAATGCAGACACTGTTTGTTCCTTAGCTGGGTTAGTACTGCGTAAAACCGAGGGCAATCCCTTCTTTGTCGGTGAATTTTTGAGAATGCTGCATAGTGAAAATCTGCTGACATTTGATGCTGAACACTTATGCTGGCAATGGAACATTGCTGAGATTCAAGCCCAGGATATTACCGATAATGTGGTGGAGTTGCTACTTATCCAGTTAAATAAATTACCAGAAAACACACAGCAAATTCTCCAGTTAGCAGCTTGTATCGGTGCTGAATTTAATTTAAATACATTAGCGATCGTTTGTGAAAAATCTCCTAAAGCAATTTCTCTAGATTTACTAGTAGCCATTCAAGCTGGATTAATTCAACCTATATCTGAATTAGATGAAAACTTGTTAGTTCAAGAATATAAGTTTTTGCACGATCGCGTACAGCAAGCAGCATACGCCTTAATCGATGAGTCGCAAAAACTTGGTGTACATCTACAAATCGGTCGCAATTTACTCGAAAAGACTTCGCCGGAGCAACGAGCAGAGCGGTTGTTTGAAATTGTTGACCACCTGAATTATGGAACCGAGTTAATCACTGAGCAATCCCAACGGAATGAGATTGCCAAACTGAATTTGCAAGCAGGTCAGAAAGCGCTAGCAGCGATGGCTTATGAAGCAGCGTTCAAGTATTTCAATACAGGGCTTAAACTCCTTGATGTGGAAAGTTGGCAGCATGAGTATGACCTAACTTTGGCGTTGCATTCCGAGGCAGCAGAGGCAGCATACCTTAGTGGTCACTTTGATGAAATGGAGCGGCTTGTAGAAGAAGTACTCAACCTTGCGAAGACGGTACTCGATAAAGTTAAAGCTTACGATAGCAGAATTCAAGCATGGCTGGCGCGAGGAAACCCTAAAGAAGCGCTAAAAGCTGGTTTGGAAGTGCTGCAACTCTTGGGAATTAGTTTAGTAGAAACCCCAAGCCAGTTAGACGTTCAAGCAGGATTAGAGGAAACAAGTTCACGATTGGCTGGGCAAGAAATCGAAAATTTGATTGATCTGCCAGAGATGACTGAACCTGTGCCACTGGCAGCAATCCATATTTTAGTCAGCACAGTGGGAGCGGCTTTTAATGTGTCACCCCCTCTGATGGTGCTGATTGTCTGCAAGATGGTGAATTTATCAATCACTCATGGAAACGCTATCTGGTCGCTTCTCGGTTATGCTGCCTATGGCATGATGCTATGTGGAGTTGTACAAGACCTTGAACTGGGCTATCGATTTGGCAAACTATCCTTAAATTTAGCGAAAAGATTAAATAACAGGAGAGGTAACTGCAAAGCATTGCTGATGGTGAATTTCCATATCATTCACTGGAAAGCCCACCTTAAAGAGACGTTCCCCGCTTTAGCGGATGCTTATCAAAGCGGGATAGAAAGTGGAGAGTTTGAATTTGCAGGTTATTGTGCATTTAGCCTATGTTATTGCCCCTTTTTTGCAGGACAAGAACTGACAGAACTGGAACAACAAACAGCAATTTATCTTAAAGCCACGAGTCAAATTAGACGAGAGACTGTTTCCACTTGGCTCGCAATGTTGCAGCAAACGATCCTGAATCTGCGAGGTCAATCTGAAAATCCAAGTCGCTTAGTAGGTTGTCTCTATGACGAAGAGGAAGCACTATCACAGGCGATCGCTGTCAAGGATGGAACTAGCCTTCACTACTTTTACTTAAATAAGCTGATTTTATGCTATCTGTTTGGGGATTATGAGCAAGCTGCAAAAACGGCTACTTTGTCAGAACAATATTTAAGCACAGCCACAGCATTAGTCTCTGTACCTCCATTTCATTTCTATGACTCCCTCATATTTTTGAGCTTGTTGGTAGATGCTTCAAACTCTGAAAAAGCAGCTTGGTTGAATCGCATTAACGCCAACCAAGAAAAAATGCAGAAATGGGCACACCACGCGCCCATGAATTTTTTGCATAAATTTCAGTTAGTTGAGGCAGAGAAAGCACGAGTTTTGGGTCAGTTTTTTGAGGCAGAGGAGTTTTACGAACAAGCAATTCTTGGTGCTAAAGAAAACGAGTACCTTCAAGAAGAAGCCTTAGGCTATGAGTTAGCTGCCAAACATTACTTGGCTCGTGGTCGAGAAAGGTTTGCTCAACTCTATATGAAGGAAGCCCATTACTGCTATGAGCGGTGGGGAGCAACCGCAAAAGCCAAAGATTTAGAGACTCGCTATCCACAATTTTTTCCTCAGTCACTGAATGTGGCTCCCGCACCAATTTACACCACTGCTGGAACTACTTCTAACACTTCACATATTGCTTTCGATTTAGCAACAGTGATCAGAGCATTCCAAGCCATCTCTCGCGAAATTGAACTGGATCAGTTACTCAATTCTTTGATGCAGATATTAATTGAGAATGCTGGGGCGCAAACTGGATGCCTGCTTTTAGAAACAGCAGGAGAATGGGCAATCGAGGCTGCTTGTGAACTCAATGATGGTGAAGCAGTTGCAGTGGACGGGTTCCCCGGCATAAGCAAACTGATGAACCCGGAGGGTGCTAATATTTGCACTACACAAGTAATTCAATCGATTTCAATGGTAAATCGCTTACCCGAATCCATCATTCATTATGTGATTCGGACTCATGAATCTGTCATCTTAAATGATGCAACTCGTGAAGGTAATTTTATCAATGAGTCATATATTCAGCAAAACCAAACGAAATCACTTCTTTGTTTGCCGCTGTTGAATCAAAGTAAACTTGTTGGTGTGCTGTATCTGGAAAATCAATTAGTAACTGGGGCATTCACAGCAGAACGATCGCAAGTTTTAAATCTACTCTCTACTCAGGCAGCAATTGCGATCGAAAATGCCAAACTCTACTCAGAGCAACGTGCAAGCAAAAGTCGAATGACTCAATTTTTAGAAGCGATTCCATTAGGAGTTGCAGTTGTGGATGCGGCGGGTCGCCCTTACTACTTCAATCAACAAGCAACTCAGCTAACAGGCAAAGGGGTTGTTTCTTCTGTAACAATGGATCAACTTGCAGAGACGTATCAAGCCTATATAGCCGGAACGAATCAAAAATATCCTACTGAAAAACTGAATTTATACCGGGCGTTGAAAGGTGAACGCACGAGGACAGATGATTTAGAAATTCATCGAGGCAACACCATCATTCCAATTGAGATTTGGGGAACGCCAGTCTTTGATGAACAGGGTAAGGTGGCGTATGCGATCGCCACCTTTCAAGATATTACCGAACGCAAGAAAGCTGAACAACTAGTTGCTGATTATAATCGCACCTTAGAGCAACAGGTTGCTGAACGAACTGTGCTGCTATCTGAGGAGATTGAAGAGCGCCAGCGAATTGAGACTGCCCTACGACAGAGTGAAGAACAACGCAGGTTGACAATGGACTTCACCCACATTGGCAGTTGGAACTGGAATATTATTGAGAACACAGTCGATTGGAACGACAATCATGCGCGATTACTGGGATTAGTTCCTAGTGAAGTTGAGAGCAGTTATCAGGCATGGCGAGATCGTGTTCATCCAGAAGATATTGATCGAGTTGAGCAAGCCGTTGAAACAGCCCTAGAAACCCATACCGATTTTGAAGCGGAATATCAAGTGATTCATCCAGATGGCAGTATTCGTTGGTTAGTTGGCAAAGGTCGAGGCATTTACAACATAACTGGACAGCCTGTGCAAATGTTAGGAATAATTCTTGACATTAGCGAACAGCGAGACGCTGCACTACTTGAACGCAAACGTGCTGAGGAAGCTTCCATTTTAGAAGAGCGCAACCGCATGGCACGAGAAATTCACGATTCGTTAGCGCAGGCTTTTACAGGCATTTTGCTTCATGTCGGATCTACAACACAAATGCTGGTAGATGATTCAGGCTCTGCTCAGATATATCTGGAAAGGCTGGAAAAGATTGATGAATTAGCTCGAACTGGACTTGCTGAAGCTCGTCGTTCAGTGGTAGCTCTCCGTCCCCAACTGTTAGAAGAGAGTACTTTACAGAGTGCTCTACATCGCCTCGTGGCTCAAATGCAGTCAACTACTAAGACCACTTTAATCTACGAAAGCAAGGGTATAGTTTACTCTCTACCGACCGAAGTGGAAAATCACTTATTACGGATTGGGCAGGAAGCTTTAACAAACGCCATCAAATACGCCAATGCTAGTAAAATTCTGGTTGAGCTAGTGTATGACGATGCTCAATGTCTTCTGCGCGTTAAAGATGATGGGCAGGGCTTTGGACTTGGTAGTATTTCATCACTTGGTGGCTTCGGTTTGTTGGGAATGAGCGAGCGAGCAGAACAGATTGGGGCACACCTGGCGATTCAAAGCCAACCTGGACAAGGGACAGAAATTATTGTAATTGTCAACCGGGAGTGAAAATCATTATGAGTCAATCTACTAAAATTCGGGTTCTGATTGTTGATGATCACTCCCTTGTTACAGAAGGATTGGCAAACATCATTAACTATGATCCAGAGATGACAGTGGTTGCTCAAGCAGAGGACGGACAACAGGCGATCGACCGTTATCGTGAACATCAGCCTGATGTCACCCTCATGGATTTACGAATGCCGAGAATGGCAGGGGTTGAAGCCATTACTGCGATTTGTGCTGAATTTAAGTCAGCTCGAATTATTGTGCTAACAACCTATGATGGCGATGAAGATATTTATCGAGGATTGCGAGCAGGTGCTCAGGGCTATCTGCTTAAAGATGCAAAACCAAATGAACTTTTGAATGCGATCCGCATCGTTCATAATGGTCAGCAGTATGTTTCTCCGACCGTGGCAAGAAAATTGGTAGAACGGATGAACAACCCAGTACTCAGTGAACGAGAGCTAGAAGTGCTCCGTTTAATGGCGCAGGGATTGAGTAACCAAGACATTGGAACTGCTCTAAATATTGGTGAAAGCACTGTTAAATCGCATGTGACTCGTATTTTGAGCAAGCTGGGAGTTAGCGATCGCACGCAAGCCGTCATTGTTGCTGTTAAACGCGGGCTTGTTAATTTATAGGTTTCACTTTAGTCGAGGCTTGGATTCCGACTTTAGTCGGAGTCAATCTACTACTTTTGATGGATTACTTCATCCATCCTTATGTTGTGCCAAATTATGGACTTTCAGCGGATGACATGTAAAAGTAAATTACCTATATTGACTTCATGCAAACGCTAACAGCAATTTAGTTGCAGGGTTTAAGTTTGCTTGACAGGTCTGAAAGATGGCTGACGATCGCAAGCATCATTCCTTGTTTGTCCCGCCTTTAATTCAGGATCACATTCAAGGTGTACTAAGTGCCAGTGTTGTACTCATCATGTATGGAGATTATGAATGTTTTCAAAGTGCAAACGTTTATCGGTTGATTAAAGCCGCTCAACAGCAGCTAAGTCATTCTTTCGCGGAGAATGATGTGTGTTTTATCTTTCGTCATTTTCCCCAGAAACAGATTCATCCTCATGCTCAACGGGCAGCAGAAGCAGCAGAAGCAGCAGCAATGCAAGGTCAGTTTTGGCAGATGCATGAGATGCTCTTTATCTATCAACAAGCCTTAGATAACGGATACCTTGTGGAATATGCGAATCGCCTGGGACTTGACATTCCTCGATTTTTGCAAGACTTATCCAAAGGAGTTTATGTCAATCACATCATTGCAGACATTCAAGGTGGATATCGAAGTGGGGTAGAAGCTGCACCAGCTTTGTTTGTTAATGAGATTCGTTATCGCGAGCGTTGGACTATTGAGCAATTGATAGTAACCATTATGGCAGCAATTAACGAACGTTTTTGATGTTTATCGCAACAAAGGTTTTCATGAAGAGCGCTTCATGACTTTAACTTCAAATCACAATTCACTTGAATGCTGAAAGTCTAGGAGGACACACATCACCGAAGAGGCGGAGGGGAAGGGGGCAGGGAGCAGGGGGAGCAAGCCCTTTCCTTTGGCGTGGAGCGTAGCGGAACATGGGTATGTTCGCGGAGCGTTTAAAAGCCCCGCCCTTCTAGAGCGTTCATCTGGGGTGGAGTACAAGCTCTGTCTCAGACCGTCCCCCTTGCTCCCTGCTCCCCTGCCTCTTTTGACAATTTCCTGCTGCTCCCTTCCCATGCCGAACAATTAAATCACGTTTTAACTCAAAGAACTTGAGTGGTCTAAATTGAGCGATCGCACAAGAATAAAAAGTAACGAATCTAAATAGCAAATCCACCAATCTAAAGGAGAACAAGATGAGTAGCAATACTGTAACCAGTCAAGACATGAAACTCGAAGTTGTGGTGATACCCGTTGCCGATGTCGATCGCTCCAAAGACTTTTACAAAACGTTGGGATGGCGACTTGATGCTGACTTTCCTGGCGAGAATGGTTTCCGAGTCGTGCAATTTACCCCGCCTGGATCGCAAGCATCAATCATCTTTGGGAAAGGAGTGTCCTTAGCCGAGCCAGGCTCAGTTCAAGGCTTGTATCTAATCGTTTACGACATCGAAGCAGCCCGTGCCGAACTTGTTGAGCGGGGTGTGAAGGTGAGTGAAGTATTCCACGACATCGGCGGGATCTTCCACCATGCCGGAACTGAGGGACGAGTACCAGGCCCCGATCCAAAGCGTGGCGATTATGCTTCCTATGCCTCGTTCAGTGATCCTGACGGCAATGGTTGGATACTCCAAGAAGTCAGGGTGCGGCTTCCCGGACGGTAATAGAACATTGATCGCTTAAGGACAGAAGCGAAGTTCGTGACAGAGGTTATGACAAGGAAATGGGTGGAGAAGTAGAGGAGCTAATATTATCCCCTCTACCTCCTCCGCTATCAACGCAATGTACTGCCATACTAGCCAACAAGTTTTAGAGGAGTCACAAATGAAGATTTTTGTTGCCGGGGCAACAGGAGCGATCGGTCGCCCGCTACTCGACCAATTACTTGCCAAAGGACACAACGTTGTCGCGCTGACCCGCTCCCAAGAAAGAGCAGAGTCATTAGCGGCACAGGGAATCGAACCAGCGATCGCAGATGTATTCGACGCGGATTCAGTTAAAGCGGCTATTAGCCAGGCTCAACCGGAGGTGGTGATTGAACAACTCACCGCCTTACCCAAAACTTACAGCCGCGAATCAATGAGTGCAGCAGGGCCTCTGAATACGCGCATTCGGTTAGAAGGCGGAGCCAATGTGCTGGCGGCAGCACAGGCAGCAGGGGTGCGCCGTTACCTGAGACAGTCGGTCGCCTTCTGGGGAATTCCCGGTGCTGGATTGGCAGATGAGGAAACACCGTTATCGCTTGACGCCTCCCCCGCCGTTGCCGCAGATGCTCGCCTCGTAACTGAGATTGAACACCGTTTATTGGAAACATCCAATCTCGAAGGAATTGCTTTACGCTATGGTTTCTTCTACGGGCCTGGCACCTGGTTCAATCCGGATGGTGATGTAGCGCAACAGGTGCGGCAGCAACAGTTTCCGATCGTTGGGAATGGGGATGGCGTCTGGTCATGGTTACACATTGAGGATGCAGCGATCGCAACAGTTGCGGCCGCAGAGCAGGGCAACAGGGGTGTTTATCTGATTGTAGATGATCAGCCTTTAGCGGTGCGCGATTGGCTGCCTGCGTTTGCTCGATCGCTGAATGCTCCACCCCCGCCGCGAGTATCCATTGAAGATGCTCTCAAACTGGAGGGGGGTGCGGACATTGTTTACTACCAAACTCAGATGCGAGGCGCATCGAATGCCAAAGCAAAACGCGAACTAAATTTTCAGCCTCGACCATTGGAATGGATGGTTAACACCGTTGCGGCTCATGCCAGTTAACAAGTTAAAGGAGAAGTAAGATGAAGATTTCTCAGTATGGAACAGCGATCGTCGTTATGCATGTAATCGTTCATGGATTGCACGGCTTCGCGCATAACGAAATCCCAGTTTCCCTTTCTCTGCTTCAGGGTTTGTTTGTAGGTGTTGTGGTGATATTAGCTCCCATTATTGCAGCCGGTTTACTCTGGACGCCGTTCTACCGCATCGGTAACTGCCTCTTGCTGGGTTCAATAGCAGGCTCACTCCTTTCTGCAATCTACAATCATCACTTAGTCATTAGCCCCGATCATGTTTCTCAAGTGTCCTTTGAAGGTTGGGGCTTGCTTTTCCAACTCACCGCTTACCTGATGTTAATTGTTGATGGATTGGGATGTTGGATTAGTGGATTAGCGTTGAGAACAATTCAGTCACCAGAGAAGGCGATATAAGTTTTTCCCAACGGTTTTAACCACTATCGTCCCCTACTGTTCCGGTTTGCGTAACGATGTGGGAATGCCATGAGTGAAAAACACGGCTGATCGAGGGTAAGTTCTCGTGTTTTCAAAACTCACGGCGGATGGCTGAAAACTCAACAACCATAGACTCATCACGAGAAAACTAGAAGGAAAGGAGGAATTCATGATTACTGCCAAAATTCTCGCTTTTGCCGGGAGTGCTCGCCAAGATTCTGTCAACAAAAAACTGGCGAAAATTGCTGTTGAAGGAGCTAAAGCCGTAGGTGCAGAAGTGTCCTACCTAGATTTTCGCGATCTGCCCTTACCGCTCTATGATGAAGATTTGGAGGAGGCTGAGGGAATGCCAGAAAATGCCAAACTCAATCTCCCTGTCTAAACAAAGTAGAGCATTTCAACATTCAGTGATCTAGACGGTAAAGGTGCGGCTTCCCAGGTTCACACCACTGTGGCTCTTGGTTAAAAGGAAACCTGTTACTTGCCTGAGCAGCATGGTTTTATCGTAACTTAACTGCGTCTGGGTATGAAAAAGTTTGACCAGTAATTTTAACAACCTTGGAGAGCAATTATGACTCAAGTAAAGCATCCTGCTGATCCAACCCCTCCAACCTTGGAAGGGAAACTGGCTCTGTTACGGAAATTAAGGGATGAATTGGGCAGCGGTGATACCATTCGTCGCCTCTTTTTTGGCGACCTGGAACCTATTGCCCTTCAACCTGGAGGAGCGAACACGGTCGTTCATCTTTACAACAAAGCTGATGATGTCACGATTGCCTATTGTTCTTCCTACGATGTATTTCTGGCTGCCCGTTCGGGACGAGTCACCGAATTCGACCCCGCCGAAATCAAATAGAGATATGGTTAACGCCTTATCTAAAGGAGCGTGGCATTATGTCGTCAATTGAGGAAGTGACAAAGACAATTGACCTGATCATTGCGCCTGTCGTCATGATTACGGCTTGTGCCATCGTGGTAAATGGGTTGATTGTCCGGTACGGTTCCCTTGGCGATCGCCTACGTACCGTCAACCACGAACTGAGCGACTTGCAGAAGTCCGATCTGGCTCACAATCAAAATAAAGCTCAGAGGGTACAAGAACTTGAATCTTTGCTGAGGGATCTGCTGAGGCACCATCATTTCGTGCATGATGCCCTTGTTCTTACTTATACTTCCATCCTAGTCTTTATGCTGGATATGCTGGTCATTGCTATAGCAGTCGCCATTAATGCCAATTGGCTATCACAGATGGCACTGATAGTCTTTCTCGGCGGAGTTGCCGTTCTTTTTGGGGGAATAGTTTTGATTGCTTACGAGCTTCGCACATCTCACTATTCCATTCAATTAGAGGTGCATCGTATTTGTCGCCTGTGCCCCCACCAACACACCAAACTGGCAGGAAATTGAGCTAAGAGCAAAATATTCGCAAAGACCTACGCATTCAATCGAGAGTAAGTTCTCGTGTTTTCACAACTCACTGCGGACGGCTCAAAACTCAACAACCCTGTTCTTTAAATTATCAGAGGTTTTGTCATGAAAATTGTTGTCATTGGTGGCAATGGACTGATTGGTAAGAAGCTTATCAGCAGGCTATGTGAGCGTGGACATGAGACGGTGGCAGCGTCCCCTTCTTCAGGTGTCAATGCTGTTACAGGTGAGGGACTAGCTGAGGTGTTAGTGGGTGCCCAAGTTGTTGTCGATGTGACGAATTCACCCTCCTTTGAAGATGCGGCAGTGTTGGAGTTCTTCGAGAAGTCATCCCGAAACCTGCTGGCGGCGGAAGCAGACGCGGGTGTGGCTCATCACGTTGTGGTGTCAATTGTCGGTGCTGATCGCATCCCTGATAGCGGCTATATGCGTGCGAAAGTCGCTCAGGAAAAGTTGATCCAGTCAGCAGCAATACCTTATACAATCGTCCGTGCTACACAGTTCTTTGAGTTCATTGAGACGATCATCGCTCAATTCCCCACGGATGGGCAAACGGTTCACTTGCCCCCTGCCTTTATTCAGCCCGTCTGGTCAGATGACGTTGTTGACACGCTGGTCGATATGACGCTGGGAGCGCCAGTCAACGGCATTATCGATTTGGCGGGTCCAGATAGGTTTCATTTTGAGGAAATCATCCGCCAATTCCTGAGTGCAACTCACGACTCACGTCAGGTAGTTGTAGACAGCCACGCCTGTTACTTTGGTGCAGCGTTGAACGATCAGCTCGTTCCGCAGGGCAACTCGCTCATCGGCTCGACCCGTTTTGAAGACTGGCTCAACCGCTCGATCGCTTAAAGATCAGCAATGAGAATTTAATGCTGACATCGGTTGAGTTGAGGACACAAAGTTCAACATCCGCAACTACTGAGTTTTACAAAGCTCAACTCAACAGACACCTGTCTAATCCGCGATCGGCTTGATTCAGCATGAGGGCACATCATACGGATTTATATCCACCAGTTTGTATTCACGCAAGGAGAACGGAAGTGTTTACTAGATTTTTCTCGCGACTTGCATTCATGACTCTCTCCATATTCATAACGTTCTCCATATTCGCAACTCTCCCCGTATTCGCAGCTTCAGCCAATGATTTATCTGCTGATAAGTCTAAGGTAACGCTGGTCTTTGATCGCGCCCTTCCTAATGTGCCTGGAAAGAGTATCAAAGGCTTGCTGGTCGAATATGCACCAGGTGGCTCAACACCCGCACATATCCATGCAGCCTCGGCTTTTGTCTATGCAACCGTGCTTGAAGGTGCTATTCGTAGCAAAATCAATGATAATCCGGAGCAGGTATATCACGCTGGTGAGAATTTTTTTGAAGTACCTGGCGATCATCATCGTGTCAGCGCAAATGCCAGTAATACTCAACCCATGCGTATGCTAGCCGTCTTTGTCGTCGATACCAATGAAGAGAACCTGACCAGATTGGACGACGAGTAAGACGTAAAATTGTATACAAGGATTTTGATATATCGACACTACCGAAGTTGGAGCCGGAGACACTCTAGAGCTAGTGAGTCGGAATGATAACAACATTACTGTTTCCAATATCACTCAACATTATGTTCGTGAGCAGGACAATCCAGAATTACTTCATCATGCAGCTCACAGCCAAGCATATAAAGTCTAACAAGCTCCTTTCCTCAACAACCTCTCTTCCTGCTGCTTTCCTCCAATCCAAATGATTAAGTCGCGTTTTAACTCAAAGAATTTGAGTGGTGTAAATTGAGCGATCGCAGAAGAATGAAGTTAATCGAGGTGGGCAGCAAGCTCCACCAACCTAAAGGAGAACAAGATGAAAACACAGAAAGTATGGTTCATTACAGGAGCTTCCAGAGGCTTTGGGTTAGAAATTGCCAAAGCAGCCCTGGCAGCAGGCGACCAGGTAATAGCAACGGTTCGCAGTCAACCCGCACAACTTGCCGCTACCCTGCACAACCACCCGGATCTGTACGTTGTGCAGATGGATGTTACCCAGGAAGACCAGGTACAAGAGGCTGTCAGGGAAGGCATTACCCGTTTCGGCCGGGTTGATGTCTTAGTCAATAATGCCGGGTTTGGCATGGTTACTGCGATCGAAGAAGCCACGGATGCCGAAGTTCGTAAACAGTATGATACCAACGTGTTTGGGTTATTGAACGTGACTCGTGCGGTGTTGCCGTACCTGCGCCAGCAAAAATCCGGGCGGGTGATCAATATCACCTCGCTGTTCGGCTACGATACAGTTCCGGGCTGGGGATTGTACGGGTCCACTAAATTTGCGGTCGAAGGTCTCTCAAAAGGGTTAGCAGTCGAACTAGCACCGCTCGGCATCCACGTCACGGCAGTAGCTCCTGGTCTTTTTAGTACCGATTTCCTGAGCGCTGAATCTTATGTTGCCGCTAAGACCATCATCGCCGATTACCAGGCAACGGTAGGTCGGATGCGGAGCGGAGCTGATGCGCTACACGGCAACCAACCTGGCGATCCGAAAAAGTTTGCGGCTGTGATTATTGAACTCGCCAATACAGAACATCCGCCGCTGCATTTACCCGTCGGGAAGGACGCGATCGCGATGTACCAGAGCAACGCCGCCAAAATGGCACAGGAAATCGAAGCATGGTTGCCAGTCGCTACCAGCACCGATCATAGCTCCCGCATAGCGGCTTCGACCATTGCCTGACCTGCATCTAAAAGGGATTTTGAAAACGAGGTAGGCACAATGGAGATGAATTTTGAGAACGAGTCCTTTTCCTTTAAGGATAAACCTGACAGCTCTCAACGTGGCACGGATGGTCGCAATATTTTCGCCGAGCGTGTCCGCAGTAACCAGCACAAGCTCACCTCCCAGCTAAGGCACCAGTACGATTTTATTGTTTGCGGATCTGGATCTTCTGGCTCGGTGGTTGCCCGCAGACTGGCCGAGAATCCAGATGTCAGTGTTCTGCTGGTTGAAGCTGGAGGCACTGATGATGTGCCAAGTGTCATGGAAGCGAATCAATGGCCAATGAACCTTGGAAGCGATCGCGACTGGAGCTTCCCACGCCAGCCGAATCGATATGTGAACGGTCGTTCGATTCCGTTCTCTATGGGCAAGGTACTTGGCGGTGGATCGAGCATCAACGTCATGGTTTGGGCACGCGGACACAAGCATGATTGGGATTTCTTCGCATCCGTTGCCAACGATCCAGCCTGGAATTATGAATCCGTCTTGAAGATTTATCGCCGTCTGGAAGATTGGCATGGCGTGCCAGACCCGATGTATCGCGGAACGGGAGGGCCAGTATTTGTCCAGCCCGCGCCAGATCCAAACCCGATCGCACCCGCAACGGTTGAAGGAGCACGGGTGGTGGGGATTCCTACATTTGAAAATCCCAACGGACGTATGATGGAAGCAGCGAAGGGCGCTTCTATCAGCGATGTGCGAGTTCGCAATGGCAAGCGCGAATCAATATTCCGTTCCTACATCTTCCCCTATATGGATCGGCCAAACCTGACGGTTCTCAGTCATGCGCTGGTCACACGGCTGACGTTCGAGGGCAAGCGGGTCACCGGCGTGGAGATATCTTATCGTGACGCGATCTATCGCATTGGTGCGGCAGTCGAAGTCGTGCTGTCGCTCGGTGCAATCCACACGCCGAAAGTGCTGATGCAATCAGGTATCGGCGATGAAGCCGAGTTGCGGCGATTTGGAATCCCTGTTGTGCAGCACCTTCCCGGTGTGGGGCAAAATTTTCAAGACCACGTTGCATTTGATTGTGTCTGGGAATATCAAAACGCTCTCGCACCCAGAAACAACCTGTCAGAGGCAATCTTTTTCTCGACGAGCCAGTCCGGGCTTGACAGTCCAGACTTATTTGTTTGTCAAGCCGAGGTGCCAAAATCCAGTGCTGAGAATGCCGTCCGGTTTGGGCTGCCTGATGCAGGCTGGACGTTGTTTGGAGCGATCGTGCACCCCAAAAGCCGAGGCCGTCTGCGCCTAACAGGAGCCGATCCATCCGACCCGATTCTGATTGATGCAAACACGCTGTCTGACCCAGATGATCTCAAAACTGCGATCGCCTGCGTAGAACTCTGCCGCGAAGTCGGTAACTCCGCTTCGCTTCGTCCGTTTGTCAAGCGCGAAGTGATGCCAGGTAATTTGAAAGGGACCGAACTCGAACGCTTTATTCGAGATGCTGCAACGAGTTTCTGGCACGAAACCTGCACCGCGAAGATGGGTCGAGATTCTATGTCGGTGGTGGATAGCAACCTGAGAGTGTATGGAATCGACAATCTCAGGATTGCTGATGGATCGATTCTGCCGCGAATAACGACTGGTAACACGATGGCTCCCTGCGTGATCATCGGGGAGCGGGCAGCAGAAATTCTACATCTCGAACATCAGCTGCAAGCCACCGTAAAAACAGGCTTAAGCAAGTAATAGAACCACAACTCTATAAGCTTATACCGCATAATTGCAATTTCGTCAATATGTAAGTTCTATGACTGAAAACAGACTGCAATTGCACTGTGCCGTTCAATAGATTCGTCCCTCGTTTCACCAACACCTCAAAAGCATAAAGGAGTTTTACTATGGGCATTGAACAGAAAGTTGCTGTTATTACTGGCGCATCGCAGGGCATCGGCGCAGCCCTTGTCAAGGCATACCGTGATCGCAACTATCGGGTAGTCGCCACCTCGCGCTCGATCGAGCCGTCGAATGATGATGCAATTCTCACAGTACCTGGCGACATCGCTGATCGAAAAACCGCCGAGCGTGCTATTTCCGAAGGCGTGTCCCGCTTCGGGCGCATCGACACGCTCATCAACAACGCTGGCATCTTCATCGCCAAGCCATTTACCCAATATACCGAGGCTGACTACGAGGTATATCTGGGCACCAACGTCACTGGCTTCTTTCACATGACGCAACTCGCGATCGCCCAGATGGAGAAGCAGGGTAGCGGTCATGTTGTGCAGATATCGACGAGCTTGGTTGACAACCCGATCGCTGGAGTACCATCTGTACTTGCATCACTCACAAAAGGCGGACTGAATGCCGCGACCAGATCGCTGGCGATCGAGTATGCCAAGCGCGGTATCCGGGTGAACGCGATCGCGCTAGGTAACATCAAGACACCAATGCACCCTGCCGAGACCCATGCACAGCTCGCTGCCATGCATCCAATGGATCGTATGGGTGAAATCTCTGACATCGTTGATGCAATCTTCTACCTCGAATCAGCCAACTTTGTGACGGGCGAAATCCTTCACGTCGATGGTGGTCAGAGTGCGGGTCACTGACATCACCTTGAGGCAAGAATAATGACTTTGATGCTTTCAACCAGAGTTGCTCAACCGCCTAGCCTTTAAAGGAACACAGGCATGATCTACGAATTACGCATTTATCACGCCATGCCCGGACGACTACCCGCGCTGCTCGCGCGCTTCGAGAACCACACACTGCGAATCTGGGAAAAGCATGGCATCCGCCAAGCTGGATTCTGGACAACGCTAATTGGCGAGAGCGAGAGTAACCAGCTCACGTACCTGCTTGCCTGGGACAACCTGGCTGAACGCCAAGAGCGCTGGAACGCATTCCTCGCCGACCCCGAATGGATCGCGACCAAGACCGAAACTGAGAAGGACGGTTCACTTGTGCAGAACATCCGCAACGAGTTGCTGGCACCGACCGCCTTTTCCTCGGTGAAGTGAGCGATGGGGCGAGCTACGGAACTCAAACCCGTAGCATCCAGCCTACAGACTCCTCCCCACCATCACAAGTGAGTAATGCGGACAGATAATCACTTAAAGATATATATCTTGCTTGTATTATTAGCAAGCGTGGGAGATACTTATGTGGCCTAAAACAGAACTTATAGATTTGCTCAAGATCGCGCATCCAATAATTCAGGCTCCGATGGCTGGTGCTTCCACACCTGAGTTGGTTGCGTCTGTTTCTAATGCAGGAGGTCTTGGATCATATGGCGGTGCAGCCACTCCACCAGCTAAACTTCGCTCCATTATCAGGCAAATTCGAGAACTGACAGACAAACCCTTTGGAGTCAATTTGTTTGCCCCAGCAGTTGAAGCGTATCAACTTACGCCTGAGCAGCAAACACCGATGTCTGAGCTATTAACAAAATGGCACAACGAACTTGATGCCGGACCTGTGCCCGAACCAATATCAATACTAGGGCCATTCCAAGATCAATTTACTGTCCTGCTTAAGGAGAAAGTACCTGTTTTTAGTTTCCACTTTGGGCCTGCGCCAATTGAGGCAATTCGTGAGATACACGCTATAGGCTCAATTGTATTAGCAACCGCGACGACCGTCGGTGAAGCAAAAGCTCTAGTCGTTGCAGGAGTTGATGTCATCATAGCCCAGGGCTTTGAAGCCGGAGGTCATCGCGGAACCTTTGCGGTACCTTATGAACAGGGATTGATTGGAACAGCAGCGTTAGTGCCGCAAATAGCTGATGCGGTATCAGTTCCGGTCGTGGCGGCGGGTGGAATCATGGATGCTCGTGGAATAGTTGCTGCATTTGCACTTGGGGCAAGCGGAGTACAGATGGGAACCGCCTTTCTCGCCTGCCCTGAGAACAATATCCCAGAAGTATATAGGCAGGCGGTACTCAAGTGTAAAGACGAAGACACGGTTATTACTGAAGTATTTTCCGGCAAACCCGCCAGAGCAATACGAAATCGATTTATACGTGAAATGGAAAATAACAGGGATAAGGTGCTGCCTTTCCCAGCTCAGATGTCTATAGGGCGGGTTTTATATCAGACTTCTGCTCAACAATCAAATCCAGATTTTGTCAGTATGTGGGCAGGACAGGGAGCAGCATTAGCCGAAGCTCTCCCGGCAGGTGAGCTGATCGAAAAAATTATACAAGAATTTCTTGCCGTAACTGCTTCTTTACAACTCAAATAATAAGTTGAGAGTTTAGACCAAAGTCTATCTCTGAACAACCGCTTGCATGGATTATTATGAGCAGCGTTTTGAAGATCCGGACGGAGTGGCAGCGTTTTCAATAAATGCCAGGACTTACGCAAAGTGAATTACTACCTGCTCGCCAACTGATTCCAGCAATGAATTGAAATCAGACGGATCAGAGGTAACAGTTCGATTCATCCCACCTCTTACTAGACCGAAGTTAAATTTACTTGAATGCTGAAAGTCCGAGAGGACACACATCTAAGTCGCGTTTTAACTCAAAGAACTTGAGTGGTGTAAATTGGGCGATCGCAGAAGAATAAAAAGTAACCGAAGTAGATATTCAACTCACGAATCTAAAGGAGAACAAGATGAACAGCAATCACGTAAACAGTCCAAACATGAAACTCCAAGTTGTGGTGTTCAGCGTTTCCGACGTGGAACGTACCAAGGCATTCTACGAGAATCTTGGCTGGCGATTCGACATCGACGTGGTGGAGGGCGACTTCCGCGGCGTGCACTTTACTCCGCCCAACTCGGATGCCTCGATCCTCTTTCGCAAGGGAGTCACTCCAAATAATTCTGGCTCGGCGCACAACCTGGTTCTCGCCGTGGACGACCTCGACGCCGCCCGCGAAGACTTGATCGCTCGCGGTGTCAACGTGAGCGATATCTTCCACTACGCTGGCGCTCCCTTTAACAACGCCGTGGAGAACCCACGCGTCAGTGGGCGCGACCCGCAAGCTCGTTCCTACTTCTCATTTGCCTCGTTTGAAGACCCCGACGGGAACGTCTGGCTGCTCCAGGAAATCACAACGCGCTTTCCTGGTCGTCTGTGGGATTCGACGCGAGCAGGAAACCTAGACGTTGCAAACCTTGCAAGCCTTCTTGCCGAGACGGCAGAGCAACACGATCGCTACGAGAAGACTCACGCCGAGCATCACTGGTGGGATTGGTACGCGCCCTATCTAAGTGCGCGTCAGAATGGCAGCAACCCAGAAGAGGCCGCCGCCGTCGCTGACCGTTACATGGAGGAGATTTTTCCTGTTCTTTCCAGATGATGCGGTCAAAATGGCACTCAGCAGGTTGTCCAGAACCCAACCTGGTGAGTGCTGAATTGAGCGATAGGGCGAACACAGAACTCGAACCTGTCGTTCGCCCCAGCATCACAACTGAGTCATGCAGACAGACAATACGTAACCTCAGTTAAATCCAATTGGAGAAAGATCAATGTCTGAAAAAATCAACCATCAACGATGTCGGTTTTTGGGCATTGCGGCCATGACGATTGCGACTACACAACTCGGTCGATTCGGTAGTGCGATCGCCTTTGGCGGGTCGGGCGCTCCAGCCCAAACTTAGTTTGGGCTGCCTCCAATCGAACATTGGAGGGACTCACTTCGTGAGTAGAGCGCAATCCGACCATCGCACAATCCAGCAAAGCAGAACTAATGGATGACCACCATGACAAAACTGAAAAAAGTATATCACAAAACTAAAGCCCGCACCGCAAGTGCCTTCGTCCTGCTCTCGCTATTCCTCGTCGCACTCTTTGCGGCAGCAGTGTTGCTGGTACTGCCAGCTCGCGTGCAAGCACAGCAATCTGCTCAGAGCAGCGCACAAACCCAGGTTGTGAACGAGGCGAGCGCGAGGGATATCCGCGGGGCTTCACCGTACATCGCCATCAAAAATGAACCCGCACCCAAGCTGATCGTAGATCCTCCGCTTCCCGAAGGGCTGCCCCAGGGCATCTTCTGGGCCCAGTACCGAGTAGAGAACTTGCACATCGTACCCGTGTTCGGGAAGGGTGCCCGCCAGGTATCTCCACGTGTCGGGCATCTACACATAACCGTCGACGACCTGCCCTGGTGGTGGGCAGATGCGAGTGACAGCAACACAATCGACATAGCCGGGCTGCCGCCCGGCCAGCACAAGGTGAAGATCGAGTTGGTTGACTCTAACCACAACGTCTTCCCCGGACAGGTGGTGACGCTGACGTTCACTGTGCCTGGCTACAAGAGCGCCCACTTGCACTAACGGAACCTCCATGCCCGGCCCGCCTCGCCGGAGTAGAAGAACACGCAAGCCCGCTTCGAGGTTTGGCGCAGCAGGCAGGACAGTCTACTCATGCAGAACATCATTAACAAGTTGCTAGCACCGGTCGCGTTTTTCTCGCTGCATTAAGCCATAGGGCGAGCAACAGAACTTAAACCCACAACTCCCCCCACTATCAGAACTAAGTAATGTGGGCAGGCAATACATAACCTCAGTTAAATCCAATCAGAGAAAAATCAATGCTAAACAAAATCAACTATCAACGCCGCCGCTTTCTGGGCATTGCAGCCATGACCATTGCGACTACACAACTCGGTCGATTCGGTTCTGCGATCGCACAATCGAGCAATGCAAAACCAAAGGAGTCTACCACAACTCAACCCGGAACCACGCACACCGACACAACCGCAATCCGCCCCTTCCGCGTCAACATTTCAAAAGAAGCACTCGTCAACCTCCGCCGCCGCATTACAGCAACGCAATGGCCCGAAAAGGAAACTGTTACTGACCTGTCGCAGGGACTACCGCTGGCAACGATGCAGAAACTCGCACGCTACTGGGCAACAGATTACGACTGGCGCAAGGTCGAGGCAAAGTTGAATACCTTGCCGCATTTCATCACCGAGATCGATGGACTAGACATTCATTTCATTCATGTTCGCTCGAAGCATGAAAACGCTTTGCCGCTCATCGTCACGCACGGATGGCCCGGCTCGATCATTGAGCAGCTAAAGATCATCGATCCTTTGACTAATCCTACGGCACATGGAGGAAAAGCCGAGGACGCATTCCATCTGGTGATTCCGTCGATGCCAGGCTACGGCTTCTCCGGCAAACCGACCACTACCGGTTGGGGCGTCGAGCGCATGGCACGTGCCTGGGACGTGTTGATGAAGCGGCTGGGCTACACCCGCTACGTCGCTCAGGGCGGTGACTGGGGCGCGTTCGTCGTCGACCTGATGGGTGTGCAAGCCCCTGCGGGATTGCTCGCCATCCACACCAACTATCCTGGGACAGTTCCAGCCGATGTTGACAAGGCGCTCGTGGCCGGCGACCCACCTCCATCCGGTCTGTCGGCCGAGGAAACGCGCGCCTACAAGCAGTTGGACAGAACGTTGAAGCAAAGAGTCGCCTACGCCAAGTACATGGCATCGCGCCCACAAACCTTGTACGGCATTGCAGATTCCCCCGTCGGGCTAGCCGCTTGGCTTCTCGACCACGATGATGCTGGCGGCCAGCCGGCCTCTGCGGTCGTCGCGGCTCTGAACCGAACCACGAGCGCCACAGGCGAACTGACGCGTGACGAGATCCTCGATAACATCACGCTCTACTGGCTGACAAACACGGGAGTCTCTGCATCTCGTCTCTATTGGGAATATAAGGGTGGCTTTTGGAACGCCAAGGGCGTCTCCATTCCGGTAGCTGTGAGCGTCTTTCCCGGCGAGGCTTATCAAGCCCCGCGGAGTTGGACGGAGCGGGCTTATCCCAATCTCATTTATTACAACCAGCTCGACAAGGGTGGCCACTTCGCGGCGTGGGAGCAGCCAATGATTTTTGTTCAGGAACTGCGGGCGGCCTTCAAGTCCCTGCGATCGTCCAAATGACCGTCTGGGCAATGACTTCGTTTGTGGAACCACCAATCCCCCATTGTGACCAGCCAGCCGTTCGTTATTCAATTTCGGAACCCAAGCCGTTGAGACGGATAAGGTTATTGGTAAAAAAGAAAATAACATCCTTTTGAAAGGAAAACACCATGAGCAAGATTATTAAAGCTGCCGCCGTGCAGATTAGCCCCGTGCTGTACAGCCGACAGGGTACCGTTGAGAAGGTCGTTAAGAAGATTCGTGAGTTGGGCAAACAAGGCATCCAGTTCGCAACCTTCCCCGAAACCATCGTTCCTTATTACCCCTACTTCTCCTATGTGCTAGCCCCGTTCGCGTTGGCAAAGGAACATCTGCGGTTGCTTGAAGAGTCGGTTACGGTGCCGTCTGCTGAAACCCGAGCAATCGCCGAAGCCGCGAAGGAAGCAAACATGGTCGTTTCCATCGGCGTCAATGAGCGCGACGGCGGCTCGATCTACAATACGCAACTTCTCTTCGACGCAGACGGTACGCTGATCCAGCGCCGCCGCAAGACCACGCCAACTTATAACGAGCGGATACTCTGGGGCCAGGGTGACGGCTCAGGACTGCGCGCCATCGATAGTGCCGTTGGGCGCATCGGACAACTTGCGTGCTTTGAGCATAACAATCCTTTGGCACGGTATGCAATGATCGCCGATGGTGAGCAAATCCACTCGGCGATGTATCCGGGATCATTCGCCGGGCAGCTGTTCGCGGAGCAAGCAGAAATTAACGTCCGCCAGCACGCCCTTGAATCCGCCTGCTTTGTCGTCTGTGCAACCGCGTGGCTGGATGCGGATCAGCAGGCTCAGATCATGAAGGACACGGGTTGCGCGATCGAGCCGATTTCTGGCGGCTGCTTCACTGCCATTGTGAATCCACAAGGACAGATCATCGGCGAGCCGCTCAAAGCGGGCGAAGGCGAAGTGATTGCCGATCTTGACTTTGCCCAGATCGATGCCCGCAAGCGGCTGATGGATGCACGCGGTCATTACAGCCGCCCCGAACTGCTCAGTTTGCTGATTGATCGGACACCCACCTCGCTCGTCCATGAGCGCACCCCACACCCCAATGGTAATGGCTCGCACTTGGTCGTCGAGGAGAGAACTGTCGAGGTTCTTTAATTCCACTGTACCTATCCGCAACGACAGGGAGGTCAGTGCGTGTCTAAAAAAATCAATCATAATCGCCGCTACTTTTTAACAACCATGCTTAAAACTTTTGCTGCTACCCAGCTTGGCATGATCGGCTGCACCACACAGCACACTATGTCAGCAACGGCTAAGTTACCGATTGAAGGCGAAGTACCGTCTCTTGTTGGCACGATCGCGTGGCTCAATTCACAGCCATTAACAGTTGACGAACTGCGTGGAAAAGTCGTGCTGATTAACTTCTGGACTTATACCTGCATCAATTGGCTGCGCCAACTCCCTTATGTTCGCGCGTGGGCCCAGAAGTATCAGGATCAGGGGCTAGTAGTAATTGGTATACATACACCGGAGTTTGAATTTGAGAAGAATATCGATAATGTCCGCCGAGCCTCAACGGAAATGAGAATTGACTATGCGATCGCCGTAGATAACGATTATGCGGTGTGGCGTGCTTTTGGAAACCATTATTGGCCAGCCCTTTATTTTATAGACACGCAAGGACGCATTCGTCATCACCAATTCGGCGAGGGCGAGTATGAGCAATCGGAACGGGTCATTCAACAGCTACTGTCTGAGGCTGGAACTGGCAGTGTCGGTCAGGAAATGGTCGAAGTTGATGCTCGTGGTTTTGAAGCCGCCGCCGATTGGGGCAGCCTGAAATCGCCTGAAAACTACCTCGGCTACGAAAGAACGGAGAATTTTGCGTCTCCCGGCGGCGCGGTGTTAAACAAGCGTCATTTATATACCGCCCCCACGCAATTGAAACCTAATCAATGGGCGCTTTCAGGCGATTGGACAATCGGAAAACAAGCTATTGTACTGAACGAGTCCGGCGGGCGGATTGCGTACCGCTTCCACGCGCGCGACCTTCATCTTGTCATGGGGCCGACCGAGCCAGGAACGTCCGTGCGGTTTCGCGTGCTTGTAGACGGGCAGCCGATAGTTGCGGCTCGCGGACTTGACGTTGATGTGCGAGGCGAAGGCACGGTTACCGAACAGCGATTGTACCAACTGGTTCGACAACCGAAGCCCATCATTGATCGACAGTTCGAGATCGAGTTTCTGGATTCTGGGGTGGAGGCTTTTGCGTTCACCTTCGGTTGATAACGCAAACAGATACGCCTTCGCAACAAGCGATAAGAAAGTGAACGCAAGGTAAATTATATGACGATAAAATCTACACATGACAGCCCAATCCTTGTGACCGGAGCGGCCGGTGATATCGGTGCGATCGGCCGTAACCTCACTGCAATGCTGCTTGCCAAAGGGCATAAGGTGCGTGCCTTAGTTCGGCGGGAGGATGAACGCGCTGAGGGACTGCGCCACCTTGGGGCCGAGGTTGTGCAAGGCGATCTAACTGATCTTGCCTCAATGCACCGCGCGATCGAAGGAGTTGCACGCATCTATTTCGGGATGTCAGTCTCGGCGGCATATCTCGAAGCCACGGTCAACACTGCTGCGGTGGCACGCCATCACGGTGTCGAGGCTTTCGTGAACATGTCGCAGATGACGGTGACGCAGATGAGCATTACCGAGACTACTGACAGCCCACAGCACAAGCTGCACTGGCTGGCAGAACAGGCATTGGCATGGTCGGGGTTGCCGGTAGTGACGGTGCGGCCGACAGTCTTCCTTGAGAGCTTCTTCCTGCGTCTCGCTGCTGCTGGCGTCCGGGATAGCGACGAACTGGCGCTGCCCCTAGGTAACGGCAAAACCTCGCCGATCTCGGCGGTTGATGTGGCGCACGCCGTTGCCGTAATCCTCGACGACCCTGCCTCACACATTGGTCAGGTTTACAATCTGACTGGATTTGAGTCAGCCGATCTGAATCACTATGCGCGCGCGTTTTCCGAGGCACTCGGTCGAACGATCAGCTATCGTGACGTGCCGCTCTTTGCGTGGGTTGATACACTTCGTAAGTTTGGGGTGCCAATCCACCTCGTCAACCATGTTGCGGTGATGGCCGAACTTCACGCGCAGGGGCGGTATGACCGCCTAACGGATGATCTGTTCAAGCTCACAGGCAAGACGCCGACGAGCATGTACGACTTTGTAAAATTGCACGCCGCCCAATTCACGCAAAGTCAAGTCGCGGCTTGAGGGGCAGGCCGTCTTCTTCAACCACAGAAAAATTAAATCGCGTTTTAACTCAAAGAATTTGAGTGGTGTAAATTGAGCGATCACTTAATTATGAAGTTAATCGAGGTGGGCAGCAAGCTTCACCAACCTAAAGAAGAACAAGATGAGTAGCAATCACGTAAACAGTCCAAACATGAAACTCGAAGTTGTGGTGTTCAGCATTTCCGACGTTGACCGCGCAAAGGCATTCTACGAGAATCTCGGCTGGCGGTTCGACATCGACCGTGAAATTGCACGTTGCTGAATTCACGCCCAATGAAACCACGGCTTGAAGAGCAGGTCGCTCGTATATCACTGAGTGGATAAAGGCGGACACTTCGCGGCGTGGGAATAGCCGCAGCTCTTTTCTTAGGAGATCCGTGCCACGTTTTGATCGCTACGCTAGTTGGCTCGGCACGCACAAACCTAAAAAATCCAAAACTACTCAAAGAGAGGACACCATGACTCAATCAGAAGTTACGCAACTAAACAGCGAGCAGGCATCTGATGGCAGTGTGCTCAGGAGGAACAAACCCATAACCGTCTCGTTGTACACGTCCATCCAGCCGCAATTCCGCACCGTCGATGGGCTATCCATCCGCTACGCCGAGAGTGAGAACCCAGGGCGAGGTGTGGATGCCCTCCTCCTCAGCCCGTGGCCGGAGAGCCTGTATGCGTTCGAGCCAACTTGGTCGCGGCTTGCCGAGCACGCGCACCTCGTGGCGGTGGACCTCCCGGGCTTCGGACGCTCTGAGCGCCGCGACACGCTCATGTCTTTGCGTGCGATGGGCGAGTTCGTTGTGCGCCTTGCCAATGCCTTCGGGCTGGAGCAGCCGCACGTCGTCGGCCCCGACATCGGCACTAGTGCCGCGCTCTTCGCTGCGGCCCTCTACCCGGGGCGCCTGCGTAGCCTCGTGGTCGGGAGCGGAGGCGCGGCAGTTCCGCTACAACTGGGCGGGGTGCTGAAGGAGTGGGTCGAGGCCCCCGACATTGAGCCGTACCGCCGCCTCGACGGGCGACAGATCGTCACCGCAGCGATCGCCAAGCTCGAGCAATATACGCCGACCGATGCCGCGCGCGAGGACTACCTCTCATCCTACGAGGGCGAGCGGTTAGCCGAGTCGATGCGCTACGTGCGCGCGTATCCGACAGAGCTTCCCGGCCTCGCCAGCCTGCTACCGACGATCCGGATACCAGTGCTGATCGTTGCCGGCCGACGGGATCACGTCGTACCCCTGGTCAACGCGGAGTTTCTCCTCGAACGGTTGCCCGCGAGCAAACTCGCCGTCCTCGACGCGGGGCACTTCACTTGGGAGGATGCCGCCGACGAGTACGCGGCGCTCGTCACGCGCTGGTGGGACGGAGGTTACGCGGTCACCGACCACCGAGGTGGCGACTGATCTCGCCGACGAAGGTTCAAGAATTTCATTTGCACGCGTCGGGTTCACAGTTTCGTGGAACTCGAGATTCCAGAACCTGTTGGAACTTGCCGAAGCTTGTGATGTCCCGGTGCGCTGGTCCTGCCGGACTGGAGTTTGCCACACCTGCGAGTGTGGGCTGATTTCCGGATCGGTGAAGTATGATACCGAGCCGCTCGATGCTGCGGTGGTCGGGAATCGATTGATTTGCTGCTCGCGCCTGCAAGAAGACACGGTAATCGGCAACGTGAAAATATTAAGAAGAATTTTATATGCGATCTGACATTATTCCAGGGGCTGTCTTCCCCGACGAATGAATACCGCAGTGGTGTCGGGGCCCACTGGCCTTTCCTCTCCGATGCGGGACGCAGAATCCAAAAAGACCTCGACATCGCCGAATACACTGACCCTCTCCACAATCCCATGATCCCCTACACGATCATCCTCGAACCGGGTCTGGTCATTTATAAAATCTACATGGGTTACTGGTTCTTTGGGCGACCCACTCTGGAAGAACTCCGCCAGGACTTGCGCTCCATTCTCAGGAAATGCCGACCGGACTGGGACATCACAACACCTGAACTGAAAACGGCGTGGCAGGAAGACCGCAAGGAACTCTTCTACCCATACGGCAAAACCTACGCTCAAACACTCGGCGAACAGGATTAGAAAATGTCTGAAAAAACCAACCAACGCCGCCGCCATTTTTTGGGCACTGCGGTGATGACCATTGCGGCTACACAGCTAGGCCGATTCGGTCTTGCACAGTCGAGCAAAACAAAACCAGCAGTTCTGTTCACGACTAAGCCGGGGACAAACACGTCGTTCGGCTCACTAAAACAGATCGATGCTGGTGTGCTGAATGTCGGATACGCTGAAGCGGGCCCTGCGAATGGCCATCCAGTAATCCTCCTGCATGGATGGCCCTACGACATTCATAGCTATGTCAATGTCGCTCCTTTGTTAGCATCGGCGGGGTACCGGGTGATCATCCCGTATCTGCGAGGCTATGGCACGACGCGCTTTCTTTCGAGCGAGACATTCCGCAATGGGCAGCAGTCAGCGATCGCTGTCGATATTATTGCACTGATGGATGCGCTCAAGATCGAGAAGGCGATCCTCGCTGGTTATGATTGGGGAGCGCGCACCGCCAACATTATCGCGGCACTCTGGCCCGAACGCTGCAAGGCACTCGTTTCCGTGAGTGGCTATTTGATCGGCAGCCTTGAAGCCAACAAGATACCGCTGCCGCCGCAGGCTGAACTTCAATGGTGGTACCAGTTTTATTTCGCGACCGAACGCGGGCGCGCGGGCTATGAAAAACACCGCCGCGATTTCAACAGGTTAATCTGGAAACTCGCGTCGCCGAAATGGAACTTCGACGACGCGACGTTTGATCGCAGCGCTGCGTCCTTCGACAATCCGGATCATGTCGCTATCGTGATTCACAACTACCGCTGGCGACTCGGACTAGCCGAAGGCGAGTCGAAGTATGACGAGTTTGAGAAGCGGCTCGCCGTATTTCCCGCGATCACCGTACCTACCATCACGCTGGAGAGTGATGCCAACGGCGCACCGCATCCAGAGCCCAGTTCCTATGCCAAGAAATTCTCGGGCAAATATTCGCACCGCACTATTAAAGGCGGCATCGGGCACAACCTGCCGCAAGAAGCGCCACGGGAGTTTGCAAAGGCCATCGTTGAAGTTGATGGTTACTGATTGGGTTTAGCCTGAGTTGTGAAACAAACAATTTGCAGCAAAGAGAAAACACAATGACCAAACTGAAAAAAGTACATTACAAAACCAAAGCCCGCACCGCAAGTACCTTCGTCCTCCTCTCACGACTCCTCGTCACGTTCTTTGTGGCAACGGTGTTTCTGGCACTGCCCACTCGCCTGCTTGCCCAGCAATCCGCCCAGACCGGCGCACAAGCCCAGGTCGCGGTTAAGGTGATCGCGACCAAAGACAACGCAATCCGCCCCTTCCGCGTCCACGTCCCGCAAGAGGCGATCGTCGATCTCCGCAGGCGCATTGCAACGACCCGCTGGTCTGACAAGGAGACTGTCGCCGACCAGTCGCAGGGCGTCCAACTGGCGACAATGAAGGAACTCGTCCGTTACTGGGGAACCAAGTACGACTGGCGTAAAGCCGAGGCGAAGCTGAATGCCTTACCGCAGTTTGTAACGAACATCGACGGACTGGACATTCACTTTATCCACGTCCGCTCCAAAAATCCTAACGCTTTGCCGTTGATCGTCACGCACGGATGGCCCGGGTCGGTATTTGAACAGCTAAAGATCATCAGCCCGCTGACCGACCCGACGGCCTACGGGGGGCGCCCGGAGGACGCTTTCGACCTGGTAATCCCGTCAATTCCCGGCTTCGGCTTTTCCGGCAAGCCGACAGGCACAGGTTGGAACCCCGATCGCATCGCGCGAGCTTGGGCGGAGCTGATGAAGCGCCTTGGTTACACCCGCTACGTTGCTCAAGGCGGTGACTGGGGGTCTCCCATCTCCAGCGCGATGGCGCGTCAGGCACCAGCAGGATTACTCGGCATCCATATCAACTTGCCGGCGACGATCCCGCCCGAGGTGGCTGCGGTGCTCGCTGGCGGCGGCCCCGCGCCGACGGGACTCTCCGAGAAGGAACGCGCGGCTTTCGACTCACTCGACACCTTAAATAAGAAGAAACGGGCCTATGCCGTGGTGATGGGCACGCAACCGCAGGTAGTCGGATACGGTCTGACAGACTCGCCAATCGGACTTGCGGCGTGGATGCTTGGGCATCCAGGCTTCACGCAGTGGACGTATAGAGGTGGCGATTCCGAAAAGTCCCCGACGAAAGATGAGGTGCTGGACGACATCACGCTGTACTGGCTAACGAACAGTGCAGTCTCGTCAGCTCGGCTGTACTGGGAGAACAAGAACACCAGTCTCTTAAACGCGATCGCGCAGAAGACCGCCGAGATATCGCTCCCGGTAGCCATCACGGTATTTCCGGAGGAGTTATATCGCGCTCCAGAGACATGGGCCCGACGCGCCTATCGCAACCTGAGCTACTTCCATGAGGCTGATAAAGGCGGCCACTTTCCGGCATGGGAACAGCCGCAGATCTTCTCTGAGGAGATCCGCGCGGCGTTCAGGTTACTGCGTTAGTTGAAGACCAATCGATTCACACGATAAACAGCAAACAAAATGACTAGCTATTAACAGAGGTAATAATGGAAACAGCAGATGTAATTGTGATTGGAAGCGGTCAGGGCGGAGTTCCACTTGCGGTTGACTTTGCCAAAGCAGGTCGAAACGTCGTTCTATTTGAGCGTGATGCGTTGGGGGGCAGTTGCATAAACTATGGTTGCACACCTTCTAAAGCCTTTCTAGCCGCTGCCCATGCCGCAGGTCGCGCTCGACAAGCCGCAAAGCTAGGCATACACGCACAGGTTGAAGTAGATTTTCCTGCGGTGATGGAGCGTGTACGTAGTATTCGCAGCCAGTTTAACCAAGGTACCAAGCGGCGATTAGAGAGTGCAGGGGTTAGAGTCGTCTGCGCTGAAGCCACTTTCACCGGAGAACGAACGGTAAGCGGAGGCGGTGTGACTGTGCAGGCTCCGATCGTTGTTATCAACACAGGAACATCCTCTACCATTCCTGACATTCCTGGTTTAACTGGAACGCCTTATCTCACCAACCGAAATTTCTTTGATTTGCAGCAGATTCCGTCTCGGTTGCTCGTAGTTGGCGGTGGCTATATTGCCCTAGAATTAGGGCAGGGGATGGCGCGTTTAGGCAGCCAAACTGAATTGATTGTGCGGGGCGATCGCTTACTGGCTCAAGAAGAATCCGATGTCAGTGTTGTGCTTTTGGATGCATTTAAGCAAGACGGAATTGAACTGCATTTCAATGTGACTGTTCAGCACGTTGCTTACACTAACGGTGTGTTTACCCTAACGCTGAACAATGGTGAAGTACTTGATGGAGAAGCATTGCTGATTGCGACTGGGCGCAAACCGAATACTGGGGCATTAAATTCTGCTGTGACATGCGTTGAATTAGATGCACAGGGTTTTATTAAAATCGACGATCAGTTTCAAACAACTTGCGCTGGAATTTATGCGATCGGGGACGCTGCCAAACAGCCTGCTTTTACGCATGTTTCTTGGGAAGACTATCGCCGCTTGAAAGCTATTCTGTGTGGCGAACAGCGGACACGCAATGATCGGGTGTTAGGCTATGCCGTTTATACAGAGCCGCAAGTGGGTCGAGCGGGTATGACGTTAGAGCAGGCTCAGAAACAGGGTATCTCTGCCCGCGAAGTCACCCTGCCGAAGCCAACCGTCGTTTGGCTATGACTACGACACTTTTGCGGAGGATCTTGACACGCTGATCGCACAACTTGACCTGCGCGATGTTGTGCTAGTCGGTTTCTCTATGGGGACTGGCGAAGTGACGCGCTATCTGGGCAAGTACGGTTCAGAGCGCGTCAGTAAAGCCGTGCTAATGGCTCCAGTGCCACCCTTCCTGCTGAAGACAGACGACAATCCCGAAGGGGTTGATCGCAGTGTCTTCGACGGAATTATGAAAAGTATCGTAGAAGATCGTCCAGCATATCTGTCCACATTTTTCAAAAATTTCTACAACGTGGATGTGCTTCTGGGCGATCGTATAAGCGAAGATGCCATCCAAATGAGTTGGAATGTTGCAGCAGGAGCTTCTGCTAAGGGGACTCTGGACTGTGTACCGTCGTGGTTAACCGATTTTCGTGACGATTTGCCACGTATAAATGTGCCCACTCTGATCATTCATGGAGATGCCGATCGTATCCTTCCACTTGACTCTACCGCAGCAAGACTGCCGAAGCTAATTAAAGACAGTCGCCTTGTGGTGATACCTGGCGGTCCCCACGCTATAAACTGGACTCATGCCGATCAAGTCAATCCTGTGCTGTTGGACTTTCTTGAAGGAAAATAATCAGCATTCCAAAGCCCGCCCAAAATCAATGGTATCTGTTGCAATTAAACGGTGATCTAGACTGAATGGCACACTTAAAAAGCGCTAACCCTTGATATTACTGGTTTTTGGGCGTGGGGTTTAGAGAATTAAGAAGAGTAGAGCTAGGTTTCACACTCGTCTGTTGAATATTTTTTAACACTATAGTATTGAGTCAAAAATATGAAAATTTATCAGGAAGATTTAGATTGGGCGGTTTCCCAAGGCTTAATTACAGCAGAACAAGCTAATGCGTTATGGAATGCTCTTTCAATGCGTAACGGCGAACGTCCGCAATTTAATTTTGCCAATGTCACTTTTTACTTTGGGGCGTTAATTGTCATCTCAGCCATGACTTGGTTCATGACATTAGCGTGGGAATCATTTGGTGGCGGTGGGATTTTTTTGTTAGCCAGCATTTATGCCTTGTGCTTTGTACTTGCAGGAAGCAACCTCTGGTGGCGACACGAGATGAAAATTCCTGGAGGTTTGCTATTTACCATTGCAGTTTCCTTGACTCCTTTAGCAATTTACGGGCTGCAACGTGCGACAGGGTTTTGGACTCAAGGCGACCCTGGTACATATCAAGATTTTTATCTCTGGATTAAAGGCAGTTGGTTTTTGATGGAGTTAGGGACTATCATCGCAGGTTTAGTTGCCATCAAGTTTGTACGTTTTCCCTTTTTAATTGCTCCCATCGCCTTTTCGCTATATTTCATGTCTATAGATATCACACCATTATTGTTTGGTGAAAAAAGGTATAATTGGCACCTACGACTATTAGTTTCCCTGTGGTTTGGTATTGCTTGTATTGTTGTCGCTTACCTAGTAGACATCCGCACTAGTAGACGCAATGAAGATTATGCATTTTGGCTATATTTGTTTGGATTACTGGCCTTTTGGTTTGGTCTAACTTTAATGGGAGACAGTAATGAATTTCAAAAATTTCTCTATTGTTTGATTAATTTCGGGTTAATATTGCTGTCGGCATTGTTAAAACGAAAAGTTTTTATTGTTTTTGGGGGAATAGGTGTCTTTGGTTATTTAGGATACCTTGCTTACAGCGTCTTTCGCAATGCAATTTTATTTCTGTTTACGCTAACGGTTTTGGGAATATTTATAATCTATCTAGGAATTTTATATCAACGTAATAGTAGGAATATTGAGCTTTTTTTGGAACATCTATTACCAGATACTGTGAGGCGCTTCTTACCTAGAGAGTAATAACTTTTTGCCTTTACTCAATCCTTGTCAATGCCTCTAGTTGTGCCAAAAGTTTTTCTATTTGCTTACATTTTTCGACTCTGGACAAATACGTAACTTCCTTAGTTTAGTGATAAAGATTCAGGTGGCAGAGGATTGGCAAAAAGAACACTTGAGGGCAGCAATTCTCTTATGAGAATAATTATCTTTATGATTTGGATCTATGCCAAATTTTCAGTTATCCCTTTCCTAAGAAACCAGAATGGTTTCTTAGGAAAGGGATAAAGGTATCGAAACGATTGCTGATAAAGTTCATCGCCAAGAGCGATCGCTGTGCAGAGAAGCAAAGATCATTTCATCAAGAGTAAGGTGTGATAGTTGGTACTGTGCCTGTCAATGCCCAGTTGCCGACTTCCCGAATTTTATAGTCCACAGGATCGTGGAGCGTTGCTGTACGGAGGTTTCGCCAGTAGCGATCAAAGTCATAACTCCGTGCTGTGGCGCTTGCACCCATCACATCAAACATTTGCGTTGTAATCGCTAAACCAATTTTGGTGACGAATGCTTTTGCTGTGTAAACAGCGATCGCCGCTTCTCCTCTTTGTTGGGCTGTTAAATTAATGCCCTTTTCGATGGCAGCTTGCAGTACTTGGGCTGCTCGATCAGTAAGTAAGGTTGCCGCTTCTAAGTCCATCCAAAATTCACCGTAATGATGCAGAATGTAAGGGTCTTGAATCGACTGTTCTACCCCTGATGTAATCCAGGGGCGAGTTCTAGTTGTAGTGTATTCTCGTGCAGTTGCAAACGCACCTTGAATAATGCCTAGATAAATGTTGACTTGGTTGAGTTGTTTGGAGACATTGAGTAGGCTGGCGATTGGGCTGTCACTTGGATAAATAGAAGTCAGAATTTCATCTGGTGTCACCAAAACTTGCTCAAACGTGACGCTACCTGAGTCAGTTTGGCGTTGTCCCATGTTGTCCCAATCTTCATTAAAGTGAATGCCGGGGCGATCGCTAGGAACAACTGCAATTACGGGCTGTCTAGAATCAGCACTTAAGGCACTGACAATCATCCTGTCTGACAGGCTTGCTCCTGTAGCAAATCGCTTGATACCATCGAACTGCCAGCCATGCTTAGTCGGAGTTGCCACCAATCTTGGATCAAGGGCATTGACCGCATTTGCCCAAAACCAGTTGTGCTGTACTGTATCTAGGTAGAATTGTTCTGCTTGTGTTGGATTGCTGGTTGAGAGTGAGCTGACAATCGTGGTGTGATTGCCAAACAGTTGACCGATAGAGCCATCAGCTTTGGCGAACTCGCGGATCAACCCAAAGATTTTGACAGTGGAAGTTTCCCCCAATCCCCCATAAATCGTAGGAATCACCAGATTGAGTAGACCGCTTTGACGCAACTGCTCAATTTCATGGATAGGACGGCTACCACCTTTGCGATCGCCTTCGGCCCAGCGAAGCTGATCGCGCTCTGCGGCTGTTTTGGCAAATTCCTCGGCAAGTTGATAACCGATAGCAAAGGAATTAAACGGTTTTGTTGTTTCTAGTAATTGCATCATATTTAGTTCTCCTTGAAAATTTTATTTTTCTCGTTGCCTCATTCGCTTGGTAGATTATCAGCTGATCCCAAAATCTCGTCGCCAATTTCAGCAGAAATACGTTGAGCTAATTCCATATCTGGTATTTCGTTTTCGTTCTGCGTTCCTACCTCTGCAATTAGTCGTGCAAAGGCACTAGGAGAAGCAACCATCAACCCGCGAGCCGGCTTGTCGCTCAAAACGCCGATCGCATGGGCGGTACCAGAAGGAATCAGGAAGGTTTCGCCAACTTTCAGCACAACCTTGTTTTCACCTGCCCAGACCGTGAACTCCCCTTCTAGCACATACAGTTGTTCGGAATAGCGCGTGTGGCGATGGAGAGGTGTTTGTGTACCAGGTGGGAAGTAGCCTTCGATCAGATCGTATTTACCTTCGGTTGTCGTGCGATCAGCAATGATATTGAGGCGAGAACCAAAAAGCCAGAAAGATTGGGTCATGAGATTGCTCCGATTAATGCGTGAGTTATTTTTAGCATTCAACTGAATTTAGCTTTGGTGTATCAAGAGGCGGGATGAATTGAACTGATATCTCTAATCCATTAGATGTGCAATTCATTCATAGAATCAGCTAGTGGAAATCTACTCATCTTGTTCTCCTTTAGGTTGGTGGAGCTTGCTGGCCACCTCGATTAACTTCATTCTTCTGCGATCGCTCAATTTACACCACTCAAATTCTTTGAGTTAAAACGTGATTTAATCGTTCTGTGGTTGAAGAAGACCGCAGAAAATAACCCAGGAGCAATTAAATCTGGTATACTCTAACCAAAATCGATCGAATCATTTGCTTGTCAATCTGTGTTGGTGAAACTCCCTGTCAGTCCTTGATTAAAGAAACGCCCGATATTCTAAGAAAAGATTCGCTCTATCCTTTGCACCATCGGCTGAGATATGGATTCCAACCCATCAAAAACTAAACGAGGTCGCTCCACCTCTGGGCGAGTGCGAGGAGCCATCCTATCGCCTCAAGGGTGGCAAAAGTTTCAAACTGCAAAACAACAGGCGGAATCCGACGAAACTTGGGGTAAGCGCTTCAGCCAGGAAGATCTCAGCGATCGCACTGGACTATCCCTAAATACCCTCGCTCGTATTTTTAAGCGCGAACTGGGAGTCGATCGCCAGTCATTAGAGTATCTCTTTCGGGCGTTTGGGCTGGAATTGACGCAAACAGACCTGACATCCCCTACTTCATCTCAAGAGACAGAGAGCCGTTGGACAAATCCCCAACAGGACTGGGATACGGCAGTCGATGCCTCAGCGTTTTATGGGCGTGAGGTAGAACTGACACAACTGTGGCAGTGGGTTGTATCTGAGCGTTGCCGTATGGTCGGGCTATTGGGCATTGGCGGCATTGGCAAAAGCACGATCGCGGTCAAAGCTGCGCTGCAAATGCAAGCAGAATTTGAGATTGTTGTATGGCGCTCTTTGGCTAATGCACCACCACTGGATGAACTCCTGTCAAGCCTGCTAAAGTTTCTCATGCCGCTTTTTGGAGAAGATCCCATTCTTCCTATCACGCTTGATCAACAGATATCTAAACTGATGCAATATCTGCGGTCGCGTCGGTGTTTATTACTGCTCGATAATGCTGAAGCCATTTTGCAGCGAGAGCCAGTGGGACAATGGCTCTCGGGCTACGAAGGTTATGGACAATTGCTCAGAGCCATTGGCGAAGCATCCCACCAAAGCTGTTTGTTGCTCACTAGTCGAGAAAAGCCACGGGAAATGGCACTGATGGAAGGCGCACAGGCGCTAGTGCGATCGCTGACCTTGACTGGACTAACACCTGCTGATGGACGCGCTATCTTTCGGCAAAAAGGAGCATTTACAGGTTCAGAAGCCGAATGGCAGACTTTGATCCATCACTACGGTGGCAATCCACTGGCGTTGAAACTGGTGGCAGCCGCAATTGGGGATTTGTTTAACGGCAGCATTACCGAGGTGTTGCCGTATCTCAGTCAGGGATTGGCTGTTTTTGAAGACATTCGCGATTTACTAGACCGTCAGTTCGCTCGCCTATCGGAAGCCGAACAGAAAACACTGTTCTGGTTTGCAATTCATCGGGAGCCAGTCTCGATTGCAGATATTCGAGAGAATGTGGTTGATCCTGCTGCTCAACAAAGTGTACCTAATTTGATCAACTCACTACTGAGGCGATCGCTAATTGAAAAAAACGATGGGTTATTCTTCTTGCAACCTGTGGTGATGGAATATATTACAGAACGATTCGTACAGCAAATTTGCATCGAATTTGAGACGCAGAAGCTTAACGTTTGGCAAACGCATCCCTTAGTGCGAGTACAAGCCAAAGATTACATTCGAGAGATTCAGACGCGCTTAATTGTGCAATCTGTGATGGAACAGTTCCTGTCTTGCTTTGGCAGTGTGGCGGCGATTGAGGCGCAAGCAAGGCACTTATTAACACAACAGGGGAAGAAACCAGGATACGTAGCAGGCAACCTGATTAACCTGCTGGTGCAGTTTCAAGTGGACTTACGCGGCTGGGATTTTTCCGGTCTTGTGGTGCAGCAAGCCGACTTACGGCAGGTCGATTTAGCCGGAGCTAATTTTCAGAATGCTGACTTAGCGAAATCTATCTTTTCAGAAACCCTCAATGTTGCGAGGTCGGTCGACCTGAGTCCAGATGGACAGACCATTGCCGTTGGCGATGCCAATGGCAACATCTATCTCTGGAACATTAGCACAGCCCAACTTCTGGGCATTTTTTCAGGACACAAAGGCTGGGTTTGGTCGGTTGCCTTTAGTCCCGATGGCAGAACGTTAGTGAGCAGCAGTAGTGATAGTTCGGTGCGCTTGTGGGATATCCAGAGTGGAAGCTGCTTGCAGGTGCTAACAGAACATAAAGGTTGTGTTTGGTCAGTGAGTTTTAGTGCCGATGGTCAGCAATTAGCGAGTTGTAGCGATGACAAAACGGTGCGCTTATGGAATTTGCAAGGGCAGTGTCTCTGTGTTTTGAAAGGACACACTCAGAGTGTTTATTCTGTCCACTTCGCTCCAGATGAGCAAACCTTAGCCAGTAGCAGTAGTGATACAACGATTCGGATCTGGGATGTGAGCAATGGGAAGTGCCTGAGTATCTTACAGGGGCATACCACCGGGGTTCGGTGTGTGCGATACAGCCCGGATGGTCAACTGCTCGCCAGCGGATGCCGGGATGGGTCGATTCGGTTGTGGAGCAATTATCTGTCCCACGATCAATATCCAAACTCCCATTCCATAAATTATAGTGCCAAGTTGCTGCATGGACATGCCGATTTTGTTTGGAACATCGCCTTTAGCCCGGATGGTCGTCTCTTAGTGAGCGGTGGCCGCGATGGTACTCTGCGCCTGTGGAATGTGCAAGATGGGCAATCCATTAATGTACTTGAGGGTCATACCCACGATGTTTATGGGCTTGCTATCAGTGCCGACAATCAATTGTTGATCAGCACAGGAGAAGACCAGACGGTGCGGCTGTGGCATTTACAGAGTGGACGAAACCTGAAAACGTTGCGTGGATACACTGGTGGGGTTCATTCCCTGAGTCTAAGTGCAGATGGTCAGCTGCTTGCTAGTAGTGGTCAGAATGAAACAATTCAGGTGTGGCGTTTGCAGATGGATAGCAATCTGCCACGACTTCAGCCCTACAAAGCTTTTTCCAGCCCAACCCGCCGGATGTCATCATTCAGCAACGTCAACTTTGATCCTGGTGGTCAAACGCTGGCGATCAATCGACATGATGAATCGATCGCTTTATGGAATATCCAAACTGGACACCTCGATCGCTGGTCAGCGCACAACGCATCTATCTGGACAGTTTTGTTTAGCCCAACGGGACAAATTTTGGCAAGTAGTAGTTATGATTGCACCGTGCGACTTTGGGATGTGCAAACACATCACTGCTTGCATGTGTTACGCGGACACCAGAGCGCTATTCGCGCGATTACATTTGACCCGGGCGGTCAATGGTTGGCAAGTGGCAGTTTTGATTTCACCATTCGATTATGGGATGTGCAAACTGGAGAATGTCTGAAGGTTTTGCAAGGACATACGGGAGCCGTTTTCGCACTGGCATTTGACAAGAGTGGTCATAGACTGGTAAGCGGCAGTCACGACCAAACCATTCGATTATGGGATGTGCAAACTGGAGAATGTCTGAAGGTTTTGCAGGGTCATACAGGAGCACTCTGGACGCTTGCCATCACTCCGGATGGTCAAATCTTAGCAAGTGGCAGTGTCGATCAAACCATTCGACTGTGGGATCTGCAAACCGGGCATTGTCTTCACATCCTGGATGAACATAGCGGTTGGGTTCAGTCAGCGATCTTTAACTCTAACGGTCAAATCCTATTCAGTGGTAGCGACGATCGCACAATCAAGGTTTGGGATGTGCAAACAGGATGCTGTATCGAAACGTTGACGGTCAATCGCCTGTATGAAGGTATGAATATTCAAGGAGCAACCGGATTGACAGTAGCTCAAAGAACTACCCTGAAAGCGTTAGGGGCAATTGACCATTGAAGCAATACACATCCAAATTCAGCGCCTTCGCTTGTGTTCAATGGTGTCTAGTAATTGTTGAAAGGCGTTGAGCGATCGCGCCATTTCCTCATTCACAAGTTGCTCAATCTGTTCATCCGAGAGTATTTCCGTTTCGCTTGTTAGAATCTGTTCATCGCTTTCATCCTCAATCAGCCTTGTACGCAGGAGAGAAACCTTACGATACCTTAAGAGCGTTGACGGCTCCAGCATCATCACGGTTTCAGGAGTTGCTATCTGAAAATATTGCCATGCAGATTCAGGCGGAATATCTGTGCAATCCCATACCAACCGCAGTGGCTTTGCCCCTTTAGGGAGCGATCGCTGGCGTTGACTTTGATATTGTTCATAGAGCAGCCTGGATTGCATCATGCTAAAAGATGTCTCTGAGTGAGCAATGAGTGGATTAATCGTTGCATCCAACCGATCAATGGCAAAACTGGCGAAGCAAACGCCGTTACCCACGGACTTTCCTAACTGAATCTCCTTCTCTAATCCTCTGAGATAATGGTCAAAGACCTGGTTGTATACGTTTAGAGAAAACACTAACGTAGCATTCACGTTCATGCCTTCACGAAGCAGTTGTTCAATCACTGGCAGCATTAATCCAGTCGCTGGGATTCTCAGCAACAAATTACTCCACCCCACAGCTCGCCAGATTCTTTGAGCGGCAGCGATCGCAGTTTCAGCTTCAAATAGCGTATCAGGCGGCAGATCGACTTGAACATAACCATCTCGCCCTTGTGTATGAGCATGAACTGGTTTCAACCGATCGGCCGCTAATTGCAGATCTCGCACAAGCAAATATTCATAATCTGAACGAGCGCTCCGGCTCATCCCTTGTTGTGCCAGCGTATTGAAGTCGCGATCATACGCATGTCCCTGGATAGCAAGGTTCAAAGCGTCAAAGTTCGATCGTGTACCCATTAACCCATCTTCTTCAATGGATTGTTGCAAGTGACCACTGGTCACCCAGCTTCGCTCAAACCCATCAAGCCAAATAGATTGTCCAGAGCGACGGAGTGACTCCAACAGGTTCATAGCTTACAAACTTTATGCTCAAAGATTCAAACGTTCAATAAACCAGTTTGACAACTTTCTTCAAATGACACCACCCAAGATCCATTAGTTAAGCGCCAACTTAAGTAGAGTTGATTAGAGCATCGATACTGTTGGCATGCGACACGAATTGGTCTTTTCCTCTTTAGAAGTCGTTACTGAGGCTGTAGCGAATGGGGATAAGGTAACGCTCGTCGGATTTGGGTCATTCGAGCGACGCGTAGCTTGCCGCCGTAGGCATCGCTCAGAGCGCGAGGGGCGTAATCCGAAAACCAATGAGCCAATGACAATTCCGGCGACCAAAGTGCCTGCATTCTCTGCTGGGAAACAGTTCAAAGAGAAAGTAGCGCCATAGATGAATTGTTTTACCACTAGCAATCCAATCACTGCAAAGCCTTTGCCCTCGATGTTCTCAAGACAGCATGGGCAACGGCAAGGGGAATGTGAGTGTTGAATTGCAGATGCAAAAAAGCGCGATCGCTGCACCAACACCTGCCTTCTTGATGCTCGTTATCGGAGGTCTTCTGTCTGAGAAAAGCTGTAGGTAGGGCAACGTGCTTCACTGGCAAAAGAATGCGATTGCCCCCGATCAAAGCCGCAACCAATGGGCTGTTCCATTGAACCTCCCAACAGTTGCAACCGAATGAATTAACCGCTTTACCGTTTTTGATAAATCGAATCACGCCCAGCTTTTGCTGCTGCCTCAGCGCTATAGTAAATCGGATAGTCGCCGAATACCGTGCCATCGGGACTAACAATCCGAAACTGCCAGCAGTTATCCAAAGTGTAAAATACGACTAAAACACGAGAGTGAATACAGACAACTGAATGAATCTTGGTGGTAGTCATAGTACTGTGCGCTTGCTGAATACTAGTAAAACAGCCATTCTCATAACGAGAATAAGTATAAATACGTTTCAAGTGAAACTAACAGATTAAGCCTAGTTATAGATGTTCTAGAAAACTTTTTAACATTAGCACTTTTCGCAACTAACTTAAGTATGAATAATAGTCTATCTTAAGTAAGGTTTTGTAGATAAATACAGCAACTAAGCTGTTGTTTAGAGTTGAAAATAGCTTTCCGTAAAGGGAGTACTTAAACATAAAGAGTTTAAGTACTCTTTATCTAAGTTCCATCAATGAATTAAATTTGCTCTGTACCCCAATGGCTCAATTATCCAATTACGTCCGCAATTGCTCTCTTCTCTACGAGACGCTTTGCGAACGCAGTGGGGCGTAGCCATTGCGAACGGGCGAAAAAGCGAATTGTTTGGTCAGGGTTTTGGTTAACATAGAAATTCTAGTTCCCAAAAAATAAACTATGCCCAAGACTTGGAATATAAAAATAGATAACCATTTTCAAGCCAATCCCAATTGCATTATCGCCACAGCCCATGTAGACAGCTTCCCTATAGACCTGCCGCTAGAACCGAACATCCGGGAACCGAACCGCAAAAGCGCGACCTACAGACAAATCTTCGACTCGCTGACGACCGAACCTGCAAAATTCTTCTCTCGCCACAGTGGAATTGTTTTGTCAGCTAATATTGTTAAACCTACCAAAAACAAAACCGAGCTAGAACTGGAGATTTTAGAAGCCAGCGAGGGCGGTAGTGATGGAATTATCAACGGCGGACATACAGTTTTAGCATTTGAGCAAGCGAAAAATTACAAATACGATTTAACCCAAGCCAGAGTAAAAGTTACGATTCACATCGGACTGACTGAAGAATCAGCCAAAGATATAGCCCTGGCAAGTAATACTACAACGCCAGTAGATTCTCGCTCCAAAGTCAACGCCAGGGGTGATTACAAATTTATCAAGCAGTATTTAGTCCAGTTAGAGAGAGCAGAAGATAGAAAATTCCGCATCGCCTATTACCAAAACCAAAGCGGCGCACCCAGAAACGCTCAGTGCAATGTCAACTCCAATTCGCAATTCGCAATTCGCAATTCGCAATTAAGACAATTTAGTGTTGGCTCTGTACCTCCCGCTAATTGAAGACCACCAACCTACGGTATGGTATTGGCTCTGTACCCACTTTTAGCCAATTAATCAATTAGTTCATAATTCGCATTTTCAATTGCGAATTGCGAACTGCGAATTGCGAATTGTTTGGTCACCCATTTGCTCAAGCTCCTTTACTGCCTCGACAGAAATAAATACAACCCCGACGGCAACAAACGAACCAAACACCCCGCAGGGATGAGTCTTCCAAGTAACATCACAGATGCAGAAAGGGAAAGGTTAACTGCACTTTTGCCTCTGCTAACTCATGCTTTGTGGATAGAGCAAAGACTCTATGAAATCATTCAAGACCATATCAGCAACCCCAGAAGAAAAGGTGCCAACGATTTAGCATCAATAGATATACGTAAAACTACGTTGTTGCCGGACAGCAAGTACTCATTCGGGTTTGGTGCGCCAACTGACCTGGCATTACCGATAATCGCATCATATCGCGTATTTCTAGATAAGGACTATAAATGGATTTTGCCGTTTAACGAATTTGCCGAGGATTTCCTCCAACACGTGTGGGCTAACTATTTTCGTAAATACTTGGTATCGGAGAAAACAGCAGGGAATACAGTCGGTACAAAAATCAGCCGCAACCAAGAGATTTGGGAAAGTTTGTATATCTCTGCACAAAGTTATCTCAATTCTTCTTTGGTGAAAATGGTTAACTCCAGTAAGTCAGAAGAACCGAAGGTTACAGAAGGTACAAAGAAAAGGGCAAGAATGAAAAGCAATGCAACTACTGTGCCTAAATAAATAGCTTTTTACCGTTCGACTAAGCGCTGACGGCGAAGCCTTTCCCCCTTTGCCCAAATCTTCTTGAAAAGGGTGCATCTGCTTTTGAGCTAAGAAATGAATCTAGATTTTTTGCATTACCCGTCTAAACTCAAATCAATCACCTCAAGAACATCAGGCAACCAGCGAACATGTTCAACAATCTTGTCGTGAGTCCGAGCTTTGTCTCTTGTGACAGTACCCCAAAGTTTACCTTTTTCAGTCAAATGCCAGATGTTCTTTTGGCGTTGTTTTCCTGTAGAGTCAGTCTTGATTTCCACTTGCTTACACTGTAGCCCAGCAGACTCCAAAACCCGATTGACCACTTCTGGTCTTACAGGCTTGGGCAGTCCATTACGCTCGGCATAGATTTTCCCCAGTTCAGTTGGAGGCAGATGTCGGTCGGGAGTAGCTTCTACCTCTTGAATAGCGCCAACTAATTCCTTTGCCATTGGTGCTATTTCAGGGCATATTGCTTGTACACCTCGGAGAATGGTAAGAGTTTGTAGCTCTGCACTAAGCCTTGTGCCAGCCAGTACTTTTTGCCCAAAGCTGACGAGTTCATCAAGGGTGGGTTTGGCGTTATGTTGTTGGGTTGGCTTGGGCATTTCATACTTGCCAGTGCGCCGCAGGGATGGAAGGACTTCATGGAATACCCACCGTTGGAATCGTTTAGCAACAGGTTTACGAGATTTGAAGATCAGGCGATAAAGCCCTGCCTCAGTCACAGTCAGCATTTCTTGCTCTCCACCAAGGGTACTCACATTGTGAGTACCCTTTTCATCTTCATCAAGCCCACCATCTCGATATGTGCTGCCATCTTTGGCTTTCCTAATTTGTCCATTCACAGTAACGGAAGTATCAATGTCTAATATTGCACATACATCCGCAGCAATCCATTCTGGTTTTTCTAGTGTGCCAACGAAGCGAACTTCTTGAGACTCAAACACGAAAACTGATAGGTCTGACATAAATTCAACTTTCCTTAATTGTTACCCAGTCAGTTAAAACAGCCATACAGCAAGCGGTTAAGGTTGCTCTTCTTAAGGTTTTACTTTCATGTTTAGCGATGTAACCGCCCTCTAATTCGTTCTGCTCAAAAGAAACTCCAATTACGTCAAAAAGCTTGTTAGCAACGTCCATTGAAATAGATTTCGACCAAGCCATATTTACTCCAATGAATTCAAGAGTTCAGCTAAACAATTAAAACCAATCTTCAACTACTTCAACCTACTCCCTTTTTTGAACCAACAATTTCCCAGACACCCCAGCCGAAAAGCCCAATTCAATCGCCGCCACAGTCACAGTGGGCTTGATAAATAACGTCGCAATTCCAATAACTGCGCCCCAAAGACAGCCATAACAGCAAATGATAATCAACTGATTTCTGGGTTTAGCCCTTTCGTCTTCCATAGATTGGTGAATGATGGCATAGTTTTCCATCTGATTAATAATTTCTAGTAAAGAAGCGCCGTACTGTTTTTCTAGGCGTTCAATAGCCAATCTGTCTTGTTTAACTGGACTGATAGCTAGTTTTTGTAATGCTGTGGTTAATTTATCGCTCATGACACCAAAAAAATTAAGAGAATCATCCGTTAAAAAAATTGTGAAGAATGATGAAAGAGGAAATGTCAAATACGGGTTAACGCAAGAAAGCAAAACTTAATTCGTAGAGATGTAGCCTTAATCCAAGTCTGGTGGTTGTTGAGTCCACCTTTTTGTACCCAGACTTGATGGTAGTGAACTGAGATGCGGCTGCTACTTCTGCCATAGTAATTTTCATGGCAACGGGAGCATACCCCTACACAATCCCAGCCAGGAATTTCGTAATCAGACACAGAAGCACGAGGGAAATGCAGTAAAAACATTCCCAAAATCCGGCGCAAGAACGAGCGTTTATATTTGATGTGATGTACAACAGTAGCGCGTCCGTGCCAGGGATTATTAGTGCAGCGCGGTTGCAGCCTTCTTACACGACGGCAAGTTATTGACCAGTTACTAGCATATTCAAATTTATTTAAGGATTTACGCATTACGTGAGTCGAATTGGTTAATTAGTGACATTCGAGGCAGAGGTGAAGAAAATTCTTAAGAGTCAGGTTGCAATTAACATCAATCAAAGATCAATCAAACATCAATTTTAAATTTGTAAATTAATCCTTGATGGTCAGTTTGACGGATAAGTGTGAGAATTGCTGTTTTTAATTCATCAGCACGCTCATTTTCTCCCAATTCTTTAACGATAAAATCTTCGAGTGTTAGATGTCGTGTCCGCTCCAATTTATCAATCATCTGTTGAGAAGGACTCAGTTGAATGGCAGTAAATGTTCTCAACTGTTGCCGTTGTTGGGTTGATAATGAATCTCCTGTTGGCTTATCGTTGTCCCGATCAAGAGCAGAGTAATTAGGCAATTCTGGCATTGCGCCCCATGTAGAATTACCACCAAAGAACACAGCGCGGTTGCAGGGAGAGGCTTTAATCAAAGTGTTTATTTGCTCTAAATCAATCATTTCGAGAATCGGTGACTTTTTCCACTGTTTTAAAACGTTAGTATTCTTGTCTGAAATGATGGCAATTGCCGTAATTTGGCTAGTAGCTGATAAATTTAACCCTAGTGGCCCAACATAAGGAGATTGAGCAAGTAGCCAAACATTCTCCTTGCTAGAACCACCAAGTGAAGAAATATGTAAAATCAATGTGCCAATCCGCTCGTTTCGGCATTTTTTAGCTGCATCTCCAAGAGTAGAACCTTCATCAATCACTAATAAAGATTCTTCTTGGTTATTAGCCCATTCGATGT
>JAESGI010000179.1_pt1 | contig 46981 bp, 39 predicted proteins | sample 9269671 | NCBI WGS metagenome assembly JAESGI01 (sample SAMN14515641, study PRJNA621666) | algae metagenome | isolation source: Nostoc indistinguendum CM1-VF10 and co-occurring heterotrophs from gravelly... | place: USA: Clark Mountains, San Bernardino, California | collected 1998-06-05 | reverse complement strand
TTTTATTAAACACCGTCTCCCCCCCCCCCCCCGCCCCCCCCGAAACTTTAAAAATAATGTTAATATGAAGAGTTTTACAAAATTACGGTTTGTATAGAATGTGCCGGAGCAGTAAGCTTTGCGGCCATTCCTTCAATCCAGAGATTGGTATCAATATCAGTGTCGGAGTCGTTCATGATTACTGTCACAAGCTGTCCGTCTTCATTCATAAATGAAGTTGAGGTAAGCGCTGCTCTATTGGATGAGGTTCCTATACGCCGAGCATTCGGTTTGATAAATTTTGAAACATGGCCAATATAATAATATTCGTAGGTGTAATGAACTTCACCGGTTTTGGTATCTGCAATGATCGGGGCAAAGCAGAAATTTCCTACATGGTTTGGTCCGCCTGTTTCATCAAGAAGAACATTCCAGTCCGTCCATAAAGCAGTGCCCTTGTTGAAATCATTCAGCATATTTCTTCCGTAGAGCTCACCCAGCTTTACGTCGTAAATAGCAGACATGTCAAACTGTTCTTTACAGCCTTCGGTAAAAGCCAAAAACTTATCCGGAAAAGCCCTTTGGGTTTCAGAAAGGTTATCAAAAAGCTGCGTTTTGTTATTCCAGGTTTCGTACCAGTGGTAACCGATTCCGGAAGCATATTTGGAAGTTTCGGGATCGCTTAAAGTGGTGGTGGCTCTCTGATAAATCAGGTCGCGGTTATGATCCCAGATCATTACTTTCTTATCCTTATAGCCATTTTTCCAGAGGGTTGGTCCCAGATTATTTTTCAGGAAATCTCCTTCTTCCTCGGCGGTATAAATGCAGGATTCCCAAGTCTGTGTAGCCATCGGTTCGTTCTGGACCGTTAATCCCCAAACATTAATTCCTCTCTTTTCGTATTCTTTGATAAATTTAATATAATAATCTGCCCATATTTGATAAAAACCATTTTCCAGCCTTCCGCCTTTCAGCATGTTCTTGTTTGATTTCATCCATGCCGGCGGACTCCACGGCGAAAAGTAAAAAGTAAAATCTTTACCGATCATTTTCTGAGCTTCCTTAATCATCGGAATTTTAAATTTCTCATCATGAGCTACGTTGAATGTTTTCAAGGTATTGTCGTTATCCTGCACATACGTATATGAATCGCTTGAGAAATCGCATGAATTCATATTGGTACGAACGACGGTGTACCCCAGTCCATTTTTGCCATAATACGCTTCCAGGATTTCTTTTTGTTTATTTTTTGGAAGTTTGTATAATGTTTCGGCGGAAGCATCTGTAATCGCTCCTCCGATACCTATTAATTTCTGATATTTGAAATCAGGATCCACGAAAATACAGGCATCCGTTTCTTTAGGCTGAGGCATCTTCTCAAACTTTACGGCTCCCTTATCCACCATTTTCTTATTGGTTTTAGAATGGGTAAAAACAACTTTTGCCGATTTCCCTGCATTCTTTTTCCAGTAATCCTGTGCGTTTGCATTAAAAGCAACTCCTATCACAAAACAACTTACAATTAGCTTTTTCATTTATTTCTTCTTCTTTATTCTATTCACTTTTTAAAACCTTCAATCCTCAGAATTTTTTGAGTGAAGAATTTATTTATCCTGATATACCCTTACGTAATCGATTTCAAATTTTTGTGGGAAAACAGTATCGTCAATACCTTTTAATCCACCCCAAAATCCTCCTACCGCAACATTCAGGATCAGGAAGTAAGGCTGGTCAAAAGGCCAAGCACCATAAGTTTTTTCTTTGTTTTCATAGGTGAAAAACTTTTTGTCGTCTACGTATACTTCGATCTTTTCAGGAGTCCAGTTGGCTTTATACACATGAAATTTTTCGCTGACATCTTTCACGAATATCGTATCGGTTTTCTGAGTATTAATCTTGTGATTATAATTTTTGGTGTGTGCCGATGCATAAATAAATCCCTGATTGTATCCTACATGCTCCATGATGTCAAGTTCGCCGTCATCCGGCCAGGTTTTCATCTTTTCGCTCATCATCCAGATTGCAGGCCATGTGCCGCGGCCTTTAGGAAGTTTGGCTCTTACTTCAACGGTTCCGTATTCAAATGAGAATTTACCCTTGGTGAGGAGTCTTGCAGAAGTATATTTGCTTTCTTCCCAATTTTCTTTTTTAGCTTCGATGATGAGATTGCCTTTTTCAACCCTTGCATTTTCCAGTCGGTTTTTGGTATAAAACTGAGATTCTTCATTCCCGAAACCGTGTCCGCCAACATCATAATTCCATTTTGTGGAATCCGGAAGGCCTTTGTAATTAAACTCGTCCGACCAGATCAGCTTTTTACCGGGATATTTGCTAGCCGTACAATTCACCAGAGAAAAAGCAAGCGCTCCCCCGATCATGAAATTAAATATATATTGAAATGATTTTTTCATAAAATGGATTTTGTAAAACGTATAGTCTTCTGCCGCCAAAAGCGGGTTTTATCCCGCTCTTAGTAAAGTAAACTATATTATTTTGACCAATTAATTCTTTTCGTCTGAACATCCCGTGAATTTGTCCCTACCATAATATCGAATTCACCGCCTTCCCAGTCGAAGTTCAATTCATCATCATAGAATTTAAGATCGTTAGGAGTAAGATTGAAAGTAACGGTTTTGCTTTCCCCTTTTTTGATGAAAACTTTTTGGAACCTTTTCAACTCTTTTACAGGCCGTACCACTTTTCCGAACAGGTCTCTGATGTATAGCTGAACCACTTCTTCCCCATCGTAGTTTCCGCTGTTGGTAATATTGATACTAATTTTTAAAGTCTGATTTCCTTTAAGGTTCGTAGAACTTAAATTCATATCACCATATTTAAACTGAGTATAACTCAAGCCGTATCCAAACGGAAATTTAGGATCATTATCCAGATCTATGTATGCCGAAACGTAATTTCTGTCGGTATTGTTTTTGGCCGGTCTTCCGGTATTGTAATGGTTATAGTACACCGGAATCTGTCCTTCTGTTCTTGGGAAAGTCATCGGAAGTTTTCCTCCCGGATTTACCGTTCCGAAAAGTACATCTGCAATAGAGTTGCCCACTTCCGTTCCGAGCCACCAAGTGTACATAATTGCTGAAACATTATCTGCTGCCCAATCGAATACCAAAGGTCTTCCTGCGTTGATCATTAAAACAATCGGTTTTCCTGTTTTGGCAACTTCTTTTAAAAGTTCTTCCTGAACCCCTGAAAAATGGATATTGCTTCGGCTTTTAGCTTCACCGCTCATTGCGTGGCCTTCACCTAAGGTCATGATGACAACATCCGCTTTTTTAGCCGTTTCCACGGCTTCCGCAAACATCGATCGGTCCTGATCATCAGCATTCGCACCTTTTGCATATAATAAAGTTGAATTTTTATCTAATTGATTTTTAATCCCGTCAAACTGTGTTACAATTCTTTGATTATCATCTTTAAATGCAACCGACCAGAATCCGTGATTGGCAGAAGTTTCTTTTCCGAAAGGACCGATTAAAGCAATCGTTTTTGTTGATCTTGACAATGGAAGAATATTCTTTTCGTTTTTCAATAAAACAATGCTTTTTGAGCCGAACTCTCTTCCGAATTTCCTGTTTTCCTGATTGTTGGTCTGCTCTTTCTGTCTTTTTTCATTGCTGAAACGGTAAGGATCATCAAATAATCCCATCTCGAATTTTTTAACCAAAATTCTTCTTGCAGCGTCATCAATAAATTTCGGATCCATTTTTCCTTCTTTAACCAGATTAGGAAGTTCCGCCATATAAGCACGGCTTTCCATATCCATATCGCTTCCGGCAAGAATTGCTTTTTCCGCAGCTTCTTTATTGTCTTTCGCATACCCGTGAGGAACCATTTCTCCGATACTTCCCCAATCTGAAACGACAAAGCCTTTAAAATTCCATGCTCCTTTTAACAAATCTCTTAAAATATATTTGTTGGCTGTTGCCGGAATTCCGTTAATGTCATTAAAAGAGTTCATAAATGTTGCAACACCGGCTTCTGCCGCAGCTTTGAAAGGAGGTAAATACGTTTCGTTAAGCTGTCTTAAGCTCATATCAACCGAATTATAATCCCTTCCGCCAACTGCCGCGCCGTATGCTGCGAAATGCTTTGCGCAGGCCATGATCGCATCAATATTCCCAAGTCCTTTTCCCTGAAAACCACGGATTCTTGCAAGCCCGACTTGCGTTCCCAAATAGGTGTCTTCTCCTGAACCTTCCATTACCCTTCCCCATCTCGGATCTCTGGCAATGTCTACCATGGGTGCAAAAGTCCAGTGGATCCCATATGCAGAAGCTTCAGTCGCCGCAATTCTTTCCGATTTTTCAATTAATGCTAAATCCCAGCTTGCCGCCTGACCTAAATTTACCGGAAATGTTGTTCTGTATCCATGAATAACGTCTTGCCCGAATAATAAAGGAATTCTTAATCTTGATTGCAAGGCTAATTCCTGAAATTTTCTGGTTTCTCCGGCTCCTGCTACATTGAGCATAGAACCAACCTTTCCTTGTTTTATTTCGTTTAAAACATTTGCAGAATTGGAATTCTGAGGACCCGTTGCATATTCAAAACCACTGTATTGAACCAGCTGTCCTACTTTTTCTTCCAGCGTCATTTTAGACAACAGTTCAGAGACTTTCTGATCAATAGTCTTTTGTCCAAATGCATTGATTCCAAAGGCTGTAATTGCCAAAAGGAAATAAACTCTTTTCATTTATAATTTATTTTTGATTATCTATTGTTTGCTGTTTTTGTTTAACGCAACGGCTCCCAAAGATTTTTGAACCTATTGCTTTACATTCTGCAACATTCTGCATAACAAATAACATGAAGTTTTTTATTTTTTGCAAATTTCAGATAATCATATTAAACTTAAAAAACATACGTTGCCGTTGAGCTTCCTGAAATGGTGACCGGAGCTGTTTTCTGATTGTATTTAATATTAAATGCTTTCTCCGTTGAATTGCCGTTCTGAACAATTAAAACCGTTTTTCCTGAAGGAGTTTTGAAAGCTACTGTTGAAAGGTTATCCCCTTGTGTAGATTCAATTCTCTGAGAGTTTGCAGGAACGAATTTTGAAGCATGAGCGATAATATAATAAGCAACATTTTTATCATAAGCTGCTGATCCGGTAATCGTAACTGCACCTTTACACTGTGTACAGCCGCCCGGCGTGTGAGGCCCGAATGACGCATCATTGGCTACATTCCATTCCAAAGCTGTTCTGCTCCAGTTTCTCATAGATCCTATAATAATGTTTTTCGTATGCCAATCTAAATCTCCGCCGAAATTTCCCGTAGAGCTTGTCCACTGTTCTGTAAAATAGACGTTTTTATTAGGAAATAAATTATGAACGGTTCCCAATGCTGAAATATCTCCGGCATATAAATGGAAAGCAGATCCGTCAACATACGGATTTGCTGCAGAATCATTTAATATTGCTAAAGGATACGCAGGATTATCACAGTTGTGGTCATAAGCAATGATTTTTGTTGTAATATTTGCAGACTGAAAAGCCGGTCCTAAATTATTTTTAATAAAAGTAGCCTGGTCTCCTGCGCTCATATACATACTCGGATTATTTCCGGGATGCAAAGGTTCGTTTTGAGGCGTTATGGCATCAATCCTGATTCCTTGTGCCTGCATGGCCTGAATGTATTTCACAAAATATTGCGCATAAACGCCGTAAAATTCAGGTTTTAGACTTCCTCCGATGGTGCTGCCGTTGTCTTTCATCCAAACAGGTGGCGACCACGGTGTAGCCAGAATCTTAATATTCGGATTGATTATCAAAATATCTTTTAACATCTGAATAACAGCCTGATCTTTCGTAAGGCTAAACTGTGCCAATGTAGGATCGGTCTGTCCTGCAGGCATATCATCATAGGAAAAAACTTCGCTGTTTAGGTCGGAAGCTCCGATGCTGATTCTTAAATAGCTCACTCCGATTCCGGAGCTGCTGAATAAATCGTTTAGAAGCTCCTGCTTTTTGGCAGCATTCAGCTGATTGATCACCTGCACGCTTCCTCCTGTTAAGGTATACCCGAATCCGTCAACAGTCTGGAATACCTTTGAAGCATCAACTTCAATGGTTGTTCCCGAATTTTGATTTCCTGAGAAATACGCAGTATTTTGTTGTTGTAATTTTATGGATTGGTCTCCTTTGGTGAGCCAAACCTGTACCGGATCTCCATTGGTACTTCCTCCTCCGTTGTTCCCGGGATTATCATTATTGTTTGCAAGATCCGAAGATGTGCTGCTACAGTTTAAAAAAGAAAGAAGCGCTACACCGCAAAGTGCAGCACTTCTGAATAAGAAACTATATGAATATTGTGAGTTCATATCAAATTTTTGGTAGGTTTATTGTGTTCTTCTTAGCTCAACTTTATCAATACTCAGACCATTGACTGTTGTTCCTCCGCATTTGATCACAAGATAAACTGTTCCAGTTGTTGTTGCTGTGTATACTCCTCCGTTTTTGTCGCCGTTACATCCTATTGACGAAACTCTTCCTTTAAACGCTGATTTTCCACATCCATCCCAGGTATTAATATTTCTGTATACTTTTCCGCTTACGTCCTGACCCGCAGGAGGTAGGCTGTTCAGCATATACACTTCAAACCATGTATCTACCAAAGCTGAGTTGGATGATGCCACCATGTCGATTGCGTATTTCTGTCCTGCAACAACATTTACCGGCTGATAGATTGCCTGCTGGCTTCCTCCGTTTGCTACAATAGTTGCTACTCCCGTACCATTTCCCATAATCCATTGAGCTCCTGATGCGCTGATTGTGTGAACCGTCCATTTTGAAACATCGTCCGGGGAATCAAATCTTCCTCCCTGAATAATGTTTCCGGCTACAGGATCATCTGCAGGAACAGTGATTGTCTGGCTGGCCGTACCTGCAAGGGTACCTCCTATTCCGTATGCCTGATGCTGTATAACATAAGTCCCCTTATCCGGAAGAAAAATATCCTGAATGTTTTTTCCGATGTTATACCCTTCATCATCTATATTCCATTTTGTGGTGATATAGTTATTGGCATTTGTTGTAAGCCTGTATCTGTTTTCAGCTGTTTTAGATACTTTAAAAGATGCGTCTACGCTACCCTGCGTAAGTCCATTTCCGTTGTCATCCGCAGTCTCAGGTGTACAGCTTGCAAAAAATAATGCTGTCGCACTTAATAAAAACGTTTTACAAATATATTTAGTTGTCATGTTTATGTAATTTTTAAATTAATATCCAGGGTTTTGTTTTAGGATTGTTCCTGTAAGTTCTGTATAGGGAATCGGCATCACTTCATTTTTACCTGCAATAAATCCTCTTGAACCTAATTTAGCTGGCGCTTCTCCCCATCTTACAAGATCAAACCATCTGTGACCTTCACCGACAAGTTCTCTTCTTCTTTCATCTTTTACTGCCTGTAAAGTCACCGGAACTGAAGATAATCCAACTCTCGCTCTTACCGCATCGAGAAGTGCCTGTGCTCTTGCACCGGTACCGTTAAGCGCTTCAGCTTCCATTAAATAAGTATCTGCTAATCTAATGTAGATATAATTCTGACGGTAATTCAGCTCAGAAGCTCCCGGTAATGTGGTAACTTCGTCTTTTGTAGGCATAAATTTATTAAGGAAATATCCTGAATCCATATAAGCAGGAGAGTAATCTGCTTTCCCTTGCTGTTTCAATGATTTTATATTTAAGATGGTCGCATCCATTCTCGGGTCTCCCTGCATAAAATTGAAAAGATCTGTGGTAATCGGATTGAAAGCCCAGCCGGCAACTACATCCGGGGCGTTATCAGCGGGATTTTGTTGAATAACTCTAGTATAAGATCTTGGTGCAACCATGATATTGATTGAGTTCCCTTCATCATTTCCCTGTCCCCAGAAGCCCCAGTCTGAATTTCCTTTGTTGGTATGCATTACTTCAAAAATAGATTCTGACGTGAATTTATTATCCGTTACCCAAAGGCTGGCAAAATCTGATACCAGTTTGTATCCGTATTGGCTTGTTCCTCCCGGAGTTCCATTCACTTCAGCAAATTGAGCTGCCGCTTCGGTTTTTTTATTTTCGTATAAGTATACTTTTCCGAGTAAAGCTTTGGCTGCACCTTGTGTGAATCTTCCTCTATTATCTCCTGAAACAGTCATCGGCAGTCCTGGAATTGCTTCCAGCAAATCAGCTTCTATCTGAGCATATACCTGTGCTTTTGGAGTCTGTGCAATATTATAATAATCATCCGTGGCTTTAATTTCTTTCAGAATTAAAGGAATGTTACCAAACATTCTCACCAGTTCAAAATAATATAAAGCCCTTAATGTTTTAGCCTCACCCATAAATCTATTCTTTACAGCATCACTCATATCTGCTGCAGGAATCTTTTCTATTAAAATATTTGCCCGGGAAATACCCTGATAATAATCTCTCCAGTAACTTGCAGGCATGGTATTCGGATTCAGCTGATAGTTTGACAATCCCTGAATTCCCGCTCCATCTGTTGCACTTCCGCCTCCGGCATAGAAATCATCGGAACCTGCGTTGAAAAAAGTAACCATATTTTCAAATCCTGCTGCATACTTTCTTACAGGATCATATACTCCCACAAGGGCAAAGAAACATTCCTGTTCATTTCGAAAAAAGTTATTGGTATCGAATGCCCCCAGGTTTTTTACATCTTCAAGATTATCTGTATTACAGGCAACATTGAGAAGCCCTGTACCTATTAATAATGATGCCGCTATACTTATTTTATATATTTTATTTTTCATTTCATTAAAATTTAGAATGTGATATTTGCTCCAAAAAGGAAAGTCTTTGCCTGCGGATAGTATGCTCTGTCGATACCAAAACTATCACCCGCAGCAATTTCAGGATCGTAACCGGTGTATTTTGTAAATGTGAAAAGATTTTCAGCCGTTATGTAAAAACGCAGTTTGCTTACTCCAAAGTTTTGTGTCATTGTTTGTGGAAGGGTATATCCTAACTGCACTAATTTCACGCGTACATAATCTCCTTTTTGCAGATAATATTCTGACATCCAAGTATAGTTGTGGTTGGTATCATTAGTTGTTACTCTTGGAGTTGTGTTGGAAGTACCTTCACCTGTCCATCGATCCAGGATAGCAGTTTGGTAGTTAGCATTTAAGATATCAAGACGTCTAAGTCCCTGGAAAATCTTATTACCTGCCTGTCCTTGTGCAAATACCATAAAATCCCAGTTTTTATAATTCATATTTACTGTCATACCGAATGTATATTTCGGAACCGAATTTCCTAAATTTACTTTATCCAGATCTGTTATTTTACCATCGCCATTGGTATCAGCCCAAATAAAATCTCCAGGTTTAGCATCAGGCAGAATCAATTGTCCGCTTGCATTTCTGTATGTATTGATCTGATCCTGATTCTGGAAGATTCCTAATGTTTTGTATCCATAGAATGAACCGTACGATTCTCCTACCTGGATTCTTGAAACAGGCCCCATAGACTGGAAGCCAGGACCGTCGATGTATTCTCTTCCGGATTCCAAACTTGTAACCGTATTTTTAAGGTATGCAAAGTTTCCGTTAACAGAAACACCGAAATCTGTCCAGTTTTTTCTGTAACCTAGTTCAACTTCTACCCCTTCATTTTCCATGTCACCGATATTGGCTGTAGGTGCTACTGTTACACCAACATATCCCGGAATTTGTATTTGTCTTAAAATATCCGAGGTTTTTTTCTTATAGTAATCTACTGTTAAATTGAAGTTATTTAGGAATTTAATATCTGTAGCAATATTTAGCTGAGAAGTAGATTCCCACTTTAATTCTGGGTTTGCCAATGTGTTCGGAATGTATCCAGGCATAATCACATTGCTTCCGTTGGTATAATTAGCCCCCGGAACATAGAAACTCGCAAATAGAAAATCTCCGATCCCGTCATTCCCCAATACTCCATAACCACCACGAAGCTTAAGTGTATTAACAATTTTATTTTCCGGCCAGAAATTTTCTTTGTCTACATTCCAACCTAAAGAGAAAGCAGGGAATGTTCCCCAGTGGTTTGCATTTGGAAACTTAGACGATCCGTCCCTTCTGATAGTTCCTGTAAATAAATATTTATTTGCGTAATCATAAACGATTCTTCCAAAATAAGAGGCTTTATGCGTATTTACATAATCCCATGCATTCATGTTTTTTTGATCCTGCGGCACAAAATAGTTAAAAGAAGCATCCTGATAATTGCTGATAGGAAGATTGGTATGCGTCACTGTTTGTCCGAAGCCGATATTATATTCGTAATATCCCGTACCCGCTAAAACATTAAGGTTGTGCTCTCCGAATCTTTTCTGCCAGGTTAAAGTATTTTCAAAACTCCACTCCAGTTTTTGTTGTGTAGTTCTGCTTAAGCTGTTGAAATTTAGATTACTGTAATTAGGATTCAGATAAAAAAGCGGTGTAAAGTTTTGGTTGCCCCAATATGCCTTCTTACCGTTGATCGATGACTTAAATGTAAAATCTTTTAAAAATTTCACTTCTGCAAAAATATTGGCAATAAAATCATCAGACCATCCTGAGTTTCCTAATTGGGTATATCTGAAGGCAAGCGGATTAGACATTTCCTGGCCTACCAATGTTGAAATACCGTAAGGATTTCCATAAGGATCTCTTACAATATTTGGATTTGAATAAGTATTGCTGTTCGCTACCGCCGGATCTGTCACAACTACCGGAGTTGTAGGGTCCAAATTCACTGCAGAACTTAAAGGGCCACCGAATTCACCGTTGGAATTAATTCCCTGGGACTTTGTATGGGTATAAGCAAAGGTTTGTCCTATTGTTAACCAGTCTGTTAATTTATGTGTTGAATTTAAACGTCCCGTTAATCTTTTGTAATAAGAAATATCACTTAAAACAATCCCGGTCTGATCAAAATATCCGAAAGATCCGTAGAATGTAGATTTTTCATTTCCTCCACTGATGCTTACTTCGTGGTTTGATCTTTCTCCTGTTCCAAAAATGACATTCTGCCAATCTGTTCCGCCACCTAATGATTGCGGGTTTTGGAATACAGGATTTTGCCCTCCGTTTACATAAGCTTCATTGAGGATTGTTGCATACTGTGTTGCATCTAAAAGATCCAGCTTACGTGATGCTCTTGCCGTCCCGTAAGAACCGTTATAAGAAAGATTTAGTTTTCCTCTTCTTCCTTTTTTAGTTGTTACAAGAATAACCCCTCTTGCAGCTGATACCCCGTAGATTGCAGAAGATGCACCGTCCTTAAGAACCTCCATGCTTTCAATATCCGATTGATTCAACCATCCGATACCGTCTACAACAATACCGTCTACAACCCATAAAGGATCGTTATTGGAATAATAACTGGTAATACCTCTCACCCTAATTGTTGCTGATGAACCTGGCTGACCAGAATTGGTGATTACATTTACCCCTGCAGCTCTACCTTGTAGTACCTGCTCTGGTTTTCCGGCAGGAATATTTTCGATATCACTTGCCTTGATACTTGAAATTGCACCGGTAACATTACTCTTTTTCTGAGTACCGTAACCAATCATTACCACTTCCTCGATTTTCTGCTCTTTCTGGAGGGTGTCATTCTGTGTGTTCTGGGCATTGAAATTGGCAGTAAAGTAAAGCACTGCAACCATTCCCAAACTTCTAGATATTCTTACATTCATATACAGTTAGTTTTTAATTCTCAAATTGAGACAATAAAAATATATTTTTTTTCTTTTATTTAACATTTTATTAATAATTATTTTAATTTTTCGTTTATTTTTGGGGGTTTAAAGGCATAAATTTTATCTTTAAAGAGCTGTTTTTTGTTAAAATTTTAATGATAACCGTCCCCAAAATGACAACCAAACTTTCAAAAATTTCACTTCCCCTGCGACTTACTTTTCTCATTTTTTCAATGGTGCTGAATTGTATGGGTATCGTTATCCTTCAGCTTTCCGAAGCAAAAGTGACTTATGAGAAGCTTGGTTTTCTGGAGTCATTCAAGGATCTTCCAATTGCATTTATTTCACTTTTTGCAGTGAATTTTATCAGCAGATTCGGGACGAAAAAATCACTCATTCTGGCTTTAACAATTGTTGGGATTTGTTCATTCATTTTACCTTTTGTGGAAGTATTCTGGTTTTACAGATTATGGTTTGCCATCATTGGGACATTTTTTGCGATTGGTAAGATCTGTGTTTTCGGGATCATTCGGAACAATATTTCCGAAGAAAGAGCACTTGCCAAAACCATGAACAGCGTAGAGGCGTCTTTTATGATAGGAATTTTTGTGGTGAATACAGGATTCGGATGGCTTATTTCCAGTGCGTATTCAGAATTCTGGAAATTCGGGTTTTTCTCGGTTTCCGTATTATGTGCGGTCACCATCTTTTTATTCTCAAAACTTCCTGTTTCCGAGCCGGAAAAATCCAATAAAGAAAATATGGTAAAAGATCTTTCATCACTCTTTAATCCTTTGTTATTTCTGTTCTTGGCGGTTATTTTTTCTATTGTATTTCTTGAACAGAGCTTTAATTCCTGGCTGCCTTCGTTTTATAAAAAACATTTGAAGGTCAATTCTTTTTTTGCATTGCAGGCTTCCTCATTTTTGGCCTTATTTTCCTACATTGGAAGAACAATTACAGCGAATATCATTCATAGATTTTCACTGTCCAGGTATTACATTTTTTGTGTCTCACTAATCGTAATGGTACTAATGATCATCATTGGAATACAGTTTTTTGATACCGAAGATTCGAAGACCCTTTTATTCTTATTTCCTGTTATAGGATTGTTTCTATCTCCGCTCTACCCTGTCATCAATTCAAAAATGATTGCACGGATTGATAAAGCAAAAGCTAATCTTTTCACATCGCTTATTGTTATTTTTTCATCTTTAGGAAGTTCTGTAAGTTCCATAATCATGGCTGTTTTATTCGGGAATGAACTCCTGAGTTTCTATCCCGTATACATATTATCCGCTGTAATTGTGATATTTACAATTAGTTTAATTTATTTTAGATTTGCAGATGAAAAAATTTAGAAAATAATTTTATTTTTACTACCATGAAAATTAACACCGAAAAAAATAAGGAGACGCTCCGGGAACTTATTGATACAAAAGATTTTGTAGCACACGTGTCTGTCGACTGCACCATATTCGGTTTTCATAACAATATTCTTAAAGTCCTGCTTTTAAAGTACCATGACCTGGATTTGTGGTCGCTTCCGGGAGGTTTTGTATTCAACGATGAAGATTTGCGCGAAGCTGCCGAAAGGGTTTTATACGAAAGAACACACCTGAAAGATATTTTCCTTAAGCAGTTTCACACGTTTGGAAGAATCGACAGAACGGAGAATAATGTTCACCAGATCCTGTTAAAAAACAAAGGCATCGAAGTCCCGAAAGACCACTGGATTTTTCAGCGATTTATTACAGTAGGCTATTGCAGTCTTATTGATTTTTCCATCGCCAATACTTTTCCCGATGCTTTCAATGAAACCTGCGAATGGTTTGAAGTCAGCAACCTACCTAAAATGGCTTTTGATCATGACCGTATTATTGAAACCGGACTAGAATATCTTAGAATGAATATCAATACGGAAGTTGCTGCAAGTAACCTTCTTCCCGAAAAATTCACCATGAAAGATCTCCAGTGTTTGTACGAAACAATTTTAGGTCAAAAATTCAGAAGAAATAATTTTCAGCGTAAAATATTAAGCTTAAATATTTTAGACAGGCTTGAAAAACTGTACGATGGTTCTGCAAATAAAGCTCCTTATCTCTACAAGTTTAAAAACAGAATCTACAATCCTACCAACCAGTATCCTATTTCGAACGAAGAGGAGGAAAACTGATTGGTTGATTTTTTATGACAATTTTCATATAAATTATTAAAAATAAGACAGTAAAAAGACATTCAAAAAAATTTCTCTAAAATAGTTAAAAGTCTTACTTTTAGGAAAATTAAAATATAATGTCATATTATTCCCTTACAAGCATTCCCGATTATTACGGGATTGATTCCTTACTTACCGAAGAGCACAAACTTATCCGCCAGTCTGTGAGAGATTGGGTAGAAAGTTTTGTAATGCCACAGATTGATCATGCTGCACAAAACCACACCGATATCCCGAATTTGATGAAAGAATTGGGACAGATCGGGGCTTTAGGACCTTATATCCCTGTTGAATATGGAGGTTCCGGGCTGGATCAGATATCTTATGGCTTAATTATGCAGGAGCTTGAAAGAGGTGACTCTGCTGTACGTTCTGCTGCTTCTGTACAAAGTTCTCTGGTAATGTTTCCCATCAATGAATTTGGTTCTGAAGAACAGAAGAAAAAATATTTACCCAAACTGGCAGCTGGAGAAATGATCGGTTCCTTTGGTCTTACCGAGCCTAACCATGGCTCTGACCCAAGTTCTATGGAAACCAACTTCAAAGATATGGGAGATCATTATCTTTTAAACGGCGCCAAAATGTGGATCACCAATTCCCCACTTTGCGATATTGCCGTAGTTTGGGCTAAAAATGAAGAAGGTAAAGTGCAGGGACTGATTGTTGAAAGAGAAATGGAAGGTTTTACAACCCCGGAAACCCACAATAAATGGAGCTTAAGAGCTTCAAAGACGGGAGAATTGGTTTTCAATAATGTGAAAGTTCCTAAAGAAAATCTACTTCCGGGAGTTACCGGATTAAAAGGCCCTTTATCTTGTTTAAATTCAGCGAGATATGGTATTTCATGGGGTGTAATTGGTGCGGCAATTGACTGCTACTGTACGGCTGTTCAGTATTCTAAAGAAAGAAAACAGTTTGGAAAACCAATCGGTTCTTATCAGTTACAGCAAAAAAAATTAGCCGAATTTTTAACGGAAATCACTAAAGCTCAGTTGCTTTGTTTGCAGCTAGGCAACCTTAAAAATGAACATAAGGCTACGCCTGCACAGATTTCAATGGCTAAAAGAAACAATGTGAAAATGGCTATTGATATTGCCAGAGAATCCCGCCAGATCCTAGGCGGAATGGGTATTATGGGAGAATTTCCGATGATGAGACACGCTGCCAACCTGGAATCAGTCATTACTTACGAAGGAACGCATGATGTACATCTTCTGATTACAGGCCTTGATATTACCGGAATAAATGCATTTTAATTAATATTATGGTGATTTTTAAAAATCTGAATCACCAAATCTAATAAATTAGTTTAAAAATAAGAAAAGGTGGCTATATATTCTGAAGCCACCTTTTCTATTTAATTATAAATCTGTGTAATCTGTAAAATCAGCGGGATATTAAGAGCCGGCTAAATTTATCATTTACTTTTAACATTAAGGAATTAAGAATAAATCTATTATCGATTTCTTAATCAGAATAACCTTAACTTACTGAAAATATTATTATTTAAGAATAAACAAAGTTTATTTAATTTAGAAAATTAAGAAAGTTATAAAATGTAGTGAATAAATTTGAACAGGCTATAAAACGAAAGTTTTAATTGGAATACGTTTTAATTTCTTCCACAAAATTAATATCCGGATTCAGGATTTCCTCAATCAAACTTTTTACAGATTTCATCGCAACTTCAATATCTCCTTTCTCAAACTGAAGCGATACGACTCCTTTTTTAGCTTCGGCAAAGCTCCAGATTCCGGTCTCTACAGGCATTCCCCAGAACTCAGGAAGATTTTCAACGACATACTGATAAATGCAAAGCTGCAATGCTTGTTTCCGGTCGCTATTATGAAAGTATTCTTCGATTTTATCCTCATCAATTTTTACGACGAGATTCTTGATTTTAGCGGTCTTGTAATCTATAATTCTTAATGTTCCGTTCAGCCTGTCAATTCTGTCAATAAACCCAAAGAATGAAATTTTGTCGGTTTCATTTAGATAAAAATCTACCCCTTCAAAACGTTTCTCAATATCAATAATTTCTAAAGTATTTCCATTTTTCACCAATTCAAGATCGTGGGAAAGAATGGTTTGAATTACTTTTTTAGCAATGGCCCGATGAATGAAGTTCATTCCCTTTTCATAAAACTCGGGTTGGTGTTTGAGCTTGTCAATAGCCACTTCTATAAAATGATCTATTGCTTTAATTGAATTCTTTAAATCGTTTTCTTTAAGCGCTTTACCCTTTAAAGCTTCATATACTTCTTGAAGTGAATAGTGAACCAGGTTTCCATAATTTTTCACTGAAAGTTCTTCTTCAATTTCATCAGTTTCCGAAGTATTCAGAATCTTTGATAGATAGAAATCAATAGGATTATAAAGGTAACTGGTAAGATGTGATGCCGAAACTTTAGCCTTCCACTTCTCCAGTCTTTCAAGGACAATATCCGTTTTCGTGATCTCGATAGGTTGTGTAATAATAGGCTCCGAAGAATTTTCAATAATGAGATGCTCAATTTCATGGGAACTTTCCATTTCAATCTGCGTAATAAATCGGCTTTTTTCTCCGGTATTAACCCCCGAACTTAAAGCGTTAAAAAGCAAATGAACATTCTTAGAATCCTGAATAAGCCGGTAAAAATGATAGGCATAAATGCTGTCATTCTCCAGAAAAGTATGAAGATCAAAAAACTTTCTTACATCAAAAGGTATATAGGTGTTCTGCGAATTTCCCAACGGAAGTTTTCCTTCATTCACGGAAAGTAAAATAACATTTTCAAAATTGAGAAGACGTGTTTCCAACAGTCCCATGATCTGCAGTCCGCGAAGTGGTTCTCCTTGAAAGTCAATGCTTTCTGAATTGATATGCTGGTTGATTAGAATTTCCAGCGTCTCCATTTTTATTTCAAACTGATATGGAGAAAGCTGGTTTTTAATAATCCTGAATGCATTTTCAAAATGAGACACGTTTTCATACTGTATATCATCTATGTCAAGCCATTTGATTTCTTGGCAGAAAGCAATGAGCGCATCAAGATAATCATTGGTTGAACGGGCTTTCTGGAGAAGATTGAAATAAGAAAGATCACTCAGCAGCTCATTCATCAACTTTTTGGAAATGTAGACGATATTCCTTTCTTCGATTTTAGCTTTAAAATTAGTGATAACCAATTCATCTTCAACAGACTTTGGCAGCTCTTCCAGGATAGGAAAAATATCCCGGTAGTAATAGGAAGATTTATTTTTTTCTAATTGTTTCTGAAGATAAAAAAGTTGCTTTACCGCATTTGAAAACGAAAGGTTCTTCAACGGAAAACCCATCGTAATGTTCAGATTCTGAATTCCGTACATTACATCCAGACTTGCAGGCAAAAGATTTTCGTCCAGCAAAACTACTGCTGTATTTGAGTAGGTTTTATCTTCAATATCTTTAAAAATTTCCGGTAGAATTTTGGTTTGGGTAATATTTCCGGAAACCTCGTAAACTTTTATATTTTTAGGCTGATTAAAATCGTCTTCAATCCAATTGAAAGCACGACTGTCATTAAATTCCTTCCATAGTTTATGATCTCTGAGAAATTTTCCGGCTTCCTGTCTTTCATCATCAAAATAATACCGGTCAGCCTGAAAGAAACACTGTCCTTTATTCCATTGCAAGAGACTTCTTACCAATTTTTCCTCCATCGGCGTGAAAGCGTTGAAGCCACAAAAAATGAATTCTTCTTTTGTATTTTTAGAAAACTCTTCAATGTGTTTTTTTGCCGTCTCATGAATCATTCCGGAAGTTGCCCAGTTTTTCTCCTGCAGTCTTTTCTTCAGTATCGGAAGAAAAACATTCATGTTTTTCCAGAAATTCAGGAATTTCCTCCTCGGAACATCTTCTTCGTCGCCAAGATTCTGTGCCCAGTCTTTGATTCTTTCTTCATCAAACATATAATGCAGAACGGCCTGGTCATCTTCAGAGAATTTCATCATATCATCCCAGTCTTTCTGCAACGTAGGAAACCATTTCAGGAATTCTGAAAAATCGTCATTCGGGATAAGATTAAGACTTTTATAAACGTCAAACGCAAAAAGCCACAGGGAAATTCCCTGGATTTCCTGCGTATCGGCAATGCGGTGAATCAGCTCTTCAATGGTAAAAAAGTTGGGAAGAAACCCTGAGTAATTCCTTTCTTTTAAGATCTGTCGGATAAAGACAATAGGCCGCTTTCCGGGCAAGATAACATTAAACCCGGAGAGATCCGTGTTTTGTTCAAGAAGTTCATCAATGATTTTATTCAGGAATTTCAAGACGATTTATAGCTTTTATAATTTTCCAATCCTTCAGCAATAATACGATTATATTCCGATTGTTTATCCTCCAGTATTCCATTTTTTGTTTCTCCGTCATATTGCCTCTGGAAGTCCTGATATTCTTTAAGAATTCTATTGTAAATGGTTTTGAATTTCCTGTCGAAATCTGAAGAAGTCTTTATATTTTCCGCTATTTCCTTACGAAGTTTTCGGGAATATAATTCGGCAACATCAAAATGTTTCTGCTCATGAAGAAGCACATAATCATTGATTCTTTTGACGTCTTTCCAGGATTTATCTTCATTGAAAACGGTACTGATTTCTATTTTTACGGGAGCTTTGGGATTGGAGGATTTTACATAAGAATAAATCCATCCGCAATTGGTATACGCCACAACATTGGCTCCTCTCTGGTTATTAACTTTACTCTTAAAGTTGTCCCAGTTTAGTTTTACATTTTCGCTCCAATATATTTTCTGTCCGAATACTACATTAGAAACTAGAAAACATGTTAAAAAAATCCATTTCATTTTTTATTCAACTACAATTGTTTTGGTGATCCAGCTATTACCGCCGTTCCAGAATTTAAAAGTATACGTTCCTGTTTTGCGCGGACTGAAATTGATCTGGTTGGCAGAAGTATACATAGCTTGGGTACAGGGTCCGTTGGTGATGTATTTATATGCCGTTACCGTTCTGGTGAGATTGTCATTATGAACATAATCGTAGCCGTAAAATCCTTCACAGTGAGACGGATAGGTAGAATATGTTTTAATGCTCTGGATACTGAATACATCCATTGTGTCATTCACTATTTTTACACTGTCTATTTTAATTGTATCGATGGACTCAATCGTTTGATAATCGTCATCATCATCACATGACGTAATGGACAATCCTAAAACAAGCATAGAAAACAGAAGCTTTTTCATAACAACAAAATTTTGATTATCAGTATATTTTGAGCAAAAATTATTCCTAAAATATGTTAAAATTCAAGAATTAAAATTGCCTTTTGACACGTAAACCACTTTTTTCGTATCAAAAAATTCTTCATCAAAATAGTTTTTAAGATTAAAAATTTCACATTTAAGTCCGGCAAGCTCTTCAGCAAGGTCTCCGCCCTTCAAATATAAGATTCCGTTATGTTTGGGATTAAACTGTTCTTTTTCAAATTTGCCCTTTAACCATTTCAGAAATTCCGGCATCTGTGTAACCGCACGACTTACCACAAAATGAAATTTCTCCTTCAGCTTCTCCGCCCTTCCGTGGATGGCGTTTACATTCTGCAATCCTACCCCTTCTGCAACTGCCTTTACAACAGTTATTTTCTTCCCAATGGAATCAATCAGGGTAAATTCTGTTTCCGGAAACAAAATCGCCAAAGGAATTCCGGGGAAACCACCGCCTGTCCCAATATCCAAAACTTTTGTTCCGGGAGCAAACTCCATGACTTTGGCAACTCCCAGAGAATGTAAAATATGTTTCTCATAAAGGGACTCCATATCTTTCCTGGAAATCACATTGATTTTTTCATTCCATTCATGATAAAGATCTTCCAGCTTGCCAAACTGTTCAATCTGTTTTTCTGTAAGATCCGGAAAGTATTTTAGTAGTAACGTTGTAGACATGTGAAATATTATAAAAAAGCAAAAATAAGTTTTTTATAAGCTTTATTCAAATATTGGGAACTAAAGATTCTCCGGCTTTTATATTTCAAAATTATTCCCGCTCAATATAATTGTTGGTTCTTCTTAATCGTTTTGTCATTTCTTCATCCATCTTTTTCATCTTTTTCATTTCATCTGTCCTGATTCTTGCGATATAACCGTCTTTAAGCTGGAGGTCAATTCGGCCTTCCTGCTTGTTTATACTCATACTTTCAATATCTTCATTGGTAAAGGTAAAACCATTCATTATTTTTTTATATTCAGGAAAGGTTATTTGTTTTGCAGATTTTGGAAGCAGGGAAAAAATTTCATTGATTTTTTTAATCTGAATTAAATTAAAAACATGATCATTTTCAGCATCTTTTAGGCTTACAATGATTCCAGGAAGTCCCGAAAATTTATACGGTCCGTCATTTACAGGATACTCTTTGCTGAACCAGGCTTCCCACGCTCTTCCTTTATATCGCGTAATAGCTTTCTGACAGCTTATACCGTTGATCTTTGTAAATTCTTTTTCGATTTTCCATTTGGGAGTGTCATTTTCGGGAATTACAAGATGTACAGTTTTAAATTTATCATAAAAATTTATTTCCCTTTTTGTATAATCTTTTTCTACAATATAACTTAAATTCTGATCGTAAGATTTCGATTGAAGCAGATCTTTGTAGCTTTTCGTCACAGCGTACGCCGAATCTTTTTCATATTTGGCCGCGTTGTAAAAGTAGGATTTTCTTCCGTCTGTATCCAGATTCATATAATCGGTAATCAAAGAATCTCTCTTACCTGCATCCGGCTTCATTTGGTAAGAATAGGTAAAACGGTAATGCTGCGCAGAAGCCAGAGAAAAGATGAAGAAAAAGAATAATTTATACATCTGGTAAGATATTAATATTTAAAAATTTGGATGAATAACTACAAACATAGTCATAAACTTTTGACCTGACAAAAAAGTTTACTTATATTTAAATTTTCCATAAAATACTTTTTATTATATATTTGTTAAAATAGAAATTATTAAATGGAGAAACTTTCAGACAGAGTACAACGACTTGGTTACTCACAGACTTTCGTTATGTCAAATAAGGCACGGGAAATGAAAGCCAACGGAATAGATGTTATCAGCCTTACCTTAGGCGAGCCGGATTTTGATGTTCCGGAAAATATAAAACAGGCAGCTTTCGATGCCATTAACCAGAATTACAGTCACTACTCTCCTGTTCCCGGATTTCTGGAACTTCGGGAAGCAATTGCCAACAAACTGAAAAGAGATAACGAGTTAGAATACAAATCATCACAAATTTGTGTATCAAACGGTGCTAAACAGGCTATTTTGAATGTTCTGGCTGCTTTGCTGAATGATGGTGATGAAGTGATCCTTCCGAATCCTTATTGGGTAAGCTACGACGAAATGGTAAAAATGATGGGAGGAACGTCTGTTATGCTTCCCACTTCTTATGTAACGGATTTCAAGATTACAGCTGAACAGCTGGAAGAAGCGATTACAGAAAAAACCAAAGCCATACTTTTCAGTTCACCTTGCAATCCTTCAGGAGGATATTATACCTATGATGAATTAAAATCCCTTGCAAAAGTTATCGCAAAATATCCTCATGTCACCGTAATCTCTGATGAGATTTATGAATATATCAACTACGAAACAAAAACCACTTCAATCGCTCAGTTTCCTGAAGTGTACGAACAGACTGCCGTCATCAACGGAATGTCAAAAGCTTTCGCAATGACCGGATGGAGAATCGGGTACTCTGCATGTCCCGAATGGCTGGCAAAAGCCTGTGAAAAAATTCAGGGTCAAATGACGAGCGGAGCCAATACCGTAGCGCAGAGAGCGTCTATTACCGCATTAAAAACAGATCCGTCGGAATATAAATATATGATCGATGCTTTCAGAAAAAGAAGAGATTTGGTATACGATTTAATCAAACAAATTCCGGGATTCAAGGTTGTACTTCCAAAAGCAGCTTTTTACTTTTTTCCGGACATATCATTTTATATAGGAAAAACGTTAAATGGAACAGAAATTAAAGATTCTGACGATTTTGCCATGTTCCTTCTTGAAAATGCCCATGTTGGATGTGTAGGCGGTGTTTCGTTCGGAAGTCCGGAATGCATCAGATTTTCTTATGCAGCTTCTGAAGAAGATCTTATTGAAGCGATGAAAAGAATTAAAAACACCTTAGAACAATTCAGTTAAAATAAAATTATAATAAAAACTAAAACTACTCCTACAATGAATTTTTTAAAGAAAATTACCATCGTTACAAGCATTGCAGCAGCAAGCTACTGCGGATATGCTTACGGACAGGATTTCCAGTGGAAAGAAGCAAAATCAAACGGATACACCTATAAATATGTAACCAATGATCCTACTGCTGCAAGATATTATACGTTAAAAAACGGACTGACCGTAATTTTAAGTCCGACAAAAAAGGACCCGAGAATACAGACTTATATTGCTACGAAAGCAGGAAGCAAAACGGATCCGGCAGATCACACAGGTCTTGCCCATTATCTTGAGCACATGCTTTTTAAAGGTACCGATCAGTTCGGATCAAAAGACTGGGCAAAAGAAAAACCCCTTCTTGATCAGATCGATGCCTTGTATGAAAAATACAATTCTACAAAAGACGAAGCCAAAAGAAAGGAAATCTATAAAGAGATTGATAAAGTTTCCGGAGAGGCAGCCAAATATGCTATCGCCAACGAGTACGACAAAATGATGTCGGGAATGGGTGCAGACGGAACCAACGCCTTTACTTCCTACGAACAGACGGTTTATACTGAAGATATCCCTGCTAATGTAACTGATAAATTTCTAGCTGTACAGGCTGAAAGATTCAGACAACCGATTTTAAGGCTTTTTCATACAGAACTGGAAGCCGTGTACGAAGAGAAAAACCGCGGCCTCGACAATGATGGAAGAAAAGTGCTGGAAGCTATGTTTGCTGCCATGTTCCCAAACAACAACTACGGAAAGCAGACTACCATAGGAACGATTGAGCATCTGAAAAATCCTTCATTAAAGGCGATCAGAGAATACTACAATAATTATTACGTTCCGAATAATATGGGAATCATCATGTCCGGAGATTTTAATCCTGATGAAATGATTGCCAAGATTGATAAGGCTTTTTCTTATATGAAAAACAAACCTGTTCCTTCATATAATCCCGGACAGGAAAACCCTATCACTGCGCCAATCACAAGAGAAGTCTACGGCCCGAATCCTGAAAATATCATGATAGGATTTCGTTTTCCGGGAGCCACCACCAAAGACGCAAGAATGCTGAATTTCATCGGAAGCATGCTTACCAACGGACAGGCTGGATTGATAGATCTTGATCTTGTAAAAAAACAAAAACTCCTGAGCGCTTATGCTTTCCCATACGTTCTTAAAGATTACTCCGCTTTATTACTACAGGGAAATCCAACTGAAGGCCAATCTTTGGATGACGTAAAAAATTTATTGCTTCAGGAAATTGATAAACTGAGAAAAGGTGAGTTTTCGGATGACCTGATGCAGTCCATTGTTAACAATGAAAAGAAAAATGTAATCCAGAAGTATGAAAAATATACTTCAAGAGCTGAATCGTTGATGGATGAATTCACTTCCAAAGTAGATCATAAAACCCAGCTGGAATACGTTGAAGAAATCTCTAAACTGACAAAAAAAGATATTATGGATTTCGCTTCCAGATATCTTAAGGACAATAATTACGTGGCCGTTTACAAGAGAAAAGGAGAAGACAAAAACATTCTGAAAGTAGACAAGCCAACTATTACTGCTGTTTCCGTAAACAGAGAAGACCAATCGCCATTCCTGAAAAAAATCGATGAGATGCCGGAATCGCCGATTGCTCCAATGTGGCTTGACTTTAATAAAGATATTGATAAAGGCAAACTTAAATCAGTTGATATTCTTTCTGTAAAAAATACGGATAATCAGCTTTTCAGGTTATACTATCATTTTGATTCAGGAAGGTGGAACAATAAAATGCTTCCTTTAGCGGCAGAATATCTGCAATATCTGGGAACAAAAAATAAATCTTCAGAGCAGATCAGTAAAGAGTTTTATAAACTGGCATCAAGCTTTAACGTAAGTGCCGGAAATGAAGAAACATATGTTTCGCTGGAAGGTTTAAATGAAAACTTCGAAAAAACGGCTGCATTATTTGAAGATCTTATCAAAAACTGTCAGCCGGATCAGAAAGCATTAGATTCTTATAAAGCAAGGCTTAAAAAATCACGAGCTAATGCAAAGCAGAACAAAGGCGCCATTATGAGTGGTCTTAGAAGCTATGCGCAATATGGTCCGCAGAATCCGTTCAACAACGTGTTAACTGATGCCGAACTTGATGCGTTAAAAGCAGAAGATCTTGTGAATATGCTTCATGATTTATTTAATTATAAACATAAAATTCTTCACTATGGGCCGAAATCCGCAAATGAAGTTTCATCTTCTTTAGCAGCAGTGCATAATGTTCCGGGTTCGCTTAAAGAAATGCCGAAATCTAAAACATTTACACAGGTTTCAACGGATAAAAACCAGGTTTTATTTGCCCATTATGACATGGTTCAGGCAGAAATATTCTGGGTACGAAACAGCGATCCTTACAATGTAGGCATTACGCCAACGGTAAGTCTGTTCAATAACTATTTCGGTGGCGGAATGGGATCAGTGGTATTCCAGACGATCAGAGAATCAAAAGCTTTGGCGTATTCAACCTACTCTTATTTTTCTCTTCCGGGGAAAAAAGAAGATAAGGATATGATTATGGCTTATGTGGGAACTCAGGCAGATAAGTTCAACGAATCTACAACGGCGATGAATGAGCTTCTTACTACCCTCCCGAAATCTGATCAGTTGTTTGAAACAGCAAAAAGCGGACTTAAAAAATCTATTGCTGCAGAAAGGATAACTCAGGATGGTATCATTTTCACGTATCTGAGAGCACAGAAACTTGGAAACAATTCAGACATCAGAAAGAATGTATATGAGCAGGCCCCAAAATTAACTTTTGCAGACATCAACAGCTTTCACAACAAAGAAATGAAAGGAAAAAATTACACCTATTGTGTAGTAGCTTCTCAAGACAAAATAAACGAAGCCGATATGCAGAAACTGGGGGAAGTAAAAAAACTAAACCTAACTGAAATTTTTGGTTACTAAAATAAACTCGAAGCCCTGAATTCAGGGCTTTTTTATTGTATTAAAGCTAAAATACTGATAGATTTTATTAATCGAATATCATTTGTTCGATAGACGGAATACTTCTATATTTGCACCAGAAAAATTTAAATAAAACAAGAAATTATGTCTTTAGTAGGAAAAAAATTCCCGAATGTAACCATTGACGCAATGTCTGAAATGGGTGACGATTTAAGAATCAACATCTTTGAAGAAGCAACTGCAAACCAGCAAAAAGTCCTTTTATTCTGGTATCCGAAAGATTTTACTTTTGTGTGCCCAACAGAACTTCACGCTTTCCAGGAAGCTTTAGGAGAATTTGAGAAAAGAAACACTAAAGTAATCGGTGCTTCTTGCGATACAAATGAAGTGCACTTTGCATGGTTAAATGTATCAAAAGATAACGGAGGTATCGAAGGTGTTACATACCCGCTTCTTGCCGACACACACAGACAATTGGCAAACCTGTTAGGAATTGTTGATCAGGATTTTGAATACAATGATGAAGGTGAAGAAGTTTTCACAGGTTCAAACGTTACATACAGAGCAACATATCTTATAGACGAAACAGGAAAAATCTTCCATGAGTCGGTAAATGATATGCCTTTGGGAAGAAATGTAAAAGAATATTTAAGATTAATCGACGCTTATACTCACGTTCAGAAGCATGGTGAAGTTTGCCCTGCCAACTGGGAAGAAGGAAAAGATGCTATGAAAGCCGACAGAACTTCTACTGCTGAGTATTTAGCTAAAAACTAAATTTTAATCTAGCAATGTATCAATCTAATAATGTAACAATGATGCAGAAGAAGATGATTGGTAAACTGTTACATTGTTTTATTGGTACATTGTTAAATTTTTATTCTAAAAATTAACTTATGTATACAGAATTAACAGAAGATACGCTGCAGAATATTGTAAGCGAAAATGAAAAAGTAGTCGTACAGTACGGTGCAACATGGTGTGGAAACTGCAGAATTATGAAGCCGAAATTCAAAAAATTAGCTTCTGAAAATGACAATATTCCCTTCTTATATGTAGATGCCGAAAAACTGCCGGAAAGCAGAAAACTGGCTAAAGTAGACAATTTACCAACTTTTGCCATCTTCAGAAACGGTGAACTGGTGAATCAGGTTCAGAGCAACAAAGCAGAAAGTTTAACCGAATTATTTAATGAATTATAATGAAGTTACCGATCATAAGACAGTTATATCAGACACAGACGCCTGAAAACCTTGAAAAAACTCTTGAAGTACTGGAAAGTTTTACAGAATTCAGAGGCACTACAGAAGAGGATATGAATGTTGCCGGAGAATTGATTACAAACCTCTGCGGAGCACTTGAAGTTCACGCCAGTGTACAATCCGGAATGAGTGAAAAAGATGCTTTAAACTCATTTGCCCAAAAGGTTTTAGGATCTATCGACAAATAAAAATCTGGTCTGAAATTGCAAGATTTTAAACTTAAATTTCCCGAAGTTTAGACGTAAACTTCCAAACAAAAATCCCGATGAAAAACATCAGGATTTTTTAGGTTATAGAGAATCTGTAATATTTTTTACCTTTTACTTCTCACATCTTACCTCTCACGTCTTCACCACCTAACTTCTCCTGCTCATCAAAATACTTAAGATATACCAGAATAAAAGCATGATCGAAGCAAAAAGCTGTAAAGAAGCTCCTACGTACTGATTCGTGCTGTAAGAATCTTTAAGTTTACTTGTCTGATAAATGATGGTTGCAGAAGCCAAGATTACCATTCCTACCGAAAACCAAAGTCCAAGATTAAATCCGAATAACATTCCGCCAACAATTAATCCCAAAGAAATAAATCCTCCGATCACAATGATGTTTCTAAGGAAAGAAAAATCCCTATTTGAAGTAAAGGCAACAAATGAAATTCCTGAAAACATAGCAACTGTAAGCATTGCTGCTTGGAAAATCACCTGCGGTCCGGCATAAAGTGTAGCGATTTTAATCAGCGGAAGGAAAATAACGGCTTCCAGCAGAATATAAAATCCTAAACCAAAATATTGTGTAGATTTACTGAGTGATAGCGACCATTTTGTAGCCAAAAAAGAAGCCAGCCAGAACACTCCGATAATCAAAAGCCAAATGTAACGTTGCCCAAACATGGCAAAGATTACTTGATCCGGCACAATCTGAAGTAAAATAGTTTCCACCCCAATAAACGCAAGAATTGCTAATGCAACGTGTAAATACGTTTTTTTGTAAAAGTCGGCTTTCTCAATATCTGAAGAATGCGCAACCAAAACGTCTGTCATCATAGTTTATTTAATTTTATTATTACTCATTATTATTTATTGCTTATTACTCATAAGCTACTTTTCAAATTCAGGTTTTACCCCTAGAATTTTTCCGTCATTTTCAAAAATTACATTGATAATATTCCGCGGCGGATTCTGCTGATCATCGGCATATTTGTATTGAATAATCGGATATGTTTCGTTTTCATACAATTGCTGATATCCCGATTTATAGATCTCCATTTTTCGTTCAAAGCTTATACCACCAGATAATTTTCCAATAATATCATCAGACATATAATACTTTATCTTATCGGAGACCAGGGTCTTAATTTTTTCTTTGTCAGATGCTTTCAGAGCAGCAACAAACTTCAGGAAAGACTTATTGTACAAGTCAATCTTATCCTTGCTCAATTCCGAGGTAAGTTCAATTTTCTTACTTTCAACAACCTTTATGCTGCTCTTCTGCTGGGAAACCGCCCAGTGAAAAGCAAAAAGCGCACCTATAAAAAGTATTTTTTTCATATGAATCGATGATTGGTTGAGAGAAAGATACGAAGAATTATATTACTGATAAAAATTTCATTGTATCAACATTGTCGGCATATGTATCAAGACCCGGATTCTGAGCTTCTCCCAATGCAATGGAATCTAAACCCAACTCTTCTTTCGCTACAACACACTGGATATTTTCTTCGTTTTCAGTAATGAAATTTTTTACTTCATCCAAAGAAGAATATCTGCTGAAATTAATGACCGAAAGCGGACTGAAAAGCTTCTCATCCTCCTTCAGCATTACAAAATTATTATCCCAGAAAATATCCTGATTCAGAAGATAAACCGCTCTGTTGTAATCATAATTATTGGCATATTTATTATGATTGATGATATCCTGAAAATCCAAAAAGCTTTCAAAAATCCTGTCAATTACATAATCTTTAGGAATAAAAAGCCTTGTCACATTTCTGCATCCCAGCCCGAAATAGCGAAAAATATCTTCTGCCAGAAGCTTTAGTTCTTCTTCCGTTTCATCTCCCCTTAAAACAGCTACTGAAGTTCTGTTTTTCCGGATGATATGAAGATGATTCTTAAAATAATATTCCAGGTACCTTGCGGTATTATTACTTCCCGTGGCAATAACTGCATCAAAGTTTTCAAGCCTTTCAACAAATTCAAACGTTACATTGCCGTCGGAAAATTCGTTCCATTTTTTAAGAAAAAACGGAATCATATATCGGTCTTTAGAAGACAATTTGATCATAGGAATATGATTGCTCAACACCACGGAAATTACATCATGCAATCCCACCAAAGGAATGTTTCCGGCCAGGATAAGCCCTACTCTTTTGGAGGTTTTAGAGATGGTATATTCTTTAAGCCAGTTGTTTATATTTTCTTCGGTTAAGAGATCCGTCCACTGGCGTAGTGCAAACTTCTGGTTTTCCATCGTAAACCACGGGTTCTCAATTTCAGACTTTTTCATCAAAAGTTCAAAATCAGCATCATTTTCATTATAATCTTCAGGATTTTTCGATAAAAACGCTTTTATATAATGACTAAGCCTTGTAAGTCCTAAAACTTGATTTTCAATATTCATAAGTACTGTAAAATTGGGGAATATTTTGTAATTTTGTGCAAATTTAAAAAAAATTAGCGATGGCTATTAAAATAACTGATGAATGCATTAATTGCGGAGCCTGTGAACCGGAATGCCCGAATAATGCAATTTACGAAGGAGCAGTAGACTGGAAAGCTTCAGAAGGAACGGAACTGAAAGGTACCGTAACATTACCATCAGGGCTTACGGTAGATGCAGATGCACCGCAGGAACCTGTAAGTGATGATGTCTATTTCATTGTTACAGACAAATGTACAGAATGCAAAGGCTTCCATGAAGAGCCGCAGTGTGCTGCAGTATGTCCTGTAGATTGCTGTGTTCCGGACGAAGATCATGTAGAATCTGAAGAAGCGCTGCTTAATAAAAAAGCATTCTTACACGGAGAATAAAAACTGCCGTCTCATTCATTATGAGACGGTTTTTTATATAAAAATCCTTTATTTTTAAATAAACTGTAAATAAAGCCGTAAGATAATCTATTGCGGCAGCCAAAAAATAAATAATATGAGCAAAAAACACAACTTTAGCGCAGGACCATGCATATTACCACAGGAAGTTTTCGAAAAATCGGCGCAGGCCATTTTAGATTTCAACGGAATTGGTTTGTCACTTCTCGAAATTTCCCATAGAAGTAAGGATTTCGTAGCGGTAATGGATGAAGCACGCGCCATTGTAAAAAGACTGATGAATCTTGGTGATGATTACGAAGTGTTGTATCTGGGAGGCGGAGCAAGCCTTCAATTTGCCATGGTTCCTTATAACCTGATGAAAGTAGGCGGAAAAGCAGCTTACCTTGATACAGGAACATGGGCCGCCGGAGCTATTAAAGAAGCTAAAAAAATAGGAACGGTAGATGTGGTAGGTTCTTCAAAAGAAGAAAACTACTCCTTCATTCCGAAAGATTATACCGTAGGATCAGAATACGATTATTTCCACTGTACTTCCAACAACACCATCTACGGAACTCAAATAAAATCCTTCCCTGAAGTAGATACCTTAATGGTTTGTGATATGAGCTCTGATATTTTTTCAAGACAATTAGATTTCTCAAAATTTGATCTGATTTATGCAGGAGCGCAAAAAAATATGGGGCCTGCCGGAGTAACTTTAGTGGTCATCAAAAAAGAAATTTTAGGCAAAACAGGAAGAGAAAACATGTTCTCGATTCTGGATTATTCTCAACATATTGCTAAAGAATCAATGTACAATACACCTCCCGTTTTTCCGGTATATGCGTCTCTGCTTACTTTACAGCACCTTGAGCAAAATGGCGGAATTGCAGGAGCTGAAGCAAGAAATGAAGCTAAGGCCAAGCTTTTATATGATGAAATTGACAGCAATCCTTTATTTGAAACCTTCTGCGTAAAAGAAGACCGCTCTCTAATGAACGTTTCCTTCAAAATTACCAATGAAAGCAAAAAAGAAGCATTCGACAGCGCATGGAAATCGGCAGGAATCAGCGGACTCAACGGGCACAGAAGCCTTGGAGGCTACAGAGCAAGTCTTTACAATGCTTTACCGATAGAAAGTGTTCAGGTTCTGGTAGATGTAATGAAATCATTCAATTAATTTAAAGATTAGAAAATTCAAAGATTAAAAGATGAGTATCATTATTTTAAATTTTCTTAATTTGCGAGACTATTTAAAAATTTCTGATATTGTAATTTTTTGATGTTTAAATCAAATAAAAAAACATGAAAGTTTTAGCGAACGACGGTATTTCTAAAGCAGGAGAACGGGCATTGAAAAATGCGGGAATTGAAATTCTGGACAACAGGGTTGCACAGGATCATGTCATTAATTTCATCAACGAAAATAGTGTGGATGTTCTGCTGGTAAGAAGCGCCACCAAAGTAAGACAGGATCTTATTGATGCGTGTCCCGGGCTTAAGATCATCGGAAGAGGCGGTATCGGGATGGATAATATCGACGTGGAGTATGCGATCGAAAAAGGATTGTATGTTATTAATACACCTAATGCCTCTTCAAAATCTGTTGCTGAACTGGTTTTCGGACATTTTTTCTCGCTGGCTAGATTCCTTCATGAATCCAACAGATTGATGCCGCTGGAAGGGGAAACCCATTTTGATGCGATGAAAAAATCATTCAGCAAAGCATACGAACTTTCAGGAAAAACATTAGGAGTGATCGGCTTTGGAAGCATCGGTCAGGAAGTAGTGAAGATGGGAATTTCTTTGGGAATGAAAGTTATCGTTCTCACAAGAAAACCACAAACCAAAGTTCTCAGCCTGGAGTTTTTTGACGGGCAGACGGTGAATTTTGAAATTACTTCCACCAATGATATGGATGCATTCCTTAAGGATGCAGATTTTATCAGCATTAATACTCCTAAAACAAATGAGTACATCATAGACACGCCGCAATTTGAAAAGATGAAGGACGGCGTCTATATTGTAAATACTGCAAGAGGCGGTGTCATCAATGAAGTAGCATTAATCGATTTTATCGAATCGGGTAAAATCGCAGGTGCAGCACTTGACGTTTTTGAAAAAGAACCTAATCCTGAAGTCATTCTGCTGATGAACCCTGCCCTATCGCTTTCGCCGCACGTAGGCGGAAATACGGTAGATGCCCAGGAAAAAATCGGGGTAGAACTTGCAGAACAAATTATCAAAATAAAAGAAACTATACAATAAAATATGCCTGTTTTTAAACCTTTTCGCGGAATAAGACCTCATAAAGACCATGAGAGTACTTTCCCTACTCATCCCCTCGATAATTTCACCCAGGAAGAGATAGCGGAAAAAGCTCAAGTTGAAGACACTTACATCAATATGATAAAGCCTTATGTTGTAAGTAAATCCAAAGATATTGATAGGAACTTAAGAAAGATTCGTTCCACTTTTGAAGAATTGCTGGAAGAAAATAAACTCGTCCAGGACAATTCGGCCTATTATCTTTATGAGCAGATCTATCCCAACAAACAGGTTTTCAGAGGACTTTTAGGATTAGCAAGTATCGAAGATTTCTGGAACGGAAAGATTAAAAGGCATGAAAGTACCATTCCACAGAAAAAAGAAAAACTTGCTCATTATCTTGAAAAAGTTAACCTTCAGGCAGAACCAGTTTTGCTTACTTACGCTGCCAACTCCAAGATTGAGCTTCTCATGAACCACGAGGAAAAAAATGTCCCGATCTTTAATCATGTCGATACCAAAGGAATCAGACACAAAATCTGGAGGATCGACAATCGTCTTAAATTGCAGCAGTTTAAAGAAGTAATCGACCAGATTGATTCTTTCTACATCGCAGACGGACACCACAGGATAGGATCTACTGCATTGAATGCCAAACATCAGAAAGAAAAAAACAAAAGACATAACGGAACAGAACTTTACAACTTTGTATACAGCTTTATCGTTTCCAACCAGTCGATTAAAATCCACGATTACAACAGAATTGTAACAGATCTTAACGGACTTTCAAACGAAGAATTTTTAAAGGAGCTTGAAAAGTATTTCCTCATCCACGAAAAAGGAGAAACCGCCTATTTCCCTTCTCAAAAGTTCCACATTTCCATGTATATGGACGGTAAATTCTACTCACTTCACGTGAAGCATCATCTGCGTTCACAGGAAATGTCTCTTGATAACCTGGACCATCATCTTCTGGACAAATATGTTTTCAAAAACATTTTAAAAATAGAAGATCCGGACAGCTCAGAAAAAATTGACTATATCAAAGGAACTTCAAATATTGAAGGAATCAATCAGCTTAAAGAAAAAATAGATAGTGGTGATGGCAAAGCCGGATTCGGAATTTATCCAGTAAGTTTTAATGATATGATTAAAATTTCAGATCTAAAGCTGAGTATGCCTCCGAAATGTACATTTATTGAACCTAAATTGGTAACCGCACTTTTGATGTACGATATGAAACAATAAATACTAATCATTTTTTCCTTACTTTTAGCCTGGAAAAAGAACGGTAAAAATAAATGAAAAAGATCTTCATCATCATTCCACTCTTTTTGGGTGGATTTTTATTTTCTCAGAAAAAGCCGGCAAAAAAACCGGTACGAAAAGCTGCTGTCACGCAAAAACTTAATTATCACGATGAGTTTAAAAAAATTTCAGATGAAATTATGGTGAATGGTACTGCCTATAACAATCTGGGTGAACTTACCAAGGGAATCGGGCCACGTTTCAGTGCTACATCGGGATATATGAAAGCGGCAGAATGGGCAGAAAGAAAGCTTAAAGAAATTGGGGTGGAAATGATCTGGAGACAGCAGGCAAAAGTCCCGGTATGGATAAGAGGAAGAGAATCCCTTCAGATAAAAGCAGGAAACGGTGACTGGAAAAATATCAGGATGCTGTCTTTCGGAAATTCCGAAGGTACCGGAGGAAAAGATCTGACAGGTGAAATTGTATTGATTAATAGTGTACCGGAACTCAATGCCACTTCAATAGGTCAGCTGAAGGATAAAATCGTTTTTGTAAATCTTCCGATGGATCCGAAAATCATTAACACCAGTGATTCCTATCTTATCGCCGCAAAATCAAAGCTTATCTCCCCTTCTGTGGTAGCTTTAACAGGCGCTAAAGCTTTAATTATAAGATCATTAACAACAGCCAACGACGATACGCCACATGCGAAGATGATCTATTATGAACCGGATGATAAGGTGAAAATTCCGGCCATGACTATTGGAGCCAGATCCGCAGACGAACTTGAAAAGCTGCTTAAAAAACAGAAAGTCACCGCTAAAATCAATATGACCGCCGAATCAAAAGGCGAAACCACCAACCCTAATATCATTGCAGAAATACCCGGAAAAAAAGATTCCAATATTATCCTTCTTGGCGCGCAGTTGGATTCCTGGGATTTCGGTGAAGGTGCTATCGACGACGGAACCGGTGTTGTTCAGTGTATCGAAGTCCTGAGAGCATTAAAAGCTCTCGGTATTGAAAACAGGCATACCATTCGTGTGGTTTTGTATGCCAACAGTGAAAATGGCGGACAAGGCCGGGACATGTATGCAGCCTACGTAAAAAAGAAAGAAGAAAGGCATATTTTTGCCCTGGGAACCGATGCCGGAGGATATTCCCCAAGAGGATTTTCTTTGGATATGTCACCTCAAAGAAGGCGGCAGATCTTTGAATGGAAAAATTATTTCCTTCCATATGGAGTATACGATTTTGACCAAACCGAAGCTATCCAGGATATTTCTCCTTTGAAAAAGCTAGATATTCCGTTGGCCGAGCTGGTGGTGGACACACAAAGATACTTCGACTACCATCATTCCATAGAAGATACTTTTGACAAAGTGAATAAAAGAGAACTTCTCCTCGGAGCCGTTGCAATGACACAAATGATCTTTATGATTGATAAAAACTGGTAACACTGAAAAAACTTGTATTTCATTATTAAGTTTACGCCTTTGTTTACCTTAAGAAATATATCATCTTAATTTAAAAAAAACTTTGTATAGCTTTGCGTTTTACAAAACAACCACCATGAATATTTTTTTGGGAAAGACAAAGTGCGAGCACAAAAAACTTGTATTTCTTTATTAAGTTTACGCCTTTGTTTACCTTAAGAAATATATCATTTCAATTAAAAAAAAACTTTGTATAGCTTTGCGTTTTACAAAACAACCATCATGAATATTTTTTTGGGAAAGACAAAGTGCGAGCATAAAAAACTTGTATTTCACTATTAAGTTTACGCCTTTGTTTACCTTAATAAATATATGATTTAAATTTAAAAAAACTTTGTATAGCTTTGCGTTTTACAAAAACAACCATCAGGAATATTTTGGGAAAGACAAAGTGCGAGCACAAAAACTTGTATTTCATTATTAAGTTTACGCCTTTGTTTACCTTAAGAAATATATCATCTTAATTTTAAAAAAACTTTGTCTAGCTTTGCGTTTTACAAAAACAACCATCATGAATATTTTTTTGGGAAAGACAAAGTGCGAGCATAAAAAACTTGTATTTCATTATTAAGTTTACGCCTTTGTTTACCTTAATAAATATATGATTTTAATTTAAAAAAACTTTGTATAGCTTTGCGTTTTACAAAACAACCACCATAAAAACAATATATGGAAATCGTCAAACCTAATCTTAAACCTGAACTCCTCACCGATACCAAAACCAAAGCACTCTATGATCAGCTTCAACAGCTGCTGAATGAACTCGAAAAAAATAAAATTTCAGCCGAAACTGTAGAGAAAATTAACCGTGAAACGGCAATAATCAATTCCACGGCTTTACGGGACAAAGACTTACACAAAGTGCTGAAGCAAAAACAAAACGACATCATCAAACTCCTTGAAAAAGAACATAAAATTGTGCCTAAAAATTATTACCGCAATTTGTGGATGGCTGTTGGAATGGGCGCATTCGGACTGCCCATTGGCGTTGCATTCGGGCTGCTTATGCATAATATTGCATTGCTAAGTATCGGATTACCTATTGGGTTGGGCATTGGTGTTGTGGTTGGTAGTTCTCTTGATAAAAAAGCGGAAGCGGAAGGCAGACAGCTGAATGTTGAAATTAAGCATTAAAAAACAATGAAAACTTTTTTAAGCACCCTGCTTTTAGCCGGAAGCATCGTAGTTTCTGCACAGGAAAAAGAAGACTCCCTACAATTTGCAAAAATTTCCACGGAAATATTAAATAAAGGAAAAGCATACAACGAGCTGAGAGATTTAACCAAAAATATCGGCCACCGTCTCAGCGGTTCCGAATCCTACGAAAAAGCCGTGCAATGGGCAGCACAGAAACTCCGCGATGCCGGAGCAGATAAGGTCTGGCTTCAGGAAGTCATGGTCCCGGTATGGGTAAGAGGAAAAGAATCTATGCAGATCAAAACAGGAAAAGGAAACTGGAAAAGTTTAAAAATGCTTTCGCTGGGTAATTCCGAAGGAACAGGCGGGAAAGATGTTGCCGGAGAGATTATCATGGTGCGGTCAATGGAAGAATACGAAAAGCTTTCCCCGGAACAGGTGAAGGATAAAATTGTTTTCTTCAACTACCCTTTCAGCCAGTCGTATATCGAAACATTCCGCGGGTACAGCGATGCAGCGAAATACCGGACAACAGCAGCTTCTTTAACTGCCAAAAAGGGCGGAAAGTTTGCCATCATCCGTTCGCTTTCTTCGGCTTTCGACGATATTCCACACACCGGAGCAATGCGATATGGAGAAGACAAGAAAATTCCCGCTGTTGCGATTGGAAGTACCACTGCAGATGAACTTGCCGAACTTCTGCAATCTCAAAAAGTTATGGCAAAACTCAATTCCAACTGCGGGATGAAAGGTGAAAAGCTTTCCCATTCTGTGATCGGGGAAATTACCGGTAAGAAAGATCAAAGTGTGATTGTAGTCGGCGGCCACCTCGATTCCTGGGATGTCGGTGAAGGTACACATGACGATGGTGCCGGAATCGTTCAGAGTATCGAAGTACTCAGAACTTTTAAAAATTTAGGAATTAAAAATAATCATACCATTCGTGTTGTATGTTTTGCCAATGAAGAAAACGGCGTTAAAGGCGGCATTCAGTATGGAAAAACAGCCAAAGAAAATAATGAGAAACATCTTTTTGCCATAGAATCTGATGCGGGCGGATTTACACCTAGAGAAATTTCCCTGGATATGGACCAGGAAAAAAGAAAGCAGATCCAAAGCTGGTCTGAACTTTTTTTACCGTACGGAATTTATGATTTTAAAAATACCTATTCCGGGACGGATCTTTATCCGCTTCACGATATGGGCATTCCGGCTGCAGAGCTGGTTCCCGACTCTCAGCGGTACTTTGATATCCACCACACCGAAGAAGACACGTTTGAAAAGGTAAACCGAAGGGAACTTCTGTTGGGCGCGGTAGCCATGACCCAGCTTATTTATATGATTGATAAAAACTGGTAAGACTAAATATTTAAGTTGTTTATTCCATAACGAAAGTACACCGAAAGTACACCGAAACTGCAATAGAGCTATTAAAGATATTAAACCACTTAAAAAATGTAAAAGATGGATTATCTAAAAAAGATTATTACAGATTTTGAACTTCATTCAGTTGAAGGAATAAGAACGTGTTTTGAAAATGGGGTAAATCCAAACGAACTAATTAACGGAAAACCTTTGATTTTTGAGCTGATCAATATGTATTCGCGTGGACCTTTTTTCAAAAATTGTATTCAGGTTTTTATAGATTTCGGGGTTGAGTTTGATGATAAAATTTTACTTTCTGTCTTAGCAGACAATTATTCTGAGCTTGATTTACAATTGGCCACCGATACAAGTGCATTACACAAAAAGTATACCTTAAACTGCACATTTACACCACTCTTTGAAGCTTCACTATTACATATTTGTGCAGAATACAACCACTTAAAAAGTGCTGAAATTCTCATAAAACACGGTGCAGATATTAATGCAAAGGCAGGAGTTGACGAAAATGGTTTTGGAGGACACACTCCTGTGTTTCATACGGTAAATCAGGATGCCAATAAAAGTGTAGATACCTTAAAGCTTTTACTGGCTCACAATGCAGATCTGAATATAAACGTAAAGGGGCTTATCTGGGGAAAAGGATATGATTGGGAGACCTTTATTCCCGACGTTAATCCCATAAGCTATTCTATGATGGGTTTATTGAGACAGTTTCAGCGAACAGAACAGCAGATTTATGAAGTGGTGTCTTTATTGCTTAAGGCAAAATATGATCTGGAATATTTTCCGGCGAATGTTCCTAATAAGTATCTAATAAATTGAGATGAAGACAGCTCCATCTGGAAACGGTAGCAATGAAGCAGCGTATTATATGATTGGCTGTTGCACCCTAGCCACAGATTTTCCCGGTTCAACCTGCTTTTTACATTCTAAAACAACAGTACGTTGTTAAACAATGAAATATTGTATGAATATTTTTGAGTTGATTGATAAAACGCATGATTTAATCTGCGTAATCTGCATAATCTGCGTGATACTAATTACGAAAATTACTGATGAGCATTAGATTTTTAACGCTACGACCGCAAAGTAATGGATTATTGCTTGTAAATTTACGCTCGCAAGGGCACTCTGTTCAGCAAGTGATAGCAACGTCTAATTTAAATTTACAAGTTCATTAAAGCACATTTATCATTTGCTGAGTGGAACGCCTTTGCGAACGGAAATAAGCGCAATATTTTCTATTAAATAACAAAGCGTTCCTTGCGGTAAGAAAATAAAGCTTTTTAATTAACTAGGCAAAGAAAGCAATATATTATTGTGTATGAATTTCAATCGCAAAGATGATGATAAGTAACTTCATTATTTAGGGAGCAAAGTTTAATCAACAAGTTGATTTGATGAAGCGCCTGATCTAATCTGAGTAATCTGCGGGATCAGCAGGATATTAATTACCGAAAATTACTGATGAGCATTAGATTTTTAACGCCACGATCGCAAAGTAATGGATTATTGCTTGTAAATTTACGCTCGCAAGGGCACTCTGTTCAGCTAGTAATAGCAATGTCTAATTTAAATTTACAAGTTCATTAAAGCACATTTATCATTTGCTGAGTGGAACGCCTTTGCGAACGGAAATAAGCGCAATATTTTCTATTAAATAACAAAGCGTTCCTTGCGCTAAGAAAATAAAGCTTTTTAATTAACTAGGCAAAGAAAGCAATATATTATTGTGTATGAATTTCAATCGCAAAGATGATGATAAGTAACTTCATTATTTAGGGAGCAAAGTTTAATCAACAAGTTGATTTGATGAAGCGCCTGATCTAATCTGCGTAATTTGCATAATCTGCGTGATATTAATTACACTTTATTACTGATTTGATTAGCATTTAGATATTTAACGCTATGCCCGCAAAGCAATGTGTTATTGTTTGTTAATTTACGTTCGCAAAGGCACTCTGTTCAGCTAGTGATAGCAATGTTTTAATTTAATTGTAAATCTCTTGAACACATCTATCATTTGCTTAGTGGAACGCCTTTGCGAACGGAGATAAGCGCAATATTTTATTAAATAACCAAGCGTTCTTTGCGCTAAGAAATAAAAGCTTTTAAAATTTTTAACGCCACGACCGCAAGGCAATGGATTATTGTATGCTTATTATAGAGCGCAAGGGTACTCTGTTCAGCTAGTGATAGCAACGTTTTAATTCGATTATAAATCTCTTGAAACATTTCTATCATTTGCTGAGTGTAACGCCTTTGCGAACGGAGATAAGTACATTTTATTAAACAACAAAGCGTTCTTTGCGCTAAGAAATAAAAGGTTTTCAAATTTTTAACGCTATGATCACAAAGCAATATTTTATTGTTTATTAATTTACGGTCGCAACGGCACGCTGTTCAGCAAGTGATAGCAACGTTTTTATTCAATATAAATCTCTTGAAACATTTCTATCATTTGCTGAGTGGAACGCCTTTGCGAACGAAACTAAGCGCAATATTTTATTAAATAACCAGGCGTTCTTTGCGCTAAGAATAAAAAATAAGATTATTTTTCTCCCGCTGATTTTGCAGATTTAGCAGATTGATGGTAGAATAAAAACTGTTCCGATTGTTGTAAGCATCGTTTGAAACAAAGCAAACAAAATTTACTTTAGATATTCTTTTTTATTCATCTGTACATCAATGATTTTACCACCTCGTTTTATCTGTAATTTGAGGCTGTCCAAATCCTTTTCTACACGGTTGATGAAGTAATAGCACGACTTTTCTTTATCAAGATTCTGGAAAGAAATCCCGTTCATGCTAAGAATGGCATCGCCTATTTTCAGTGGAAAATTCTCTTCTTCAAAAATAAAAGTTACCATTGCATCGCCATTCACAAACCGGTAGCTGAACCCAAACGATTCAAGGGTTGACGGACTTTTGGCAATTCGTTTCATGTAGATGTTGCTGTTTTTCCAGTCGAGGATAAAGGTAAAATCTTTAAGGAATTCATTGCCGATAAGATCGGTTTTTCCGGTTCCTATTCTTTCATCCTGAAAGAGCGTATTTCCCATCTTCAGGGAATCGGCACGGAAAATATATCCTGCTGCCGGAGTAGCGGTCCCGAAAGCGCCGGTAGTACGCGTTCCGAATGTTTTGATGACGTGCTGAAAGGTCTTGGGATCGATGCCGTCGTCGGAAACTTCCAATCTTCCGGTAAACCCGGTATCGAAAGTCAGTTTTATATCTTTATTGAGAAGCGATGCGGTAATAGTCGGTGTTTTTTGGGGCTGACTTTCAAAGGGAATGATGATGTCATACTCCTTCACGTTAAAGTTGGAAAGGTCTGCAGATGCTTCCAGGACATTTTCGGAATAGTTGACTTTCCAGAAGAGTTTGGCCATCTGATTGGCTCCGATAATGCCATCCACTTTCAGGCACCCCAGTTCCGCCGAATTGAGGTCGAGCACAATCGCGCCCACATTTTTGAAAACAAGGTGATCCACTTTCATTTCGGGAAGTTCGGTGAAGATCTGCTGCTGCACCTTTTCATCGGAATCTTTGATGGATCTTTTGTATTTTTTCCTGAGGTTGAGTTCTTTGTAAATCGCTTGGGAAATGACCGTCGGCGCCCCGGAATCGAAAATAAAATTGTAAGTTTTTCCGTTGATGTTCACCTCTACAAACGGCAGGTTGTTTTCATATTTCAGGCTGACTTTTTCAACAGGTTGCTGGAGCTGCACCTCCCCTTTTTCAAAAAAGTTTTTACCCTGCCCGAAAACCGTAACCGCTGAGCATAGAAATAAGGTGTAAAGGATTTTTATCATGGGCTTATTTTATGGCTAAAATAAGGTTTTTTGTGGGGATGGGGATCGATTATAAAATATAATTAAAAATATTATGAACTAACTATTTTGTCAAAAACTTCAATAGTATCGATATGAACAAAAGGGAAACATTTTGCAATAATTTTTGTAAGTTCTTGTTGCAAAGCTCCCTCTTTTTTGTATTTATCTAAAGCCGTAAAAACTAGTTTTAATCTTTGTTCAAGATCATGGCCCTGAAATTCTAAATACCAAACGCGAAGTTCTAACTCAACATCATTATAATATTTTACTTTTCTTAAATTATATTGTTCACTACTTGACATTGGAAATCTTTCGTGAAATTTATTAAAAAACCATTTAATTGCAATATTACTTAGTTCTTTGTCAAATCCTAGATTATATTGATTATATGTATTTGCTATTTTTAATTCATTATGTATATTATGAGCTTCGATTGTCATTAAAAGTATAACTATATAAATAGGATCATAGACATAATTTTCTAAACTGTAACGATTACCTTCACCATGTACTTTAACAAAATCAGAATCATTATTTTCTTGATCCCAATCTATTATTCCATAAAAAGAGTTATTTTCAGAGCTTCTTATTTCATGAACAGTTTTTATTACTTGAACACTATTTCCTTTTCCATAATCATTAGATACAAAATATAATTTAAAAGCATATTGCTTATTTTGAGATAATACATCAAAAATACTATGATAATAATACTGATCTGTGGGGCTTTCTACAAAGACTTGTTTGTGATTTTTGTAATCTATACTTAATGTGGGAATAAAACTTGTTAACATTTTCAGCGCTTCATCTTTGCTAATTTTTTTCAAAAAACTATTATTAAAATTTGATATTTGAAAAATATTATCTTCATCTACAAGAGCAATAGTTGATGGACTATGAGTTGTTATAATGATATTTATTCCAAATTTATTAACAAAAACATCTTTTAGTATACTTATTAATAAATATGACATTTCGGGATGAAGATGTGCATCAGGTTCATCTAGTAAAATTAAATCTGGAAATTCTAAATTCTCCTTGTAATACTCGGTTGTAAAAAGCTTTAGAATTAATCCTATAATAACTTTTTCACCAGACGATATATCTGTAAATGGAATTTCTTCGTCTGTTGATTTTTTTAAGATATTAAAATTTATAATTCTATCATCTCTAAATTCTTCTTGCTTTATTCCTTTAAAATAAAAATCTATATTGTTAGCATTAAAAATATTATTTAGAATATCCCATGGAGGAGTGAATTTATTTATAAAGTCAGTTTCAGAAATTGAATTATTTAGGATACCATCTTGATTTTTATAGAACCAATTCTTTCTATTAACGTCTCTTCTTTTTGCATAACCATAAAAAATATTTTCTATATTGGTATTAAATAAATCATTATCATCCATAAGAATTTCATCAATCGGAGCATCAATTAAATCAGTATATGTTAATTCAGTAATATCTTTGTTTAAACTTGATGATAAATTTTCAAAGAATTTAAAAAGAGGTTTATGCTTTTTATTGAATCCTAAATTGGAAAGAGTTTTTATTTCATCTTCTTTTGTAATGGTATAATCTTCAACAAATTCACCAAAAGCTGTACGTGTACATTTCTTTTTGATCAAATCCATATATTCGTCAGAGTCATTTAAGAATCCTTCGTTTTCTTCTACGTTCAAAGGGTTTTTAATTAGTAAGCTGACTTTACGCTCCAAATTATTATCAAATATAGTCTTAATTAAAATAAATCTAGTTTTGTCAGATTGATATCCAAAATAGCTACCAATTGTTATTTCCCTGTTATGATTCCAATCTTCATTTGTGAAATTATTTATCTTGTCCTTTATAATCCCCTCATATTTAACATTATTAAAGTTAGGTGAAATATCTATGACAGGATTAAATTGATATGGTTCTTTATATTTATCTTTAATAAGATTTAATAATTGTGACTTTCCACTTCCGTTTTTTCCAACAATAACAGTGAAATTACTTAGTTCTTCACTCTCAAAAGGCTGTAATGATTTATAGGTAGTATTTAATTTTATTTTCATAGTATAATTTAAAAATACAAATTACTAAAATAGCAGTAATATTATTTACGGCTTTCCGTATTTTCCCTGAATTTTTTACATAAAAAAAAGCCATCCCAACGGACAGCTTTCAATAAAACATTTAAAATTCTAAATTTTATCCAACACCTTCTTCGGAAGCACTTTTACCAGTTGTGGTTTGTATTCCTTTTCAAGAATCACAAACTTCCAGTTTTTGCGGTCTTTGGAAACGGCGCAGGCTCTCATCGCTGCATTGATGGTATACGTACCATCCTTTGATACGTATTGTACGTTGTTTTTGCCGTATCTTTTTTGCAGCATGGTGTTGACCTGCTTTTTCATGTCGTCGTTCAGGGAAGACATATTGCATTTCATGGTAAAATAATATTGGGCAATGGAGAAATATTCCCCGTTGATGAGCTCCGGCTTTTCAATATTCCCGAATTTCAGGTTGCTGACTTCAATCTTCATGAAGGGATTGTTGTACGTCATGTTCAGAATCTGGGTCATCTGATCTTTCGGAACAACCGTGAAAAATTTAGGATAGATGCAGTTCACGGATTTATCGATCTGCTTTGCTTTAATGGTATTGACAAAATACGTCAAAGATTTTTTGATGGCTGCATCGTCGGGATTGGTTTTTGTCTTATCAAATGAAAGAAATGACAACAGGAGGAACAGGAAAAGAAGTGATCTGGTTTTCATAATTTTTTATTATTGTTTTTGCACGTCAGTTCGAGTATTTTCGGAATGTAATGGAAAAAATGTATCGAGAACTTTTATATTAACAAACCTTTCGATATGATTTTTCAAATCTACCCGAAGTGACGTTGGATTTCGTTGATATGTCGCGGAATTCGGCGGACTCGTTACAAAATCACAGCAATAAGATGATCTGTTGATAAGGAATGTTTTGTTCGACGAATATTTTTTATTTTTTAACAAATGAAGTCACGATCCGTTTTGTATTGCCGAAAGCGTGTAAAGCCAATATATATTTCCCGGCTGACAAGGCCTTCACATTAATTTCATTACCATTCAGGTTTCCTGATGAGATCATTCTTCCTGACAGGTCAAAGATATCATACCTGTCAAACGGTGACTCTCCTTTAAGATGTATAAAATCAGTCGTCGGATTCGGATAGATCGTCAATGAATATTTTTTTTCAACTTCTTCAGTTGCCAGAACCGTACTTATATTGTGTAAAATATCAAGTCCGACATTATAATCAGCAATTACAATATCTTTTTTGCCGTCATTGTTAATATCGCCAACTGCAACGCCGTCTTCGTTATAGCTCGATGCATAAACGACCGGAAATGACTGATAACCGTTCGCGTAAATCCCGGATGTATTTTGGGAATATACCGTTACTTTACTCCAGCCTCCGTGAGCAGCAATCATTTCGTTCTTTCCATCATTATTCAGATCGGCAACTTTTACAGCATCAGGAAGTTCATAAGCAGGAATTTCTCCCTGATCTGCATAGAGTGCACTGCCGGAAACCTGATGTAAAATCCTGATCTTAGAATTTCCATTAGATCCTTTACAAAGAATCAGATCCTTTTTAGCATCATTATTAATGTCTCCTAACGTCATTCCGTCGTACGTCTGGCCTGTATCAAATACTACGGGATTTGAACTTAACGTATTTCCTACAGAAAAATAGGTATAAACTGCATGCAGATTCGGGATATGGATCACCAGGTCATTGCTGGTGTCATTATTCATATCAGCAATTTCCATCATCGGAGCCGGATAAAAGTAAGCGTTAGCTGGCTTGGGAATTGTAAAAGTCTGAAAAGTTCCGGGTGTATTCTGCTGATAAAGTACCTGAATATTTTGCCAGTTGGAAAGCACAATATCATTTCTTCCGTCCCGGTTCATGTCTGCAATTCTTACTCTTTCATTGGTTTCAGACATTGGAAAGGAGATGATCGGATCCAGTGTTCCGGAGGCATTCTGGTAAAAGATTCCGTAAAAAGAGGATGGAGATTTAATTCCTACAATAACATCATTTTTCCCGTCCTGATTAAGATCTCCGATGTCAATAGAGCCAATATTTTTAAAATCACTTGCGTAAGGATATCTCACGGGCGCATCCAGCGTGCCGTTTGCATTTTGCAGATATACCAAAATCGAATGATTATTGATACTTGAACCATAATTCTGCAACCCTAAAACGACATCATTAAGTCCGTCATTATTCACATCTCCTATTTTCACAACTTCCGGCCAGGATTCTGTCCATTTGTTTTCATACGGCAAGAAGCTGATTTGTGAAAAAGCAGCATTAGAAGCCAATAAAAAGATGATTAAATAGTTTTTTTTATTCATGGTTATTTTTAATCTTGTATAAATCGTTAAAAAGCCATCCTTGCGGACGGCTTTTCAAAATATTGTAAGATTCGGATTATTTTACTTTTACCAGCTCAACATCGAAGATCAGCCATGCATTTGGCGGGATTACGCCTCCTGCTCCTCTTTCTCCGTAGCCCATTGCCGGCGGAATCAATAACGTAGCGGTTTCCCCTTCTTTTAATAAAAGGATTCCTTCGTCCCAGCCTTTGATTACTCTTCCCATCCCTATCGGAATTTCAATCGGCTCGTTTCTTTTGAATGAAGAATCGAATTCGGAACCGTCAACCAGTTTTCCGGCATAGTGTACGGAAACATTGTCACCTGCTTTCGGAGCTTTTCCATCGGTAGTTTTCGTGATTTTATAATACAGTCCGGATTCTGTTTTCTGCATTCCGGCTTTTAGATCCTCCACCATTTTCTCCTGATTGGCTTTGAATTCTTCTTCTTTTTTCTTTTTATCCGCTTCTTCTTTGGCTAAATACGCTTTATTGTTTTCAGCGATTTTTGCTTTTCCTTCCGTGAAGGTTTTCGCAGCGTCGTAGTTTTTGTATTCGTCTCCTTTTCCGAAAACAGACACTTTTTCCAGTACGATATCTGTTTTAGGCTTATCCTGAGGTCCTTTTTCTACATTGGCAATCGCGTCGATTACCTCTTCTCCTTTTACTACTTTACCGAAGATGGTGTGTCTTCCGTCTAACCAAGGTGTTGCTACTTCGGTAATGAAGAATTGGGAGCCATTGGTATTCGGTCCGGAGTTAGCCATAGAAAGGATTCCTTTTCCGGTATGTTTAAGATCATTTCTTTCGTCCTCAAATTTATATCCAGGATCTCCCATTCCCGTTCCCTGAGGATCACCTCCCTGGATCATGAAATCTTTGATCACTCTGTGGAAAATAGTTCCGTCATAATAAGGAACTCCTTTGGCTTTAGCCTTGTTGTCTATTTTCCCTTCTGCAAGACCAATAAAATTCGCTACCGTTACAGGTGCTTTCTTGTCTTCAAGCTTAACGATCATATTCCCTTTCGTTGTCTGAAGATTTGCGTACAGTCCGTCGTTAAGACCTTCGTAAGTTTCTTTGTCTACGTTCATTTTTTTATAAATTGGTGTACAACTCATGAGCGAAATGCTTGCCGCTGCCAGAATTATATTTTTGTTAAACAATTTCATTGATTATAAAGCTTTTAATTTTATGATTAACGGGATGTCATTATCAATCTTTTTCTCGTCTCCGTACGTGCCGTAGGCAAGAGCCGAAGGAACCAAAAGCGTAACTTCTTCCCCATCATGGATAAAACGCAAAGCATCTTCTACCGCTTTCAGCTCATCAAAGTGTCCGAATCTGGCATCTCTTCTCTGTACCGGCTGGTCGTAGATCTTCGTCTGGTCAAAATCATAGAGATCATACGAATAGGAAATAAAGGAATCGTCCTGCCTTCTCTGTCTCTGGTCAAACCCCTGAACATTCACCCAGTAATTCAGCTGGGTCGGATAGTATTTCGACGGCTGTCCGTTGATCCATCCCTGGATATGATATCTTTCCTGACTGTTAAGGTTTTTCATCCTTTGTTTTGACACATCAAGATCATTCTTGCTGAGAACACCTCCAACGGGTGGATGCGTCTGTGTGTTCTTGCTGCAGCTCAGTAAACCGAGAACCGATATGAAGAGTATTTTTTTCATAAACTTTTGCGAAAATACACATTTCGGAAATGATTAACAAAAGTTGTAAAGTAAAGTTTGAATATTTCACATGGATGGTCTGAATCTTTATTTTTATAAGGAGCTTTTTCACGCTTTCCGCACTCGCTATTTTTTGATTTGTGGCGGGGGGGGGGGCGCCGCCCCCCCAAAAAAAAAGAGA
>JAESGI010000178.1_pt1 | contig 47012 bp, 42 predicted proteins | sample 9269671 | NCBI WGS metagenome assembly JAESGI01 (sample SAMN14515641, study PRJNA621666) | algae metagenome | isolation source: Nostoc indistinguendum CM1-VF10 and co-occurring heterotrophs from gravelly... | place: USA: Clark Mountains, San Bernardino, California | collected 1998-06-05 | reverse complement strand
GGACGCTGAGCCCGTCATGAAAGGCCAGATCGAGCCGGTCGATCAGAACGATGTCGCGGATCGAGAGCTGGGCGAGCATGAGGCGGACTCAGCCGGTGTGCGGGTTCTGGGCATGCCCGGCCGACACGGGCCGGTCCGGGCAGCTGGATGCCGGGGCGTGCACGGACGGACCGTTGCCGCTCGCCCGCCGACTCAGCGGATCAGGCCGGTGACGGTGCGGCTGAACCCGTTGAACAGCCGGCTGATATAGGAGCCGCGATCCTCGCGCGGCTGCAACCCGCCGCTTTCGAGCAGCACATAGGCGTCCTTGTACCAGGGGCTGTCGGGGAAATTGTGCCCGAGCACCGCCGCAGCGGTCTGCGCCTCGTTGGTGATGCCGAGCGCCATATAGGCCTCGGTCAGGCGCATCAGCGCCTCCTCGACATGGCGCGTCGTCTGGTACTTGGTGATCACGTCGCGGAACCGGTTCACGGCGCCGGGATAATTGCGCTTCTCGAGATAGAAGCGGCCGACATTCATCTCCTTGCCGGCCAGCTGGTCGCGCGCGACCAGCATCTTCTCGCGGACGTCGACGACGTATTCGGACCTCGGATAACGGTCGAGCAGCTCCTGCATCGCCCGCAGCGCCTGCTCCGTCCGCTCCTGGTCGCGCGTCGCGTCCGGGATCTGGTTAAAGTAGGACATCGCCATGATGTACTGCGCATAGGCGGCATCCGGACTCGCCGGGTTCTGCGCCAGGAAGCGCTTGGACGCGGTGATCGCGTCGTCCCACTTGCTCGCCTGGTAGTTCGTATAGGCAGTGAGGATCAGGCCCTTGCGCGAATAGGGCGAGAACGGCGCCTGCTTGTCGATCTCCTCGAACTTCTTGGTCGCGCCCTCGCTGTCGCCGTTCTGCATGCGGGCCAGGCCCTCATTGTACAGCTTGTCAGCCGGCACGGTCGGCAGCACTTCGGGCTTGTAGACCTCAGGCTTGTCGAACGGGTTCATCGAGCTCAGCGTATCGCAGCCGCCGAGCGCAGCCGCCAGCGAGAACACGAGCGCAAGCCGCCTGCCGCCGCTCGCCATTTCGCCGGTATTGAATGTCTTCAGCCGCATGACGCTCACTTCATCCGTCCTTCAGCGCCGCTTTCGAAGGCGGGCGAAAATGGCTTTACTCCAGAAGTCACCGTTTCGCCAACCGTGAAGGGCGCTTCATGCAATGCAAATCGCCACCGTGCTTCCGACAGGAAGCCGGCGAATGCAAGGCGCGGCGTCGCGTGATCGCCGGATTTCAGTGCAGATCGGGCGCCAGAGCCGCCGGCATCGGAGCGCCGGCCGCCATCTGGACGGCGCGCGGCGCGTAGACCGGCTCGGCCTCGACGATCGCATAATTGGCGCGGTCGGCGAACAAGGCCTCGAGGATGCGCACATTCATGCGATGGCCGCCGCAATAGGAGCGGAACTCACCGAGAATCGGATAGCCGGCCAGCGCGAGGTCACCGACCGCATCGAGCACCTTGTGGCGCACGAACTCGTCGGCATAGCGCAGGCCCTCGGGATTGATCACCTTGTCCTCGCCGTTGGCGACGGTGTTGTCGAGCGAGGCGCCGAGCGCGAAGCCGGCCTTCCAGAGCTGCTCGACATCGCGCATGAAGCCGAAGGTGCGGGCCCGCGAGATCTCGCTGGCATAGGCGGCAGGATCGAGGTCGAAGATCTTGCGCTGGCGGCCGATGGCGGGGCTGTCGAAATCGATCTCGACATCGAGGCGGAAACCCGAATCGGACGGCGCCAGCTCGGCGAAGGCGCGGCCGTGCTCGATACGGACCGGGCGCAGAACCTTGAGATAGCGGCGGGCGGCGCCGAGGGCGACGATGCCCGCAGCTTCGATGGCCGTGACGAACTCGGTGGCGCTGCCGTCCATGATCGGCATTTCCGGCCCGTCGATCTCGACCAGCACATTGTCGAGCCCGAGACCGGCGCAAGCCGACATCAGATGCTCGATGGTGGCGACCGAACCGGAAGCCTGCTCGCCGACGACGGTGCAGAGCTCGGTAGCGCTGACCTTGTTGTGGCGGGCGTGGATGAGCTGCTCATGGCCGCCTTCGAGCCCCTTGCGGAGGAAGACGACACCGGTGTTGGCGGCGGAGGGACGCAGGCACAGGCAGGCGGGAGCTCCCGAATGAACGCCGATACCTTCAAGGGTTACGGGCGAGCGAAGGGTCGTCTGCCGGTCAGCCATCATACTCTTATCCGATCCTTAGCGCGACGATCCGGTCCGGCGCCTGGCGGCGCTGCCAATCTGACGATCGATCGCGGTTCCCTTGAAACGAGCAGTCCAGGGCATCGCCCCGAATCCGTCTTCCCGGTGTTGACCTGCAAGATAAGCGCAGGAGGCGGGGCTTCAAAATCACGCTTTCTTTCGCTCTGTAACAGAGTTTAAGGAGCGCCAAAAACCTCACCATCCGATTGATGTATATAGTTTTTCAGACGTTAAAAAAGGCCCGGCGCAAGGTTGCGCCGGACCCTTTGTTTAAAATTGGTCCTGAGACCTGTTTTGACCTCAGCTGGACTGACGCCGCAGGAAGGCCGGGATCTCGAGATGATCCTCCTCGGCAGGCCGGGCCGGGGCGGCGCGGCCATGCGGGTCGAGCTGGCCCTGCGCCGGCCTGGAAGCCTGCGGCGCGGCCGGGCGGCGCATGAACTCGGCATGGGCGGCGCTCGGCGGCGCAACCGGGACCGGCGGGGCCGGACGCGGCGCCGGAGCCGGAGCCTCCACGGCTTCCTCTTCCTTGCGGCCGAAGCCGACGGAGGCCAGGCGCTGCATCAGCGACATCCGCTTCTGATCGGCAGAGACCGCAGCCTGCGGCGCAACGGCAGCCGCGCGGGTCTGCGCGATCTGGTTCTGCGCCGGCATCGGCAGATCCTCGATCCGCGGCATGCGGGTCGGCCGAATCACGGCGCGCTCGGGCGCCGGCGGGATGAAGCTGTCCTCAAGATAGGGCAGCTCGGCCTCGACCGGGAGCGGCTGCTGCATCGGCGGAGCGGCCATGACCGGGCGCGGCTGCACCGGCTCGATGCGGACATCAGCGGCGAAGTTCACCGGCGCGGCCGGGCGGGCGGGCTCGGGCGTCGGCGGCAGGCGCAGCTCGGGAGCCGGCTCCTGCTGCAGCTGCGGCACGGGGGCCGACACCGGGGCGGCGGCGGTGCGCACGTTCGGCACGGCGGTGCGCAGGCGAGCCTCGGCCTTCAGCCGCTCAGCGACCTCGGCGATACGGGCCTCGGTCGCGTCGACCTCGGCCTGCGAGCTCACCGGCTTGTCGATGCCGGTCGCGACGACCGAGACGCGCACGGTGCCCTCGAGCGATTCGTCGAAGGTCGCGCCGACGATGATGTTGGCCTCGGAATCGACCTCCTCGCGGATGCGGGTGGCAGCCTCGTCGACCTCGTAGAGCTTCATGTCGCGGCCGCCGGTGATCGAGATCAGCAGGCCACGGGCGCCCTTCATCGAGACGTCGTCGAGCAGCGGGTTGTTGATCGCAGCCTGGGCGGCCGAGAGCGCGCGCTTCTCGCCCTGCGCCTCGCCGGTGCCCATCATCGCCTTGCCCATGCCGCGCATCACGGCGCGGACGTCGGCGAAGTCGAGGTTGATCAGGCCGGGGCGGACCATCAGGTCGGTGATGCAGGCGACGCCCGAGTAGAGCACCTGGTCGGCCATGCCGAAGGCGTCGGCGAAACCGGTGTTCTCGTTGGCGACGCGGAACAGGTTCTGGTTCGGGATGACGATCAGCGTGTCGACGGCTTCGTTGAGCTCGCCGATGCCGGCCTCGGCCATGCGCATGCGGCGATGGCCCTCGAACTGGAACGGCTTGGTGACGACGCCGACGGTGAGGATCCCCATGTCCCGGGCGACGCGGGCGATGGCGGGCGCCGCGCCGGTACCGGTACCACCACCCATGCCGGCGGTGATGAAGACCATGTGCGCACCGGCGAGGTGATCACGGATCTCGTCGACGACCTCCTCGGCCGCCGCGCGCCCGACTTCCGGCTGCGAGCCGGCGCCGAGGCCTTCGGTGACCTGGAGACCCATCTGGATGATGCGCGGGGCGCGCGAGAGCGCCAGAGCCTGGGCATCGGTGTTGGCACAGACGAAATCGACCCCGTCGAGGCCAGCCTCGATCATGTTGTTCACGGCGTTGCCGCCGGCACCGCCGACGCCGAACACGGTGATTCGGGGCTTCAGTTCCCGGATGTCCGGGGCTTGCAGATTCATCGCCATGGTTGCCTCTTTCAAATTTCCGTCCGGTCCCTGGCGGGCGCCGTCCCGTTTTCCACGCCAGGGGCCGGGGCCCCGATTTCACGAACTCACTCCGTTCCGCCGGCCGGGTGGCCGGGCGGACCGCAACTCTCAGAAACTCTCCTTCAGCCAGCGGCCGACACGCGAGAAATACCCGTCGGCAGCATGGGCGAAGTAGGACGCGCCGGCCCGCGGCTCGAAATGCTCGACATGGGCGACCTGCGGATAGACCAGCAGGCCGACCGCCGCGGCGAAGGACGGACCCTTGCCCGCTTCGGGCAGGCCCCGGATACCGAGCGGGCGCCCGGTGCGGACCTGGCCGCCGAGCACGCGCCTTGCAACTTCCGGCATGCCGGTGAGCTGGCAGGCGCCGCCCGTCAGGACGACGCGCCGGCCGGCCTCGGCCGAGAACCCGGCCGCCTTGAGCCGGTCGCGCACGAGTTCGAGGATCTCCTCGACGCGCGGCTTGATGATCCGGATGAGATGCGACTTCGCCAGATGGTTCGGCATGTCGCGCTCGTCATCGTCGACCTGCGGCACCGCGATCATGTCGCGATCGTCGGACGGGCTGGAGATCGCCGAGCCATGCAGCGTCTTCAGCCGCTCGGCCGCCGCGACCCGGGTCGAAAGCCCGCGCGCCACGTCCATGGTGATGTGGTTGCCGCCGACCGCGATGGCGTCGGCATGGGTCAGGTGACCGCCGGCGAAGACGCCGAGCGAGGTCGTGCCGCCCCCCATGTCGACCACGACGACGCCCATCTCGGCCTCGTCGTCGACCAGCACGGAAAGCCCAGCCGCATAAGGCGTCGCGACCACCGCCTCGACCTCGAGATGGCAGCGCTCGACCGCCAGCATGACGTTGCGGGCAGCGGCCGCCTCGGAGGCGACGACATGCATGTCGACCGAAAGCGAGCCGCCGATCAGCCCACGCGGATCGAGCACGCCGGGCGAGCCGTCGAGCGCATAGCCCGTCGGCAGCGCGTGGAGCACCGCCTTGCCCGGCCGGATGGCGTGGTTGGCGGCCGCTGCGAGCACGCGCTTCACGTCGGAATCGCCGACCGAGCCGCCGCGCAGCTCGACGCTGGCCTGATAGTGCTGCGAGTTCAGCCGGCCGCCGGTCAGGTTGACGATGACCGACTGCACCTCGACCTTGGCCATCCGCTCGGCGGCGTCGACCGCGGCCCGGATGGCGCGCTCGGCGCTATCGAGGTCGATGATCGCCCCGCCCTTCAGGCCGAGCGAACGCTGATGGCCGATGCCCACGATGCGGGCGACATGGGTGCGCCCGCGCAGACGTTCGTTCGCCTCGGCCGGATTGAGCTCGGCGATCAGGCAGACGACCTTGCTCGTGCCGATGTCGAGAATCGACAGGGTCGCGCTCTTGCGCGACGAGAGCGGCCGCATCCGCGGCGTCAGGCCCTGGGAGGTCAGGCTCATGCCTCGCCTCCCTTCTTCTTGCCCTTGTTCTTGAGCAGCTCGGCCCGTGCGGCCGCGCCCTCCTCGGTCAGTCGCATGGTCACGCGGTCAGGCTGGCGCAGGTCGATGGCGATCAGATCCTTCTCGCTGATCCGGAAATCCTGTTCGAGGCCGACCAGGCGCTTCAGCGCCGCGCCGGACTCGGTTTCGGGCAGGCGGATGTCGATGCCCGTGTCGAGCTTGAGGTTCCAGCGCCGGCCGGCGACGAGGCTGCCGGCGCGGATGCGCGGCGCGAACGGGCCGGCCGAAGCGAGCAGCGCGACATAGTCGCGGGCACGCAGATTGGCGTCGGTTCCGACGACCAGCGGCAGATGGGCGAAGCGGCCATCATCCATCCGGTCGATCACCGTGCCGTCGGCCGCGATCAGGAACAGATCCCCCTTGGTCTGCCAGAGCGCGAATGGCTCGCGCTCGGTGAGGTTGATCGCGATCTCGCCGGGATAGAGCTTGCGGACCGAAGCCTCGCGGATCAGCGGAGTCGATTCGAGCCGCCGGCGCGCCTCGTCGGCGTCGAAGAAGGCGAGCGAGATCTTCGGGTCGATGCCCGCCGCGACCAGCACTTCGATCTCGGAAAGCTCGGTCAGGCCGGAAATGGTGACACGGTCGATGCCGAGACCGACCAGCCGGGCCAGCGCGTGCTTGGGCTCGCCATAGGTCTCGCGCAGCGTCTCGAAATGGCCGCCGAGCGCGGCGCCCGTCGTCGCCGACAGGGCGAGGAAGCCGACGGCGAGCCAGGAGCCCAGGCCGCGCGGCAGGCGCTGTGCCAGCGGCAGCGCGAAGGCGCTGCGCCGCGAGCCGCGAAACCAGCGGCGCGAGCGCTCGCCGACGAGGAGTTGAGGCCCCGCAGCGCGCGTCGGTGTCATCGGACCGGACCCTGCCAGCACCGCGTTCACCGATCTAAGGAGGCGTCCTCCACCATCCATGTGACGAGCTCACTGAAATTCATGCCCGCGTGGGCGGCCAGTTCGGGTACCAGGCTGGTCTCGGTCATGCCGGGCTGCGTGTTAACTTCCAGCCAGACGAGAGTGTCGGTCTCGTCGTCATATCGGAAGTCGGAACGACTGACGCCGCGGCACCCGATTGCTTGATGCGCCGTTAACGCACACTCTTCGATCCGCTGGTAAATATTCGGTAAAATTTGAGCGGGGCAGATGTGAATCGAACCGCCTTTCGCATACTTCGCATCGTAGTCGTAGAACTCACCCGTCGCCGCCCGAATCTCGGTCACTCCCAAGGACTTGCCGTCCATCACCGCGCAGGTCAGCTCGCGCCCGGCAATGAAGGTTTCGGCCAGTAGGAGGTCCCCGCAGGGCCAGTCCGGCCGGGCGATTTCCTGGGGTGGATGCTCGCGGCCCTTCTTGACGATCACCACCCCGACCGAGGATCCCTCGTCGATCGGCTTCAGCACGTAAGGCGGCGGCAAGGCATGACGCTTGGCGGCCTCGAAGCGCGTGACGTTGACGCCGTGCGCGACCGGGACGCCGGCCGCGGCGACGACCATTTTGGCCTTGTCCTTGCGGATCGCCAGCGCCGAAGCCAGCACGCCGGAATGGGTATAGGGGATGCCCATGATCTCGAGCATGCCCTGAATGGTGCCGTCCTCGCCGAAACGACCATGCAGGCCGTTGAAGGCGACGTCGGGCCGAAGCTTCTCGAGCACCGCCGCGATGTCCCGCTGGACGTCGACCCGGGTCACGCGGAAGCCCGCCCGCTCCAGCGCGGCAGCACAGCCGGCACCGGAATTCAGGCTGACCTCGCGCTCCACGGACCATCCGCCCATCAGAACTGCGACGTGTTTGCTCATGCTGGCTCCAAGCTCCGCACCTGCGGCGAAACTGGCCAGATATGGTTAACGACGCGTTAAGAAACCGCGCCCTTGGTTAATGTCGAGCCGGCTGTGGCGGCCGCGCCTCACTCCCCTTCCTCGGCCGCGACCTTCGCCAACAGGGTCGTGAGCAAGGCCCGTTCGGCCTTATCCAGCCGGGCGATCAGGCGCTCCTCGGTCTCGACATGGGAGACCACCAGCTGCTCGATCAGCGCGAAACCTTCATCGGTGAGGACGATGCGCAGGCTGCGCCGATCCTGTGGATCGGCCTGCCTGGCAATCAAACCGCGCCTCTCCAGCCGGTCGAGGCGATTCGTCATCGCCGAGGTCGAGAGCATCATGTCCTTGGCGAGTTCGGACGGCGTCAGCGAACCGCCGCGCTCGCCCTGACGGCGCAGCGTCATCAGCACGTCGAAGCCGGCGAAGTCGAGTTCCTCGCCGGCGAGATTACGCCCGACACCGAGCCGGACGCGCTCCGCCGCCCGCCAGATCGCGCCGCACACCGCCATCGGGCTCGCGTCGATGTCCGGCCGGGCACGCCGCCACTGCATGAGGATCGAATCGAGCGGGCCGCCTTGCCCGGCTTCGTCGGCTTGACTCATAGAAACTCCACGCCTAATTATCCGACATAAAATAATTCGATATCGAATTATCAAACTTCGGATGAACCTAGCAGCCACCTCCTGCTGCCGCAAACCAGGCGTGAGCAAGACCATGATGGACAGAACCGCCGCATTCCCGATCGACCCGATCTTCATCGAGCGCTGGTCGCCCCGCGCCTTCCACCCGGAGCCCATGCCAACCGAGGCGCTGCTGACCATCCTCGAAGCCGCCCGCTGGGCTCCGTCCGCCTACAATGTGCAGCCCTGGCGCTTCCTCTACGCCCTGCGCGACGACGCGCACTGGCCGCGCTTCCTCTCGCTGCTCGACAGCTTCAACCAGAGCTGGGCCGGCTCGGCCTCGGCCCTCGTCTTCCTGCTGTCAGACACCGGCACGGACGACGCCGCCCAGCTGCAGGCGTCGCCGATCCGCAGCTTCGACACCGGGGCCGCCTGGTCGCACATCGCCCTGCAGGCTGTCCGGCTCGGTTACCACGCCCATGCGATGGCCGGCATCGCGTTCGAGGCCGCCCGCACAGGCCTCGCCGTCGCGCCCCGCTTCCGCATCGAGATCGCCGTCGCGCTCGGCCGCCGTGCGGACCCCGAGACGCTGCCGCCGCAATTGCGCGAACGCGAATGGCCGAGCCCGCGACGCTCGCTGACCGAAACCGCCTTCGCCGGCCCCTTCCCGGCCTGAGCGCCGGTTCCGCCTCTTTCGAAAGGTCACGGCCATGGCCGACAGCAAGACCCGCATCCTGTTCGCGACGATCCTCGCGCCCATCCTGTGGGGCTCGACCTATGTCGTCTTCACCCAGACGCTTCCCGTCGAGCATCCACTGCTGGTCGGGGCGCTGCGCGCCTTGCCGGCCGGCATCCTCCTGATGCTGCTCGGGCCGGGCCTGCCGCCGCGCGACAAGCTCCTGCCGCTCGCCATCATCGGCTTTGCCAATATCGGCCTGTTCTTCGGCATGCTCTTCCTCAGCGCCGCGCGCCTGCCGGGCGGGCTCGCCGCGACGCTGGGCTCGATGCAGCCGCTGCTCGTCGCCTTCCTGGCCTGGCCCCTGCTGCTGCGCCGGCCCCGGCTCGGCCAAGTACTCGCCGCGCTCGCCGGGACCGCCGGCGTAGGCCTGCTGGTGATCGACGACACGGTGAAGCTCGATGCGATCGGCGTCGCCGCCGCGCTCGTCGGCGCCGCCTCGATGGCGACTGGCACGGTGCTGATCGAGCGCTGGGGCAAGGTCGGCACGCCGCTCGCGCTCGCCGCCTGGCAGCTCACCCTCGGCGGGCTCCTGCTCCTGCCGGTCGCGCTGATGGTCGAGGGCCTGCCGCCCGCGCCGACCATGGGCAATCTCGTCGGCCTGAGCTATCTGGTCGTGATCGGCACTGCCCTCGCCTATTGGCTCTGGGTGCGCGGCATCGCCGCGATCGGCACGGGTGTCGCCTTCCTGAGCCTGCTCAGCCCGCTGGTCGCGACCTTCCTCGGCGCCGCCCTGCTCAATGAATGGTTCAACGCCCAGCAATGGCTCGGGATCGCCATCATCTTCGGCTCGACCGTCGCCGGGATCATGCTGTCACGGCCCAAGCCAGCCGAAGCGGCAGCGCCCGCTCAGGCCGCGACGCCGAAGCGCTTGATCTCCCAGTGCAACTCGTAGCCTGAATTGTCCTTGACCCGGCGCCGGACCTCTTCGCCGAGCCCTTCGATATCGGCGGCGCTCGCACCGCCGGTATTGATCAGGAAGTTGCAGTGCATCTCGGAGACCTGGGCTCCGCCAATGCGCAGGCCGCGGCAGCCGGCGGCGTCGATCAGTTGCCAGGCCTTGCCGCCCTCGGGGTTCTTGAAGGTCGAGCCGCCGGTGCGCTCCTTGATCGGCTGCGCCGCCTCGCGCGCCGAGGTGACGCGGTCCATCTCGGCAAGGATCGCCGCCTGTTCGCCGGGCCGCCCCTGGAACAGCGCCGAGGTGAAGATCACGTCGCTCGGAGCCGTCGAGTTGCGGTAGCTGAAGCCCATATCGGCATGCGAGAAGGTCACGATCTCGCCGGCGCGCGTCACGCCGCGCGCCTCGACCAGCACGCCCGTCGTCTCGCCGCCATGGGCGCCGGCGTTCATGCGGAGCGCTCCGCCGATGCAGCCGGGGATGCCGCGATAGAAGGCGAGGCCGTCGAGCGAGGCATCGGCCGCCGCCCGCGCAACCTTCACGTCCGGCACGGCGGTGCCGGCACGCAGCCGGTCGCCGTCCTCGCGCACGATCTCGCCGAAGGCCTTGCCGCCGAGGCGGATCACCACGCCGGGAATGCCGCCATCACGCACGATCAGGTTCGAGCCGAGCCCGACCACCGTAACCGGGATCTCGGCCGGCAGCCTGGAGAGGAAATAGGCGAGATCAGCCTCGTCGGCCGGCGTGAACAGAACCTGCGCCGGCCCGCCGACACGGAACCAGGTCAGCCCCGCCATCTCCTGATTGGCGACGAGACGTCCACGCAGCTCAGGGGCGGCGGCGTGCAGGGCGGGCGTGATGTCCGGGAAGCTCACTTGCCGCCCCCCAGCGCCGCGAGCTCTCCCGGCAGGGCATAGGCCCATTGCGTGATGTTGCCGGCGCCGAGCAGCACGACATAGTCGCCCGGCCCCGCCAGCGTCGCGACGATGCCGGCGAGCTTCTCGGAGGATGGCAGCGGCAGCGCATGGCGATGGCCGCGCGCCTTGATCGCGGCGACGAGGCCTTCGCGGTCGGCACCCGGGATCGGCTGCTCGCCGGCCGCATAGGTGTCGGCGACGATCACAGTATCGGCATCGTTGAAGCAGGAGGCGAAATCGTTGAACAGGCTGGAGAGCCGCGTGTAGCGGTGTGGCTGCACCACGGCGACGACCTTGCCCTTGGTCGAGGCGCGCGCCGCCTTGAGCACGGCGGCAATCTCGACCGGGTGGTGGCCGTAATCGTCGAAGATCTGCGCCCCGTTCCATTCGCCGGTGCGGGTGAAGCGGCGCTTGACCCCACCGAAGCCGGCGAGCCCCTGGCGGATCGTCTCGACCGGCACGCCGAGATCATAGGCGACGGCGATCGCCGCGGTCGCGTTCAGCGCGTTGTGATGGCCCGGCATCGGCATGACGAGATCGCGGATCGCGTCCTCGCGCCCGTTCTTGCGGTCGCGGATCAGCAGGGTGAACCGGGCCTGGCCACCGGAAAGGTCGATATCGGTCAGCCGGAAATCGGCCTGCGGGTTCTCGCCATAGGTGATGACCCGGCGATCCTCGATCTGCCCGACCAGCTCCTGCACGGTCGGATGGTCGATGCACATCACCGCGAAGCCGTAGAAGGGCAGGTTCTCGACGAAGGAGCGGAAGGCGCCCTTGATGGCGTCGAAGGTGCCGAAATGGTCGAGATGCTCGGGGTCGATATTGGTGATGATCGCGACATCGGCCGGCAGCTTCAGGAAGGTGCCGTCCGACTCGTCGGCCTCGACCACCATCCAGTCGCTCTCGCCCATGCGGGCATTGGTGCCGTAGGCGTTGATGATGCCGCCATTGATGACGGTCGGGTCGAGCCCGCCCTTGTCCAGCAGGGTCGCGACCAGCGAGGTCGTGGTGGTCTTGCCATGGGTACCGGCGATGGCGACGCAGCTTTTGAGCCGCATCAACTCGGCCAGCATCTCGGCCCGGCGCACCACCGGCAGGCGCTTCTCGCGCGCCGCCATCAATTCCGGATTGTCGCGCTTGATCGCGGTCGAGACCACGACGACCTCGGCCTCGCCGAGATTGCCGGCGGCATGGCCGACGAAGGTCTTGATGCCCTTGTCGGCGAGGCGCCGGACATTGGCGTTGTCGGAGGCGTCCGAGCCCTGAACCTTGTAGCCGAGATTGTGCAGCACCTCGGCGATCCCCGACATTCCGATGCCGCCGATACCGACGAAATGGATGGAGCCGAGCTTCGGCGGCAGCTTCATGGTGCGATACTCTCTGGAAAGTTCAAATCTTGGGAAAATTCAGATCTGGGCGGTTTCGGCGATCAGGCGCGCCAGCCGGTCGGCGGCGTCCGGAATTCCGGCGCTCTTGGCGCTCGCAGCCATCGCAGTCAAGCGCGAGGGGTCGGCGAGCAGGCCCGAAAGCTCGCTGGCGAGCCGCCGCGGCGTGAAGTCCGGCTGCATGATCCGGATGGCTCCGCCAGCCTTTTCGAGGACAGCGGCATTGGCCGCCTGGTCCTGGTCGAGCGAGCCCGGCAGCGGCACCAGCAGAGCCGGCCGGCCGATCACCGAGAGCTCGGCGACGGTCGAGGCGCCCGAGCGCGCGACCACGAGATGGGAGGCCGCCATCCGCGCAGGCAGGTCCTTGAAGAAGGGCGCGATCTCGGCCCTGACGCCGAGCGCGGCATAAATGCCGCGCACCCGCTCGTCATCCTCGGCCCGTGCTTGCTGAACGATGCTGAGCCGCGCCCGCTCCTCGGCGCTGAGCAGCTGGATCGCCGGGGGCACGATATCGGCCATGACGCGCGCGCCCTGGCTGCCGCCGAAGACGAGCAGGTTCACGCCGCCCTCGAGCGAGGGATAGGGAGAGGCGGCCTCGATCACCGCCGGCCGCACGGGATTGCCGACCTGGCGACATTTCGCCGCCTGCGTGGCGGAAAGTCCACCGACCTCGGCGAAGCCGGTGGCGATCACCTTCACCCGGCCCGCGAGGAAGCGATTGGCTCGGCCGATCACCGCGTTCTGCTCGTGCACCATGGTCGGCACGCCCATCAGCGCGGCGGCGAAGACAGGCGGCACGGTCGGATAGCCGCCGAAGCCGACGACCAGCGCCGGCTTCAGCGCCTTGATCTCGCGGCGCGCCGCGAAGGCGCCCTTGGCTAGCACCAGCGCCGCCTGCAGCATCTTCAGCGGCGAGCGGCCGGACGGCGTCGCAGCCGGCACGGCATGGATCGATTCCGCCGGAAAGCTGCCGGCATATTCGGCGGCGCGGGTGTCTGTGATCAGCGCCACCCGCAGGCCGCGCGCATGCAGGGCGTGGCTCAGCGCCTCGGCCGGGAAGAGATGCCCGCCCGTACCGCCCGCGGCGAGTACGATCAGCGGAGCCCGCGCCCCTGTCGTCACGGCCGACGCCCCGTCGCGCCGAAATTCTCGGCCCGTGGCCGCTTTCGCGTCAGCGCCAGTAGGAAGCCGGTGCCGAGCGCCAGCGAGATCAGCGAGGAGCCGCCATAGGAGATGAAGGGCAGCGTCATGCCCTTGGCCGGCATCATGTGCAGGTTGACCATCATGTTGATCGCCGCCTGGGTGCCGAAGAGCAAAGCGAGGCCGGTCACCGCGAGGCGGACGAACGGGTCTTCGGCCCGCTGCGCCACGAACAGCGCCCGCAGCACGATGATCGCGAACATCGCGACCAGGACCATGCAGACGACGACGCCGAATTCCTCGGCCGTGACCGCGAAGATGAAGTCGGTATGCGCGTCCGGCAGGATGCGTTTGACCGTGCCCTCGCCCGGCCCCTTCCCGAGCCAGCCGCCCTGCGCAAAGCTCTCCAGCGCGGTATCGACCTGGAAGGTGTCGCCCGAGCCCTTGTCCATGAAGCGCTCGATGCGGCCGCGCACGTGGGGCACGAGCTGATAGGCGATCAGCAGGCCGAAGGCGCCTGCTCCGCCGAGGCCCATCACCCAGAACCAGTGCAGCCCGGCGACGAAGAACAGGCCCGCCCAGACCAGCGTCACCAGCACCGTCTGACCGAAATCCGGCTGCAGGACGAGCGGCACGATGGTCATCGGCAGGAGCAGGAAGGCGATGATCGTGCCCGGCAGATCGGGCCGCCGGCTGCCCTCGGCGAAGGCCCAGGCCGCCATGACGACGAAGGCCGGCTTGAGGAATTCCGAGGGCTGGACCGAGCCGAGCGGGCCGAGCGTCAGCCAGCGCTTGGCGCCCTTGACCTCGACGCCGAAATAGAGCGTGCCGATCACCCCGGCCAGCGCGGCGAGATAGACGATCAGGGCAGCGCGGCGGACCTGGCGCGGGGTCAAAAGCGACGTGATCAGGAAGACCGCCAGCGCCGCCAGAAGATAAACCGCCTGGCGGTTGACGAAATGGAAGGTCGACAGGCCCAGCCGCTCGGCGACCGGCGGACCGCCCGCCATCAGCAGCACGACGCCGGAGACCATCAGCGCCACCATTGTCGAGAGGATGACGCGGTCGATCGACCACCACCAACGGCCGCTCAGGCTGGGTTCTGCGCGCGAATTCATCTATCCGGCTCCGTCAGCGAACAGGCAGATCGAGGCGCCTGCTCCAGCGAATCACTCTGTCAATGAATGGTTAACCGATTGATTCCGAGTTGAGTTCTTACCGTCGGCAGCTGTCGTTCCCAGGCGACCCGGGACCCATGCCTGACCCTCGTTCGAAAAGGCTCAGGCATCGATCCCGTCTCTGCGCTGCGCTTCGGCCGCATGGCCGTGACGCACCACCTAGACGCCCACCGCCTCGAACCCCGGCAGCGCCTTGACCAGCGACCGGAAGGCATCGCCGCGAACCTCGAAATTAGGGAACTGGTCGTAAGAAGCGCAGGCCGGCGAGAGCAGCACCGCGATCTCGCCCTCGCCCGGTGCCGCCAGCGCGGCCTCGGCGGCAGCCGCGACCGCGACGTCGAGCGTGCCGCTGCGCTCGTAAGCGACGCGGCCGTCATCGTCGAAGGTCGCGGCGAAGAGATCGCTCGCCGCGCCGATCAGATAGGCATGGGCGATGTTCGGGAAATACCGCCGCAGCGACTCGATGCCGCCCTCCTTCGCCTTGCCGCCGAGGATCCAGAAGATCGCGCGGAAGGAGGTCAGCGCCTTCTCGGTGGAGTCGGCATTGGTCGCCTTGGAATCGTTGATGAAGACGACGCGGCCGATCCGCCCGAGTTCCTCCATCCGATGCTTGAGGCCCGGATAGCTCTTGAAGCCGGCGGCGACCTCCTCGGCCGTGAGGCCGACCGCCACGCAGGCTGCGAAGGCGGCCGCCGCATTCTGGGCGTTGTGGGCTCCGCGCAAGCTACCGATCCCGGCGAGATTGGCGACGACCTTCGGCTTGCCGTCTTTCACTTCGACGATACGCGTGTCGAGCTTGCCCTGATTGGCGGTGACGCCGGCGAAGACGCCCTCGTCGAGCGGCTGCTCGCCGCTGATCTTGACCAGTGGCCGGCCCGAGGCGGCACGTCGCCGCGCCATCTGCTTCGAGGGCTCGTCGTCGACGCCGATCACCGCGAGATCGGACGCAGCGACCAGCCGCTCCTTGATCGCGCCATAGGCCTCGAAGGTGCCGTGCCGGTCGAGATGGTCAGGCGTCAGGTTCATCTGGATGCCGACGCTCGGCTTGATCGAGGGCGCGAGATCGATCTGAAACGTCGAGCACTCGATGACGTGGATGCGGTTCTTGGCCGGAGGCGCGAGCGCCAGCACGGCGGTGCCGATATTGCCGCCCATCTGCACGTCGCGGCCGGCGGAGACCAGCACATGCGCGATCAAGGCGGTCGTCGTCGACTTTCCGTTGGTACCGGTGATGCAGATCACCGGCGCGTCCGGCGCGAGCTTGGCGCGCTCGAGGAAGAACAATTCGATGTCGCCAATCACTGGGACATTGGCGGCGTTCGCCTTCTCCACCGTCCAGTGCGGCGCCGGATGGGTCAGCGGCACGCCGGGCGAAAGCACGAAGGCGGCGAAGCCCGACCAGTCGGCCTTGGCGAGGTCGACGATAGAGAGCCCTTCGGCCGCCGCTTTGTCGCGGCTGGCCTGGTTGTCGTCCCAGCAGGCGACTTCAGTCCCGCCCGCGACGAGCGCGCGGGCAGTCGCGAGCCCCGAGCCGCCGAGGCCGAACAGAGCGAGGGTCTTGCCGGCGAAAACAGTGACCGGTGTCATCGGCTCAACGCAACTTCAGCGTAGCGAGGCCGACCAGCGCCAGCACCACCGAGATGATCCAGAAGCGGATCACCACCTGCGGCTCGGTCCAGCCCAGCTTCTCGAAATGGTGGTGGATCGGCGCCATCAGGAAGACGCGCTTGCCGGTGCGCTTGAACACCGCGACCTGGATAATCACCGAGAGCGCCTCGACCACGAACAGGCCTCCGACGATGGCGAGCACGATCTCGTGCTTGATCGCGACCGCGATGGTGCCGAGCATGCCGCCGAGACCGAGCGAGCCGGTGTCGCCCATGAAGATCTGCGCCGGCGGCGCGTTGAACCAGAGGAAGCCGAGGCCCGCGCCCATCATCGCGCCGCAGATCACGGCAAGCTCACCGACGCCGGGGACGTGATGGATCTGCAGGTAGTTGGCGAAGATGGCGTTACCGGCGAGATAGGCGATGAAGCCAAAGGTACCGGCCGCGATCATCACCGGCACGATGGCGAGCCCGTCCAGTCCATCGGTCAGGTTCACCGAATTGCCGGCGCCGACCACGACGAAGGCGGTGACCACCGGGAACAGGATGCCTAGCGGGATCATCCATTCCTTCAGGAACGGCAGTGCGAAGCCGCTGGCGATCGCGGGCGGGCTGACCAGCATGATCGCCGTGCAGGCGACGAGCGCGATGACGATCTCGAGGCCGAGGCGCGCCTTGCTCGAGAAGCCCTTATGCGACTGCTTCGTCACCTTGAGATAGTCGTCATAGAAGCCGATGGCGCCGTAGGTCGCGGTCACGCCGAGCACGATCCAGACGTAAGGGTTGCGCAGGTTGCCCCAGAGCAGCGTCGCGACGAAGAGCCCGGTCAGGATCATCAGCCCGCCCATGGTCGGCGTGCCGCGCTTGGCAAGATGCGATTCCGGCCCGTCGGTGCGGATCGGCTGGCCCTTGCCCTGCTTGATCCGGAGCCAGGAGATCGCCGCCGGCCCGAAGAAGAAGACGAAGAGCAGCGCGGTCGCGGTCGCCCCGCCGGCCCGGAAGGTGATGTAGCGGAAAACGTTCAGGATCGGGAAGTGAACCGCGAAATCGGCTAGCCAGACCAGCATTGGAACCTGTTCCTTGTCCTCAGTCGTCGGCCGTGACGACCGGGAAGCGAGCGGTCATCGCCTTCACGATCGAGCCCATGCGCGAACCGAGCGAGCCCTTGACCGTGACGACGTCGCCGGCGCGCAGCGCATCGAGCACCAGTGGCTCGAGTCCGCTCGCCTGGGCGGCATAAGCACCACGCTGGCGTGAAGGCAAGGCATCGTAGAGAGAACGCATCAGGGGTCCGCATGCGAAGACGAGATCGACCCCGTTGCCGGTGACAGCCTCGGCCAGCCCCTTGTGCAGCGCTGGGCCGCTTTCGCCGAGTTCCAGCATGTCGCCGAGCACGGCGATGCGCCGGCCGCGGCCATGGGCGTCGATCCGCCCGAGATTCTCGATCGCAGCCCGCATCGAGGCCGGGTTGCCGTTATAGCTCTCGTCGATCAGCGTGAACGGACCGGACGGCGCATGCAGCATCTGGCGTGCCCCGCGTCCGGCCGGCGGCTTCAGCTCGGCAAGCGCCAACGCCGCCAAGGCGAGATCGGCCCCGATCGCCTCGACTGCTGCGAGCACCGCCAGCGAATTCAGAACGATGTGCTTGCCGGGGCTGCCGAGCTTGTAGGTGACTGGCCGGCCGAGCACATTGGCCTCGACCGTCGAGATGTCGGGCTTGAGCGAGCAGCCGAGCAGGCGGACGTCAGCCGTTTCGCTCTCGCCGAAGCTGATGATGCGCCCGGCGGGACTCGCCTGCGCCAGCTCGCGCAGCAGGCCGGTCTGGGCGATGTCGGCGTTGATGATCGCCGTGCCCCCGGCCTTCAGCCCGCTGAAGATCGCCGCCTTCTCGCGGGCAATGCCTTCGATCGACTCGAAGGCGGCGAGATGCACCGGCTGCACCGTGGTGATGATCGCCACCTCCGGCTGGACCATACGGGCGAGCGGCAGGATCTCGCCGGGGCTGTTCATACCGATCTCGTAGACGCCGTAGCGCACATCCGCCGGCGTACGCGTCAGCGTCAGCGGCACGCCCCAGTGATTATTGTAGGAGGCGACCGGCGCATGCGTCTTGCCCTGTCGCGAGAGCACGAGGCGCAGCGCCTCCTTGGTGCCGGTCTTGCCGACCGAGCCGGTGACCGCGACGACGCCCGCATGGAGTTCGGCGCGTCTCGCGACGCCGGCCCGCTCCATGGCGCGCAACACGTCCGGCACCACCGCCAGCGGCGCCTCCGCCGGGAAAGCTCCGACATGCGCCTCGTCGACGACGGCGAGCGCCGCACCCTTCTCGAGCGCGGCGGCGACGAAATCATGCCCGTCGCGCGCGTCGCCCTGGATGGCAAAGAAGGCATCGCCCGGCTCGAGCGTCCGGGTATCGATCGAAGCGCCGGTCACCGCGGCCGGCTGCGGGCCTTGCGCCCGCGCCTCCATCGCCTCGATCAGGCGGGCTCCGGTCCAGAGCGGCGCAGCCGTCATCTCATCTTCTCCCGCTGATTTCGGCAACTGCCTGCCGCACCGTCTCATGGTCGGAGAACGGCAAGGTCCGGTCGCCGATGATCTGGCCGGTTTCATGGCCCTTGCCGGCAACGACCAGGAGGTCGCCCGGCTGCAATTCGGCGACACCTGCAGCGATCGCCCTCGCCCGGTCGCCGATCTCGCGCAGGCCGGGCGCGGCGGCGAGGATCTCGGCGCGGATCGCGGCCGGGTCTTCGCTGCGCGGATTGTCGTCGGTGACGATGGCGATATCGGCGCCCTCCGCCGCAATCTTGCCCATCAGCGGGCGCTTGCCGCGATCGCGGTCGCCGCCGCAACCGAAGACGCAGATCAGCCTGCCACTGGCATAGGGGCGTAGCGTGCGGAGTACCGCCGCGAGCGCATCGGGCTTGTGAGCATAATCGACGACGACGAGCCCGCCATTGTGCTCGGCCACGCGCTCCAGCCGGCCGGGCACGCCCTTGAGCCCAGACAGCGCCGCGACCGCGGCCTGCGGCTCCTCGCCCGCCGCAATGGCGAGCCCCGCCGCGACCAGTGCATTGCCGGCCATGAAATCGCCGACCAGCGGCAGCATCACCTCGACCTCGCGGCCGTCGACCCCGACACGCAGCCGCTGCGAGAAGCCCTCGCGCTCCACGGAAAGCAGTTTGAGCCGGTCGCCGCCCCGGCCAATGCCGATCACCGGATGGCCTGCGGCTGTAGCGGCCCGCGCCGCCTCGGCGGCGTAAGGCTCGTCGCGGTTGATCACGACCGGCGCTCCGGCGGGGAGCAGCTCCCAGAGCCGGAGCTTGGCGGCGAGGTAGTCCTCGACGCTCGGATGATAGTCGAGATGGTCGCGGCCGAGATTCAGGAAGGCGCCGGCCGTCAACCGCACCCCGTCGAGCCGGCGCTGGTCGAGCCCGTGCGAGGAGGCTTCCATAGCGACATGGCTGACACCTTCCCCGGCCAGGCGGTCGAGAGAAGCGTGCAGCGAGAGCGGGTCGGGCGTGGTCAGCGAGCCGTAATCGGCCCCGGCCGCGGTGACGATGCCGATCGTGCCGAGGCTCGCCGCCTCCCGCCCGAGCGCCATGAAGATCTGGCGGGTGAATTCCGCGACCGAGGATTTGCCGCTGGTGCCGGTCACCGCGACGATGGTCGCCGGCTGGCGCGGATGCACCTTGGCCGCGGCGAGTGACAATGCCCGGCGCGGGTCGGAAACCTCGGCGAAGGCGATGCCGGGCGCAAGGCCCGCTGGCCGGGGCTGGCCGGAAACGATGGCAACCGCGCCGCGCGCCGCAGCATCGGCGATGAACCGGGCGCCGTCGGTCTTGGCGCCGGCGAGCGCAACGAAAGCCTCGCCCTGCGCGACCTTGCGGCTGTCGAAGGCGATGCCCGCGACGCGCCGCTCGGCATCGTCCGGAAACGCCCCGGGAAAGAGCTGGCCGAGGCTGAAACCGGTATTGTCCATCTCTTCTTCCGCCTAGCGTGTGCCCCAGGCGCCGAGCTTCGCCATCAAGGGGAAGGGCGCGACCGGCGGCTCGAAGCGCGGCGGCAGGCCGAGGATCGGCGCCGCCCGCTCAATGACCTTGCCGGTGGTGATGCCGGCATTCCAGGCGGCCGTCGAATAGCCGCCGCTCTCGGCATAGCCTTTAGGCTCGTCATAGATCGAAAGGAACAGGTATCGCGGCTTGTCGGCCGGCACGATCGCCATGAAGGTCGTGAAGTTCTTGTTCTTGGCGTAGCGGCCGTTGATCACCTTCTCGGCCGTGCCGGTCTTGCCGCCGACGAAGTAGCCGGCGACATCGGCTTTTCGGGCCGAGCCGCGCTCGCCGTTGAGGCGCATGATGTAGCGCATCGCCTCCGAGGTTTCGGGCTTGATCACGCGGGTGCTGACGGCTTCCGCATCCTCGGCCGTGCGCTTGATGAAGGTCGGCGTCATCAGCTTGCCGCCATTGACCAGCGCCGCGACCGCCGCCAGCGCCTGGATCGGCGCCACCGCGAGGCCGTGGCCGAAGGCGATCGTCGCGGTATTGAGCTCGCCCCAGCGCTGCGGCACGATCGGCGAAGCGCTTTCCGGCAGTTCGGTCTGCAGGCGGTCGAGCTGCACCATCTTGCGCAGGAAGGCCTTGTGCCCCTCGACGCCAACCGAAAGCGCCATCTTGACCGTGCCCATGTTCGACGAATGCACGAACACTTCCGGCACGGTCAGCGTGCGGCCGGTGCCGCCCCGATACTCGCGGATGACCTGGCGGCCGAAGCGCATCATGCCGCCGGCGGTCGAGTAGCTCGAATTGATGTTGGCCTTGCCGGTGTCGAGCGCCATCGCGACGGTCAGCGCCTTGAAGGTCGAGCCCATCTCGTAGACGCCGACATTGATCCGGTTGATCCGGTCCTTTTCGAGCGCGTCGACCGGGTTGCTCGGGTCGAAATCGGGCAGCGAAACGGTGGCGATGATCTCGCCGGTGTTCACGTCCATGACCGCCCCGGCCGCGGCGAGCGCCCGGTACTTTTCCATTCCCTTGAGGAGCTCGTCGCGCAGGAGGTGCTGGACGCGCAGGTCGACCGACAAGGTCACCGGCTTCAGGTCGGAGGCCTGCACCGCGAGCCCGGCGCCGTTGAGGTCCTGCAACCCCTGCGAGTCGATGTATTTCTCGATGCCGGCGATGCCGACATTGTCGACATTGGCGAAGCCGAGCACATGCGCGGCCGCCGGGCCGTTCGGATAGACGCGCTTGTTCTCTGGCACGAAGCCGACGCCGGGAATGCCGAGCCGGTGCACCTCGGCCTGCTGGCGCGGCGTGATCTCGCGCTTGACCCAGACAAAGCCCTTCTTGGTGCCGAGCTTGTCGCGCAGTTCCTTAGCGTTGAGGTCCGGCAGCACCGCGGTGAGCAGCTCCGTCGCCTCGTCCTTGTCGAGGATCTTGCGCGGCTCGGCGAAGACCGAGACGGTACGGATGTCGGTCGCCATCACCGTGCCGTTGCGATCGACGATGTCGGGCCGCGCCGCCGAGATCGCGTTCGAGGTCGCCCGGCGCAAGCCGACCTGATCGTTCGGGAAGGCAGCGAGCGCCACCAGCCGGCCGGTGATCGCCAGGAAGAGCGCGCTGAAGCCGAGGATGACGAGGCCGACGCGCGGCCCGCTCTTCTCCCCGCTCATCCGAAAGACGTCGCGCAGCAGGCCGGCGCGCAGGCTCGGCCGGCGCGGCTTTTCGACCACCGGTGCCGCGACTACGGCTGGAGCGACGGGCTCGGTCGTCATGGGCGGCCTCCCGGCGTGGTGGAGTTGTTGCTCTTGACGTTGCGCGGCGTCTCGGTCGGCAGGCCGAGGCCGAGATCCTCGAGCTTGCGGCCGATCGAATCGACCTTGGGCCCGCGATTGGGGATGTCGGAAAGGCGCACGACCTGGTTGATCACCAGCGGCTGCAAATCGAGATGCCGGTCGGCCAGCGCCTGCAGCCGGTCGGGCCGGTTGAGGAACTGCCACTCAGCCTTCAGCACGGCGATCGCGTCGCGCTCGCGCTGGGCCTTGGCCTTCAGCTTCTGCAGCTGCTCGGCCTCCAGCGTCGTCTCGTACTTGATCGAATAGGCATAGAGCGCCGAGGAGACCAGCGCGCCGATGGCGATGACGTGCAGCAGCTTGATCACGCTCAGCTTCTCCGACGGGTTTGCGGGGCGGGCACGACGGCGAGCGCGACCAGCTCGGCATCGGGCGAGCGCGCCGCGGCCTCGGTGCGCTCGGCGGCCCGCAGCTTCGCCGAACGGGCCCGCGGATTGGCACGCATCTCGGCCTCGGACGGCGCCAACGCTCCCTTGATCACGGGCCGGAAGGTCGCCGTCGGCACCGCTGCGCTCGGCGCATGGCGCGAGGCAGCGGGAGCCTTGCCGGAGCGCTGCGCGAAGAACTGCTTGACGATGCGGTCCTCGAGCGAATGGAAGGTCACGACGGCGAGGCGTCCGCCCGGTGCCAGCGCCGCCTCTGCGGCATGCAGCGCCCGGACGAGCTCGCCGAGTTCGTCGTTGATCGCGATCCGGAGCGCCTGGAAGGTCCGCGTCGCCGGATGCGGGCCGTTGGGATCGGCACGGACGATGCCCGCGACGAGATCGGCCAATTGCTTGGTCGTGGTCAGCGGCGCCTTGCGGCGTGTCTCGACGATGGCGCGGGCAATGGCGCGCGAGCGCCGTTCCTCGCCATAGTGATAAATGATGTTGGCGAGTACGCCCTCGTCGGCCTCGTTGACGAGCTCGGCAGCGCTCTGGCCATCGGCCTCCATGCGCATGTCGAGCGGCCCGTCGAAGCGGAACGAGAAGCCGCGCTGGGCCTGATCGAGCTGCATCGACGAGACACCGATGTCGAGCACCACCCCGTCGAGCGGCGTCATGCCGAAACGCTCGGCTTCTTCGGCGAGAGCGCCGAAACGGGCCTGCGCGAGGGTCAGCCGCCCGGCCATGGCGGCGACGAGATCGGCTCCACCGGCAATGGCATTGGGATCGCGGTCGAGGGCTAGAAGCTCCGCCTGCGGCTCGCGCGTCAGCAAGGCCCGGGAATAGCCGCCGGCGCCGAAGGTCCCATCGAGATAGCGACCGCCCGGCTTCAGCGCGAGCGCGTCGAGCGCCTCCTCCATCAGGACGGGTACGTGCGGCATGGCCACCTCCCCTTCAGACGACGCCCTCACGAGGCCACCGTCGCGCCGAGCGCGCGCCTGACGTCCCGCAGCTTCGCCCGCGCCTGGTCGAGATGGGCCTTGAAGCGCTCCGGCTCCCAGATCTGGAATTTGTGCCCCTGCCCGACGAAGGCGACCGCGTCGCCGATGCCGGCATGGGCCTTCAGCGCCTCGCTCAGCACGATGCGCCCCTCCGGGTCGACCTTCAACACTTCCGAGGTTCCGTTCAGCGCCGTGGAGAGCGAATCCCACTCCTCCGAGAAGGGCGAGAAGCGCGAAAGAATGTCGTCGATCGTCGCGCGCAGCGCATGGCCGCCGCAGTCGAGGCTGGCCTGGTCGAGCGCCGGATGGACGTAGAGCCCCTCGTAGCCGTCTTTCGCCAGCACGGCACGGAAGGTCGCAGGGATCGAGACCCTGCCCTTGGCGTCCAGCTTGTTGGTGAAATGGGAGACGAAGCGGTCCGTCAACGCCGCCTCCCGGCCAGGTTTCCACGGTGCGGAGCAGGCCGGTCAGAGCCGACCGCTGATACTCCCGTCGAACCCGACAAAGCGAAGCCCTTGGCCTGAATCCGCGCGGCACACGGACCCTGACCTGTCGCTTGCCTGTCGGTTTCGACGGGATGATTTGGGATACCATGGGATATTATGGGCGTCAACGGATTCAGGGGGCCAGACGCAACCCTGCGCCAGCCTGGAAACATCACAGCCCGTTAAGGTTAACTATCCGTAAAAACGTCGATTTCCGGCGCGCGAGCACACGCGACGCCGCATGCGTTGGCCGCCCCATCCGGCCTGCCCGCGAAGAAATATTTTTGAGGCGGTCCACCGTGCTCGGCCGAACCTAATCTTCCGCTGCTGCGCGACGCAGCAAGGCCTCCCGCAAGGCCCGGATTTCCTCCAGCAGGCGCGTCGGCGGGACGCCGCTTTCCTCGACCGCGCAGGGCACCGGGTTGACCGAGCGACCCGCCTTCTCATGCAGGGCACGGCCCGCCTCGGTCAGATCGACGAGCACCTGCCGCTCATCTTCCCGGCCGCGCTTGCGCAGGATCAGGCCATTCCCCTCGAGACGCTTGAGCAGTGGCGTCAGCGTGCCGGAATCCAGCATCAGCCGCTCGCCGATCGCCTTCACGCTCTGGCCGTCCTGCTCCCAGAGCACGAGCATGACCAGATATTGCGGATAGGTCAGACCGAGCTCGGCCAGGAACGGGCGGTAGGCCCGGTTGAAGGCATGGGCAGCCGAATAGACCGCAAAGCAGATCTGCTCGTCGAGACCGCGCACCAACCGCGAATTCGCATCCTTCGTCATGTCCTTGCCGTCAGTTGCGCGCATCGTGGCTCCTCAGTCAGGGGAAGCAATCCGATCGGATTGGAACAACTCGCCCTCAAAACAGTCTCCCCTGCCATGGAGCCAAGATACTCTTTCATCGCGCCGTGCGCCGCCGGTTCACGGAAATTTGAATTGCAAGCAATTAGATTGTGCACAATCTAATTCACATCGACCACGGCGGACGACCGCCCAGCAAGGAGAGCAGCGATGAAGATCCTCTACACCGCCCATGGTTCCGCGACGGGCGGCCGCGAAGGCCAGGCCGCGACCGACACCGGCAACGTCAAGCTCGTGCTCAACACGCCCAAGGAACTCGGCGGCGGCGGTGGCGACGGCACCAATCCCGAGCAGCTCTTCGCCATGGGATATTCGGCCTGCTTTCTGGGGGCGCTGAAATTCGCCGCCGGCAAGGAAGGCGTGAAGATCCCGGATGATGCGCGCGTCAGCGCCGATGTCGGCATCGGCCCGCGCGACGACGGCAAAGGCTTCGGCATCGCCGTCAAGCTGACGATCGCGGCGCCCGGCATCGAGAAGGCCAAGCTCGAGGACCTCGTTCAGAAGGCTCACATCGTCTGCCCGTATTCGGACGCGACACGGGGCAACATCAAGGTCGATCTGACGGTCGCCGGCTGAGCCTTCCCGAACCGGCAACACACGAAAGGGCCGGGATCGCTCCCGGCCCTTTTCGTTGCGAAGTTTTGGGCGCCAGCCGGCCTGTAAGCCGGGTTCTGGATGGCCGGAGGATTTCTCCCCCGACGTGACGGCCATTCCTCTGGGACGCGCATCGCTGCGCGCCTCGAGCAACCAACCCGGACGACCAGGCCAGGAAACAGGCCCCTCCCCGCTTGCACGGAAAGCATCGTCCCTATTTGGTTTTGCTCCCGGTGGGGCTTGCCATGCCGTCCCCGTTGCCGGGTACGCGGTGCGCTCTTACCGCACCTTTTCACCCTTACCCCCGGCCGAAGCCAGGGGCGGTTCGATCTCTGTGGCGCTTTCCCTGGGGTCGCCCCCGCCGGACGTTATCCGGCACCGTGTTTCCGTGGAGCCCGGACTTTCCTCCCCCGCGAAGCGGGAGCGGCCGTCCGGCCGACTGGCGGGATCGCCTGTGCGCTCTTGCGCCTCCGGCGTCAAGCGCCGGCTCAGTTGCTGGCGGTGATGGTGCGCACCTTGGAGCAGTAGGTGCGGTTCGCGCCGCTCATGCGCTTGGCCATGTGGCCGCTCTGATACATCATCACGGTACGGCAAGTGTCGCCGCCGGCGAGCCGGTAGGCTTGCGCCAGATACTTCATGCCGTAACGGGCATTGGTCTCGGCATCGAGCAGCCCGGCCGCGCCGCCGCTATAGCCGACGCCGCGCGCCGTCTGGTGGCGGATCTGCATCAGGCCGTAATTGCCGGCATTGGCTGCGCGCGGATTGTAGCGGCTCTCGATCCGCACCACCGCATCGGCGAGCGAAAAGGGCACGCCGTTGGCGGCCGCGTGGCGGGCGACGAGAGCCCGCAGATTGTCGCTACCGGCCGGCGCCGCCAGCGCCTGACGGCGCGGCCTTTCGCCCTTTCCGGACCTGCCGGTGAGCTTCTGCGCCGCCGAGGACCCCGCCTCGGCAGCCCCTTCCGGTGCGAGGCGCGCCTGCTGCTGACCGCTCTCGACCGCCTCCTTGGCCCGCCTGATCTCGGCCTCGCGCACAATGAAGGCGCGGGCATCGGTCTCGGCATTGATCTCGGCAGCAGCCGGTTGCAGTAGGCCCAGGCAAATCGCGAAGGCGGCGCAGCCGCTACCATAGATCCGGTTCATATTGGGGAGCCCCATGTGGCGTTGATCGGATTGAACAGCGGGGCAAATGAAAGACGAATGTGACGACAATCCGGCAGATTCGCCAGCAAATCTATATTATACTATGCCGGATTGATTATTACTGTCTAAATCATTCAAAAGTAATCATCATGTATTGAAGCATGGAACGATTCGGGTGCGGCGGCGTTGACGCAGTCAAGGCAAAAGGCCAAATCATTGCCGCATTGCGACCGCAATTGCCGGTCGCAATGGGCCGGTCGAGACCAAAAGCGCCTTGTTGCGCTGGATCGACCTGAGACGGGGGAATGAGATGAAGAAATTGCTGGCAGTCGCGGCCGTCGGCCTCGCTCTGGGCGCCGCGGCCTGCACGCCGCATGAGCAGCGCGTCGGCGGAGGCGCCGCGATCGGCGCCGCGACCGGCGCCGTAATCGGCGGTCTCGCCACCGGCCGCGCCGGCGGCGCCGTTGCCGGCGGCCTGATCGGCGCAGCGGGCGGCGCCATCATCGGCTCGGCGACCTCGCCCTATTATGATGACGGCTATTACGACGGCTGCCCCTATGGCTACTACCGCGACCGCTACGGCCGGCTCTACTGCCGCTGAGCACGTCTCGTTCGAGCAGGCCTGAACGCCTCTCATCCGATGGATCGCCATGCGTCCTGCCGGACGTCGATTGGCGATCCATCGCCTTGTCGCTGCCGCTTTGTCGCAGCGCCGGCTTTCGTCCATAAAGTGGATATCGCTTTTCGGCACGATGCTTTAGATCGGGCTTCATGCGGAAGACCGGTTCCCACCGTTTCGCGTCCTGCACCGGGACGGGCTGAACGATGAAATCATTCCACTGGGGCGCATTGGGAGGCGGAGGCCTCGGCTTTGCGCTCGGCGGGCCGCTCGGAGCGCTCGTCGGCGCGCTCGCCGGCCATGTTCTGGTCGACCGCGAGGGAGCGCCCTTCGGCCCGGCGCCCCGCCAGCTCATTTTCACCACGGGTCTCGTCGCGCTCGCCGCCAAGATGGCGCGCGCCGACGGGGTGGTAACGCGCGACGAGATCGCAGCCTTCCGCCGCATCGTCACGGTGCCGGCCGACGAGCAGGGTCATATCGAGCGCCTGTTCGACCTCGCCAAGCAGACTAGCGCCGGCTTCGAGGCCTATGCCAGCCAGATCGCCGAGAGCTTCCGCGAGGAGCCGGCCCTGATCGAGGACGTGCTCGACGGGCTTTTCCTGATCGCTGCCGCCGACGGCGCGATCCATGAGCGCGAGCACGACTATCTGCACGACGTCGCGATGATCTTCGGCATCGACGAGGCCGGCTTCGCCCGCATCGAGGCACGCCATGTCCGCCGCCGCGACGATCCTTATCTCGTGCTCGGCGCCAGCCGCGAGATGAGCGACGCCGAGATCCGCAAGCTGCATCGCGCTCTGGTGGTCGAGAACCATCCCGATCGCGAGATCGCCCGCGGATTGCCCGAGGAGGCCATCTGCATCGCGACGCGCCGGCTGGCCGCGATCAATGCCGCCTGGGATGCAATCCAGAAGGAGCGCGGCCTCGCTGGCCGGCTGGCTGCGCCGGCATGAGCGTCACGACCAAACCAGACAGCCGCTTCGCCGCCAAGGTCTTCCCCTCGCCCAACCATGGCGAGCGCAAGTTCCCTGACGGGTCTGCCGATCGCCGCCCGGACACGCTGATCCTGCACTATACCGGCATGCCCGACACCGGCGAGGCACTGCAATGGCTGTGCAACCCGATCGCCCAGGTTTCCTGCCACTACTTCGTCTTCGAGAACGGCCACATCCTCCAGCTCGTGCCCGAGGAGCGCCGCGCCTGGCACGCCGGCGCCTCGCACTGGGCCGGCGAGACCGATCTCAACTCCGCCTCGATCGGCATCGAGATCGCCAATCCCGGCCATCCCGGCGGCCTTCCCGACTTCCCGGAGGAACAGCTCGCCGCGACGCTGAACCTCTGCCGCGACATCTGCGAGCGCTGGCAAATACCGCCCGAGCGCGTGCTCGCCCATTCCGACATCGCGCCCGGCCGCAAGATCGATCCCGGCGAGAAGTTTCCCTGGCGTCGCTTCGCTGAAGGCGGCGTCGGCATCTGGGTCGAGCCGGCGCCGATCAAGGGCGGCCGCTTCTTCGCCCGCGGCGATGCCGGCCCGCCGGTCGAGGCCCTGCAGGCTATGTTCGCCATGCTCGGCTACGGCGTCTCGGTCGACGGGGTCTATGACGAGCGCTTCGAAGCCGTCGTCGCCGCCTTCCAGCGTCACTGGCGGCCTGAAAAGATCGACGGCGTCGCCGACGGCTCGACGATCACGACCCTGCGCGACCTGCTTGCGCTGACGCAGCAAGCCCGCACGGCGTAGAGCCGCAGCTTTCTCCAACATTGCAGCGAGTTAACTCGTCTGCGCACTCCGTTTCTGGCATGCTGCTGCTAAGGCAGGGCGACCGTGCTGCGCTGCCGCAGGAGAATCGAACGTGCGTGTCTGGGTAATCGGGGCCGGTATCGGTGCGGCAGCGCTCGCCACCGGCTATTTGGCCCTGCGGCCGACAGGAGGCGTGGCCAACGACGCCGCCTATCGCACGGCTGCGATCGATCGCGGCCAGATCACCGCCTCGGTCCGCGCCACCGGCACCCTGACCCCCGTCACCACCGTGGTCGTCGGCTCGATGCTGTCCGGCCAGGTTGTCGAGATCCTCGCCGACTATAATTCGCAGGTGAAGGCGGGCCAGATCGTCGCCCGGCTGAACAGCGACCAGATCAAGACCCGCCGCGACGCCGCGGCCGCCGACCTCTCCCAGGCCAAGGCCGATCTCGTCGTCAAGCGCGCCCAGCTGGAGCGCGCCAGGGTCGCGCGCACCAAGGCGGATTCCACCGTCAAGGACCTGGAAGCTCAGCGCGACCGCACCAAGGCGCAGCTCACCGACGCCAAGCGTACCTTCGACCGTCAGAACGAACTGTTCACGCGCGGCGCCGGCGCCCAGCAGGGACTCGACAGCGCTCGCACCCAGGTCGAGATCCAGACCGCGACGCTCGCCTCCAACGAAGCCCAGATCGCCTCGCTCAAGGCCGAGATCAGCGGGCTCGATGCCGATATCTCGCTCGCCGAAGGGCAGGTCCAGTCCGGCGAGGCGCTGATCTCCCAGCGCGAGGCCAAGCTGAAGGACATCCTGATCGATCTCGAGCGCACCGATATCCGCTCGCCCGTCGACGGCGTCGTCGTCCAGCGTCAGGTCAATCTCGGCCAGACCGTCGCCGCCTCGCTCTCGGCGCCGGAGCTCTTCCAGATCGCCCAGGACCTGCGCATCATCGACATCTACGCCAATATCGACGAGGCCGATGTCGGGCGCCTCAAGACCGGCCAGACCGTCTCCTTCAGCGTCAACGCCTATCCGAACCGCAGCTTCCAGGGGAAGGTCGAGATGGTGCGTCTCGGCGCCCAGACCATCCAGAACGTCGTCACCTATACCGGCGTGGTGCGTGTCGAGAACCGCGACCTCGCGCTGCTGCCGGGCATGACCGCCAATGTCCAGATCGTCACCGACGACCGGCAGGACGTGCTGCGCGTGCCGAACGCCGCCCTGCGCTTCCGCCCGCTCGGCGGCCCGACCGCCCTCCCCGCCGAGGCGCCGGCCGCTCGCGGCGGCGGGAACCGTGCCGCCGGCGCGTTGCGCGAGCGCATCGAGGAGGAGGTGCAGCCGACGCCGGAGCAGAAGCAGGCGATCGCCGCGATCTTCGCCGAGCGGCGCGGCGAAGGCCGGCGCCCGGCAGCGGGGCTCTCGGAGGAAGAGCGCCGCGCCGCCTTCCGCGCCACCCGCGAGGAGATGCGCAGCAAGATCGCCGCCGTGCTCGATCCCGAGCGCCGCACCAAGTTCGAGGCCTTGATGCAGGAGGGGCGCCCGGCGGCGCAGGACTTCGCCCCCGGCCGCGTCTATGTGCTCGATGGCGACGGCCAGCCCAAGCCGCTCGCGGTCCGGCTCGGCCCGAGCGACGGCGCCTTCACCCAGATCGTACCCGCCGCCGAAATCGCCGAGAACACGCAGGTCGTGGTCGGCGGCGGTCCGCGTGGCGCCGAGCCGACGCCGGCGAGCCGCGGTCCCGCCCCGCGCGGCCCGCGGCTGTTCTGAGGCGCCGGCGATGGCCCTGATCGAGGCACGCGCGCTTTCCCGGGTCTACGATCTCGATTCCGGCCGCGTCACCGCGCTCGACCGGGTCAACCTCGACATCGAGGCCGGCGATCTCGTCGCGGTGATGGGGCCCTCCGGCTCCGGCAAGTCGACCTTCATGAACCTGATCGGCTGCCTCGACCGGCCGACCGGCGGCCAATACCGGCTCGACGGCGTCGAGGTCGAGACGCTTTCGGGCGACGGGCTCGCCGAACTGCGCAACCGCAAGCTCGGCTTCGTCTTCCAGCAGTTCAACCTGCTGCCGCGCGTCGATGCCTGCGCCAATGTCGAATTGCCGATGGTCTATGCCGGAGTCGACCGCAAGGCACGGCGCGAGCGGGCGCTCGCCGCGCTCGGCCGGGTCGGCCTCGCCGAGCGCGCCCATCACCGGCCGATGCAGCTCTCCGGTGGTCAGCAGCAGCGCGTCGCCATCGCCCGCGCCCTCGTCAACCAGCCGCGCCTCCTGCTCGCCGACGAGCCGACCGGCGCGCTCGACAGCCGCACCGCGCTGGAAATCCTCGCCCTCTTCCAGGACCTCAATCGCGAGGGTGTCACCGTCGTGCTCGTCACGCACGACGCCGAGGTCGCCCGCCACGCCCGCCGCGTGGTGCGCTTCCGCGATGGCCATGTCATCGCCGACAACCGCCAGGAGCCGGCCGATGCGCGGGCCGCGCTTGCCGAGCACGACACGGCCGCCCCCTTGCCGGAGGCCGCCGAATGAGCCTGCTGGAAGCCATTCGCTCCGCCCTCTCCGCCATCGGCGCCAATGCGCTGCGCTCGGCCCTGACCATGCTCGGCATCATCATCGGCGTCGCCGCGGTGATCGCCATGGTCGCGATCGGCTCGGGGGCGCGCGAACGCGTCGACAGCCAGATCAAGTCGCTCGGGGCCAATCTCGCCATCATCCAGTCCGGCAACGTCACCCAGGGCGGCGTCCGGCTCGGTGCCGGCGCCTCCTCGACCCTGACCGACGAGGATGCCCGCGCCGTCGTCAACGAGGTCGAGGACGTCGTCGCGGCCGCCCCGGTGATCACCACCCGCGCCCAGGCGGTCTATGCCGGCACCAACTGGTCGACGATGATCACCGCGACCGATCTCGACTTCTTCACCGCCCGCGAATGGGGCCTCGCCGAGGGCCGGCTGTTCGAGCCTGAGGAGATCCGCCGCGGCGAGATCGTCGCGATCATCGGCCAGACCGTGGCGCGCAACCTGTTCGGCGACTCTGATCCGCTCGACCAGATGTTCCGTATCCGTAACGTGCCCTTCAAGGTCATCGGCGTGATGGCGGCCAAGGGTCAGTCGGCGCTTGGGCAAGATCAGGACGACGTCATCTTCGTGCCGCTCGACACCGGCCGGCGCCGCATCGTCGGACGCAACTATGCTCGCGACCGCTCGGTGCAGACCATCATGGTCAAATTCGCCAGCGAGCCGGCGATCAATCCCGGCATCGAGCAGACCCGCGCCTTGCTGCGCCAGCGCCATCGCCTCACCGAGGACCAGGATGACGACTTCATCGTCCGCAACCTGACCGAAATCGCCAACACTGCGACCGCAGCCGCCAGCACCCTCTCCTGGCTGCTCGCCGCCGTCGCCGGCGTCTCGCTCCTGGTCGGCGGCATCGGCATCATGAACATCATGCTGGTCTCGGTGACCGAGCGCACCCGCGAGATCGGCCTCAGACTCGCCGTCGGCGCCCGCCAGCGCGACGTGCTCTCGCAGTTCCTGATCGAGGCGACGACGCTCGCCACCATCGGCGGCGCCGTCGGCATCGCACTTGGCGTCGGCGCCGCGACGGCGATCGCGCGCTTCGCCGGCTGGCCCTTCGTGATCTCGGTGGAGACCATCCTGATCGCGGTCGGGGTCTCCGGGCTGATCGGCGTCTTCTTCGGGTTCTACCCGGCGCGGCAGGCGGCGCGGCTGGACCCGATCGAGGCGCTCAGGCGCGAATAGTCCACGCCAGGGGGGCGAGTCAGGCAAGCGTTAACCATTTCCGCCTAGCTTCATCGCACATCGCCCCCAGAAGCAGCGCCCTGCCGCGTCACTGCATGCGAGACGATCGTTGAACCGCAATCAGCTCTCCGACGGCCAGGCAAGGCGCCTCTACGATCAGGCTGCCCTGCTGGCGCGGCTCGGCGCCTGGGAATGCAACCTCAGGACGACGCAGCTCTGCTGGACCGACGGTGTCTACGACCTGTTCGGCCTGCCACGCGGCTCGACACTGCACCGGCCTTCGACCGTCGACCTCTATCACAACGAGTCCCGCGCCGAGATGGAGCGCCTGCGTGGCCGGCTGATCGCCAGCGGCCAGAGCTTCGTCATGGATGCCCGGATTCGCTCCGCCGCGGGAGCCGAGCGCTGGATGCGCCTCTCCGCCTCCGTCACGCACGAGCATGGTCGCCCCGTCCGTATCCACGGCGCCAAGCAGGACATCACCAGCGAGAAGGACATGTGGCAGGGGCTGCGCCGGCTCGCCTACAGCGATCCGCTGACCGGCCTCGCCAACCGCCGCGCCTTCGAAATGCAGCTCTCGGACCTGCGCCGCAGTCTCGGCGACGGCTGCGCGCTCGGCCTCCTCGCCATCGTCGATCTCGACAATCTGAAGCCGATCAACGACCGCTTCGGCCATGCCGCCGGTGACGAATGCCTGCGCCAGCTCGCGATGCGGCTGGAAACCTCGCTAAGCGATGCCGCGATCGTTGCCCGGATCGGTGGCGACGAGTTCGCCCTGCTGCTCTGCTCGGCAGGTGGCCGCCCCTATCTGCTTCACCGCCTTGAAGCGGCACAGAAGGCGTTGGCGCGCCCGGTCACCTGGTGCAAGAACACGATCGAAATCAGCGCCTCGATCGGCGCGACCCTGCTGCAGCCTGGCCTGCTGCACGATCCGGAACGACGCTTCGCCGAGGCTGACGCCGCCCTCTACATCGCCAAGACGGCGGGCCGGAACTGCCTGCGCCTCTACGGCGATCCGGTGCGGGATGCGAAGGCAGCGATTCAGGCGGCCAGCGCTGACGTGCTGCGGGTGGTTTGAGGCCGAGGACCCGGCACGGATCCCCGGTGTCCGCAACCTCCGGAGCTTGCGGCGTCAGCCCTCCATCAGGTGGCTGAACAGGATCGAAAGCCCGAGGCAGACGAGCGCCATGCCTCCGACACGCTCGGCCCATCGACCGAATGTGGCGCCGATCAGGTTGCCGGCCATCATGCCGCCGGTCGACATCAGGAATGTCGCAAAGCCGATCGCCAGCGCGACGACCAGAATGTTCACGTCGAGGAAGGCCAGGGAAACGCCGACCGCCATGGCGTCGATGCTGGTGCCGATCGCTGTCGCCATCAGCGCCCAGAGCGAGCTGTCCTGCACCGAGGCGGAGCGCTCCTCGGCAGGCTTCAGCGAATGCAGGACCATGCGCCCGCCGACGATGCCGAGCAGGATGAATGCGATCCAGTGGTCGATGGCCGCCACGTACTGGCTCGCCGCCAGACCCGCCGCCCAGCCGATCAGCGGAGTGATCGCCTCGACGACGCCGAAGATCGCACCGGTGCGGAGTGCCTCGGCGAAACGCGGCCGGCGCGATGCGGCGCCACGCCCGATGGAAGCGAGCAGGGCGTCGACGGACATGCCGACGGCGAGAACGGCTATGGAAACTGGTGACATGACTTTCTCTTGCGCGGACGAAGGACCGGACGGATTTCAGGCCTTGTCCGCAAGGCACACCGCCACGGTCTCGCTTGGCCGAGTTCACTCGGCTGGTCGCACCACGCAGTCCTCGCCGCGAGCGTGTTGATGCGACCGCGCGCCTCTGCGCGCCGCTACTCCCCGTCCCGCCAGGAGCTAAAGAGCAGACCGAAAAATGTCAATTGATTAATGTTATCAATATCTTGTCATTGAGACGCATTTGCAGTAACGGCAATAGCGCCGCGTGCCGACACCCATCGGCGGGCATTCCGGCGCGCCATGGCGAACTCCGCGCTTCATCCCCCGAAGCACCGAGGGGTGCCCGCCGGGGAAGGCCATTTCAAAAAACGGCTGCGTCCTGTCGGAACCTTCCGCTCTCGACCGTCCTTGGAATGAGGGGCCAGTATCGGCCTGACGTCACAGGAAGGAGGCCGGCGATGAAAGTCACCCAGAATCTCTGGTTCGAGAAGGACATGGAAGCAGCGATCAGCCTCTATACCTCGCTCATTCCGAACTCGGCGCGCGAATGGGCAAGCGCCCTGCCGGCGGACTCGCCCAGCGGGCCGGCCGAGAGCGTCAAGATCGCCACCTTCACCATTGGCGGCCAGCGCTACCAGGCCTTCGAGGCGGCGCGCTCCGACAGCTTCAACCACACCTTTTCGATCGTCGTCGAATGCGAGACGCAGGCCGAGATCGACCGGCTCTGGGACGCGCTCGGCGCGGGCGGCATGATCGAGCAGTGCGGCTGGCTTCGGGATCGCTGGGGGTTGTCCTGGCAGATCGTGCCGAAGCGGCTGATCGAACTGGTCCGCGATCCCGACCGCGCCAAGGCGAAACGCGTCGCCGAGGCGATGCTGAAGATGGTCAAGCTCGATATCGCCGGCCTGGAAGCCGCGGCGAAGGGTTGAAGCCTTCGCGCACGCAGCGGCGTTCTACGGACTAAACCCGATGACCGGCGGCCTCCGCCGGGCAGGAGGGCTTTTCAATGCTGGTGCAGCGTTGCCTCGGCTGAGGCTCGCCCCGCCTAACCCGAAGCAGGAACCAGGCTGAGCCGCACCGGGGTATCCTCCGACTAGGCACAGCCTGTTCAGCAACGGAACTAGCGGACCTTGGCAGCGCCAAAGCCATGGCTCCTTGCGCCCCATGCGACCGCGAATGTCGCGATCAGAAGCGCCGCCAGCACCCACGGGAACGGTGTGACTCCAAACCCGCTCAGCAAGAGGCCGCCGAGGATGCCGCCGCCGGCGATCGCGAGATTCCAGGTCGTCACCAGCATCGACTGGGCGACATCGGCCGCGCGGCCCGCCGCCTTGGCGGAAGCTGTCTGGAACAGCGTCCCGGCGCCGCCGAAGGCCAGCCCCCAAACGGCGACCGCGCCATAGATCACGCCAGGCACGGTCCCCGCGATTCCGAGGGCCAATGCGGAAAGGCCGAACAGCGCGACGCTCGCCAGAACCAGTTCGCGCAACCAGCGATCGATCAGGGCTCCCGTGATCCAGATGCCGAGCAGCGAGGCGAGGCCGAAGACCAGCAGCACGACATCGGTCCGCTCCTTGAGGCCGGCCGGCTCCAGGAAGGGCGCGATATAGGTGTAGAGCGTGTTGTGGGCGAGCACATAGGCGAAGACCACGAACAGGACAGGCCGGACGCCCGGCAGCGTGAAGACCGTCCTCAGCCCGAACTCCTGCCCCCGCTTCTGGCCGGGAAAATCAGGCACGCTAGCCAGAACCCAGAAGACGAGAAGCACCGTCAGCCCGCTGATCGCGCCGAAGGTCCAGCGCCAACCCACAAGGGTGCCGAGGAAGGTGCCCACCGGAATGCCGAGCGAGAGGGCGAGCGGCGCTCCGACCATGGCGATGGCGATCGCGCGCCCCTGCAGATGCTCGGGCACCATGCGCGCGGCATAGCCGGCCGCCAGCGCCCAGAGCAGCCCGGCGCTCATGCCAGCGACGAAACGCGCGGCCAGCGTGACTGCGTAACTATCGGAGATCGCCGTCACCGTGTTGACGACGGCAAAGCCGCCGATGGCAATCAGCAGCAGTGTACGCCGCCGCCAGTTCTGCGTGGCGATCGTCAGGGGAATGGCGGAGACGAGCGAGCCGACCGCATAGGCGGTGACGAGCTGGCCGATCAGCGCCTCGGACTGTCCAAGACTCCCTGCCATTTGCGGGAGCAGCCCCGATGGCAGGATTTCGGTGAGGAGCGTGATGAAGGCCGCCATGGCGAGCGCCAGCAAGCCCCCTAGGGGCAGCCTCGCCTCGCTCGCGCCTGCCGATATCGTATTCGTCGCTGATGTCATGGCTGTAGCGCCTCCAAGGATGGATCGGCGCTTGAGGTAGCTGGTTTCCAATGAGCGAAAAACAGGACACAACTCACGACACTTTGGACATTCTCGTCATGACTGGATGACCGCCGCATGGATAGTCTCGGAGCGCTCTTCGCCTTTGTGCATGCGGCCGATGCCGACGGCTTCACTGAAGCCGGCCGCAAGCTCGGCATTTCCGCCTCGGCCGTCAGCAAGGCCGTGGCACGGCTGGAGGAGCGGCTCGGCGCAAGGCTGTTCCACCGCTCGACCCGCAGCGTCACGCTGACGCCGGAAGGCGCGATGTTCCTCGAACGCTGCCGGCGCATCCTCTGCGAATACGAGGCTGCCGAGCTCGAACTCTCGCGCAGCCGGGCGACGCCGCAAGGCAAGCTGCGCGTCAGCCTGCCCTCGATGAGCATGATCCCGATGGCCAAGCTCGCGGCCTTCAAACGGCGCCACCCCGAGATCGAACTCGAACTCGATGCCACCGACCGGGTCGTAGACGTCATCGGCGAGGGCTTCGACGTGGTGCTCCGCACCGGCGAGCACGCCGATTCCCGGCTGATGACCCGCACCCTCGGCCATTTCCGTCAGGCGCTCGTCGGGTCGCCGGACTATTTCCGCAGGATGGGCAAGCCGGAGGCGCCGGAAGACCTCGCCCGGCACGCCTGCCTCGTCTACCGCTTCGCCAACACCGGCAAGCTTCACCAATGGCCCTTGTCCAGGCAGGGCGAGCCCGCGCAGGTCGAGATCCAGCCCAGCGTGGTGACGAACGCGCTCGAAGCGCAGATCGGCCTCGCCGAAAGCGGGCTCGGCATCGCCTGCGTGCCTGACCTGTCCGTCGCCGAGCACCTGCGGCGCGGCTCGCTCGTCCGCATTCTCGAAAGCTATGTCGAGGCGCAGACCAAGCTCAGCGTGATGTGGCCCGCCAGCCGCTACGCCTCGCCGAAACTGCGGGCCTTCGTCGATTTTGCGGCGGAGGAGTTCCTGGCCCCATGACAGCGCCTCGCCGCATGCGCGGCGAGGCGGCTGATCACTCCGCTGCCTCGAGCGTATAGGCGCTTGTGTCGTAGTTCAGGATCGGCGCCAGCCAGCGCTCGACCTCGCGGATATCCATGCCCTTGCGCGCCGCATAGTCCTCGACCTGATCGCGCTCGACCTTGGCGACGCCAAAATAATACGACTCCGGATGCGAGAGATAGAGTCCGGAAACCGAAGAGCCCGGCCACATCGCATAGCTCTCGGTCAGCTTGACGCCGACCCGGCGCTCGGCCTGGAGAAGCTCGAACAGCGTTGCCTTCTCGGTATGGTCGGGCTGGGCCGGATAGCCCGGCGCCGGGCGGATGCCCTGGTATTCCTCGCGGATCAGGTCCTCGTTCGAGTAGCTCTCATCCGGTGCGTAGCCCCAGAACTCGGTGCGCACGAGCTGGTGCATGCGCTCGGCGAAGGCCTCGGCGAAGCGGTCGGCCAGCGCCTTGACCATGATCGAGCGGTAGTCGTCGTTGTCGCGCGCGAACTTCTCCGAGATGCGCTCCTCTTCCGCCCCGGCCGTCACGACGAAGGCGCCGATATAGTCGGGCCGCTCGATACCCTCGGGCGCGACGAAGTCGGAGATGCACATGTTCGGCTTGCCGTCGCGCTTGGAGAGCTGCTGGCGCAGGCCGTGGAAGGTGGCGAGCGTTTCCTGCCGGCTCTCGCCGGTATAGAGGCGGATGTCGTCGCCGACGGCGTTCGCCGGCCAGAAGCCGACCACCGCCTTCGGATTGAACCAGCGCTCCTCGACGATGCGCTTCAGCATCGACTGCGCATCGTCCCAAAGAGCGCGCGCCGCCTCACCCTGCTTCTCGTCTTCGAGAATTGCCGGGAAACGACCTTTCAGCTCCCAGGTCTGGAAGAACGGCGTCCAGTCGATCACCGGCACGAGATCGGCGATGTCATAGGTCCGGAAGACGCGAGTGCCGAGGAAGGTCGGCTTCGGCGGCTGGTAGCTGGCCCAATCCGGCTTGAAGGCATTGGCGCGCGCCTTGGCCAGCGGCAGGCGCTGCTTCTCTGCCTCGGAGCGGCGATGGGCGGCGGCGACCTTCTCGTATTCGGCCTGGAGGCCCTCGACATAGGCCGGCTTCTGCTCCTGCGAAAGCAGGCTGGAGACGACGCCGACGGCGCGCGAGGCGTCGGTGACGTAGACCGCCTGGCCCTGATTATAGGCCGGGTGGATCTTCACCGCGGTATGGACCCGGCTCGTCGTCGCCCCGCCGATCAAGAGCGGGATGTCGAAGCCCTCGCGCTCCATTTCGGAGGCGACGGTGACCATCTCGTCGAGCGACGGCGTGATCAGCCCGGAGAGGCCGATGATGTCGACCTTCTCCTTGCGCGCCGTGTCGAGGATCTTCTGCGTCGGCACCATGACGCCGAGGTCGATCACCTCGTAGTTGTTGCACTGGAGCACGACGCCGACGATGTTCTTGCCGATGTCGTGGACATCGCCCTTCACCGTCGCCATCAGCACCTTGCCGGCGGCCTGGCGCTCGGAGCCGCCATTGAGGCGCTTCTCCTCCTCCATGTAAGGCATGAGGTAGGCCACGGCCTGCTTCATCACGCGGGCCGACTTCACCACCTGCGGCAGGAACATCTTGCCGGCGCCGAACAGGTCGCCGACGACGCTCATCCCGGCCATCAAAGGCCCTTCGATGACGTGCAGCGGCTTCTCGGCCTGCGCCCTCGCCTCTTCCGTATCGCGATCGATGAACTCGGTGATGCCGTTGACCAGCGCATGCTTGAGGCGCTCGTGCACGTCGGCCTCGCGCCAGGCGAGGTCCTTGCCCGAGACCGCCTGCGATCCGTCGCCCTTGAAGCGCGGTGCGGCGTCGAGCAGTCGCTCGGTCGAATCCTTGCGGCGGTTGAGGACGACGTCCTCGCAGAGCTCGCGCAGTTCCGGATCGAGGTCATCGTAGGAGCCGAGCTGGCCGGCATTCACGATGCCCATGTCCATCCCGACCTTGATGCAATGGTACAGGAAGACCGAATGCATGGCTTCGCGGACCTTTTCATTGCCGCGGAAGGAGAAGGACAGGTTCGAGACACCGCCGGAGATATGGGCGTGCGGCAGCGTCTCGCGGATGGTGCGGGTCGCGTTGATGAAGTCGTTGCCGTAGTTGTCGTGCTCCTCGATGCCGGTCGCGACCGCGAAGATGTTCGGATCGAAGATGATGTCCTCGGGCGGGAAGCCCGCGACCTCGGTCAAGAGCTTGTAGGCGCGCGTGCAGATCTCGATCTTGCGCTCATAGGTGTCGGCCTGGCCGGTCTCGTCGAAGGCCATGACGACGACGGCTGCGCCGTATTGCCGGCAGATGCGGGCGTGCTCGAGGAAAGCCTCCTCGCCCTCCTTCATCGAGATCGAGTTGACGATCGGCTTGCCCTGAATCGTCTTGAGGCCGGCTTCGATCACATGGAACTTCGACGAGTCGACCATGATCGGTACGCGGGAGATGTCCGGCTCCGAGGCGATCAGGTTGCAGAACTCGGTCATCGCCTTCTCGGAATCGAGCAGGCCCTCGTCCATGTTGATGTCGATGACCTGCGCGCCATTGGCGACCTGTTCGCGCGCGACGTCGAGTGCGGCGGCATAATCGCCGGCCGTGACCAGCTTGCGGAACTTGGCCGAGCCGGTGACGTTGGTGCGCTCGCCGACGTTCACGAACGGAATGGTCTCGTCGAGCGTGAACGGCTCGAGCCCTGCAAGGCGCAGGTAGGGCTTGGGCTCCGGAACGGCGCGCGGCGCCTTGCCGGCAACCGCCTCTGCAATGGCGCGGATATGATCGGGCGTCGTGCCGCAGCAGCCGCCGACCATGTTGACGAAGCCGGCATCGGCGAACTCGGCCAGCATCTTGGCGGTCGCTTCCGGCCGCTCGTCATAGAGGCCGAACTCGTTGGGCAGGCCGGCATTGGGATAGGCGCAGACCAGCGTGCCGGCGACGCGCGACATGTCCTTGATATGGGCGCGCATCTCGCGGGCGCCGAGGGCGCAGTTGAGGCCGATCGTCAGCGGGTCGGCATGGCGCACCGCATTCCAGAAGGCCTCGACCGTCTGGCCCGACAGCGTGCGGCCGGAGAGGTCGGTGATCGTGCCGGAGATCATCACCGGCAGCTTCGAGCCCTTCTCGCGGAAGACCTCCTGGATCGCGACGATCGCCGCCTTGGCGTTGAGCGTGTCGAAGATCGTCTCGATCAGCAGCAGCTCGGAGCCGCCATCGATCAGGCCGCGCACCTGCTCGGCGTAGGAATCGCGCACCTGGTCGAAGGTGACCGCCCGGAAGCCGGGATTGTTGACGTCCGGCGAGATCGAGAGGGTGCGGTTGGTCGGGCCGATCGCGCCGGCAACGAAGCGGCGGCGACCGTCCTCCTTGCGGGCGATCTCGGCGGCCTCGCGGGCGATGCGGGCGCATTCGACGTTGAGCTCGTAGACGATCGCTTCCATGCCGTAATCGGCCTGGGCGATCGAGGTGCCGGAGAAGGTGTTGGTCTCGACGATGTCGGCGCCGGCCCGGTAATAGGCGAGATGGATGTCGCGCAGCGCATCCGGCAGCGTCAGCGCGATCAGGTCATTATTGCCCTTGAGGTCGTGGTTCCAGCCCTTGAAGCGCTCGCCGCGGAAATCGGCCTCGGACAGCTTCAGGTTCTGGATCTGCGTGCCCATCGCGCCGTCGAGCACGAGGATGCGCTCGGAAGCGGCCTGGCGCAGCGCGCGCTCGATCTCGGCGCCGTCGGCGGGAGTGGGCTTGTAGTCGGACATCGGGAACGCTTTCGTCTCGGTTCTTTGCGGCGCTCGTAGCGCCCTTCCCGTCATTGCGAGGAGCGTAGCGACGAAGCAATCCAGGGGAACATGGAGCTCTGCCGCTCCCGGATTGCTTCGCTTACGCTCGCAATGACGACGTCACTCCGCCGCGACCTGCTGCGCCTGCGCCTTCTCCGGCTTCAGGCCGACGAGATGGCAGATCGCATAGACCAGGTCGGCCTTGTTCATCGTGTAGAAGTGCAGGTCCGAAACGCCGCGGTCGACGAGATCGAGCACCTGCTCGGCGCAGACGGCGGCGGCGACCAGCCGGCGCGTCGCCGGGTCGTCCTCCAGCCCCTCGAACCGGTCGGCGAGCCATTGCGGCACGCTCGCCCCGGTTTTGCGGGCAAAGCCGGCGGTCTGCTTGAAGTTCTGCACGGGAACGATGCCCGGCAGGATCGGGATCTCGATGCCGCGCGCGCGGACCTTGTCGAGATAGCGGAAATAAACGTCGTTATCGAAGAAGAACTGGCTGATGGCCCGGGTCGCGCCGGCATCGACCTTCTTCTTCAGCGCGTCGATATCGGCGTCGAGCGAGGCCGCCTCGGGATGCTTTTCCGGATAGGCCGAGACCGTGACCTCGAAATCGCCGACCTTGCGAATGCCGGCGACGAGGTCCGAGGTCTGGTGATAGCCCTGCGGATGCGGCTCGTAGACCGTGCCGAGCCCGCCGGCCGGATCGCCACGGAGCGCCACGATATGGCGCACGCCGGCCGCCCAATAGGCGCGGATGACCTCGTCGACCTCGCCACACGAGGCGGAGACGCAGGTCAGATGCGCCGCCGGCTTCAGGCTGGTCTCGTCGACCATGCGCTTCACCGTGTTGTGGGTGCGCTCGCGGGTCGAGCCACCGGCGCCATAGGTCACAGAGACAAAGGCAGGTCCGAGCGGCTCGAGCCGGCGCACGTTCTCCCAGAGGCTGACCTCCATCTCCTCGTTCCTCGGCGGGAAGAACTCGAAGGAAACGCGCGGGCGGCGCGAGCCGTGCCGGCTGGGGCGGAAAGCGTTCATCACGCAACCTCACGATCGAACTGTCGAAGGGGAAAATCGCCCTGGAGGCGCCGGTCGCGGCCGCGCCAGAGCATGACGCCGAGCTGGCCGCTTCCGCCATCGGCGGCCGTGATCTCCTCGGCAAGATCGCATTCGAGGCCGGCCTCGGCGAACCAGCCGAGAATCTCGTCCTTCTCGAAGCCGAGCCGGCGATGAGCATGCTCGGTGCGCAGGAATTCCATTTCGTGCGGCGCGAAGTCGACCAGGATCAGCCGCCCGCCCGGAGCGAGTAGCGCCGCCGCCTCGCGCAAGGCACGGGCCGGATCGTCGAGGAAATGCAGCACCTGGTGCACGATCACAAGGTCAAAGGAGCCGCGCGCGAAGGGCAGCGCGTAGATATCGCCCTGCCGGAGCTCGACCCGCGACAGCCCCGCCTTCTCAAGGTTGGCCCGCGCCACCGCCAGCATGGCGTGGCTGGCATCGACGCCGACCGCACGCGCCGCCTTTGGCGCCAGCCGCTCCAGCATGCGCCCGGTGCCAGTGCCGAGATCGAGCAGAGCCTGCAGCGGCTGATCGCCGACCGCGGCCTCGACTGCAGCCTCGACCGCGGCATCGGAGACGTGCAGCGAGCGCAGCTGGTCCCACTCGCGCGCGACATTGGCGAAATAGGATTGGGCCGCGGCGGAACGGGTCGCGCGCACAGCCGCGAGCCGCTCCCGATCGGCGGCGAGAACCGGATCTGCCGAATCGAGGTCGCGGGCAAGCGACAATGCCAGCGCGCCGCCCGGCGTCGCATCGTCGAGCCGGAAGAAGGCGAAGGCCCCCTCGCGCGAGCGCCGCAGCAGGCCGGCCTCGGCCATCAGCTTGAGATGCCGTGAGATCCGCGGCTGCGACTGGCCGAGAATATCGGTGAGATCGGAGACCGAAAGCTCACCTTCCGCCAGCAGCGCCAGGATTCGCAAACGCGTTTCCTCGCCCGCCGCACGCAGCGAGGCCAGCAGGGTCGGCAGCGAATGGTGGAAGCGGCGGGTCACCGGCGAGCACCTCGAAAATCTGTAAAAGATATAAAGATATCTTTATGTCAGAAACGGGAATGATGCAAGCCTGCCGTGTCCTATATTCCAGTCGATACAGACGGATCAAACAAACGCGCGCCCCTCGGAGACTGGATAGAGGCACGGCAAGGGACCGCCGCTGATTGCCAGGGCAAAGCAGCGCCGTCGCGATTCTGCTGGCGAGCGCAGGTCCTCATCCCCGCCTTCACCGCCCTGCCCTCGATTGCTATCGCACACCCGCCCGCATCGTCGCGCGCAGCACGCTGAAAATCCTGGGATCGGCGGCCTGCGCCACGTTGAAGCGCATGAAATGCCGCGCCGTCTGCGACAGGCTGAAGGCGTTGCCCGGCGCGAGCACGACCCCCTCGGCGAGCGCCTGCCGGGCGATCTCCCCCGCATCGAGTTCGCCCGGTAGCCGGCACCAGAGGAACAAGCCGCCGCGCGGCGTCAGCCAGGGCTCGATGCCGAGCGCGGCCAGTCGGCCACGCGTCTGCGCCATCGCTTGCGCCAGCCGCTGGCGCAGTGCCTCGACATGCCGGCGATAGCTGCCGTCCTTGAGGAGGTCGAGCACCAGCTCGGCCGCGAGCCGCCCGCCGCCGAAGGAGAGCGCGACCTTGAGATCGGTCAGCCCCTCGATCCAGTCGCGCCGCGCAGCGATGTAGCCGCAGCGCACCGAAGCCGACAGCGTCTTCGAGAAGCTGCCGATCTGGATCACCCGCTCCAGCCCGTCGAGCCCGGCGAGGCGCGGCGCGGTTTCCGGCTCAAGATCGCCGAAGATATCATCCTCGACGATGGTCAGGCCCGCCTGCTCGGCGAGCTTGAGCAGGCGGTGCGCGGTCGCCGCCGAAAGCGTCGCACCGGTCGGATTATGCAGGGCCGAATTGGTGATGTAGAGCCGCGGCCGGTGTTCGGTCAGCGCCTGCGCGAACAGGGCGAGATCGGGCCCCGACGGCGTATAGGGCACACTGACGATGCGAGCGCGATGGGCGCGCAGCAGCGCCTGGAAATTGAAGTAGCAGGGATCGTCGACCAGCACCGTATCGCCGGGTTCGAGCAGGAACCGGCAGACGAGGTCGATCGCCTGCGTGCCGGACTCCGCCAGGACGATCTGGTCGGGCGACGCCTCGACGCCGCGTTCGGCGAGGCGATTGGCGAGAAGCCGACGCAGTGCCGGCAGGCCGAACGGCGTGCCATACTCGGCCAGCGTCGCCGCATCGGCGCGGCCGAGCCGGCGCAACGCCCGGCGGATCGAAGCCTCCGGCATCCAGTCGGGCGGCAGCCAGCCACAACCCGGCCGCAAAGCCCCCTCGCCCGCATCGAGCGATTGCCGGGAGATCCAGAGCGGATCGACAGCCCGGTCGAGCTTCGGGGCGACGTCGGCAAGCGAGAGCGGCGGCAGGCGTCGGACATAGAAGCCGGAGCCGCGCCGTGCCTGGATTGCGCCTTCGGCAGCCAGCCGCTCATAGGCTTCGACCACCGTCGATTTCGACACGCCCATACTCTCGGCGAGCCCCCGGATCGAAGGCAGCTTGGCGCCGGGCGCCAAGGTCCGGCCGGCGATGCGCTGCCGGATCGTCGCCATGACGCGCCCGACGAGCGTGTCGTCGGCGCCCGGCAGCTCGGCTGTTTCCTTAACCTGTACCGCTTCCAGCATCAGGACAGTTTGCCCGAACTGTATTGGACTGTCTCTGGAAATCCGTGACCTCTCGCGACATGCAGACGAGCCGCAGGAGGCATCATGGACAAGACTGCGAACGGCCTGCTCAACGGCTTCATCGGCGTGCTCATCTTCAGCGGCTCGCTGCCGGCGACGCGCGTCGCCGTGGCCGATTTCGACCCGATCTTCCTGACGGTGGCGCGCGCCGCCATCGCCGGGCTGCTGGGGCTCGCGCTCCTGCTCGCGCTCAGGCAGAAGCGACCGGAACCCGCAGACCTGCTGCCGCTCGCCGTGGTCGCGCTCTGCGTCGTCGTCGGCTTCCCGTTGCTTACGGCCCTCGCCCTCCAGCACGTCACCTCCGCCCACTCGATCGTCTTCGTCGGCCTGCTGCCGCTCGCGACCGCGATCTTCGGCGTGCTGCGCGGCGGCGAGCGTCCGCGCCCGGCCTTCTGGGTCTTCGCCGGCCTCGGCAGCCTCTGCGTCGTCGGCTTCGCCTGGACGCAAGGGTTCGCCGCCTCTCCGGTCGGTGATCTGCTGATGCTCGCCGCCATCGTCGCCTGCGGGCTCGGCTATGCCGAGGGCGCCCGCCTCTCGCGCCATCTCGGCGGCTGGCAGGTGATCTCCTGGGCGCTGGTCCTGTCACTGCCGATCATGGCCGGCCTGACGCTGCTGACGCTGCCGGCCTCGTTCGCCCAGGCGGGCACCCCGGCCTGGCTCGGGCTCGCCTATGTCTCGCTGTTCAGTATGCTGATCGGCTTCGTCTTCTGGTATCGCGGCCTCGTCCAGGGCGGCATCGCCGCGGTCGGGCAATTGCAATTGCTGCAGCCCTTCTTCGGGCTGTCGCTGGCGGCTTTGCTGCTCGGCGAAACCGTCGGCTGGCAGATGGTGGCGACCTCGGTCGCGGTGGTGGCCTGCGTCGCCGGCGCAAGGCGCTTTGCTGGGTAGGCCGGGCCGACGGCTCAGCCCTGCATCGGCTTCAGCACGACCACGGCATCGCCGGGCGCGATCCGTCCCGGCAGATCGACCGAGAGCACGAGTCCGCGCAAGCGCGCCGCCGCCTTGACAAAGGAAAATTCGAGCTCCGGCCGACCGACAGCCGCCGCGACCGCCCGCCCCGACAACCGACACGGAGAGTTGTAGGCCTCGACCCGCAGGACGGCGTTGCCGTCGAAACGGCCCTTGCCGCCCCAGGCACCACCGATCGCGAGCCGACTGCCCGGCGCGATCTGCGAGAAGCCCGGCAATCCCTCGACCGCGAGGTTGCCGCCCATCCATTGTGGCAGCAGCGCCTCGATCGAGAGCATTGCGGCGATCTCGGCAAGTTCCTCCGGGCACAGCGCCGAGAGCTGCCGATCGTTGCGCAGCACGGTTCCCCGCGGCAGCCAAGGCTCGCGCGCGCTAGTACACCGCGTTGCGCCGTGATGGCGGTCGCCCGGAATACCGTGATGATCGAGATCGAGATGATCGGCGGGTGTCGTGACGAAACCTGCGCCGGAGCGATCCGTCCGCGCGGCCTGCAGCACCGCAACGAGCCTTCCGCTTGCGAGCACAGCCGTCACTGCGGCCGGGCCGGCGGTGGCCTCGCCGTTCTCATGCGCTCGGCCGGCTCAAATCAGCTTGAGCGAGCCGGCCGCTGTCTTGCCCCGTTCGGTCTTGAGCTCGAACGAGACCTTCTGTCCTTCCGTCAGCGTCAGCATCCCCGCTTCCTTGACGGCAGTGACGTGCACGAACACGTCCTTGCCGCCATCGGAGGGCTGAATGAAGCCAAAGCCTTTCTCGGTATTGAACCACTTCACGGTTCCGGTCGCCATCGCCGCATCCTTTGGAGCATTCATGGTCTCGCGACGCGCCTTGGAGACTAGCTCTCCAGGAGCCGCGCCAATCGAGGATTGACCGAAAACGAAATCTTGTCGAGATCAAAGCATTGGCAATTAAAGCGGACCTCTTCAGGGTTTCGTGATCTCGAATTCCGTCTTCGCCTCTGCCAGCGACGACCCGCC